>OIWS01001066.1_pt1 | contig 30066 bp, 20 predicted proteins | sample 1587611 | NCBI WGS metagenome assembly OIWS01 (sample SAMEA3888919, study PRJEB22519) | human gut metagenome | biome: human gut; feature: human-associated habitat; material: faeces | place: Denmark | collected 2010 | reverse complement strand
ACCGACACGGTCATCATTTCCGCCTCCCCCATTCCCGGCAACGAAAAGCCCGTGGCCCGGGTCATCAATCAGCTGTACCGCTGCGGCGCAAACGTCATCTACGGTCAGCTGGGCGAAGTCCACGTTTCCGGCCATGCCTGTCAGGAAGAGATCAAGCTTCTCCATGCCCTGTGCAAGGAGAAGTACTTCATCCCGATCCACGGCGAATATGCCAACCTCTGGCAGCACGCCGAGCTGGCGGAAGAGGTGGGCGTAAAGAGTTCCAACATTATTATTCCCGAGATCGGTCAGGTCATCGAAATGAGTCAGGACAGTCTGGCCATCACGGGCGTGGTGCCCACCGGCGGCGTTCTGGTGGATGGTCTGGGCATCGGCGACGTGGGCAACGTGGTGCTGCGCGACAGAAAGCACCTTGCGGAGGACGGTCTCATCATTGCGGTGTGCACGATTGAGGCAGGCTCCGGCAGAGTTGTTTCCGGTCCGGATATCGTATCCCGTGGATTTGTGTATGTGCGCGAGAGCGAGGCGCTGATGGACGAGGCGAGACGGCTTGTCAACAGCACGATTGAGCAGTGCGCGGACGAAAACGTGCGCGAGTGGAGCGCCATTAAGCTGCGCGTGCGCGACAATCTTTCCAGACTGTTATATAACCGCACAAAGCGCAGCCCGATGATCCTGCCGATCATCATGGAAGTTTAAATTCAGTTTAAGTTAGATTAGTTTCTTGGGGGTTCCCCTCAGAAGGAGAGACGGGAAATGAACAAGCGACGCATTTGGGCGACCTCGCCGGTCTATTATGTTATGGCAGCGGTCATGTTCATTATGGCGTGCTTCAGCTATACGCAGAATAAGATTCTGTTTGCGGTGGAGATCACGGTTTCCGGCCTGTGTTTGGCAGCGGTTATCATGACCGACCTGCATTACCGCGTGCATGTGTACACGGCGCTCAGAGCTGCAAGAAAGGTGCTTTCCGCCGATGAACAGCGCAACCTCGGGCAGTTTGCGCTGCCTCTTGCGGTGCTGGGCTCGGCGGGCGACATCGTCTGGACGAACGAGCGCTTTCAGGATTTATTCACCGAAAACGGCGAAGGCTGCGGCGATAACATTGCGGCGTACATTTACCCGAAGACTTTGCGTCAGATTTTATCCGAAAACGGAACCTCCGTTTCCTACGGCGACCACGAGTTTACGGCCTACGGCCTGCGCACCGAAAGCGGCAGTGTGCTTTACTTTGTGGACGACACGTATTATAAGCAGATTCAGCGCGACTACCGCGAAAAGCGCACGGTCATTGCGGTTATCTCGTTTGATAACCGCGAGGAGCTGACGCGCGATGCCTCCGGCAGTGAGGATTCTCGCATCACGTCCGAGGTGGAATCCGTCCTGCGCAGCTGGGCGATCGACACCATGGAGGGCTTTCTGCGCCGCATGACGAACGGGCGTTATATGCTCATCACGGACGACCAGCACATTGAAGAAGCCAAAACGAAGCGCTTTGCCGTTTTGGACAGCGTGCGCGCCGTGAAGGGTGAGAATAACATGTCTGCCACGATCTCCATCGGCATCGGCCGCGCGGGCGTAACGGCGACGGAAAGCGAACTGCATGCCCGTCAGGCACTGGAAATGGCGCTCGGCCGCGGCGGCGACCAGGTGGCCATCTACCAGCAGGACGGTACATACGAGTTCTTCGGCGGCCTCTCCAAGGGTGTTGAAAAGCGCGACAAGGTGCGCACGCGCGTTATTGCCGCGACGCTTTCCGACCACATTAAATCGAGCGACCATATTTTCATCATGGGGCACACGAACTCCGACCTTGACGCCGTGGGCGCGGCGGTCGGCATGTGGGCGGCTGTGACGAAAGGCCTTGACCGCCGTGCAAGCATTGTGATCGACAAGGGCCGCTCTATGGCGACGACGCTTATCAACGCGTTTGAGCATCAGCCGGAGTATGAAAACATGTTCATCACCCCGCAGGAGGCGCTCGACCGCTGCACGCAGCGCTCGCTTCTCATTGTGGTGGACACACATTCTACCTCGTTTGTGGAGAGCCAAGAAGTTTTAAAGGCCATTCCGCGCGTGGTCGTCATCGACCACCACCGCATGATGGTGACGCACATTGAAAACGCGATCATCTTTTACCATGAGCCGTACGCCAGCTCGGCTTCCGAAATGGTGGCGGAGCTCGTGCAGTATATCAACAGCTCCGCGCTCAATAAAAAAGAAGCGACGGCGCTGCTTTCCGGCATTATGCTGGACACAAAAAACTTCGTTTTGAAGACGGGCGTGCGCACATTTGAAGCTTCCGCCTACTTAAAGCGCCGCGGCGCCGACACGGTGGAAGTGAAGAAGATGTTTGCAAATTCGCTCGATACCTATAAAGAGCGCTCTCAGCTTGTGGCAGGTGCGGAGGTTTACAAGGGCTGCGCCATTGCGTGCTCCAACTGGGAATTCCCGAATGTGCGCATTGCGGCGGCGCAGGCGGCGGACGAGCTGCTGTCCATTCAGGGTGTGCGCGCGTCGTTCGTCATTTTCCGCGTGGGCAATGAGATTGCCATTTCGGCACGAAGCCTCGGCGACGTGAACGTGCAGATTTTGCTGGAGGAATTCGGCGGCGGCGGTCACCTCAACATGGCGGGCGCGCAGATTAAAAACAGCACCACGAACGATGTGCGCAAAGCGCTCATCCGCGTGCTGGACGAAAAGCTTTCCGAAGCGACGAAAAAGAATAACTAATGCGGCAAAGCGGCGCGAAGCCGTTTGACTGCTTTAGCGATAGATTTAAACGATAGGAGATACGACCATGAAAGTTGTACTTTTAGCAGATGTAAAAGGTGTAGGCAAAAAAGGCGAGCTCATCAATGCAGCAGAAGGCTACGCACGCAATTTCCTGCTGCCGCGCAAGCTTGCAAAGGAAGCGAACGCACAGGTGATGAACGAGCTGAAAAACGCCGAGGCCTCCAAGGCATATAAAGTGAAAACCGAGACCGAAGAAGCGCAGCGTATTGCGGAAGCTTTGAAGGACAAGACCGTCCGCATCACCGCAAAGGCGGGCCAGGGCGGCAGACTGTTCGGCTCTGTCACCGCAAAGGAGATTGCGCAGGAGATTAAAAAGCAGTACGGCTTCGACATCGACAAGCGCAAGATCCACCTCGACACCGACATCAAGGCGTTCGGCGGCTATCACATTGAGGTGAAGCTCTATAACGGCATCACCGCGAAGCTGGCGGTATCGGTGACCGAAGCACAGTAAAAGCCTGATTTCCTTGATGCGCAGCGTTAAATTTTGCAATGGCTAAAAGTCGTTTACGATCAGAAAATCGTTTTCACTTTGAAGTAATTTCACTCAAAAAAGGGTGGTAAAAATGCCGGAAGATAATTTTCAACTGAATACGCCGGCACTGCCCGGAACGGTGATGCCGTTCAGCGCAGAGGCCGAGCAGGCGGTGCTGGGCGCGGTGTTGCTGGAGCCCGACTGTCTCTCGACCGTGGCGGAAATGCTGCCGCGCGCGGACTATTTTTATCAGGTCAATAACCGCACGATTTACAGCGCGATGCTCGATATGTTCACGGCAGGCCAGCCGGTGGACCTCGTCACGCTGCTGGAGCACCTGCGCGAAGAGGAAAACTTCGATGAGGGCAGCGGAAAGGTGTATCTGATGCAGCTTGCGCAGCTTGTGCCGAGCGTCTCGAATGTGGAGCGTTACTGCACCATTGTGCGTGACCGTTACGATTTGCGTATGCTCATTCAGGCGGCGCGCGGCATTTTGGATGACGCCATGGAGGACACCGGCGAAACCTCGCTCCTCTTGGATTCCGCCGAGCAGCGCATTTTTGACATCCGCCAGGGCAAGGCGTTAAAGGGTCTTGAGCGCCTGAACGAAGTGCTGTTTGAGACGTTTGAACGCCTTGACCGCTTGAATTCGCCGGACAAAGACCTGTACCGCGGCATCCCTACGGGTATCCGCGAGCTGGATAACACGATCACGGGCCTGAACCGCTCCGACCTTGTCATCATCGGCGCACGACCCGGCATGGGCAAAACGAGCTTTGCGCTGAACATTGCGCGCCATGCTGCCATCACGGCGGGCAAGCGCGTGGCGTTTTTCTCGCTGGAAATGAGCAAGGAGCAGCTCGCTTCCCGTATCATTTCCACGGAGGCACTCGTCGGCGGCACAAAGCTGCGCACGGGCGACTTGACGGAGGGCGAATGGACGCGCCTTGTGGAGGCGGGCGATATTCTCTCTAAGGCTGATTTGTATCTCGATGATTCCCCGGGCATTACGGTGCCGGAGATGAAAGCAAAAGTGCGTCGTTTAAAAGACGTTGATCTTGTCATCATCGACTACTTACAGCTGATGAACAGTGCAAAGCGCATTGATAACCGCGTGCAGGAAATTTCCGAGATCACGCGAAGCCTCAAGATCATGGCGAAAGAGTTGAATATCCCGGTTGTGACATTGGCGCAGCTTGCCCGTGCGGGTGAAAAGCGACAGGAGCACCGCCCGGTACTTTCTGACCTTCGAGATTCCGGCTCCATCGAGCAGGACGCCGACATCGTGCTGTTCCTGTACCGAGACGCGTACTACGCGAACGAATCGGCTTCGCCCGAAGACGTGGACAAAAACAAGGCCGAGGTCATCGTGGCGAAAAACCGTCACGGCGATCTGCGCAGCGTGCCGCTGCACTGGCAGGGTGAGTTCATGCGCTTTACATCGCAGGAAGTTGTGCGTCATGAAAGCTGAGGACATCCTCGCCCGCGTGCGGTATGATCTGCCGGAGACGGGAAAAATTGTCGTGGGGCTTTCCGGCGGGGCGGATTCCGTGCTGCTGACGTATTTGCTTGTACAGAAGTACGGCGCAGAGCGTTTGCTTGCGGTGCATGTGCACCATGGCATTCGTGGGGCGGAAGCCGACCGCGACGCGGAATTTGTGCAGGACTACTGTAAAGCACTTGAACTTCACAGCAAGGTGATCTATAAGGATATTCCCGCGCTTGCGGCCGTAAGCGACGAGGGCGTGGAGGAATGCGCGCGGCGCGTGCGCTACGCGTGCTTTGCGGAGGAAGCAGGGGAAAACGGGTGCATCGCCACGGCGCACAACGCCGACGATAATGCCGAAACGCTGCTTTTGAACCTGACACGCGGCATGGGGCCGCACGGCGCGGGGGGCATTCCGCCGCGGCGCGGCAGAATTTATCGCCCGATTTTGAACATTTCCCGCGCAGAGGTGGAACATCTCTGTAAAGTATATCAACTTGACTACGTAACGGACTCCACGAATTTGACGGTGGACTACACGCGCAATAAGCTGCGCCACAGCGTGCTGCCGGTGCTGAAGGACGTAAACCCGCAGATGACGCAGGCGACGTCCCGTTTTGCGGAGAGCATGCGGTTGCAGAATGAATTTGTGTTTTCATGCGCGAATGAATTGCTCTGTAAAGCGAAAGCACCTTACGGGTATGACTTGGAAATTTTGCGGAGCGCACACGAGGCGGTGCTGCGCGCGGCGCTGGAACTGCTGCTATCGTCTTACGGGCGGCTTTCTTATGAGCACATTTGCAGGGCGGCGGGCTGCGTTTTCATGGGCGGCAGCCTCTCTTTGCCGGGGGACATCGTGCTGGAGGCGAAGCAGGACACGCTCACGGTGCGAAAAAACCGGGAGATAAAAGACCGGAATGTGTTTTCTGTTCCGCTAAGAGCGGGCGAAAACGTGCTTCCGAACGGAAAAACGCTGTTTGTGGAGAAAAAAATTCCCGAAAAAGAAGAAATCGACCGGAAAGTTCATAATTTGTTATTCCAAAACTTTTCGGATTGTGATAAAATTACGAATGTTCCGAGAGTACGGACGCGGCGCGCGGGCGATGTTTTCAGACCCGCAGGGCGCGGCGTGACGAAATCGGTCAAAAAAATCCTGAATGAACTGCGCATTCCGGCGGCAGCGCGCGACCGTTTGCTGCTGCTTGAAAAAGACGGTGAGATCATCTGGATCGAAGCGGTCGGCGCGGCGGAGGGCTATGCGGCAAAGCCGAATTTTCCGGCACTGGAGCTTACGGTGACGGACACGGCAGGCATAACCCGCATATAAAGCGGAAAGAATTTTGAGGAAAGGGTCATCCGAATGGAAAATACAATGTTAAACGATATCAAGGAAGTTTTGTACAGCGAAGCGTACATCGACAGCATGGTCAAGCGCGTGGGCGCGGAAATTTCCCGCGATTACGCCGATAAAAACCTGCTGCTTGTCAGCGTTTTGAAGGGTTCTGTCGTCTTTATGGCAGACCTTATGCGCGCCATTACGATTCCGGCCCGCATCGATTTCATGTGCGTTTCGAGCTACGGCTCCGGCACGAAGACCTCCGGCGTTGTCAAGATCATCAAGGATCTCGACATTAACCTGAAGGGCTATGATATCGTGATTGTTGAGGATATTCTCGACAGTGGCAAGACGCTGCACTACCTTGTAAACCTTTTGAAAAGCCGCGAGCCGAACAGCATTGAGATCTGCACGCTGTTCGATAAGCCTGAGCGCCGCGAGGTGGAGGTCTACGCCAAATACAAGGGCTGCGATATTCCCGATGCGTTCATCGTGGGCTACGGTCTCGATTTTGATGAGAAGTACAGAAACCTGCCGTTTGTCGGCGTTTTGAAACCTGAAGTCTACGGTGAAGTCTAAGCTTCCGTTTTGATAAAAAAGTTTCTGTTTCTATTTAAGGGTACGCTTTGTATCCAATTTGATTTCCGGGAGGTCGGAACTTGAACAGCAACAACAAAAAAATCATTCGCAATCTTTTGATCTACCTCGGCATTCCGATTTTGCTCGTCGTGCTGCTTTTGCTTCTGTTTGACCGCGGGGCAGACCAGACGGGGCTGAAATACTCCGATGTGCTGTCTTACTTTGAAGATGGCAAGGTGAGCGCATACTCGCTGAACCTGGGCACGGGCGAGATGAAGCTGACCGTGACAGAGGACAGCAGCAAAAAGGAATCCGTTGTGCGCTACACGGTGCCGAACGTGAACCTGTTCTACAACGACGTTTCGGACTACATCAAGTCGTATAACGAGGAACATCCGAATAACCGCATGACGCAGGATGTCATCCGCCCGGCGGAGACGAGCTGGCTTGTCAGCCTCATTCCGACGTTGCTGATGATCGCGCTGCTTGTGGCGTTCTGGGTATTCATGATGAAGCGCATGGGCGGCGGCGGAGCCGGAAACCAGATGAATTTCGGCAAAGCGAAAGTCAAGCAAATAAACGACGAAAAGCGCCGCACGACGTTTGCGGACGTGGCGGGCGCGGACGAAGAAAAGGAAGAGCTGCGCGAAATTGTGGAGTTCTTAAAACGTCCGAATAAGTATAACGAGCTCGGTGCGCGCATTCCGAAGGGCGTGCTGCTCGTTGGCCCTCCGGGCACCGGTAAAACGCTTTTGGCGCGCGCCGTTGCAGGCGAGGCCGGCGTTCCGTTCTTCTCCATTTCGGGTTCCGACTTCGTGGAGATGTTCGTCGGCGTCGGCGCATCGCGTGTGCGCGACCTGTTCGACAAAGCCAAGAAAAACCACCCGTGCATCATCTTCATCGATGAAATCGATGCCGTGGGCCGCCAGCGCGGTGCGGGTCTCGGCGGCGGCCACGACGAACGTGAGCAGACGCTGAACCAGCTGCTCGTTGAGATGGACGGCTTCGGCGCGAACGAGGGTGTCATCATGATTGCGGCAACGAACCGCCCGGATATTCTGGACCCGGCTTTGATGCGTCCCGGCCGTTTCGACCGCCAGGTGATGGTGGGCTACCCGGATGTGCGCGGCAGAGAGGATATTCTGCGCGTACACGCAAAGGGCAAGCCGCTTGCACCGGATGTTGACCTTTCCACCATTGCAAAATCCACCGCCGGCTTTACCGGTGCAGACCTTGAGAACCTCTTAAACGAAGCGGCGCTGCTTGCGGCCCGCAAGGACCACAAGTCCATCACGATGGAGGAAATCGAGGAAGCGACGATCAAGGTCGTTGTCGGCACCGAAAAGAAGAGCCGCGTGATGACAAACAAAGAGAAGAAGCTGACCGCGTACCACGAGGCAGGACACGCCATTGCGACGTACTTCTGCGATTCGCAGGACCCGGTGCACCAGATTTCCATCATCCCGCGCGGCATGGCAGGCGGCTACACGATGCACCTGCCGACGGAGGATAAGTCCTACCAGAGCCGCAATGAGATGCGCGAGGAGCTCATCGTGCTGCTGGGCGGCCGTGTGGCGGAAGCCTTGGTGCTTGACGATATTTCTACGGGCGCATCGAACGACATTGAGCGCGCCACGAAGATCGTCCGCGCGATGGTCACAAAGTACGGCATGAGCGACCGTCTTGGTCCGATTACGTACGGTGCGGACAGCAGCAATCCGTTCCTCGGCAAGGAGATGGGTCATGTCTCGAACTATTCCGAGGAGACCGCCGCGGAGATTGACGAGGAGATTAAGTCCATCATCTGCGACGCGTACGATAAGACGAAGAAGGTGCTCTCCGAACACATTGACCTGCTGCACCGTTTGGCGGGTGTGCTGTTTGAGCGCGAAAAGCTGGACGCCGACGAGTTCCTTGACGTGATGAACGGTAAGCTGCTGCCGAGCGCACAGACTGCCGCTGCGGGCATCATCCCGGCAGAAGCGGCAGCGCCGGAAACGACAGAGCTGCCGACCGAAGCGCAGACGGAACCGGAAGCGAACACGAACGAATAATTTTTTGACGAAAGGGAATGTGCTCATTTGCATTCCCTTTACGTTTGTTTATGGGCAATCCCGTGCGGGTATTATTTTGCCCGCTTGAGGAAAGGAACATGGTGAATGGCTAAAAAGCAAACCTACGGCAACGACAGCATCAAAAGTCTGAAGGGCGCGGACCGTGTACGTCTGCGTCCGGCGGTCATATTCGGCTCAGACGGTCTCGACGGCTGCGAGCACGCGATTTTCGAGATCCTCTCGAACTCCATTGATGAGGCGCGCCAGGGCTACGGCAAGGAGATCACCGTCACGCGCTATGCCGACCATTCCGTTGAGGTGGAAGACCACGGCCGCGGCATCCCGGTGGATTACAACAAGCGCGAAGAGCGCTACAACTGGGAGCTTGTGTTCTGCGAGATGTATGCGGGCGGCAAGTATAACAACAATGACGGCGGCAACTACGATTACGCGCTGGGCCTGAATGGTCTCGGTCTGTGCGCTACGCAGTATGCCTCCGAATACATGGACGCGGATATTCGCTACGACGGCTTCCGCTATACGCTGCACTTTGAGCACGGTGAGAACGTAGGCGGACTCAATAAGGAGCCTTACGGCAAGAAGGCCACGGGCTCGCGCATCCGCTGGAAGCCGGATATCAAGGTGTTTACGGACATTGACGTGCCGGCGGACTATTACGCGGATATCATCAAGCGGCAGGCCATCGTCAACGCGGGCGTGAAGTTTATTTTCAAAAATGAAGTTTCGCCGCGCAAATTCGAGACAACGGAATTCTGCTACGAAAACGGCATTTTAGATCATGTGCGCGAGCTGGTGGGCGAAGATGCGCTGACCTCCGTGCAGTTCTGGCAGTCCGAAAAGCGCGTGCGCGACCGCGAAGACCTGCCGCTTTACAATGTGAAGATCAACGCCGCGGTAGCATTTTCCAACCGCGTGCATTTGACGGAATACTACCACAACTCGAGCTGGCTGGAATACGGCGGCGCGCCGGACAAGGCCGTGCAGAACGCGTTCGTGTACCAGATTGACGCGTATTTGAAGCAGAACGGCAAGTATAATAAATCCGAAAGCAAAATTAAATTTCAGGACGTGGAGGATTGCCTTGTTATCGTCATGTCCTCGTTCTCCACGATGACCTCCTATGAGAACCAGACAAAGAAGGCCATCAACAACAAGGGTATTCAGGAAGCGATGGTGGAGATGCTCCGCCATAATCTCGAAATTTATTTCATCGAAAACCCCATTGAGGCGGAGAAAATCGGCGCACAGGTGCTTATCAACAAGCGCTCCCGCGAGGACGCCGAAAAAACGCGCCTCAACTTAAAGGGCAAGCTGACGGCCAAAATGGATATCACGGGGCGCGTGGCGAAGTTTGTGGACTGCCGCAGCAAGGATGTTTCCGAGCGTGAGATTTTTATCGTGGAGGGCGATTCCGCTCTCGGTGCGGTCAAGCAGGCGCGCGACCCGAACTATCAGGCCGTGATGCCGATCCGCGGTAAAATTCTGAACTGCCTGAAAGCGGATTACGACAAGATTTTCAAAAGTGAGATCATCACCGATCTCATTAAGGTGCTCGGCTGCGGCGTGCAGGTAAAGTCGAAGGCGAACAAGTCCATTGCGTCGTTCGACATCAACGCGCTGCGCTGGAGCAAGATCATCCTGTGCACCGATGCCGACGTGGACGGCTTCCAGATCCGCACGCTGCTGCTGACGATGCTGTACCGTTTGACGCCGCAGCTCATCGAAGAGCACAAGGTGTTCATTGCGGAATCGCCGCTTTATGAAATTACGGCGAAGGACAAGACGTATTTTGCGTACAACGAGCGCGAAAAGGACGAGTTTTTGACGCAGCTTGAGGGCCAGAAGTTTACGATTCAGCGCTCGAAAGGTCTGGGTGAAAACGACCCGGACATGATGAACCTGACGACGATGAACCCGAAAACGCGCAGGCTGATTCAGGTGAAGCCTGGCGATGCCGAAATGACGGCGCAGATGTTTGATATCCTGCTGGGCGATAATCTTACGGGCCGTAAGGACTACATTGCGACCCACGGCAGCGAGTACCTCGATGACCTCGATATTTCTTAAAGCTCTGACGAAAGGAAGCGTAAAGCATGGCAAGAAAAAAACAGCCGAAAAGAGAAAATACGCCGAAGATGCAGGGCTTTATTGCGGGCGCGGGTGAAATTCAGGCGCAGGACATCAACGATACGCTGCGGCAGAACTACATGCCGTATGCGATGAGCGTTATTATGTCCCGTGCCATCCCGGAGATTGACGGCTTTAAGCCCTCGCACAGAAAGCTTCTCTATACGATGTACAAAATGAACCTGCTCGGCTCGGCGCGCACGAAAAGCGCGAACATCGTCGGTCAGACGATGAAGCTGAACCCGCATGGCGACAGTGCGATTTACGACACGATGGTGCGTCTTTCCCGCGGTTACGAGGCGCTTTTGCACCCCTATGTAGACTCTAAGGGCAACTTCGGTAAGTTTTATTCCCGTGACATGGCGTGGGCGGCTTCCCGTTATACGGAAGCGCGCCTTGACCCCATCTGCCGCGAGCTATTCCGCGATATCGACAAGGACACCGTGGATTTTGTCGACAATTACGACAGTACGATGAAAGAGCCAACGCTGCTGCCGGCGGCGTTCCCCTCGGTGCTCGTCAACGCAAACACGGGCATTGCGGTCGGCATGGCGTCGTCCATTTGCCCGTTTAATCTCGCCGAAGTGTGCACTACGGCGGCGGAGCTCATCCGTGACCCGAAGCATGACATTTTTACGACGATGCAGGCGCCGGACTTCCCGGGCGGCGGGCAGATTATTTTCGACCGCGCGGCGATGGAGCAGATCTACAAAACAGGCCGCGGCAGCATCAAGGTGCGCTCGCGCTACACGTATGATAAATCCGCAAACTGCATCGATATTACCCAGATTCCGCCGACGACGACCATTGAAGTCATTGTGGAAAAGGTCATCGACCTTGTGAAGCAGGGCAAGGTGAAAGAAATCACCGACATTCGAGACGAGACGGGTCTGGACGGACTCAAGATCACGATCGACTTGAAGCGCGGCGCAGACCCCGATAAGCTGATGCAGCGGTTGTTCCGCATGACGACGCTGGAGGACAGCTTCTCCTGCAATTTTAACGTGCTCATCGCGGGCATTCCGCGTGTGCTGGGTGTGCGTGAGCTCTTTGAGGAGTGGACGGCGTTCAGAATTGAATGCGTCCGCCGCAGAACGCACTACGACCTCACGAAGAAGAAAGAGAAGCTGCATCTGCTCTACGGCCTCAAGGCAATCTTACTCGACATCGATAAAGCCGTGCGCATTGTGCGTGAGACCGAGGAAGAAAGCGAAGTTGTGCCGAACCTCATGATCGGCTTTGGCATCGACGAAATTCAGGCCGAATATGTAGCGGAAATCCGTTTGCGCCATTTAAACCGCGAGTTCATCTTAAAGCGCACCGAAGAGGTGAACAGCTTAGAGGAAGAAATTCGTGACCTTGAGGCAATTTTGGCCTCAAAAACGCGCATTAAGACGATTATTGTGCGCGAGCTGAATGAAATCGCGCAGAAGTACGGCCAGCCGCGCCGCAGCCATATTTTGTACGCGGAGGAAATTGCCGAAGAAGAGCCCGTGGAGACTGTGCCGGATTACCCGGTGAACCTGTTTTTCACGAAAGAAGGCTACTTTAAGAAGATCACCCCGCTTTCCCTGCGTATGGGCGGCGACCAAAAGCTGAAAGAGGGCGACGAGATCGCCCAACAGATGGAATCGACAAACGCGGCAGAGCTTTTGTTCTTCTCCGACAAAGCGCAGGTCTATAAGCTGAAAGCGGCGGATTTTGCCGACACCAAAGCGAGCGTGATGGGCGAATATGTGCCTGCGCGCGTGCAGATGGACGAGGGCGAAAGCGCTGCGTACATGGCTGTAACGACCGACTTTAAGGGCTATATGCTGTTTGTTTTCGATAACGGCAAGGTCGCCAAGGTGGAGCTTTCCGCCTATTACACGAAGACGAACCGCAGAAAGCTCATTAACGCGTATTCCGACAAGGCCCCGCTTGCGGCGGCACTGCAAATTTTGGAAGACTGCGATGTGCTGCTGACGTCCTCAAGCGGCAGACGACTTCTCATGAACACGGCGCTCATTGCCCCGAAGACGACAAAGAGCACGCAGGGCGTGGCGGTGATGAACTTGAAAAAAGGCCAACGCATTACAGACGCGCATATCTACCAAGAAGACGAGCTGCAGAACCCGTCGCGGTACAGAAAGAAGATTCCGGCGCTCGGCGCACTGCCGAACGGAGAGGAGGGCGGCGAGCAGATTTCGCTGTAAAAAATCAGCCCTCCGGCAAGACCGTTTGGCGTTCCGTTTGTGCAGGCGTGCGGCCTGCGCGGCGGAGCGTTCAGTCCTACTGAAGGGCGGGCAGCATACAGTCCGCACCATGGACTGCGCCGCCCGCCCGGGAAAGACCCCGCTCGTGTGACGCGAAAGTGCGGTTTTGCCGCACGGTCCGTTTTGGCGCGCACAAACGCCTGACTGTGACTGCCTTGGTATCAGTATGGACGTAGGACGGCGGAATATGCAGGAAAAAAGCAAAAAATCCTGTTGCAAAATCCCGCTTTGTATGGTATCATGATTAAGCTACGAATAAAATTAGCGTTAAGTCTCTTGAAGAGGAGGTAAAATATATGGGTGCTGTTGAAATTATTTTCGGTATCGTTCTGCTTCTTTTCGCACTGGCGATCATCGTTGTCGTACTGTTGCAGGAAGGCCATCAGCAGAGCCTCGGCGCGATTACCGGCGGCGCGGATACGTTCCTTTCCAAGAATAAGGCGCGTTCCATGGATGCGTTCCTTGCTCGTTGGACAAAGTTCATTGCGATCGGCTTCTTTGTGTTGGTTCTTGTGATCAACATCATTATGTATTTCACAAAGTAAGTCAATACTTGCGGAAATGCGCCTCGCTTTTCGATGGGTCTCCATTCGGAATGCGGGGCTTTTGTTTTTATAAATCAGGCTTTAGGAGGGAATATCATGTTTGAAGAGATTGAACGCCTCACCCGCGCGCTGTGCGCAGAGCACGGCACATCCGGCTGTGAGGGCGACGTGTTCAAAGTTGCGAAAAAGGAGCTCGGCTTCTGCAAAGAGGTGTGTGAGAACGAGCTTGGCGGCGTTGTGGGCATTTTCGGCGATTTGAGTTCTAAGCGCCGCATTTTGCTGGACGCGCACATTGACCAGATCGGTATGATCGTGACGGACATTGACGAAAACGGCTTTCTGCATGTGACGAATGTGGGCGGTGTGGACCGCCGCACGCTGCCGGGCAGCCCCGTTACCGTGTTCGGCACGGAGACCGTCACGGGCATCGGCTGCACGCTGCCGCCGCACCTTGCAAAGGGCGATGATAAGATAAAGCCCGTTACGGAGCAGTGCATTGACTTAGGGCTTCCGAAAGAGGAAGTGGAGAAGCTCGTCGCTGTCGGCGACCGCGCCGCACTGACGCGCCCGCTGAAAAAGCTCATGGGCAACCGCATCACGGGCACGGCGCTCGACGACCGTGCGGGCTGCGCGTGCGTCATCCGCGCCGCACAGCTTGCAAATGAACAGAACCCCGATTGCTGCGTTATGGTGCTGTGCTCCACAAAGGAGGAGGTCGGCGGGCAGGGCGCGCAGGTCTCTGCGTATGCACTTGAGCCCACCGAGGCCATTGCCGTGGACGTTTCGTTCGCAAAGCAGCCGGACGCGGAGAGCATGCTTACCGCAGAGCTCGGCAAAGGGCCGATGATCGGCTTCTCCGCGGCGCTGGACAGAAAAATCAGCAAAAAGCTTGTCGAGCTCGCAAAGCGCGAAAATATCCCGTATCAGCTGGAAGCCATGGGCGGCAGAACGGGTACGAACTGCGACGAGATCAGCACCACCCGCGGCGGCGTGCGCACGGGGCTCATCTCCGTGCCGCAGCGCAACATGCACACCCCGGCGGAGGTCTGCGATTTTGAGGATATGGAGAACATCGCAAAGCTCATCGCGGCGTATATCACGGATAAGGAGGCGCAGCCGAATGCTTAACTATGAAATTCTGGAAAAGCTTACCCGCACCATCGGTGTTTCCGGCGAGGAAGACGATGTGCGCAGCGTGATCTTAAGTGAAATTGAGCCGTATGCGGACGAGATTCACATTTCGCCGCTCGGCAACATTCTGGCGTTTAAAAAGGGCGAAAAGCGTCCCGAGAAGAAGCTGATGCTCTGCGCTCACATGGACGAAGTGGGCTTTGTCATCACAAACATCACGGAAAACGGCCTTTTGAAGTTCACGACGGTCGGCAATATCCGCCCGGAGGTGCTCTCCGGCCGCGATGTGCTGGTGGGCGGCAAAACGCCGGGTGTCATCTGCGCAAAGCCGGTGCATTTGCTCAAGGGCGATGAATTTGAAAAGCCCGTGCCCGTGAACGAACTCGCCATCGACATCGGCGCAGATACACGTGAGCAAGCCGAGACATTGGTGCAGATTGGCGACAACGCGTGCTTTGTGCCGTTCTTTGAGCACGTGCACGGTACGGTGAAGGCGAAGGCGCTCGATGACCGCGTGGGCTGCTTTGCGCTCATCACGCTGATGCAGCGCCCGCTCGAATACGACACGTATTTCGTCTTCTCCACGCAGGAGGAGATTGGCCTGCGCGGCGCGGGCACGGCGGCGTATATTCTGGAGCCCGATGCGGCGCTTGTACTGGAGGGCACGACGGCGGGCGATATTCCCGGCGTGAGCCCGACGGACGCAGCGTGCAAAATGGGCGGCGGCGCAGTCATTTCCCTTACGGATATGCGCACCGTTTACCCAAAGGATTATTTCCGCCGCGCGATGGCGCTCGGTAAAGAAAACAATATTCCGGTGCAGCCGAAGACCGTGCGCGCCGGCGGCACAGACGCGGGCACCATTCACGTTTCCCGCGGCGGCGTGAAGACGCTGACAATCTCACACCCGTGCCGCTATATCCACAGCGCGATCGCGATGACGACCGAAAAGGACATAGAGGCGGTTATTGACCTGATGGTGCTGATGATGGCGGAAATTTCCGGCGGCAAACTGTAATGATCCGTCTTGCGGAAAATTTAGAAGCGCTCTCTATGCCGTGCGGAAGCTCGCCGTTTGGCTGCCAAATCCGGTCTAAAGCGCAGGCGTATGGCTTCCATCAGTCGTTCGCGCAGTTTTGGACGGACGGGGAAGCCGCCTACGGAAAAGCGGACGGCTCCGTCTGCATTGCGGGGGAGATCACCGACGCGGACGAGGCGCGTGCGTTTTTGAGTGCAGTGGGCACAAATGAAATCGTATGCAGCGCGGAGAATGCCGAAAAGTTGGGGCTAAACATCACCGAAAGCGGCGCGATTTTGCAAAAAGTGCTGCGAAATGAGACTGTGCATCCTGCGGAGGAAATTTCTCCGAGAGAGATTTATGCTGTGCTGAAAGCAAACGGCATGGTGGGGGAGTTCGAGCCGTTTTACCTCGATTTATCCCACCGCATGCGGCACGGCACGGTGCGCTGCGCGGGTGTTTCGGCAGATGGGAAGACCGTCGCAGTGGCTGCAGCAGTGCTCGGCGAAAGCGCGAGCCTCATTTCTGCTGTGGCGGTGCTGCCGAAATTTCACCGCAGGGGGCTTGGCACGGCGGTTGTCCGAAAAATGGAGCGAATGCTGCCGAGCGGCACGGTGTATATCCTGCGCGAAGAAAGCAAAAACGAGGCGTTTTATGACGCTTTGGGCTATAAACCGTGCGGCGCATGGGCGCAGGGAAAATTATGCAATTAAAATAATTCAGATAAAGGAAGGCTTTTGCGTTTGCGAAAGCGGGTTTACTATGTACGAGTTTTTTAAAATTGATGACCGCGTGCTGAAGGCGGCGGAGGAAGCGGAGCAGAAGGCTGCGCCGTACCTTGCGAAAATTTCCGAAACACAGCGGTATAATCAGGAGAAGATGCAGGCTGCGTTCATGCAGGCAGGTGTCAGCGAGAGCCACTTTGTGGCAACGACAGGCTACGGCTATGGCGACCGCGGCCGCGACGTGCTGGACGAAGTGTACGCGCGTGCCCTCGGTGCGGAGGACGCGCTGTGCCGCTATAATTTTGTCAGCGGCACGCATACGCTTACCGTAGCGCTTTTTGGCGTTCTGCGCCCGGGCGACACGATGCTGAGCGTTACCGGCATGCCGTATGATACGCTGCGCGGCGTGATCGGTATTACGGGCGACGGCAACGGCTCATTAAAGGAGTTTGGCATAAACTACGAGCAGCTTGACCTGCTGCCGGACGGCACGCCTGACTATGACGGCATGGAGACGGCTATCACGCCGAAGCACCGCATGGTGTACATTCAGCGCTCCCGCGGGTACAGCCTGCGCCCGTCCCTGACGGTGGAGGAGATCGAGCGCATTGTAAAGATCGCAAAGCGCCGTGCGCCGGACTGCATTGTCATGGTGGATAACTGCTACGGCGAGTATGTGCAGAAAATGGAGCCGACGGCTGTGGGCGCAGACCTTATGGCGGGTTCGCTCATCAAAAATCCGGGCGGCGGCATTGCGCCGACAGGCGGCTACATTGCGGGCCGCCGCGACCTTATTGAAAGCTGCGCGTATCGCCTGACGACCCCGGGTACGGGTCGTGAGATCGGCTGCACGCTCGGCAACAACCGCGAGCTTTTCATGGGCACGTTCCACGCGCCGAACGTCACGGGTGAAGCCTTAAAGACCGCTGTGTTCACGGCGGCGCTGTTTGAGGGCTTCGGCTTTGACGTGACCCCGCGCTACGATGAGCCGCGCGCGGATATTATTCAGGCGGTGCAGCTGCGCGAGCGCGAGGCGCTGTGCGCATTTATCCGCGGCATTCAGCAGGGCGCGCCGGTCGATTCCTTCGTTGTGCCGGAGCCGAGCCCCATGCCGGGCTATGACTGCGACGTCATCATGGCGTCCGGCTCGTTCACATTTGGCTCGTCCATTGAGCTTTCTGCGGACGCACCGCTGCGTGAGCCGTTTGCGGCATGGATGCAGGGCGGTGTGAATTTCAACAGCGGCCGCCTCGGTGCGATTTTGGCGGCACAGTCCATGCTGAACGCGGGCTTTTTGAATCTCTAAATTATAAATTTTCGGCGGCAGGCTTCGGTTTGCCGCTTTTTTGTTGTCAATTTATCCGGAAGATAAAACTTTTATCTTTCTTTTTGAATTAAACCGTGCTATACTTTTTTTAACAACTTTTTAGGGGTGTTACCATGAGAGACAGAAAAAAGGCGCAGGCTTTGGCGCACGAGCTTGTTTCCAAAATGACGATAGAGGAACGCGCTTCACAGCTGAAATTTGATGCGCCGCCCGTTGAACGGCTGGGCGTTCCGGCGTACAACTGGTGGAACGAAGCGCTGCACGGCGTGGCGCGCGCCGGCACGGCGACGATGTTTCCGCAGCCCGTTGCCATGGCGAGCATGTTTGACCCGGAGATGATCCGAAAAATCGGCGATGTCGTTGCGACGGAGGCCCGCGCGAAGTATAATGAAGCTTCTAAGCACGGCGACCGCGATATTTATAAGGGCCTTACGTTCTGGTCGCCGAATATCAACCTGTTCCGCGACCCGCGCTGGGGCAGAGGGCAGGAAACGTACAGCGAAGACCCGTACCTCACGGCGCGGCTCGGCGTGGCGTACATCAAGGGCTTGCAGGGTGACGGGAAATATTTGAAGGTCGCGGCGTGCGCGAAGCACTATGCTGTGCACAGCGGCCCGGAGGCCATTCGCCACGAATTTGACGCCGAGGTGAGCCAAAAGGATTTGTGGGAGACATATCTGCCCGCGTTTGAAGCCGCTGTGAAAGAGGGCGAAGTGGAGGCCGTGATGGGCGCATACAACCGCACGTTCGGCGAGCCGTGCTGCGGCAGTGACCTGCTCATCCGCAAAATTCTGCGCGGCAAGTGGGGCTTTCAGGGACACTTTGTCTCCGACTGCTGGGCGATTTCCGATTTTCACCTGCACCACCACATCACGACCACCGCGCCGGAATCCGCTGCGCTTGCCATTAAGATGGGCTGTGACGTAAACTGCGGCAACACATATCTGCATTTGCTGCGCGCGCTTGAGGACGGGCTCATTACCGAGGACGACATCACGACGGCGGCGGAGCGGCTCTTTACCACGCGTTTTATGCTCGGCGAGTTTGACGAGAACTGCGAATACAACTCCATTCCCTATGAGGTCGTGGAGTGCCCGGAGCATTTGGCGCTCAGCGAGGAAGCCGCGCGCAGAAGCGTTGTGCTGCTGAAAAACGACGGCATTTTGCCGCTTGATAAAGCGAAAATCAAGACGATCGGCGTCATCGGCCCGAATGCGAACGACCGCATGGCGCTCATCGGCAACTACCACGGCACGGCGTCAAGATATATCACGGTGTTGGAGGGCATTCAGGACTATGTAGGCGACGACGTGCGCGTGCTGTACGCCGAGGGTTGCCACCTCTACAAAGACCGTGTGGAGGGGTTGGGCCTGCCCGGTGACCGCCTTTCCGAAGCCGAGACCGTGGCGGAGCACAGCGACGTTGTGGTGCTGGTGACGGGCCTCAATGAAAATCTTGAGGGCGAGGAGATGGACCAGAGCAATTCTGTCGGCTCCGGCGACAAGGCGAATTTGCTGCTGCCCGCGCCGCAGAGAAAGCTGATGGAGGTTGTCGCGAAGACCGGCAAGCCCGTCATTCTCATCAATATGACCGGCAGCGCCATGGATTTGCGCTTTGCAGAGGAAAGCTTCTCCGCCGTAGTGCAGGGCTGGTATCCGGGTGCACGCGGCGGCAAGGCGATTGCGGAGCTTTTGTTCGGCAAGTATTCCTTCAGCGGCAAGCTGCCCGTGACGTTTTATAACGACTCCGACGAGCTGCCCGCGTTTACGGATTACGCGATGGAAAACCGCACGTACCGCTACTTTACGGGCGGCGTGCTGTATCCGTTCGGCTATGGCCTCACTTACGGTAAAACGGAAGTGACGAAAGCCGAAATGCGTGATGACGGCGAGCACTATACGATTACGGCGACGGTCAAAAATGAGGGCTGTGCCGTGCATGAGATTTTGCAGATCTATGTGCGTGACAATGAATCAGAATTCGCGGTGCGCAACCACAGCCTTTGTGCGTTTAAGGCGGTTTCACTCGGTGCAAATGAGACGTGTGACGTCGAGATCACCGTGCCGAAGGCCGCGCTTGAAATTGTGGACGACACCGGCACGCGCCGCGTAGACAGCCACAGCTTCACGTTCTTCGTCGGCACCTCGCAGCCGGATGACCGCAGCGCGGAGCTGCTTGGTACCCGCCCGGTTGCGGTAGAACTCAAGCTGTAATAAAGTAAATGCAAACGACCCTTTCGCGGCAATTGCCCACCGAAGGGGTCGTTTTGTCTGTGATTTTTTAAGGCTTTCCATTTACAAAATTTACCGAAAGTTGTATACTGATACTGCTATTTTTTAATTCGGAAAGGCAAAAGTATGGCTGCAGATATAAAGAAAAACGATGATTTTTCAAAGGGACCGATTTCCAAAACGATCCTGCGCCTTGCGGTGCCGATGGTGTTGGCGCAGTTTGTGAACGTCTTATATAATATCGTAGACCGCATGTATATCGGGCACATTTCCGATACATCGGTGGATGCGCTGACGGGCGTCGGCGTGACGTTTCCGATTTTACTGATGGTGACGGCGTTTGCGAATTTATTCGGCTCGGGCGGCACGCCGTTGTTTTCTATGGCGCGCGGTGCGGCACAGCGGGGTGGCGAAGAGGGCGAAAAGCAGCGTGAGCGCGCCGCAGACGTGATGAACAACACGTTCTCGATGCTCGTCATTACGGGCGTAATTTTGTGCATTGTGGTGCTGCTCCTCAAAAAGCCGGTGCTGTATCTCTTCGGCGCGAGCGACGCGACGTACCCTTATGCGGACAGCTATCTTTCGGTTTACATGCTCGGCAGCGTATTCATGATGGTCTCGCTTGGCATGAACGGGTTCATCAATGCGCAAGGCTTTGCGAACCGCGGCATGCTGACGGTCGTTATCGGCGCAGTGGTGAACATTGCGCTTGACCCGCTGCTTATTTTTGTGTTCGACATGGGTGTGCAGGGCGCGGCGCTTGCAACGGTGCTTTCGCAGCTCGTTTCCGCCGTGTGGGTGGTGCGCTTCCTGCTCGGTAAGCGTACGCTGTTTCGTTTGGAGTTAAAGCGCATGCGCCCGCAGGCAAAGCTCATCGGCAAGATCACCTCGCTTGGCATTTCGGGCTTTATCATGGGCTTTACGTCGAGCGCTGTGCAGGTGGCGTGCAACGCGATGCTCTCGCAACACGGAGGCGACCTGTTCGTCGCGGTCATGACGGTCATCAACTCCATTCGCGAAGTGACGTATACGCCGGTAAACGGTGTGACATCTGCCGCGGCGCCGGTGGTCAGCTTCAACTACGGCGCACAGAAATATAAGCGCGTGCGCGGCGTGATTGTGTTCACGACGGTCGTTTCATTCAGCTATATGGTGTTTGTATGGCTCGTGCTAAGGCTGTTCCCACACGTGTTTATTCAGCTTTTTAACGGCGACCCGCAGTTACTCGAAACATGCACGCACGCCATGCACATTTATTTCTTCGGGTGCTTTATGATGGCGCTGCAAATGTCGGCGCAGTATGTTGTGCAGGCGATGGGTCGCGCAAAGCAGGCGATTTTCTTTTCACTGCTCCGCAAGGTCATCATCGTCATTCCGTTGACGTTTTTGCTGCCGCAGATCCCCGCTGTCGGTGTGGACGGTGTGTTCTGGGCGGAGGTTATCTCGAACTTTGTGGGCGGCGGCGCGTGCTACATTACGATGCTGTGCACCGTCTGGCGCGAATTAAAACACAAAGAAATGGGCGAACTTGCACAGGCGAAAAAGTAAAAAGAACGGAGCCGCGCATGGGTGATAAACCTGTGCGGCTCCGTTTTTTGTATGCGGTTTATTCTGCGGTGCCGGGTGAGGGGGCGGTGCTTTCTGTGCCGCTTGCATCGCTTTCGGAAGCGGTCGGCTCTGCGGCGGGGTAATCGAACTCGCCCAGCACATCGCCGGTCGTTTCGTCTTTTACGGTGAAGTGCACCGCGAAGCTTTCTGCGTCCTCGCCCGTAAACGCTGCGTAGAGCAGCGCGGGAATGTACACGGCCTGCGCAGCGGCGTTGTCGCGCTCCGGTTTATACAGGTCTTTGGTGCTCAGAATTTCGGCGCTGCGGCCGTCTTCGGAAAGCGTGACGCTTTTTATAAACGGCCACGTGCCGTCCTCCGGCAAAGCGATGATCTGCTCGTGCAGACTTTCCTTCAGCGCGGCGCAGACGGCATCGCGCTCGTCTTTTGTCATTTCTACCGTACAGGAGCCGTCATCGTTTGTGGTGACGTTTGTAAGCCCCAGCCGGTGCGCCGCGGCGGTGATGTCGAGCCCTGTGCGGCGCAGGGTGTCCTTGGAGATCTGCACAGTGTAATCTCGCTGCGGTTCGGAAGACGCGGCGGCAGGCGCTTCGCTTGCCGTTTCGGTCTGCCCGCCGCACGATGCCGAGGAAAGGATGAGCGCCGCCGCGAGCAGAAGCGCCGCCAAAAGCCGTTTTGCGTTTCTCATTTTGAACACCTCTTTATGAGCTTATCTTAAACTATATCATACCGTATTCGGCGAAAAAAGTCAAAAGAATCAAAAAGCTGTTCAAAGTCGGAACTTTTTCACAAAAATATGTGGAAACAGAAGAAAAAACATGGTATACTGAAACCGATCATGCAGGGAATGGAGGGATCCGATTGACCGGTGCGATTTTAGGAGACATTGCCGGCTCGCGGTTTGAGTTCAGCAAACCGAGCGGGTTCAACTATAAAAAGGTGGAGCTTTTTGGGAACAACTGCTTTTTCACGGACGATACGGTGCTGACCATTGCGACGAAATACGCGCTTTTAAATGACATCAGCTATGCAAAGGCTTATGGCAAATTCGGGCGTATGTACAGAGACGTGGGGTACGGCACGATGTTTCAGCGTTGGCTGGACGGACATGCCGAAACGGGCTATGGCAGCTTCGGCAACGGCGCGGCCATGCGCGTCAGCTACATCGCTTACCACTTTGATACGCTGGAAAAGGTGGAGGAAGAAGCGAAAAACAGCGCCATGTGCACACACAACCACATAGAGGGCCTGAAAGCCGCCGTTGCGACCGCGGGGCTCATTTACCTTGCGCTGCACGGCGAGCGCAAAAAAGACCTGAAAAAATACTTTAACAAAGAGTTTGAATACCCCGTGCATAAGCCGCTGTGGGCATACCGGCCGAAGGCGAAGTTTGATGCTACGGCGGAGGGGACCATGCCGCTTGCGTTCCGCTGCTTTATGGAAAGCGAGGATTGGGAAAGCTGCATCCGCAATGTGTTCAGCGTGAAGTGCGACACCGACACCGTGGCGTGCATTGCGGGCGGCATTGCGGGCGCATACTATAAACGGACGGTGGAAAACGAAAAGGATCTTTTAAAACGCTACCTTATCAAGCCCGATAAGCGCAAGGTCGGCGAGTTTGACCGCTTTTTATACGATTGGGCTACAAAGTAACATTTCCGCATATATTGGAATTTCGGTATTGAAAAACCGCCTGTGTTTTTTTGAAGTGGGCGGAGCGACGCAGGGATCGCCGCGATTTTTAAGGGAAAGGGTTTATCAGAACATGATTATTGACACATATCAGTCCGGCGCCGTGATGCGTATTTTGCAAAGCGGCAAGATTTACCGCGCAAGCCCCAGTATTTCGTTTAAGAAGGAGTACGCAGCGCTCATCGACATGCTCGGCCTGCACTGCGAGTGTCCTATTTTCGGCGTGGTGCGCGGCAGAAAGCAGAATACCGGCGGACGCGTTTCGGGTGCGGTGCGCATCCGTCTCAATGTCCCGCGCGAATACGTGAAGCTGACCGAGTACACCGACTGGGCGGATTTTCTCGACAACTTCAAATACACGAACCCGAACGATTATTCCACCATCATCGTCGGCAGCTTGGATGTGAAGTCTTCGGATCATCTCCGTGTGGTGGAGAGCCTTAAGCACCAGCGGCATCTGTTCCAGTACAAAATGCCGCAGGCGATTTTGGAGTATATTGACCCGAAATGGGTGGTACGGTATAAAGTCATCACAAACACAAGAGAGCAGGAGGACCGCAAGGAGCACCGGCTCAATTTCTTCCGTTGGTAAGGAGGGCTTGAACTTGAAAATCGGTCAATACATTTTATCGCTTGACCAGGGCACGACCAGTTCGCGCGCCGTGTTGTTTGACGCTTTGGGCGGCATTGCGGGCATGGGACAGCGCGAATTTACGCAGATTTACCCGCAGCCCGGCTATGTGGAGCACGATGCCGTGGAGATCTTGCAGACGCAGCTTTACGCCATGCGGCAGGCGGTGCATGAGGCGGAGATCACCGCGGAGGACATCGCTGCCATCAGCATCACGAATCAAAGAGAGACCACCGTGGCGTGGGACAGCGAGACGGGTATCCCGATCTGCAACGCCATTGTGTGGCAGTGCCGCCGCACCGCGCCGGAATGCGAGCGGTTAACAGCCGAGGGACTTGAGGAGTACATTCATAAAACGACGGGACTCATCATCGACCCGTATTTTTCCGGCACCAAAATGAAGTGGATTTTGGATAACGTGCCGAAGGCCAAAGTGCTCGCGAAGGAGCATCGCCTGCGCTTCGGTACCATTGATACGTGGCTCATTTATTCGCTCACGGAGGGCGAAAGCTATGTGACGGACGTGACGAACGCTTCGCGCACCATGCTGTTTGACATTCAAAAGCTTGATTGGGACGAGAAAATGCTGAACGTGTTCGGTATCCCGCGTGACGCGCTGCCGAAAGTCGTGGACTCCTCCGGCGTTGTGGGCATGTGCTCCGAAACGATACTCGGCAGGAAAATTCCGATTGCGGGCATTGCGGGCGACCAGCACGCGGCGCTGTTCGGACAGTGCTGCTTTGATAAGGGCATGGCGAAAAATACATACGGCACGGGCTGCTTTGTGCTGATGAACACGGGTGATAAGCCGGTTTTCTCCGACCGGGGGCTTATTACGACGATCGGTTGGTGCGTGAATGGCGAGACGACCTATGCGCTTGAGGGCAGTGCGTTTAACGCGGGCTCGGCCATCAAATGGCTGCGCGATGAGTTGAAGCTTATCGCGAACCCGCAGGAAGCGGACCTTCTTGCGGAGACCGTGGAGGACGCAGGCGGCGCGGTGTTTGTGCCGGCGTTTACAGGGCTTGGTGCACCGTACTGGGATATGTATGCGCGGGGCGCACTGCTCGGCGTGACGCGTGGTACGTCTAAGGCGCACATCTGCCGGGCTGTGCTGGAAAGCATTGCGTATGAAAGCTATGACCTCGTGAAAGCCATGGAAGCGGGCAGCGGCACGGAAATTTCCGAGCTGCGCGTGGACGGCGGCGCATCGAGAAGCCGCTTTTTGATGCAGTATCAGGCAGATTTATTGCACTGCGCCGTGAGACAGCCGAAGTGTCTGGAAACCACCGCGCTCGGCTCCGCGATGCTGGCGGGCTTGGCCGTCGGCGTGTGGGAATCGCTGGATGAGCTTAGAACTGTGTGGAAGCTTAAAAATGCGTATGACCCGCAAACGGCAGCTGGCAGCGAAGCAAAAGCGCTGAAACGCTGGCATAAGGCCGTGGAAAGATCCATGGGCTGGGCGGACGGTTTGGATTAAGCCAAAGTCAAGCACAGCGAAGCGACGTAAAAGTTTTCGCCAGCCTTTTTCAAAAGGCTGTGGAATCCAAGGGTGAAACCCTTGGTCGAGCTCCGCAGAGCTCGAAATCCTTTGGACTGTTCCCTCGTGGGAGACCCAATTAGGGGGTCTCCCAAAAGGCGTCCGCAAAGACGCCTTTAAAATACCAAACAAGCTAGCATAAAAGCACGCAGACCAAATTTTCTGCGTGCTTTCTTTTTGCCCCAATCGAAGAAAGCCGTTTTGATTGCGGGAAGAAAAAATCCTGTTGACGGATAAAACAATATGTGATACTATATTATCACGCTAAATCAAAGTAATAGGGAGGCGACGGGATGATCGCAATTATAGATTACGGCGCGGGCAATATCCGCAGCGTGGAAAAAGCGCTTATGCATATCGGCTGCGAGGTCGAAGTCACACAGGACCCGAGCGTTCTCGTGAAAGCCGACGGCGCCGTGCTGCCGGGCGTCGGTTCGTTTGGCGACGCCATGCACGAGCTGCGCGGGAGAGAACTGGAAGCGCCGATTAAAGCGTTCGTCGCCTCCGGCAAACCGTTTTTGGGCATTTGTTTAGGGCTGCAAATTCTGTTTGAGAGCAGCGAGGAATCCCCGGGCGTCTCCGGCCTGTCGCTTTTAAAAGGTAAGGTGCTGCGTATTCCTGCTGCGCCGGGGCTGAAAATTCCGCATATCGGGTGGAATTCGCTTGAAATCAAAAAGGACGGCGGGTTGTTCCGAAGCATTACGGGCGAGCCGTATGTGTACTTTGTGCACTCGTATTATTTAAAGGCCGAAGAGGATGTTGTGACCGCTGCGGCGCAGTACGGTGTGGAAATTCATGCGGCGGTGCAGAAAAATAACCTCATGGCATGTCAATTTCACCCGGAAAAAAGCGGAGCGTTGGGACTGAAACTGCTCGAAAACTTCGCCGCCATGACGCAGGGAAAGGGGGGCGTGTAATGTACGCCAAACGCATTATCCCGTGCCTTGACCTTAAAAACGGCAGGGTCGTTAAGGGCACAAATTTCGTGAATTTACGCGATGCGGGTGACCCTGTGGAGGCCGCTGTCGAATACGACCGGCAGGGCGCGGACGAGCTTGTTTTGCTCGACATCACCGCGTCCTCCGATGCGCGCGGTATCATGTTGGATATCGTTTCCCGCGTGGCGAACAGCATATTTATCCCGTTTACGGTGGGCGGCGGCATCCGTACGGTAGAGGATTTCACGGCGCTGCTGCGCGCGGGCGCGGATAAGGTTTCGGTAAACTCCGCCGCGCTGAAAAACCCACAACTCATTGCGGACGCGGCGTATAAATTCGGCAGCCAGTGCGTTGTGATGGCGATGGACGCGAAGCGCCGCCCGAACGGTGCGGGCTGGACGCTGTATTTAAACGGCGGTCGCGTGGACACGGGCATTGACGCCGTAGAATGGGCAAAGCGCGCGGAGAAACTCGGCGCGGGTGAAATTCTGCTGACGAGCATGGATTGCGACGGCACGAAGGCCGGATATGACCTGGAGCTGACCCGCGCAGTTTCCGAAAGCGTGGGCATTCCGGTCATTGCATCCGGCGGTGCGGGCAAGATGGAGCACTTTAAGGACGCGTTTACAAAGGGTAAGGCGGACGCGGTTTTGGCGGCATCACTTTTCCACTTCCGCGAGATCGGCATACCGGAGCTCAAGGGTTACCTTGCGGAAAACGGTATCCCGGTGCGCCGGTGAAATTTAATAGAATGATTGAAGGACACTCCCGCATATCTTTTGGTGCGGGGGTGTTTACTTATGAAAAGACATTTTCTTGGCTTCTGTTTGGCTGTTGTATTGCTGATTGGTGTGTTCTGTCCGCTTGCGCGTGCGGAGACGCCGGATTTCCCCGCGCAGGCTTTGGTGCTGATGGAAGCCTCCACGGGTCAGGTATTATACGAAAAGTCTGCCCATGTGCAGCGACCTTGTGCGTCCATCACGAAGGTGATGACGCTTTTGCTCGTATTTGAGGCAATCGATGCAGGCACGCTGCATCTGGACGATGTGCTCACGGCCTCGGCGCACGCGGCGGGCATGGGCGGCTCGGACATTTGGCTCAAGGAGGGCGAGCAGATGACCGCAGACGACCTCATCAAAGCGTGCGTGGTGATGAGCGCGAACGACGCGGCGGTCGTTTTGGCGGAGGCAGTCGCTGGCAGCGAGGACGCATTTGTGGAGCGCATGAACGCCCGCGCCAAAGAGCTGGGTATGCAGAGCACCACGTTCCGCAATGCCTGCGGGCTGGATGAAGACGGCCACCTTTCTACTGCGCGCGATGTCGCCATCATGAGCCGGGAAATGCTGCTGAACCACCCGGAAATTGAAAATTACTGCACTGTATGGATGGATACCCTGCGCGGCGGTGCAACCCAACTGGTGAACACCAACAAACTGCTGAAAAGTTATAATGGCATCACCGGGCTGAAAACGGGAACAACCGGAAAGGCCGGTGTGTGCATCTCCGCCAGTGCATCGCGGGATGATTTGCGGCTGATTGCTGTTGTGCTGGGTTCTTCCAGCGGCAAGGAGCGCTTTGCCGCTGCCACCAGCCTGCTGGATTATGGCTTCGCTATGTTTGAAAGTGCGCTGGTTCCCATCCCGGCAGACGCCCCCAAAACACTGCCCGTGCAGAAGGGTGAAGAGCCCACGCTGGAACTATGTTACACCGCGCCGGAGCGCTGCCTGGCCGTAAAAGGGCAGGGCAGCGCCCTGCAAGCTGAAGTTGAACTTCCGCAAACGCTGGAGGCTCCCATCCGGGAAGGTTCGGTTATCGGCAGCCTAAACATCAAAAACAGCCAGGGCATTTTGCAAAGCTGTCCAATTATTGCGGCAAAACCCGTTGACGCGCGCAGTTTTAGCGGTTGTTTCCGGCGTGTTGTCAATGCTTTATGGCTTACAGCGTAAGGTTTTGTGCAAAACGAATGAAAAACGCCAGGTTTTGGCTTGACAATCAAGCGTAAAAACTGTATCATGAAGTTACTAAATTATGGATGAGGAGGATTTAAGCGATGAGTGTCAAATACAATGGCAAACATCTTGCAAAGTTTATCCGTCCCGAAGAATATGATACGATCTTCCCGCAGGTCGAGCTTGCCCACCAGCAGTTGGAATCCCGTTCCGGTGCTGGCAATGATTTTTTGGGCTGGCTGGACCTGCCTGTTAATTATGACAAGGAAGAGTTCGCCCGTATCAAGGAAGCAGCCAAAAAGATCCGTGAAGATTCCGATGTGCTGCTGGTCGCCGGTATCGGCGGCTCTTACCTGGGCGCACGCGCTGTTGTCGAAGCAGTCAAGGGTCTGTATCATAACGATACCGAGGACGGCCTGAAGATTTATTTCTGCGGTAACACAATTTCTCCCACTTACCTGAACGACATCATTAAGGTGACCAAGGGTAAGCGTTTCTCCATCAATGTTATTTCTAAATCCGGTACCACCACCGAAACCGCTCTGGCGTTCCGCGTTCTGCGCAAGCTGCTGGAGGATGAGATGGGTGTTGAGGAAGCCAACAAGCGCATCTATGCCACCACGGACCGTGCCAAAGGCACCCTGAAGCAGCTGGCTGATGCACAGGGCTGGCCGACCTTTGTTGTTCCTGATGATGTTGGCGGCCGTTACTCTGTTCTGACTGCCGTTGGTCTGCTGCCCATCGCCTGTGCCGGTATCGACATTGATGCCCTGATGAAAGGTGCTGCTGATGCCCGCGAAGCTTACAGCGTTTGCAACAAGGATAACGATGCTTATCGTTATGCGATGACCCGCAACATCCTGTACCGCAAGGGCAAGGTTGTGGAAACCCTGGCCGCTTTTGAGCCCGACTTTACCATGATGAACGAATGGTACAAGCAGCTGTTTGGCGAAAGCGAAGGCAAAGACCAGAAAGGTCTGATGCCGACTTCCTGCATCTTCTCGACTGACCTGCACTCCATGGGCCAGTTCCTGCAGGATGGTAGCCGCACGATGTTCGAGACTTATGTCGATGTCAAGAATACCCGTGAGGATTTTTACATTGAACCGCTGGAAGGCAACTTTGATGGTCTGAATTTCCTAGCTGACCAGAACATGAGCGTTGTAAACCGCAAGGCCATGGAAGGCACCATTCTGGCCCATAATGATGGCGGCGTGCCGATCGGCGTGATTGAAGTAGATTCTCTGGATGCTTATAATGTTGGCTACCTGATTTACTTCTTCTGGAAAGCATGCGCTGTTTCCGGTTATCTGCTGAGCGTCAATCCGTTTGACCAGCCCGGCGTGGAAAGCTACAAAAAGAACATGTTTGCCCTGCTTGGCAAACCTGGTTATGAGGATCGCAAAGCGGAGCTGGAGGCAAAGCTTGGCTAATGCCTGTTTCCGCTTCAATATAAAGGAGGTCACTTCTTATGATTAAACTGATCGTTGGCGCCAAAGGCTCCGGCAAAACCAAGACCATGATCGATATGATCAACAACGCAACCAAGACCACTTCCGGCAACATCGTTGTTATTGAGAAGTCCATGAAACTTACCACCGAGATTAACCACGCAGCCCGCCTGCTGGACGCCGATGAATACGA
>OIWS01001064.1_pt1 | contig 30084 bp, 28 predicted proteins | sample 1587611 | NCBI WGS metagenome assembly OIWS01 (sample SAMEA3888919, study PRJEB22519) | human gut metagenome | biome: human gut; feature: human-associated habitat; material: faeces | place: Denmark | collected 2010 | reverse complement strand
GTACGCCTGCGCCCAGAGGCCGATGTCGCAGAACTGCCGCAGGCCGATGCCGCTGCGCACAAAGTGCTTGTAGGCGTGCAGAAGCAGGTACAGCAGATGCTCGTGGGGCGGCATGGTCGAGAAGCCATCTACCTCGATGGGCTTGAGGTCGGTAAAAAAGTGGTTCAGCTCGTCGTGGGCGTCCTCAGAAGAATCGAATAAGTGTCGGTGCAGCTCGATGTAAAGCGGGCTGCCTTTTTTTGTGTAAGACACCTCGTCCGCTGTGGCCAGTTCATCCGTGGGCGTATCAGTGGTCAAGCCGTTTGCAAGAAGCTGCTCATGGCAGGCCATAAACTTCGCGTCGGGAATGTACAGGTCATCGTCCGCGCTGATGCGGTGATCCTTCAGCGGATATAGGCGGCTGCAAAGCAGGCCCTTGACCACAACGGGGTGCAGACTCGCCGAACGTAGCTTCTGATATAGCTCGGTAAATTCCGCCGAGCGCACGGTCTGGTTCAGCACCTGCCCGATGACCTGCTGCTTGGTCACTGCGAACAAAGTGGCGTTTTCTTCAGCGGCAGGAGTCTTGCGAACGGCCTCAAAGAGGATCGGCAGCAATTTCTGCTGATTGGCCAGCGTGAAGATGACAGGCCAGTCCACCTTTTCGGCGGGCAAATCACCGCCTGAGATGGCCGTTTTGGCGATATGCAGAAATTGTGTTTCGGTGGTGGTCAGGGTCATGTTCGTGTGCCGAGCCCTTTCTCTGGATTTTTCGATAGCGTGGGCGATGAGCAGCGAGGTGGAGCCGATGGACGCGCCCAGCGTGTTGCAGATCACGTCGTCTACCTCCGCCATGCCGAGGGCATAGCAGTACTGGACATACTCAATTCCCACACTGAGAATACAGCCGACGAACGTTGTAATGGCGATTCTAACCCAGCAGTGCCATTTCCGCGGCAGCGCATTAGACAGCGTCAGCCCCAGTGGGAAGAAGAGGAATACGTTCATCAGCATCTCGCGGTAGAGCTCCGGTTGCTGCCGGGCGGCGACGATGGTGGCAAACGGCGTGAGGATCAGGCCAGTGCTGCCTTCCGAGCGGATGAGGATCGTTGCATAAAGTATGGCCGCAGCCATCAAGGCCGTCAGAACGAGGTTTCCGCGTTGCCAACGCTTTGCGGCTATATGCGCGGATAATCTTCCCCATACGACGAGTACTAACACCATGAAGAGGAAAACGGCGATAAGCGGAAGTTTATAAATGTAGTGAAGCATGGCTATCAACTTTTACGGATGATTTTCTTGCTAATGGCATTCATATAGCTGAGAATGACCCGAAATTCTTTACGTCTCCTAAACAAGAGAAAAAAGAGAGCATTCGGGAGTACTGCGCACAGAATCATACTCGTCAAAAAGGCAAGGCCTTGATTCTGAATAGGCAGATTATTGCTAATCACGAAGCAAAGCGTGCCCACCCCAAGAGCTGACATTCCGTAGAGTGTATAGGTTGCAAAGTAGTACTTCAGTTTCCGCCCAAACAGCGTTTTATGGATAATGTATGGGTCATACCAGAAATATACGCACAGCCTACTAATAATGGTGCCAAGCAAGATGCCAGAAATGCCAAGCGGATAGGCCAAAATAATAGAAACCACCAAATTGATTATGGCAGCAATGAGCGGACGGTACTTTCCTACCTTAAATAGGCCTGTAACCTCTCGGTATGTAGTAGATGCATACTGGACTCCAGCGGTATAGTAATTGACGATGATAATAAAAACAGTCCAGTTCGGGAGCAAATAATCCGCTCCGATCCACAGTGCAATAAATGGATTCAGCAATACCCCCAAGCAAATACCAGTAAAGCCATACAGCCAAAAAGATGCAAAAAAGAGATTATAGTACATCTTTTCATTCGCTTCTTTGCTCTCTGTAGCGTTATAATTGCCAATGCTGGCCGTCATTGAATAAAAAATGTAACTCAAGAATGTCCGAATCACATCTACAATGTAAACGTAATTGGAATAAAGGCCAACCGAAGCCAGTCCTTGAAACTTTGAAATCAGGATATTGTCCGTGCTGCTGATAATCGTCCCGCTGATTTTATAAAGAAACAGTGATTTTACATTTTCCTTCAGCGCATTCTTTTGCTCAGAAGAAATTTTCCCAGCACTTGAATCTGTTAGGAACGGAAACTTTTTATCCGTTACTCTTGCAATCCATGCATTTTCGGCAAGCTGAAAAGCGATAATACAGATCAACGTCGGAATATATGCATGGAAGAAAAACAGAACCACCATCTCGCCCAAATTTCGCAATACCATAAAGATCGAATGGTATAGGGAATTGATCCGGTTCTGTTGGCTGGCCGTCAAAAGAGACTGCTTGTAAGAGAAAAAGTATGAGCTTGCGGATTGCAGCAGAAAGAGAATATAAATAATATTTATGTTCTCCGGGATCGTGACCTCACCGTTAATCAAATACGGCAAGAACGGCATCAAGATGCATCCGAGCACAAAAACCGTTACACCCACTATACTGTATACACGCTTGTATACGCGCATATAGCCCTTTACAGCAACCATATCGCCTTCTGCGAGCGGCTTATACAGGCTGTAAATGATGGCCGTATCGAACCCCAGATTTGCAAGGGACAATAGCGAAAGCACATTGGTAAATAATCCCGATACGCCAAGGTATTCTTTCCCTAACAGAGCAATAAACATCCAACGGGTAAAAAAGCCCATTAAGATGCTGAGCATTTGGCTGCCTATACCAAATGCCATGTTTTTCAGCGAATTTGATGTGCGGGATGTATCCATGGCTACCCTCTTCTGATAATGCCCTTCAACTTTCTTTCGACAATTGAGAAAAAGTTTTGGCGGTAGTAACGCCAAAGGCCATGCTTTTTTTCTTTTTCAAAGTCGAAATTCTTCAGGTAATCGTAGACTTCTTTTTCAAAAAGCCCATCATAGTTATCACTCATACGAGTAATAATGCGACCCCATTTATCAATGTTTTTATGCGTAAAGAATTGAATCTCTTTCCTTAAGTACGCTTTGGTCGTATCGAGTACAGAATGCTCATACGCAAAGCCGAAGTTTCGCGGATCTCCACCTTCTGCATTGATTTGCAGCATTCTGCGCAAGCATTTTTCGCAGGCACAGCAGTTATGATCGTTCCAAGAACAGACTCTAAGCGGAAGTGGTGCATTGATCTTTTTTTGATAAGCGACAACCGCCCTTGCTTTATCCTGATCTGTCATTTCGTAACCATCATGGATGATAGACGTTCCAGCAAAGTGAAATTCATTGTCCGTTGTCGGATCTGACGCACAAGGATATGTATTTCCAACAGAAAATGAACTTGCAATATACAGCGTCTGGATGCCTTCTAAATAGGCAATTGGGGCAGCAGCCCCAAGAATTGCCATGGCGTGATGCAGTCCATGCCAAAAATCATCGCCCATTTTTGCAGCAAACCTCTTGTCGATTGCTCTGCTGTTGATAAACGTCCCGTAGTTGGCTCGAATAAACGCGGTGTTCGTTCCATGCTCTTGGGCAAACTCTATCGCCGCATTGCGGTCTGAAGTAAAGTTTCGGTCGCTCTTAGCGTCTTTGGAGTACTCCCCTTGCCCCACCAAAGCCTCCTGATAGAAACCATATTCTAAAATCAGCAAGGGCTTCTCATCTGCATGGCGAATGAAGGTTGTGACAGCATCCATTCCACCAGTAAACATCTGCGCACTTTTTGCGGTGGCTGATGCGTCATTGTCCTCGCACTCTGCGCGCAACGTGCCGCTTAGCGGACAATCCGGATACATTTTCTGATATGCATCCCGTAGGCGCTGCAAGCTGCGGTAAAATGTGCTGTCTACTTTATCGACGCACACTTCAGCATCTGTAAGCCACGCAATTTGCATAACATTCCCCAAAAAAGGGATAACAAGAATGCTTTCAGGGACACATTCTATGCAGCGGTCATACTGCATAAAGAGATGCATCGGTGACTTGAAGAAGCGCTGCAAATCTTCCGTGGTCGTAAACCAATAATCAACCCGATCTTTGGATATTAACAGCTTTTCGAGTTTGATCTTGCCCATATATTATCCCTCAAATTGTTCTTTCCAACGTGTAATCTCATCAAACGGAATATTTAGCTTGGTCTCAAATTCACTGTTTATCAGTGAAGGCAATCCATCCAGCGAGTCTTTTTCAATGGTTATTAAGCCTGTGTCTGCACTGATGCTTTGTGCACGCTCGTCTATTGAAATGATAATTGCTCTCTTCTTGTGCCGCAGTGCGTAAATACCGCCATGCAGGCGTGTGCCTACATACTCGATATTGTCCCGCAGGAGAACGGCCTCATAAGCCGATTTGTGCGGTGGAATAATTTCAATATCATCCGTATTGGACAGTGTTTGAAAATACGCTTCATCTTTATCACCCTGTATCCAGAAGGAAACATGGTCGTATTCCCGTTTAAGTGTATCGATCAACATCTGATCGCGTGGGTCTACCTGCATTCTTGCGGTCAAAGTAAAAACTACGTTATTCGCTTTTTTTGCTGGAATCTGTGCGCAAAAATCAGGTGTCAGCGCCCACATGGTCACACAGCCGGTGTTGATTGCCTTTAAACCAAGAACATCTTCAACATAACGCTTGCTGCGCTCATCTCGAACGCTGTGATAATAAGAATGGCTGAGTATCTTGCGGTAAAGATGCGTTGTGTAAGCATCGGTATGTTCTCCGGCACCTGCGCCCACTCCAACACAGACAGAACCTGACAATGGTTTGCAGTTGAAAATGTTCACATTCCATTGCGGATAATGCGTTCGCATATCTTTCGCCAGAATATTGCTGCCGCCGATAAATTTATAATCACACGATGCAAAGTTCTGAACCGCAAATGAATTTTTCCAGATAGCATAGCTATGAAATGCTGGCATCTGGGTAGGGATTTCCCTAACAAATGCTTGCCTAAGTATTTGAGCCATTTCCTTGCAAACACACTCATGGATAATATAATCCCCGATATTGTCTGTTCCAATGGCCGGGTTAAGCAATAATATGTTCTTCATTATCTACTCCAGGTTAACACCATCTTCATCTTCCGAAAGACTTTTCGTAATATTTTTAGCGGGTCAACAAAATCTCCATGTGCATCGATGACTTCATAGTTTTTACTTCGATTCAGAGTATGAGTTTTACTGTACTTTTGATTTGGACGATTTGAAATACAATCAGCATCAATCACCTGAGCAAGGGTCTCCTTGCCATCAGCAGTCCATTTATATAACACCAACCGACGACCATAGCACTTTTGACAGTCTTGCAATGGCCGAATAACTCCATTCTGGGTATTTATTGGATTTCCCCCAGGCCGCTCTTGTGACACACCACTTATATTTATCGGTTTGATAGACAAATCCTTTTCGAGCAAAAACCACAAGACTCTTCCATTTCTGTAATTTTCTTTTGAGTACAACAGCAGCTTTCCCTCTTCAGTCTTCAGAACTGATGTATCTACTGCATTAACATTATCGACTAAGACTTTCTTCAAGGACCACTTATACGGGAAATCAATCGCCTCATACAGTTGTATTTGGTGTATCGCACAAGTCTCTGGTATCATGTATATCTTTGAATTCCACTCAAAGATATTAGGATATGACATATGAAAATCTTTTCTTAAAATGCTTTTGACTGGAGTAAACCTTCCGTTTTCAAAAAGCGTTACTCCTATTTCGCCCTTTGCAAGCCACAAATTATATGCTTCAACGAAAACATATGTCTTCTCGCTCTTCTCAAATAAAAACGGATCTGCGTACCAATAGTTTGCTGTCGGCATGAGAAAATGGTATTTTTTTTTGCTATCTATTGATGGGAGTGTATCATCAGTGGATAGCTCTCTGCACCCAACAATATATTTATCTTCTAAGAACAGATATTGTAATAATTTCACCTGCCTCACCCCTTTTTCGCATAACACAATCTTCTTAGATAACGTAATAACTGAGCCCTAATTCTCTTGCGCTTCGGCAGCCAGCTCATCGAGTACCAGTGGATCGAGTATGTATTCTCTGTCTTCTTCAGCTTTCCAGTCGCGCTATCCAGCGGGTTAAACCAGTCTGCCGGGTAAGCATGAACCCCTGCTACAACCTGCTCTTGTCCATTGCGGACAAGTCCGAAGCGTTCCATCACGTCGCTGTTCAGGTGCGGACACCCCACAGCGTTCATCGTTCCGTCTGCATTGGTAAAATGCAGCTTTTTATACTCCTCAATCATGGTCTGCACAACGGGTTGGTGCGGCACAGCCGCCATGACCTGCCCACTATTGACAAACTGATCGTTCTCAAACCCGATGAAACCCTCGTCATCCAGCAACGGCGAGATATCCCGCACGACCTCTACATCGGTATCGAAGTACACACCTCCGTACTGCTCCAGCACAATCAGGCGCATGACATCAGACACGAAGGCATACTTCTTTGCGGTGTAAGCCTCCGCCATGAAGGGCATAGCAAGATAATCGCAGTTGTCCTCGTTCCACTCACGGATCTCAAAATCCGGGCAAAACCTGCGCCAACTGGCGATACATTTCTTTGCCAGCTCCGGCTTTTCGCCATGGCCAAACCAGCAGTAGTGGATGATCTTCGGGATCATGGGTCAGTCCTCCATTAGCGCATAGATTTTTTCAACCTCGGCGCTGTTCGTATAGTCTCGCTTTTTGCAGTTCTCCGAAAGCTGCTGCATCCGTGCAGGATCCCGCAGCAGAGCCGCAATACCGGCGGCACAGCCCGCATTGTCCGTGGGGACGATCACGCCATCCACGCCGTCCTCCAGTTGACTGCTGGAGGTCGCATAGTTGGTGATAACGACCGGCTTGCCCAGCAGCTGAGCTTCCCGCACGGTGACGGCCTTGCCTTCGTAGCGGGATGGCTGCACATACAGGTCACAGGCGCGCATGTAGGGGTAGGGATTGTCCTTCTTTCCGAGAATGATGACACGTTCCTGCATCCCGGCCTCGTCGATCTTCTGACGGATCAGCGGCTCGTCTCCGCCATAGCCGATGAGATACCACTTCACATCAAGACTATCCTCTACCAAGCGGCGGCAGATATCCGGCACATTGTCGAAGTTCTTCGCCTCGCAGAACCGGCCAACGGAGAGCAGGGATATTCCGTCATCCGTGGGCATATCGGCCTGAGGTATTGCCGCCTGCTTGCACGTCAGCTCCCGAGGCAGGATGTTCTCCACCGTTCGGACCTTCTGCGCCAGCTCCGGGAAGACGTTCTGAAAGCTCTCGGACGTATGCTCGGACACGCCGCAGATGGCATCATAGCCCACCCACATGGCAAGCTCCGTCGAGCGGTCGAAGGTCAGCGCCGTGTAGTCCGTGTGAATCCACGCCGCGTATTTCTTTGCATTCACCCGTTCCCGCGCAAAATAATGCGGCGTCAGGAAGCTGATGGCAAGATCGTAGGTCTTGTCCGAAATCTGCGGCATATAGTTCAGCGTGTACTTGTGGCTGTAGGTCAGCGCGGTGACGGACGGCTTGTCACTGGGATGCTGCTTATCAAAGCGCCGTGCCGCAAGCTTTCCTTTCAGCCGCCCGCAAAGCACGCCCAGTTGTCCGCGCTTGACGAGCGACGCCATCGGCACGGCCAGCGAGGCATACTGCGGAATTTCCAGCAGGAGATTTGCCTTGGGGTTCAGATACGGCATCAGTTCGCCGCTGTGCCGCATCAGAAAGAGGTCAACGCCGTAGCGGTCATAGTCGATGGAATCCAGCAAGCCCAGAAGGCTGCGCTCCACGCCACCAAGTTCCATGGCCTGAGAAAAGATGAGAATGGATGGTTTCATTGAGCTTTTCTCCTGATATACCCCGTCAGCGCCCATCCTGCCGGTATAAACAACACCGTCAGCAGCTTGTGCGGGGATTCCTTGATATAATTCCGATTCCCAGCGATCTGACTGCTGGAGCAGTAGTGAATGATATTCTTGAGCCGATACTGCCACGTTAGCCCCGGCACTTCCATAATTGCCCGCCGGAGTTCAGCGAAACTGCGGGGACTGTTGACGTACTGCTTCCAGATGTTCGCCGTCATACCGTCAGGCTGGTATTCCACCAAGCAAAAGCATTGATTGACAGGATGAAACCGATACTGTCTGGAAAGCTTAATGATCAAGTAGTGTGGATTAAAGTTTTTCTCGCCATCAAACACAGGCATCGGAGCCACGGTGCGCAACAAGTCATTGCGCACAACATATTTTTTGTCTCCCATACCCGGAACGCAAAGTAGGGATGCCGCGTTGATCAGTTCACTGTCCGGCAGCTTTTTGCCGATTAAGTTTCCATTCTGATCCACATCCAAACCAACCAGTCCAGCTGCACCGCTGTCCTTAACCTTTTGCCATTCAGCGAGAATACGCTCTATTGCGTCATCTGGCAAAGAATCGTCAGAATCGATACAGACTGATAGTTCCGTTTCCATGTTGGCGATAGCAGTATTGTATCCTGTGTGCAGGCCGCCATTTTCTTTATAGATATAGCGAATGGGATATCCGTTTTCGCGCTCCTGCCATTCTGCGACGAGTTCTTTTGTATGGTCTGTTGAGCCATCGTCGATAACCAACCACTCGAAGTCCTTGCAGGTCTGACGATTCAGGCTTTCATAACACTTAGGCAAGATATAGGCGCGGTTATAGGTCGGGGTAAAAACAGTTATCTTCGGCATTTTTACATTCAAGTCCCTTACTTATTTGATGAAGGCAATCTTTCCTTCTGTAGCGGCAAGAATTTCTTCCTTCTTGCTTTCATCAAGGCCATAGCCCATACGGTACTCATCACCAAATGTATTTGCTTCATTCATTTGAGATTGAAATCGTGTGACATATTCGTCCACACCACAAATTTCCTTAGCCGGAACACCGGCAACAACTGTTCTTGCTGGCACGTCGTGCGTAACAATGCTGCCAGCACCAATCACAGCATAGTCACCGATGGTAACGCCTGGCAGGATCGTTGCATTAGCCCCAATAAAAACATGGTCGCCAATATGTACCTGCCCAATTTTAGTGTATCCCAGGGCCTTCTTTGTGCTGGCATCATGCGCCATAACCGTCACACGGATACTCATCGTCACGTCATTGCCAATCGTAATCAGGAAGCAATGTGATGGATCAAGGAAGCAGCCTTGCTGACGGTTGAAATTCTCCCCGACCTTCATTCCTCGTTTAATCAGGGTTTCAATGGGAACCTCGCGGTTCAGCAGCATTAGAATTTTTCTTAGGAAACTCATTCAGCAGCCTCCAAATAGAACTCCTGTAGTTTTACGGCTTCGGTGGTAATATCAAAGCCACGAGCGGCGATTTCGGCTCGCCGATCAGTTCGAGGAGTATCTCGTTTTTCAAGAAATTTCTCCGACCAAGTCTCTGCCCCCGCCGACAGCGGCAGGATATCTACCAAGCCTTCTGTGATGATACATTCAGGCGGAACCTTATCTGAGATTATGCAGGGCAGGCCCGCAGCCTGTGCTTCCACCATCGTCACAGGTAGCCCTTCATACAGTGACGGGAACACAAATATGTCCATTGCCTGCATCAAATCCGCTACATCGCTACGAATCCCAAGAAAGCGGACATGTTCTGCAATTCCCAGCGCTTGAGCTTTTGTCTGTATTTTGGGCATATCTTCACCGCCACCAACCAGCAGAAGGACTGCATTTGGTTCTTTTTTCAACAGTGTGGCAAAGATATCGAGGAGGAACGGGTGGTTTTTAGGCTGATTGAATCGGCCAACGTGCCCAATAGTTAATTCATTTTCGAAGTTAAGCTGTCTCCGTATTTCTTGACGCTTGGTTAGATTATAGGCATAAGCCTCAACATCTATGGCGTTATTAATAATTTGAAACGGTGCTCCACCAAACATCCAGTCACCTGCACCTTTACCACAGGCAAAGAGATTGGTAGCATATTTAGGGATGCTCCGCTTATACCACAGTTTGATGGGATACTTTAAATTTTTATCCTGATTAGCACTGTGGCTGTGGGCAACTCTCACTGAGACATTATGCTGCGCAGCGACCTTTAGGATCACCGAACTCAGGCAGTCTTGATGTACATGGATGACTTTATATTCCGGGTGCTCATCAAAAAAGCGGTTCAGGGTAGATAAATAGTTTTTACTCCACGGCACTAAGCGCGGCAGACGATAGATTCTCCCGCCAAGGGATTCAATCTCATCATCAAACGATGCCTGTTCTTGCCGATGAACAAGGAAATCGAACTGAACCTTCTCACGGTCAATGTGGCGGTAGTAATTCATAATCATGGATTCCAAGCCCCCACGCTCCATGTGGGTGACAACTTGTAAAACACGAATTGGAGTCATCGATTATCCTCCTAATTGTGCGAGATATTCTGACAAACTCAGTCGCGCAAAGCCTTGATCAAACGGTTGATTGATCGCATTTGCATAGTAAAAATAAGCGACAAATCCCAGTACCATCAGAATGGTCAGCATTTTTCTGTCTCTGCCGCCGATCTTCTTTAACATCCACGGCAATGAGAGTGACTGAAAAATCAGGAAATAGTTTGCAAGCCGCGCAAAGTAATTTGCCGTTCCGAACAGGCCGACAAACATAATGGCACCGTTCAGCATGGTCAGATTCATCGCGAGGTTTTCTGTTTTGGAGCTGTTCGTAAACAGCTTTTTCCGATAAAGGAACGACAGCGCAAGCGGCACATTACAGACGAGCACGCGGAAAATGTTGACACCCTCTCCCGTGAAGGAGGAAACGGTGTATTCCTCGCCCAATAGGGTCGTAATATTGACCACCGTGCCGATCAGCGGGCGCAGCAGGAAACCTGCCGCAAGAAAGATCGCCAGCATCCAATAGGTCTTTTTCGTCCACGGCTTGAATTCCATGAACGGCACCAGCAGATACATCAGAGAATAGGGGTGGATCAGCGTCGCAATCAGGATGGCGACCAGAAATAACAGCCATCTTTTCCTGAACGCAAACATTGTCGCAATGACCGCAATGCCCACAGCCGCAGCCTGCTTAATGCCCGCAAAAGCAAACGTATAGCACCCGGTGGTGAACAGCAGAAAAACGGTCAGCGGATAATTTGCCGAATAGGTATGTACGAAAATGACGTAGCAGGCGACCGTCAGAAAGGCCCAGAACATCAGGAAATTCTGCGTGGACACGCCGCGCATGCTCAGCTGATAGTTCACCCAGTTGAACAGCGGATTCGCGCCGATGCTCTTATCAGATGCTTCCCACGAGCTTTCCGTAATCAACTCATAGCCATGTCGATATGCGCCCGTATCGTTGCAGTGCGTCCGTAATCCTGCGAAGCCTGCCAGCAGAACGATGATCAACAGGGTACATAAAATCAATCGCTGCCGCCGATTGGACTTTGCAGGTCCGATCGAAACATGATCCGCGCACCACGCCAAGGCAATCGTTATGAGCATGAGGGTGACTAAATCGCGCATGTCAAATCTCCAAGTGTTTGATGGTTTCCGCCACGACGGCGGTTTTGCTGAACCGTTGCTCCATTCGCTCCCGGCCACGGCAGCCAAACTCGGCTCGGCTCTCCTGCGGCAGCTCTGCGAACCGCCGCATCGCTTCATAGAGCGCGTCCGCGTCCTTCGCAGGGCACAGGTATCCGCTGACGCCGTCCTCCACCGCCTCGCGGCAGCCGGGGATATCGCTGGTGATAAGCGGTCTCCCGGAGGCGGCAGCCTCCAGCAGCACATTGGACATACCCTCGTGATACGACGGCAGCACGACACAGCTCGCCATAGCGTAAAAGCGCTTCATATCCGACTGATAGCCGTGGTACTTGACCACACCGGCCTGCTCCAATTCGTCCATGAGGGGCTTATACCCCTCTTCAAACGAGCCGACGATATGGAACTCCACGCCGTCGCCGTATTCCTGCTTCATTTGCTTTGCGGCGGCAAACAGCTCGTCCACGCCCTTTTCGTGCATGACGCGCCCCACAAAGAGAAAGCGCACCGCCCCCTCCTGTGGGTAGGGCTGATAGGGATAATCCTCTAAATTGACACCTGCGCCGTTCAGCACCACGTCGCGCCCCTTCGGCACAACGCCGGTGGCAACGAGGGTGTCCCGGTTCCCGGCATTCTCAAAAAAAACGACCCTCGCACCCTTCAACGCCGGTTTGTAGAGCGCCAGCACAAACTTCTTGAGCCAGCCGCCGTTTTCAATGGCGCTGCCAAGTCCCGTGATGTTCACGGCATAGGGGATGTGCGCCATCCGGCAGGCAAGGCCGCCGTAGATGTTGGGCTTGATGGTATAGGTCAGAACAAGGTCGGGCTTGACCTCTTTCAGAATCGCCCGGTATTGGTGAAAGAGCTTGCTGTCATGAAGCGGATTCATGCCCCGCCGGTCGATGGGCGTGTCCAGAAAGTGGCAGCCAAGCTGCACAAGTTCCGAAATGAAAACGCCATCCGGCAAAGAGATATATACCTCGTGCCCTGCGCGCAGAAGTGCTGCTAGCAAGTCCTTTCGAAAACGGTACAGGCCGACATCGTTGTTGGCAAGCACCAGAATCCGCTTATTTGATTTTTCTCGCAGGGATTCCGACATAGGTTCCGCTCTCCTTGATATCATGAATGATGACTGTACCCGCGCCAATAATAGTGTCTGGCGGTATGCTTAACCCCTGAATCACCTTTGCTCCGGTTCCCAAAAGGCACCTCTGGCCTATAACCACTTTTCCCGAAACATTTACTCCAGGGTGAAGCGTACTATAATTTCCCAAAACTGAATCGTGTCCTATTGTCGAGTTCAGGTTCACAATACAACCATCACCTACTTGCACGTTAACTGTTAAAATAGTTCCTGCGCAGCAAATACTACCTGTTCCAATTCTACTTCCTGTCCCACAAATTACAGTTGGATCCACTAAAGTGGCAAACTTAAGGCAAGGGCTGTTTTCTAGCTTGTTGCAAATCACCTCTCGCGTTTTCCCATTTCCGATTGCGCAAACCACATACGCTGGTCTGTCATATTGAAGCAACCACTTAATGTTTCCCAGCACTCGATATCCATCAATTTCAGGGGAATCTATAGCATCATCCACAAAACCTAGAATATTCCATGTTGGTTGACTTTGATTAATTCTCTCAGCAAGCCAAGCGACTTCCCGTCCAAAATCACCAGCTCCGGCTATGATTAAATCCTTCACAATAATCTTCTCACTCATGAACCGCAGCCTCCGTTCCCGTAAATGCTTCCATCGTTGCGCTGCCTTCTGCGCTGATCCCCTCGCGGGCGAAGACGCAGCGGATCGTCATGAAGATGATCTTCACATCCAGCGCAAAACTAACATGGTCTACATAGTCCACATCGTAGGCGAACCGTTCTTCCCACGACGCAAGGTTTCGCCCGTGCACCTGTGCCCAGCCGGTGAGCCCGGGGCGAACGTCATGGCGGCGGTGCTGCTCTTCGCTGTAAAGCGGCAGATACTTCACCAGCAGCGGTCTTGGCCCCACGATGCTCATCTTGCCGCGGAAGATGTCCCACAACTCCGGCAGCTCGTCGATGCTCAGAGAGCGCAGCTTCTTTCCGAAGCCCGTCAGCCGTTCCTTGTCCGGCAGAAGGCTGCCGTTTTCGTCCCGCGCGTCGCTCATGCTGCGGAACTTATGGAGTTTAAAAATCTTTTCATCCTTTCCCGGGCGCTCCTGGCAGAAGATCACAGGGCTGCCCAGCTTCACGCGCACAAGAATCGCCGTCACCAGCATCAGCGGCGACAGGACGATCAGCGCGCACCCGGACAGCACGATGTCCAGCAGGCGCTTGATGTATTTTTCATAAAACCCAGCCTTATGCCGCATCAGAACATCCCCCGAATGACCTCGCACACGCGGTCCACATCGTCCATGCCCATCTTCGTATCGCTGGGCAGGCATACGCCGTGCGCAAAGAGATCGTCGCCCACCGGCGCATCGCTGACGCTGACAAAGGGGTAGCCTGCGAAGACCGGCTGCAAATGCATGGGCTTCCAGAGGTAGCGCCCCTCGATGCCAGCCTCGTTCAGCTTTGCCAGCATCTCACCGGGCGTCACGCCGCAGCCCTCGTCCAGCAGGGCAACGGACAGCCAGCGGTTCGATTCCGCGCAGGGGAGCTCTGGCTGCATGGTCAGCGGCAGGTCTTTCAGGTTTTCGCAGTAGCGTGCAAAGATAGTCCGCTTCTGCTCCACGCGCTGCGGCAGCACCTTCATCTGGCCGCGCCCAATGCCTGCGCAGATGTTGCTCATGCGGTAGTTGTAGCCGATTTCCTCGTGCTGGTACCACGGCGCGTTCTCGCGCGCCTGTGTGGAGAGCTTCAATGCGTGCTTCGCCTCATCCTCCGTCCGGCACAGCAGCATCCCGCCGCCGGAGGTAGTGATGATCTTGTTGCCATTGAAGGACAGGCCGCCGAACTCACCGAAGGTGCCGCACTTCTGTCCGTTGTATGTAGAACCCAGCGCCTCGGCTGCGTCCTCGATCAGGGGAACGTCATGCTCGCGGCAGATGGCGGTGATCTCGTCCAGCTTCGCGGGGTTGCCGTACAGGGGGACAACGACCACGGCCTTGGGTGTGCCGTGCAGCGCAAAGGCGCGGCGCAGAGCGGCAGGGTCCATGTTCCACGTCTCCCGCTCGGAGTCGATGAACACCGGCTTCGCGCCGCAGTAGGCCACGGGATTGGCGGAGGCGGAGAAGGTCAGGCTCTGGCAAAAGACCGTGTCCCCCGCCTGCACGCCCGCGAGGATCATGGCGAGGTGCAGTGCCGCCGTACCGGCAGAGAGGGCGACGGGATATCCCTTACCCATGTAAGCGCCCATCGATTTTTCAAACTCGTTGACATTCTCACCCAGCGGTGCGATCCAGTTTTTCCGAAATGCGTCGTTGATGTACTCCAGTTCATAGCCCTCGTCCGACATATGCGGGCTGGCCAGCAAAAGTCGTTTATCCATGTTCTTCTCCTATGTTTTTCGTCCACCGGATGCCCAAATATGCTTCGGTCGGGCGTATTCGCTTCAAAAGCGCGACAAATCTGCGCCATTCCTTTTTGCCACTGCGGCATACAGAAATGCGCAAGCTCATCGATCCATGTATATTGCCGTCTCCCACCCGAAAAACGTTGGGATTACACCATTTTTATTCCTGAATTATACTACATATGGATAAAAAACGCAATGCCTGACACGCGCGAAAAAGTGGAGTGGTTTTCCTTGTCAGATCATTTTCCGGTTGCACACGCTCAATCCATGTGGTACAATGTTGTTCAATAATCGAAATGTAAAGTACGTTACAAGTGGTAACACTGCAAAGAGAGTATGACTTGCGCAGAACGGAGGGATCAGATGAAAGCACCGGACAATCACGCGATCCAGCTTTTCGAGAACCAGAAAATCTGCGTGGCGTGGGATGCAGAACGGGAGGAATGGTACTTTTCCATCGTGGATGTGGTCGGCGTTTTGACAGACAGCCCCGACTACAATACCGGGCGAAAATACTGGGACAAGCTGAAACAGCGTCTGAAAGAAGAAGGCAGTGAACTGGTGACGAACTGTCACCAGTTGAAAATGCAGCGTGGTTGCCGGAATGGGCAGAGCACGCCGAGAAGACTGCAAATGGGAAATGAATCCAAGCTCAGCTACCGAGAAATCCTCGGCAACTGCCGTCGATGGGCGGCATACATCTCCGAATTTGACCGGCAGACGGAAAAATACTTAAAGGGCGGTGAGCCGACATGATTGAACGTTTTGATATCGCGGGCTATGCCCGTATTTCCGTGGATGATGAGCAGGATCAGAAGAATATCTCCATCGAGAACCAGAAGGCCATCATCGAGGACTATGTAAAAACCCACTTCCCCGGCAGCACGCTGACGTTTTTTGAAGACCGCGACCGCTCCGGCTACACGTTTGAGCAGCGCGAGGGCTATCAGGAGATGCGTCGGGGGCTCATGTCCCACAAGTACGATATTCTCATCATCAAGGACTTTTCCCGCTTCTCCCGCCGCAACAGCCGCGGGCTTGTGGAGCTGGAAGACCTGCGCGACGCGGGCGTGCGGATCATTTCGATCGGCGACAACATCGACTTTCCGAACGATGACGACTGGCTGAAAATCCAGTTCCAGTTTTTAATTAACGAAATGCCGGTCACGGACACGTCGAAAAAGGTGCGCAGCGTTGTGAAGCGGCGGCAGGAGGAGGGGCGATGGCTCTGCGCCGCGCCGTATGGCTATATTCTGAACAAGCAGCAGGTCTTTGAGATCGTGCCGACCGAGGCGGAGGTTATCCGAACAATTTTCAAGCTATACCTGGACGGCTGGGGCTATAAGAAGATTGCGAACTACCTGACGGACAACAACGTGCCCACGCCGCGGATGTCCGAATGTGAGCGCCGCGCCGCCGCCGGGGAGACTGTCCGCCGAAAGACGAAAGCGGCTTGGGCGATCGTCACGGTGCAGGGAATTTTAGATAACGATTTTTATATCGGTACGCTGCGGCAGGGCAAGTTCACGCGCGTGAAAATCAACGGCACAGACCGAAAGCTGGACGAGCGCGAGCACCGCGTCTTTGAGCACCACCATCAGGAGATCGTCGACTACCGCACGTTTGCAACGGTGCGCGCGCTGCGCGAAAGCCGCTCGACGAACAATTATCGCGGCGTGAAAGTCAATGACAACGTGTACTCCGGTTTGCTGGTTTGCGGCGACTGCGGCAGTCCGATGTTCGCTATGAGCCGGAGCGATTTAGCGCCGGCCTACACCTGCGGAACGTATCACCGCCGCGGCCTCAAGGGGTGCACGAGCCACCATATCCGCGTGGAAACGCTCGATGCGCTGGTCAAGGACTATGTGCGGAAAGTCCGTGACAATTCCAGCACCATGCTTGAACGGCTGAACGCCGATTTAGAGAAGGAACAGGCCGACATTGCGGAAACGAAGCGTACGGAAGAAAACCTGGAAGCCTTGCTGCTTGAGAAGCAGGAGGAGCTGAAAGCGACCAAGCGCCAGCGCATTCGGGACATCATGAAGCACCCGGAGCAGGAGGAACTCTTGGAGGAAACCTACGACGAGCTGGAAGCGGAGCTGACGCAGCGCATTGCGGGCATCCAGCACCAGATCGAATTTGCCAGCGACAAGCGCAACACCATCATCCGCATCAACCGCGTGGCGAAAACGGCAATGGATGTATTTCACGACATTCTGGAAAAGCCGTCGCTCGACCGCAACGACCTGAATCTGATGATCGAAAAAATTCGGGTGTTTGAAGATCACATCGAGGTACAGCTCAAGGCGGACATTGACAGCCTGCTCAAAACCGGCGCGCTCCCGGAGGACGCCGCAAATTTTAGTGAAGGCACGGAAAATATCGAAAACACGCTGATCCAGTCCTCAAAAGGCCACGAGGACAAGGTTTTCCGTGTCCATGTTATCAGTAACGGCGACCCGTTGGAGATCTATACGGAAAAGGACGGAGAGGTCATTTTCAAGAAATACTCGCCGATGGGCGACCTGACCGAATTTGCGGGGCAGATCTGCGAAGCGATCGGCAAGAACACGGGGCACATGGCGGCGGTCTGCGACCGCGACAGCGTCATCGCCGTGGCCGGCGCGCCGCGGCGTGAGCTGCTGGAAAAGCGCTGCTCGCAGGAGCTGGAGCGGCTGATGTAGGCGCGCCGGAATTACCGCGCACAGGAGGGCGAGAGCCCGGTCTGCGCGGTGGACGGGCTGGAGCGCTACCGCGTGGGCGTCGCGGCCCCCATTCTGGCCGGAGGCGACCTGATGGGCTGCGTACTGCTCCTGCTGGGGGCGGAGGATGCGCCGCTCGGCGAGGGATCGCTGAAGCTCGTCCAGACCATCGCGGGCTTTCTCGGCAGACAGATGGAGGGCTGAGCGCCCGCACGCCGCAAAGCAAAACCGCACAGAGACACAAAACGGCTCCCGTCTCCGGCAAAACGCCGGAGACGGAATCTGTTTTGCACCTCTTGCCAAGGGTAGCATTCCGTGGTATCGTTGTGTCATCAGAACGCGGCGCGCGTGAGGCGGCGCTGCGGAAAAAGGAGGCGAACGGGATGAAGCTGACCGTGGAGCGGGCGCTGAAGATCGAGGGCATGAACAAATGCACGCTTGTGGCAGGAAAAAACGGCCTGCAGCGCGAAATCGCGTTTCTCGACAATATGGAGGTGCCGGACATTGCACCGTGGCTGAAGGGAAAGGAGCTGCTGGTCACCACAGGCTACTCCCTTTACAAGGATCAGGGGAAGCTGCTGGAGCTGATCGAGGCGCTGCATCGAAGCGGCGCGTCCGGTCTTGTCATCAAGACGCGCTTCCTCGGCGCCATTTCGGAGCAGGCGATCGCACTGGCGGACGCATACAGCCTGCCGCTGATCACGATCCCGGACGAAATGCCGTCCATGGAGCTGTGCATGCCGCTGTTCCGGGCGATTCTGGACGTGCAGAATGAGCGGCTCCTCTTTTCCTCCTCTATTCACAACAAGTTTACGGCATTGGAGCTCAGCGGCGGCGGTCTGGAGGAAGTTGCGGATATGCTGCACCGCCTGCTGTCCATGCCGGTCATCATTGCGGACAAAAGCTTCAAAATATCCGCGTCTGTGCCGGACGGAACCACGATGCGCACGCTTTATCAGCAGATCGCGCCGGACTTGCGGCGCTGGGCAGAGGCAGAGGACTGCGGCGAGGACGCGGCGCGGTTTGCCTGCGGCGGGCAGCAGGTCGTTGTGCGAAAGGCACGCTTTAAGGAGCAGGTTTGCAGCTATATTCTCGTGGTCTGCCCGGAGGGCGAGTTTGACGACATGCACACGATTGCACTGGATCACGCCGCAACGACCGCTGCGCTGGAATTCTCCAAGCTGGACGCGCTCAGCCAGCGGCTGAGCCTGATGGACAACAACTTCTTCATTGACATCATCATGCGCAACGTGAAAAGCGAGGAGGAGGCGCGCCAGCGCGCGCAGTATCTGGGGTGGCAGGCGCCGCCGTTTTCTCTGGTGGTGTATGACATCAGCCATTTTGAGGCCAGCGCGCGCAACCGCTCGGAGTTGGAGCTGCTGGCGCTGAAGCAGCAGGTGGCGGAGGAGATCCGGCAATCCATGCTGCACCGGCGTATCCCCTGCACCATCGTCTCCAAGAGCGACAGCTTTTCCTGCCTGTGCGCGGCACTGGACGCGCCGCAGCTGACGCAGGCGGCGCAGGCGACGGTAAGACGTGTGCACGAGCGGCTGAAAATACAGCTGATGGCCGGCATTTCCAGTCAGGCTGGCAGCTATACGGACATCTGGGCGGCACACGCAGAGGCAACCGACGCGCTGATCATCGGGCGAAAGACCGGCACCGGCGTCGTCTTTGCGGGAGATGTGAAGCTGGAACGCGCCGTGCTTCACGCGGAAAACAAGGACCATTTCCGCGCACTGGTGGAAAGCACGGTGGAGCGGCTTTATCGGCACGATGCAAAACACCGCACCGAGTTTGTGCCCACGCTGCAGGCACTCGTCGCCAACATGGGCGTGCGCTCCAAGACTGCGCAGGCGCTGTTTCTGCACCGAAATACGCTCCTTCTGCGCATCCAGCGCATGGAAGAGATCACGGGCTGCGACCTTTCCCTCAGCGAAACACTCCTTGAGATGGGAATGGCGCTCCGGGTGCGGTCGATGCTGTGACTGTGCAGTATGCACAGCATTTTTAAGCTGATTCCATTCATCCTGAACGTGTGCAGTGCGGAATCGGCATGATATAATGATTCTATCATGCAGCAGATGTTCCCTGCGGACATTGCGCATCGGAGAAAGGAGTCTGTCATGCTGACCAAACAGGTATTGGAGATTTTTGATTTGCTGGACCGGGAGGACGCCTCCGGCGCGCTGCTCAAGACGTATCTGGAGTCGCTGGGCGCAGAGGACGTCACGGTGGAAAAGCTGGGGACCGGCGACCAGACGACGGACAGCATCCGCGTCTGCATTCCCGGAACGCGCGGAAAACGAAGCGGCGGGCAGGCTCCCACGCTGGGGGTCCTGGGCCGTCTCGGCGGACTGGGCGCAAGACCGGAGCAGATCGGCTTTGTCTCTGACGGCGACGGCGCACTGGCGGCGCTCAGCGTTGCGGCCAAGCTGCTGGACATGCGCCGCAAGGGAGACATGCTGGAGGGAGACGTCATGGTCTGCACACACATCGATCCCAAGGCGCCGACGCAGCCCCATGACCCCGTGCCCTTTATGGGAAGCTCGGTGGACATTGGCACAGTGAACCGGGCGGAGGTCAGCGAAGACATCGACGCGATCCTCTGCGTGGACACCACCAAAGGAAACCGCATCCTCAACCACAACGGCATCGCCATCTCCCCCACCGTCAAGGACGGCTACATCCTTCGCGTCAGCGACGCGCTGATGGACGTCATGCAGATCGTGACGGGAAAGGCGCCCTACGTCTTTGCCATCACCCAGCAGGACATCACGCCCTACGGAAACGGTCTCTACCACCTCAACAGCATCATGCAGCCCTGCATCGTGACCAGTGCGCCGGTGGTCGGCGTGGCGATCACGGCGGAAACGATGGTGCCCGGCTGCGCCACAGGCGCGTCCCGCTGTGAGGATGTGGAGGCTGCGGCGCGCTTTATGCTCGAGGCGGCGAAGGTCTTCGGCAGGGGCAAGTGCCCGTTCTATGACGAGGCGGAGTTCGAGAAGATCGTGGCGCTCTACGGCGACATGCGCCACTTTCAGACGCTCGGCAAGCACTGAGGCAGGCCTATGAAACGAATCGGAGCCATTACGATCGGGCAGTCGCCGCGCGTGGACGTTGTGCCCGAAATGCAGCAGATCCTCGGACCGGATGTGGAGATCGTTCAGGCGGGCGTTCTGGACGGCTTGAGCCCGGAGGAGATCGCAGCGCTGGCGCCCGCCGGAAACGGAGATTCTGAGATCCGCCGTCTTCGCGGCAGTCCTGTGCTGGTCTCGCGCCTGCGGGACGGAAGCTGGGTCAGCATGGAGGAGGAGAAGATCCTCCCGCTGGTTCAGAAAAAGATCGAGCAGCTGGAAAATGCGGACGTCCGCTTCATCCTGATGCTCTGCACCGGAAAGTTCCCGGAGAATTTTGTATGCCGCGTTCCGCTGATCTTCCCGCAAAAACTCCTGTACAGTCTGGTGCCGCAGCTTGCCGGCCGCATCGGCATTCTCACGCCGGAGGCCAGCCAGCTCGCCGACAGCCGCAGACGGTGGGGCGCCGTTGCCCAGCAGGTCACGGCCTGCTGCGCCAACCCCTATACGGGTGCGGCAGGGCTTGCGGCCGCGGCGGAGCAGTTCGTGAAAGACGGCGCGGAGATCTGCGTGCTGGACTGCTTCGGCTACACCGCGCAGATGAAGACCCGCCTGGAGGAGCTGACCGGCCTGCCGGCCATCCTGCCGCGTACACTGGCTGCCCGCATCGCCGGAGAATTGCTGGCGTAGAGACAAACGGGAGAGTGTAGAACCTGTCCAATTTATGCGCCCGAGGGCGCAAGGAACTGTTTCAATGAGAAGAAGGAGGCTTTTATGAAAAGAGTAAATTCTGTTGTAGCACTTCTGCTGGCATTGGTCATGCTTTTGACTGCCTGCAGCGGAACCGCCGGTTCCGACAATCATCAAAATTCTGGTACACCTGCCGGCGAATCAGAGCAGGGCGCCACCCGTGACACCATTCATTTGGCCCTCAATCAGGTGGTGGAGACGCTAAATCCTTTTGCCAGCGCCAACATCGTTGACATGCAGCTGTTCTGCCAACTGTATGAGACACTGTTTTTCGTGACCGATACCGGTGAACTGGAGCCCCGTATTGCGGAATCCTATGAGGCACATCCGGATGGCATGACCTATACGGTGCATCTGCGGAATGATGTTAAGTTCCACAACGGTGAAACGCTGACCGCTGAAGATGTGGCGTGGTCTCTGGACTATGCTATGAAGAGCGGCCCCTACACCCAGAAGCGCACAAACCTTTCCAGCTTTGAGAGCGCTACGGTAGTGGATGAGAACACCGTGGAAATCAAATCCTCCACAACCAGCGCCAACTTCTTTACCAGCATCTGCCTCTTTGGATATATCCTTCAGAAGGACGCATTCCTGGCGGCTGAGGCAGACGAAACCGTGGGAAGTGAGTGGATTCCCTTTGGCACGGGACCATACATGGTGGCGGAATACAACCCCGATGCAGAAATCAAACTGGTAGCTTTCCCAGAGTATTACCGGGGCAAGGCCCGCATCGACAAAATCGACTACCAGATCCTTGCTGACAGCAATACCATTACCGTTGCTTTTGAGGCGGGCGATTTGGATTTGATTGTGGTTCCCACTGCAACATGGGCCAGCATCAGCGCCAACACAAATTATCAGACTTATCTCTCACCTACCAACCACACGAGTTTTTTCCATATCAACATCCACAACAACGACGCACTTTCCAACAAGCTGGTGCGACAGGCATTGTCTTATGCCATCGACCGGGAATCTATGTGCATTGCGGCGTATGACGGTGTCGCACAGCCTGCCTACTCCATGTTTAACGCGGATACGGTTGTCGGCGGCTTTACTGTAGAGGAGCTGGAGGCAGCAGGGATTCCCACTTATGCCTACAATCCGGAAAAAGCAAAGGAACTGCTGGCTGAAGCTGGATACGGCGATGGCTTGGACATCGGAAAGATTCTGACTATCAACGGCAGCTACTGGGAAAAAATGTCCACTATCTTCCAATCCAACCTGGCGGATATTGGAGTGACAGTAGGTGTTGAACTGGCAGACTCGGCCTCCTGCCGCGCCAGCCGTAAGGATCACGACTATAACTTGGCTACGACCGGAACGAACTATTCTCCTGATGCAAGCTACTGTTATCAGTATTTCCGCTATTTGACAGATGAGCAGCGGGCGGAGGGCATATATAGCGAACTGGACGTAGAGAACAAAGAACTGGATGATTTGCTCCAAAAAGCGATGAATGAGCAGGATCCCAATGTCCGTGAGGATACATGGCTGGAGATCAACAGAGTTCTGCAGGACGAAATGTATTCGATTCCGACGTTCTACAAGTCCATTCCCTATGCCTACCAGAAGGGACTGGTTTGCGAGGAGATTAACACCAACTACTATTACGTCTATAATTTCTATTGGGAATAACACAGATTGAGCCTTTCATTCGGCTCAGATAATGGGGCTGGTCGCAGCATCGAATGACCAGCCCCTCCCACTTCTATGGAGGCGGAGCAAGCAATATGGCAAGATAGATCATTCGCCGGCTGGTAACTATGGTCTTGATCATCATTGGTGTGGCGCTGGTCGTATTTTCTATTATGGAGATGACGCCAGGCGACCCGGCCATTATGATGCTGGACGACAATGCCAGCGCAGAAAGCATCCAGGCGTTTAACGAACAGTTTGCACTGGACAAACCATTCTTGGTTCGGTTTTTTAATTATATCGTCAATCTGCTAACGAAATTTGACTTTGGTACCTCTTGGCTAACCTCTAGACCGGTTCTGGAGACGCTGAAGCAGCGTGTTCCTGTTACACTGATTATCGCGATTTCCAGCATTGCATTTGCCAGCGTGATTGGCGTGCTGTTGGGCGTTCTCTCCGCAGTGAAGCAATACTCTGCGCTGGACTATGTGGCGCGTGTGACGGCGATGGTGATGGCTGCGGTTCCCGTGTTCTGGCTGGGAATGATGCTGGCAGTCGTATTCGCCCTGCGGCTGAAATGGCTTCCGGCCAGCGGCATAGGAAGTTGGAAAAACTATGTGCTGCCAATGCTGACGCTGGGAATCCCGTATTCTGCCCGTATTTTGCGTAGTACCAGAACCTATATGCTGGAAGCGGTTCGACAGGACTTCGTCAGAACCGCCAGATCCAAGGGGGTTCCGGAGCGGATCGTAGTTTGGAAGCACGCATTTACCAACGCATGTCTGCCCATTATCAACACCATTGGCGTCTACATCGGCAGCCTTCTGGGCGGAGCGGTGGTGACAGAAACAGTGTTTGGCTGCAACGGCCTCGGCACATTCATCATCAACTCTGTCAAGCGCAAGGATATCCCCGCTGTCACAGGCGGCACCGTGTTTCTGGCGATTGTTTTTTCCCTGATCCTTTTGGTGGTGGATCTGCTGTACGCAGCGGTGGATCCCCGTATTAAGGCGCGTTACTCGAAGGGGGGAAAAGCGCGATGACGCAAAAGAAAAATATGTCTCCTCTGCGGGAAACAATGTATCGCTTTTGCCGCAATAAGGTGTCGCTAATTGGTCTTGCTATCGTAATTGGACTGGTCCTCGTCATTATTTTCGGTGAGCAGATCTCCCCCTATGTCTATGGTGTGGAACAGGACATCCCTAACCGACTGCAGGGCCCTTCCCCACAGCACTGGTTTGGAACGGACGGATATGGCCGCGATATCTTCACTCGTGTGATCCACGGAACAAAATACACCATGATGATTGCGATCCCTGCCGTTTTTTTGGCGCAGGCCGTAGGTGTTATCCTTGGTGCATTGGCTGCCTTTTATAGCCGTTGGCTGGATGATGTGCTGATGCGTATTCTGGATATCTTTCAGGCAATTCCGGGAACGCTTCTGGCGCTGGCCATTGTGGCGGCATTGGGTACATCTCTGCCGAATCTGGTAATCGCAATGATGGTCTCACGTGTTCCGGGTGCGACCCGATCGGCCCGAGCGGTCATGCTGTCCTTGGTTGGACAAGAGCATATCGAAGCGGCCCGTTCTTACGGGAGTCGCGACTACCAGCTGATTTTCCGACATATCATCCCCAATGCTTTGGGGCCGATGATTGTAGATTTGACCATTAATCTCTCCGCCATCACCCTACAGGTGTCCAGCCTCTCTTATATCGGACTTGGTGTTCAGCCGCCGACCCCGGAGTGGGGTGTTCTGCTGAGCGAAGCGAGAGAGTTTATGCAGGTAGCGCCCCACACCATTTTATTCCCAGGCCTTGCCATCCTGTTGGCGGCTTTGGCGTTCAATCTGGTGGGTGATGGCCTGCGGGATGCGCTGGATCCGAGACTGCGGGACTGAGAGAGGAGTACATATCATGAGCAATGAAAATGAACTGCTGCGGGTCAGCAATCTAGAAGTGGTATATACTTCCCGACATGAGACGGTACACGCAGTTAACGGCATCAGCTTTTCACTCAATAAGGGAGAAACGCTCGGTCTCGTAGGGGAGACTGGCGCCGGTAAGACCACCACAGCTTATGCCATCATGCGTGTGCTGCCTGATCGGACAGCCAAGGTACTGAACGGCACCATCGAATTTGAGGGACAAAATCTGCTGCAGCTTCCCATCTCCACTATGCAGCATGGCATTCGGGGAGAGAAGATTTCTCTCATATTCCAAGACCCCATGTCTGCGCTCAATCCGATTATGAAGGTGGGAGATCAGATCGGCGAGGCGCTGAAATATCACAATAAAGAAAACTTGACACCAGAGCAGATCGACGAGCGCGTGGACAAGACTCTGGAGCTGGTGGGTATCCAGCGCGAGCGCAAGTATGATTTTCCGCACCAACTCAGCGGTGGAATGAAGCAGCGTGTGATGATTGCTATTGCCCTGGTTTGCGAGCCGGATCTGATCATTGCCGATGAGCCGACAACGGCGCTGGATGTTACCATTCAGGCGCAGGTGTTGGCAATGATTGATGAGCTGCGCGAGAAGCTTGGTACAGCCATGATCCTGATCACCCATGACTTGGGAATCGTGGCGCAGATGTGCGACAATGTTGCGATTATGTATGCTGGAGAGATCATCGAAATCGGCTCCGTGGAGGATGTTTACTCCGGCGAGATGCAGCATCCCTATACGACGGGGCTCTTTGGCTCGCTGCCGGATCTTGAAACAAAGGCAGAACGCCTGAGACCCATAGACGGTCTGATGCCAGACCCAACAGATCTGCCTGTCGGATGCAAGTTCAGCCCTCGCTGCCCCAGATGCATGGACATCTGCCGCACGCTACCGCCAGAGTTCCACACCTGCGGCACACACAAAGTCGCGTGCCACCTATACGATGACCGGGAGGGAGGAAATAAAAATGCTTGAGGAAAAAGAGCCTCTTTTGGTTGTCAACCATTTGAAAAAGTATTTTTCCACAAAGAAGGGAATGCTTCACGCTGTTGACGATGTCAGCTTTACCATTGCAGCGGGAAAAACACTGGGTGTCGTGGGCGAGAGTGGATGCGGGAAATCTACCTTGGGAAAAACCATTTTGCGCCTGACAGAGCCAACTGCCGGCCAAGTTATTCTGGATGGCGAGGACATTGCAGGTATGAGCCGGGCCCGCCTTCGAAAAGCCCGCCTGAAAATGCAGATGGTATTTCAGGATCCCTACTCCAGCTTAGATTCTCGGTTGAGTGTGGCAAATTTGATTGCTGATCCAATTCGGGTTAATCACATTTGCACGAACAAGAAGGAAATCTATGAGCGTGTGGATATGCTGATGGACACGGTCGGTCTGTCACCGCGCCTGCGAGACGCGTATCCTCATGAGCTGGATGGCGGACGCCGTCAGCGAATCGGAATTGCGCGGGCTCTGGCCTTGGATCCGCGGTTTATCGTCTGCGACGAGCCAGTATCTGCTCTGGATGTGTCGATCCAGGCTCAGATTCTGAATATTCTGATGGATTTGAAAGAGGATAAAGGGCTGACATATATCTTCATAACGCATGACCTCAGTGTGGTCAAGCATATTTCGGATGAGATCGCAGTCATGTATTTGGGTCAGTGTGTAGAGAAGGCGACCTCCGATGAACTGTTCCGCCACCCACTGCACCCATATACAAAGGCCCTTCTTTCTGCCATCCCCGTCCCGAATCTTTCCAAGCGTCATGCTAGACCCACAGTGATTCGTGGAGAGGTTGGCAATCCCATTGACCCCAAACCTGGATGCCGCTTTGCGCCCAGATGCGACCACGCCTGTGAAAAATGCACGGGAGCGGATATCCCGCTTACCGAAGTCGCTCCGGGACATTATGTCTCCTGCGCGCTTTTCGGCGGCACTTGTGAACCGGATGTCCCGACTGAAGCAGGGACGGAGCATGCCGTTTAGGCTGCATATAGGAAAGAAAACGGCAAACTGTCGGAAAACGAATGGGTGCCTGTGTGTAGGACGTAGAACAGACATCCTTTGCGTTAAGAAAGGAGAAGCAACGATGAAAATCGCTGTTGGCGGAATCAAACAGGAGACCAACTGCTTTTCGCCTATTCCCACGCCGCGTTCCAGTTGGATGGAACTCGAGGGAACAGATATCCTGACCCTGCGGGGGACAAAGAAAGACATTGGCGGCATTCTGGATGTAGCGGATCGAGAGGGCTGGGATGTTCTACCGACTTTCTACGCCGAATCCACGCCAGCAGCCCCCACGAACTATGAAGCCTATCAGGATATGCGGGAGCGTATTCTGAGACCGCTGCGGAAAAACGAAGTGGACGGAGTAATCCTCTGCTTCCATGGAGCAATGCTGGCTGAGGGCGTGGAGGATCCGGAGGGTGACATCATTTGCGCAATCCGGGAGATCATCGGAGACAAGCCCTTGATGGTCACGGAGGATCTCCACGCCAACAACACAGAAAAGGCTGCACTGCATGTGGATGCTCTGTTCGCCTTTGATACCAACCCGCACATTGATGCCTATGACCGGGCCGTGGAGGTAGCAGAGTGCATGGCAAAAACGTTAAAGGGACAATGGCACCCAGTGACAGCATATTGCCATCCACCCATTGCGTTTCCCACCATCAACCTACTGACTGCCCACGGACCAATGTTCCGCCTCTTTGAAAGAGCCAGAGAGTGGGAAAAGCGTGAGGGAATGATCAATGTAAGCGTCTGCGGCGGCTTCCCATATGTGGACGTGGACTACGCGGGCTTTAATGTAGTGGCTACTGCAGATGGAGACCGGGCCTTGGCGCAGGCGGCCTGCGATGATATCTGCACGATGGCATGGCAGACGCGGGAGGAGTTCATCAAGAAGCTTCCTCCTGTTTCCGAAGCCATGGCATTGGCTCGAACGCTGCTGGAGAAAAAACCGGAGCGACCGGTAATTCTGGCGGACGTATCGGACAACCCCGGTGGTGGTGGATCCAGTGAGACAACGGAACTCCTGCGGGCCATGATTCAAGCGAATATCCCTGGCTCTGCCGCCGCGCTGATTTGGGATCCGGAGACAGTAAGACGTGCGCTGGAGGTGGGCATCGGCAATACTGCGGAGTTTTCTATCGGTGGTAAAGCCAGTCCCGATTACGGCGCACCCGTTGTGGTAACCGCACGGGTCAAGACCATTACAGACGGACATTTTCGTTTTTACGGACCGATGGGACGAGGAGACTGCTATGATCTTGGAATTGGTGTGCGTCTGGAGGTCGGAAACGTCCAGATTGCGGTGTACACGGTGCGCCATCCCTGCAACCATGTGGAGGTGTTCACGGAGCTTGGCATAGACCCGACCAGACAGCGACTGCTGCTCATTAAGTCTCGAGGACATTTTCGTGCAGATTTTGAGCCTATTGCAAGTCATATCATCGAGGTGGACGCGCCGGGCGCGGCCAATCCTGACATTTCCCGTTATACTTACAAGCACCTGCGAGCATGGCCTATGGATCCAACAATCACAAAATGGCGGGCCTGAAGTATTTCAGGCGTTTCAAAACGGTACAGAGGGTGACCGCATTGTGCTGCCAAAAGCAAACTGTCCCGGCCGGGAATCCGGCCGGGACAGTGCGCATATTATGCGGTTTTCTGCTGCTGATACCACGCGATCAGCAGATCGGCGACCTCGCCGTATCAGAACCAGATGCGCGTTTACACGGAAATGATCGCTGCCAACAAGGAATGGGAGTTTGCCGGCCTTTATGCCGACGAAGGCATTTCCGGTACAAGGGCGGACAAACGCCCGGAGTTCCAGCGCATGATCCGCGACTGCCAGAACGGGAAAATCGACTATATCATCACGAAATCCGTATCCCGATTTGCCCGAAACACAGTGGAGTGTCTGGAATATGTGCGCTCCTTAAAAGCGCAGGGCATTGGCATCTTCTTTGAAGAACAGAATATCGACACGCTGAACAAACGGATGCTGGATCTTGTCAACGAAACCGTCGCGGCCGGAAAGGATGTGGAAAGCAGCGAGGATGAATTCAAAGGCATTTCTGATCAGATCGAGCAGCTTAACCGCCGCATTGCCGCAATTCAGGAGAGCATCCACAAGGACGGTTCCCGCCAGGCGCGGCTGGAGGAAATTCAGAACATCATCGCCGAGCGCAATGCGAATGAAACGCAGTACAAAAAACACTCGAAAGAGAGATGGATATCAACGATTCAGCAGGTAATGCTGCACGAGATCGCTTTGCGCAAGTAAAGGAAAAGTGGTGGTCAATTGTTCGATTGATTGATGAAGAATCCATGATGAAAACGATAGTATGCAATCTTGCATTTGAATTATTCTTCGTCTCTGATGCCTTCTCTATTGCGGCTCCAGAAAAGGAGAGTCTAACTGCTGATACGCTTCTTTCGGAATGTGAGACGTTGATCGACGCACTGGGCGAATGTACAGAACGCACCTATTATAGAAGCGCAGTCAATGAAATTAAGTTGATTGAAAGAATTGTTGAACATGCAGAGATTGGCGACAACTTGCTCCCACACGAAGACCTCGGACGACGGATCTGGGCCACAGCAAATACGGCTGCATTTATTCCAATGGGGGATCTAAAAGGGTGCCGCTTGCCACTCAGAAATGACCTTTGTTGTCGAGACAGCCGCGCATGTGCGCCCGCCTGACATACAAAGGTCTTTCTATGATATCCGCGCACAGCCGGGCAGAAAATGCGGCAACCTTAAAAATTAAAGTAGACTTTTCTTTTCGCCCGTGTTATGATACAGACGGTTGAAAAGAACCGTCCATTTTGCGTGCAAGCGCATTTCACCGAATTTACAACTTTATACGCATCTGAAGACGTGTAATTCCCGGTCGCGGGCCGAAAATCGGTACTGAGCCGGGGATGAAAGAACAAAGGTTTTCAAGCCATTCGCCCGGAGCTGTGC
>OIWS01001058.1_pt1 | contig 30325 bp, 31 predicted proteins | sample 1587611 | NCBI WGS metagenome assembly OIWS01 (sample SAMEA3888919, study PRJEB22519) | human gut metagenome | biome: human gut; feature: human-associated habitat; material: faeces | place: Denmark | collected 2010 | reverse complement strand
GCAGGAGTGGGAAAAGTATCTTTGGAGGAAGCAGAGAAGCTGGTTGGTAAGGATGCAAGGTGGAGTATAGGTAAGAGTGGTAATAATACTTTTAAATTTTCTGATATGACAGAAAGTGAAATAGCTAAAATAGTAGAAAGGTATAGGAAAAAAGCACCAATAGAAATTCCTGATACTGCAAAGTATAAAGCTAAATCTATGGCGGATGGATATGAACAAATTTCTTACAAATGGAATGATGGAACATATAAGTATGAAGTAAGATGGCATACGCGTACTTCGGGAGCACCAGAGGGACAAGGAAATACTTGGGTGATTCAAAGAACAATTCCAGGAAATGGAGAAACAAAACCATCAACACAATTTTTAATAGGAGAAAATGAATGGGTTGAAGGATGGAAATGGTATGATGCAATAAATGCAAGAAAAAATGGAACAGCTACACACGAGCAGATTGAATTGTTAGATAGAGGACATTGGAAGGAGTAAGTATATGTTAGATAAAAGGTATTATGAAGGATATGAAGGGGAAGGAGAAGTAAAAGTATGGAGTGACGAAAATGGCAATGAGAATGGTATGGTTATTTGGAGTGGCTTTTTTGATACAATTTTAGAGGGATGTTTTAGTTCGAAATTCCAGAAAAATGGAATTGTTGAGTGTTATTTTCATCAAGATGGATTTTATGATGATAAATGGGAGATGAAATATCCATGCATTGTACTGGAAGAATTAAAAAGATTTAATGAAAATTTATTAGATACAAGAGATAAAGAAATTATTAATAAATCTAAGGAAGTTATTGAGCAATTAGTCTCTTTTATTAGTATAGCTGTTAGAAATAAAAGAATTATATATGTTGAATATGATTAAAAAAAATAATAATATTTATTAGGGTTATATTTTAGGACTTAAAAAACTCTTGAATTTGTTATAGAAATTATTGCTGAAAAAAATTAATATTAATGGGAATCGAATCAAAGATGAAATGAATACAATTCCGTAGAGAAATTGATTAATGAGGGTGAAATTTGCCCTCAGGTAAACGAGAGAAAAAACTTGATATGAATTTCCGATAGTCTGATATAAAAGCACTCTTAGCAACAAGAAAAAAGTTGCGAAAGGGTGTGTTTTTATGAGTATAAAAAAGTCAGTTCAAATGTATTTAAAATATACGAGACCAGCCAAGTAAAATTAGGAAGTCAGTTCATTTGGTATATCGCTAATACCGGGTCTAGGTGATGCGAAAGATTTGCAGGAAGCCATTGTTGGAATGGATTTGATAACAGGAAAAAAGTTATCTGCTTTGGAACGAGTATTAGCGGGAGCCTGTGTCATTGTGCCGGTTGTTAGTGGTTCCATGGTAAGGATAGCAGGAAAAAACGCAAATATAGCAGAAAAGGTGAGTTTGTTATCGGAAAAACAACTGTTCAGAAAAGGAGCAAAAGCCAGCATTACCATGTGTGAGGATGCTAAAAAAGAAATGGAACAGCTTATCCGAGAAATTCGCAATATATTGGAAGAGGATGTAGATATAAAGCGGTTATTTGCTCAGAGCCAAGGCGTTGGATCGCAAGTAGAATTTGCAGGTGTAGGAAAAGTATCTGTGGGGGAAGTAGAGAAGTTAGTTGGTAAGGATGCAAGGTGGAGTATAGGTAAGAGTGGTAGTAACTTTAAAGGACGATTATATAATGGTACAAGAAATCCAAATGTGGATTTTGTAAATGATAAAGGGAAAAGTACATTAAATAAACATGCGGGTAAACATGGATATACATCTCCAGAAGAATACTTAAAAGATGCAAGAAACTTTTTGGAGAAAAAAACGACTTCAACTATACAATCTTTTGTATCTAATGGAGGAACGTATTTTAGATATGATACAACGACTAATGAGTTTGGTATAATAAATGAGTATGGTGGAATATCCACTTATTTTAAGCCTGAAAATGGAATGGCATATTGGCTGGAGCAAATTGAAAATATGCACCAAAATAAATTTTAAGGAGAGAGTTTTATGAAAAGATGTCCATGTTGTGGTTACTTAACTATTGATGATACAGATGAATTAATTACAGATATTTGTGATGTTTGCTTTTGGCAATATGATGAAGTGGCTCAAAATATGCCAGATAGAATTATTGGAGCAAATAAGGTGTCATTGAATACTGCTAAGAAGAATTATAAGTTGTTTGGAGCTACAGAAGAACGTTTTATAAATATGGTTCGTCAACCATATGAGAATGAGATATAAACTATAAAAATGTTCTATTGTTATGTAAAAGTCAGTAGATGTAAAATATCCACTGACTTTTTAACTTTATAGGGAATTCCGATTTTTTTTAGGTATAAAAAATAACGTATGTTCATCGAACATATGTTAGATATGATAAAAATGGGTGCACTTACCTAATGATTGTAGAGAACGATTAAAGTATATAAAAACATTCTTCTCCAAAATCATCATCTGGTTCTTCGTTCATGAAATAATCCATATCCAGAAAACCAAACATAAGACACCTTCAAAAAGAACAGGAATAGGACAAGCATGGTTCCCTAAAAATTGGTCAGATAGTAAGATTAAAGAGGCAGGAAATTATGTTGCTAATTTATCAGATAATAAGAACTTGCCAGATGAAGATTTACAACCATAAAGGAGAAATATATATGTTAAAAAAAGTAAAAGAAATATATAGAAAAAAAATATCCTTCTTTAGATATAAAAGATGCTATTGAAGTGGCAACGGAATTTATTAATTAGGGCGAAATTTTCCCTCAGGTAAGCGCGAGAAAAAAACTTGATAGAATTTCTGATAGGTTGATATAAACGCACTCTTAGCAACAAGAAAAATGTTGTGAAAGGGTGTGTTTTTTATGAGTATAAAAAAGTTAGTGCAGATGTATTTAAAATATCCGAAATTTGCCAAGTAAAAAGGTGGTATTACAATGTGTGGAAATGTTAAAAAAGAAATGGAGCAACTTAAAACAAAAATATCCCAAGAAGAAAAAGAAAAACCAATTGGTATATTTTGAACTAATTGGGACTTGAAAAAAATGGAAGATTAATTTATAAAGTTATTGTTAGGAAAAACTAACAGGCGGGAGGTTTGTGTATGGAGCAGGAGAAGTTTCCAGAAATGAATATTATATCCAATGCCAACGACGTATTTCGAAATGAAGAATGTAAAGTGATGCGTTTGATGAACGAGACTGGGGAAGGCACGATGACGATATATCAGGTCTTTGAAGGCGTTTATATCATGTACAATAATTTTCACATGAAAGAATGCAAAACCGATTTTAACTCGGCGGATGATTTTTTGTGTATTGATCATTGTAGGGAAGGACAGATTGAGACTTGTGACAGGGAAGGAAATAATTGCAGTTTGACAGCGGGGGAGTTACGTGTAGATGATGGTACACATAACGATGGTACCTCAACCTTTCCACTAAATCATTATTATGGCATTACTATTGGCTTTGAGCTGAACAAGGCAAACAAAGCATTGAAAGGATATGTTCCCGACTTTTCTGTGAGTGCAGAGGATATTTTAAAAAAGTACTGTAGACAATCCAAGCCGTATGTCATTGCCTCCGCACCTGAGGTCAATCATATCTTTTCTGAACTATACAATGTACCAGCCAGCATTAAACATGAATTTTACAAAATAAAAATATTGGAGTTGCTGCTATATTTATCTGCACTGGAAATTGATAAATATAAGGTGGAAAAACCGTATTTTTACAAGGGTGACATAGAAAAAATTCGTGCGATCCATAAGCTGATGACAACAAACTTAAATCGAATTTACACCATTGAGGAGCTGGCACAAAAGTTTGATATAAAGGTCACAGCGTTAAAAAAATGTTTTCGAAACGAATATGGAACGCCTGTATTTACATATATGAAAAAGTATCGTTTAAATACGGCAGCCGTACTTTTGAAGCATAACAAGGAATTAAAAATCAGTGAAATAGCGGAAAGAGTCGGTTACACCAGCGCAAGCAAATTTTCTGCGGCGTTTGCAAGAGAAATGGGGAGAACACCATTGGAATACAGAAGGTATGGGGCATTAAAAGAGGTGTTAAATGATACAGATACCAATCTACATGTGTAGAACTTTGAAGCATGTATTGTTCCTGCATTTATAGGCAATCTGTTATGTGCAAAGTTGTATGGGAAACTGTTTGTATCGAGGTCCGAAAAGCCTATGGTTTATCAGGAAGTTATGAAACAATTGTTTTATCAAAATTATATAGAAAGGATTAGGATATATGGAACAGAAAAACAAACAAAAAGAAGAAAGTCCGATTGCATGGCTTTTTTCACAGGTAGGAGACAAAAAGCCCTATTTTGTTATGAGTATTCTATTGGCATTTTTGAGTGTCATAAGTGGAATTATGCCCTACTTTGTGGTGGCGAAGATAGTCAGCAATCTGGTATGTGGAGAAAAAGATTTTAAAGTGTACATGATGCTTGGAGTATGGATGACCGTATTTTTCCTTGGAAAGGTGGTATTTCATTCCATTTCTACCTGTTTATCGCATGGTGCGACCTTTGCTATTCTTGCCAACATACGAAAAAAATGTACCGACAAACTGGCAAAAATGCCCTTGGGGGATGTGCTGGCATATCAGGCAGGAAGTTTGAAATCGACTATTGTAGAAAGAGTGGATTCGATAGAAACTACATTGGCACATATTGTTCCTGAATTTACAAGCAATCTGTTGTCACCGATTATTGTGATTGTAGCGATTTTTGCATTAAACTGGAAGCTTGGTATTGCGGCATTGGTAACATTACCGGTTGGAATGGTGTGCTTTATGCTTATGATGACAGCGGACTATGAAAAACATTTTAACCGATGCACAGAAGCAAACAAAAACTTAAATGATGTTTCGGTGGAATATATCAATGGTATCGAAGTAATCAAAGCCTTTGGAAAAGCAGAGCAATCCTATGAAAAATTTGTAAATGCAGCGAAAGAAGGGGCTAACAGTTATGTAGATTGGATGGCAAATTGTAATGTGTATATGACACTTGCGATGTGTATTGCACCTGCTACGATGGTTACATTACTACCAGTTGGAGCGGTTATGTATATGCATGGAACTGTAAATGCCATTACGCTTTTTACTGTTTTAATTTATGGAGTTGCAATCATAGAACCATTTATTCAGGTTATGTCTTATGAAGATGACCTTGCAAATATGAAATTGATTGTAAAAGAGGTTCGCACCATTTTGGATGCAAAGGAAATGGAACGCCCTGAGGTTTTGGAGGAAAATTGTCAGCCTGTAGATTATTCGGTTCGTTTTGAAGAGGTGGAGTTTGGATATCAGGATGAAAAAGTATTACATGGCATTGATTTGGAAGTGAAGGATGGCGAATTTTTAGCTTTAGTTGGACCTTCTGGAAGTGGAAAATCTACTATTGCAAGGTTACTGGCTGGTTTATGGGATGTAGAAAAAGGAAGTATAAAAATCGGTGGAGTAGATGTAAGAAAATTGCCATTAGCATATACTGCTGATCATATTGCATATGTTTCGCAGGATAATTACCTATTTAACCGAAGCATTCGTGATAATATTCGTATGGGAAAAACGGATGGAAATGCGACGGATGAGGAAGTAGAGAAGGTGGCAAAACTCAGTGGTTGCCATGACTTTATTATGAGCCTTGAAAATGGATATGATACGATTGTTGGTTCTGGGGGTGGACATTTATCAGGAGGAGAACGACAGCGAATCGCCATAGCCAGAGCAATGTTAAAGGATGCAGAAATTGTAATATTAGATGAAGCAACAGCATATACAGACCCAGAGAGTGAAGCTGTGATACAGGCATCGGTAGCAAGGCTTGTAAAAGGAAAAACCTTAATAGTCATTGCACATAGACTTTCTACCATTATAGATGCGGATAACATTTGTTGTATCAACGATGGTAAGGTAGAAGAAATGGGAACGCACAAAGAATTATTGGAAAGAAATGGATTATATAAGAAAATGTGGGATTCTCATATTTTGGTAAGAGATACTGTAAAGGAGGAGGCAGAATGATAAAAGTAATTAAGAAGTTTCTAAATTTTTGTCAGGAAGAAAATAGAAAACGATTTGTGACTTCTATTTGGCTTACTTTGATACAAGTGCTGTTTGAGGGACTAAAAGTGCCTGCCATCTATGTGTTGGTCAAAGCTGTATTGGAGGAGCAGGTTACAGTAAAGACGGCGGTTACTTGTTTTGGCATTATGTTAGCTAGTATTTTAGGGGCAGCATTTTGTAAAAATAAATCCACACTTTTGCAAACAAGGGCAGGTTATGGAACTTGTGCGGATAAGAGAATTGAAGTAGCGGAGCATTTGCGTTATGTACCAATGGGATATTTTAATGCGAATACATTAGGGCAGGTGATTTCGGTTACTACAAATACCATGCAGAGCCTTGAGAATGTTGCCACAAGAGTAATTATGGTGGTTTCCAATGCAGTATTAAGTACATCGGTTATTCTGTTGTTGATTTTTCTGTTTGATTTCCGAATTGGTTTGATTGCTTTGGCAGGAGTTTTGTTATTTGTTATCTTCAATCATTTGTTGATTGCCCGTTCTGCAAAATTAGCAAAGAATAAATTTCATGCAGATCAGAATTTAGTAGATAAAGTAATTGAATATGTGCAGGGAATTACAGAGGTGAAAAGTTATAAGCTGACGGGGGAGCAGTGTAGAGCATTGAATGCTGCCAATGAATATGGGGCAGACTTAAACTTAAAGATGGAAGTTAGTTTTGTACCGTTTATTGCCATTCAAAATTTTATCGTAAAAATGATAGGGGTAGCTATGGCAATGGCATCTATCGCCTTTTATTTGAATGGAACTATGGAATTGGCAGTTTGCATTGTTATGATCCTTGTTTCCTATATTATGTTTGCAGCTCTGGACAGTGCAAGTAGTTTCTCTGCTTTGTTGCGAGTAGTAGATGTAACGATTGATAAGGTAAATGAGATTATGGCTTCACCACAAATGGATTTAGAAGGAGAAAAAGTAGAAGCTGGAAATGCAGATATTGAAGTAAACAATATTTCATTTTCTTATGAAAGTCGTAAAATTATTGATGGCATCAGTTTGAAGATTCCAGCAAAAACTTCATTGGCAATTGTAGGACCTTCTGGTGGAGGAAAAACTATACTTACCAATTTGATAGCAAGATTTTGGGATGTAGATGCAGGGAAAATTACATTAAACGGAAAGAATATCAAAAAGTACAATTATGACAGCTTGATGGCAAACTTTAGTTTTGTATTTCAAAATGTGTACCTGTTTAAGGATACGATAGCCAATAACATCCGATTTGGTACACCAGAAGCGTCTATGGATAAAGTAATGGATGCAGCGAAAAGAGCCTGTTGTCATGAATTTATTATGTCACTTCCAAGGGGTTACGAAACCGTCATTGGAGAAGATGGCATAAACCTATCGGGAGGAGAACGGCAGAGAATATCTATTGCCAGAGCTATTATGAAGGATTCACCAATTATTATTTTGGATGAGGCTACAGCAAACGTGGATCCTGAAAATGAGGAAGAACTAATCAAAGCGATAGAAGCCTTAACGAAAGAAAAGACGGTAATCATGATTGCACATAGATTAAAGACAGTGCGACATGCAGATCAGATTATTGTAGTGGATCAGGGAAAAATTAAGGAACAGGGGCGCCATGAAGATTTGATGAAACAAGAAGGAACCTATAAGAAATTTATTGAAAGTAGAGAGATGGCAGTAAGCTGGAAATTATAAAAAATTTGATAGGTAAGGCTGACTTGCGTGGGTATTGTAGTAAACAGTTACTATGATAGCCACGTATTTTTTGTAGGAAGATGCATCCCATCCAGCAAGTCACCAATAGGTGAGGGATATAGGAAGTTGATGTGAACTTGTCCACTTGTTATATTATGACTAATAAACTGGAAAAGACAAATTTAGTAAAGGGGATTGACAAAGCGAAAAAAGACAATGTCATTGATAGTAGAACATGAATGTTTTGGGGAATCAGTACGTCAAGTTGAAAAAACTTGTCCTCGTTTTGGAGGTAAGTTAGTGGTTCGCATGGCAAAGCGGGGAGAGCATGTAGGGAATCAATTTTATGGATGTGAAAATTTCCCAAAATGCTGGTATAGAGAGGATATATAAGGAATGGAGTTGTTGATTTGATAAACGGAGAAAAATCAAATATCTGCAAACTGCTTGTAAAACTGCATATATAGAAAGGGGATATTCGATGTATTTTGAACAGTTATGGAAAGCATTTTCACAGATGGAAGAGGTAGAAGCCATTGCCTTGGGTGGTTCTAGGGCAGGACAAAATTTTGATGAAAAGTCGGATTACGATTTGTATATTTATTGTACAAAAGTACCTGAAGAAGAGAAACGAAAAGCAGTGCTGGAAAATTGTTGTAATTATATGGAGATTGGAAATCATTTCTGGGAGTTGGAGGATGATTGTACATTAAAGGATGGGATAGATATTGATATTCTTTATCGAAATCTGGATGATTTTGCAAATGAGGTAGCATCTGTTGTGGAACAACATTCTGCACACAACGGGTATACTACTTGTATGTGGCACAATTTAATACATAGTCGTATTTTGTATGATGAATCGGGAAAATTTGCTCAGATGCAGAAACGATTTGATGTGCCATATCCAGAAGAATTGCGGAAAAATATTATTGCACAGAATCAGAAATTGTTGACGGGTATGTTACCTTCTTATGATTTGCAGATAAAAAAGGCACTGAAGCGTCAGGATTGGGTTAGTGTAAATCACAGAACCGCTGCTTTTCTGGAATCTTATTTTGATATTATTTTCGCTATGAATCGTCTGACACATCCGGGAGAGAAACGTATGGTACAGTATGCAATGGAAGAGGCAAAGCAGTTGCCAAAAGATTTTGAGAAAAATGTAGAGAAGTTGTTGCAAAGTCTTTTTGTCAAACCAGAAGAGGTAACAGCTACTTTGCAAAGGATGATTGCAGCGTTGCAAACGTGCTTGGAACATGCGTAATAAAATTGTAAAGAAATATTCAAAAAAAGTATATTGCTTCTTCCTTCATTCCGTTTTACAATCGGATGTGCAATAGAAGAAAATGTGCAGAAGCGTGCATGGAAATGGAGGAAAAATTAGGATGAAACAAAAAAGAATTTTAAGAATGAAGAAAGTAGTATGTGCAGTAGTGGTAATGGCATTAGTAGGAGCATCCATATCTACGCAGCCAACACTGGCAGCAAAAAAGGCAGAAAAAAGAGGATGTTATTCTAATCTGGTGGATAAGAAATCACAGAAGGAAACAAAAAAGGCTTTAATGAATGCTGGAATTAGCGAGAAAACGGTGGATGCTTGGCTTGCACAGGTACGAAGTTACAACAAAACGATTCAAAACTCTGGATTGGTAAAGAAAGGTTTTGTAAAACTTGGAAAGAAAAATCCTGTTTATCCAGAGGGAAAGATATCAGAATTATGGAACAAAAAGAATAAATTATTTCTTGGTTACAATTGTCGTTTGACAGCGTTTACATTGCTGAAGGATTTTATTAAGGTGGAAGATACATCGAATCCAAATCCTACGGTGCTTTTTATGGATCAAGATGCGTATAACCATGCGCCAACTGCTCCGTTTTCAAAAAAGAAGTACAAGACATTTGAAAATTTATTTTCCAGCGTAAATACCATATACAGTAGTAATACAAAGAAACAAATTAATTATTTGACAAAGGCATGGAAAAAGAAGGGTATTAAAGTTTCTTCTAAGACAAAGGCATCTTTGATTACCGTAGTTATGCATTCTAGTTTTAGTAAAGAGGAAAATGAATTATACGTTGGACATACTGGCGTGTTGGTTCCTTTGAAAAATGGAAAATTGATGTTTATTGAAAAACTTTCCTTTGAGTTACCATATCAGGTTACTAAATTTGACAATCGTAAGCAGCTTAATAACTATTTGATGGGAATGTATGACACAGAATGGGGACAGGGCACCGCGCATCCGTTTCTTATGGAAAATACGAAATTAATGAAGGGGTATCACGTATTATCCACGAAGAAAGATGTAAAATAAGTTCGCGAAGTGGATTGTGAACAGCATTGGCAGCAAGAGGTAGCATTAGGAAAATAGTACAAATATGTCTAAAAGAATGGAGGGGCAGCAGATGAAAGAAAATTTGAATTGGGCGGTACTTGGTACAGGTGTGATTGCAAATGAGATGGCACAGGCATTACAAAAAATGGGGAAAAATCTATATGCGGTGGCAAATCGTACCCATGAAAAGGCGATTGCGTTTGCGAATAAGTATGATGTACAAAAGGTATATGATGAAATTGATGATATGTTTGAGGATGAAGATGTGGATATTATTTATATCACCAGTCCTCACAATACCCACTATGCATTTATGGAAAAGGCATTGCAACATGGAAAGCATCTTTTGGTAGAAAAATCCATCACATTGAATAGCAGAGAACTTGACCGTATGATAGCATTGGCGAACCAGAAGCAGTTGATTGTGGCAGAAGCAATGACTATTTGGCATATGCCTATCTATAAAAAATTGTGGGAAATTGTAAAAAGTAATCAGTTGGGAAAGGTGCAAATGATAACAGTAAACTTTGGAAGTTTTAAAGAGTATGACATGAATAACCGCTTTTTCAATATGAATTTAGCAGGTGGTGCCATGCTTGATATTGGTGTCTATGCACTTTCCATCGTAAGAAGTTTTATGGACGAAACGCCAACAGATATTGTGAGTCAGTGGAAAGCATCGCCAACAGGTTCCGATGAACAGGCAACAATATTATTGAAAAATAAGCAGGATCAGATGGCAACAGTAGCACTGTCGATGCATTCAAAGCAACCAAAAAGAGCTATGCTCAGTTGCGAAAAAGGATATATCGAAATTATGGAATATCCAAGGGCAGACAAAGCAGTTTTGGTAGATGCCGAAACAGGAGAGAAAACAGAGGTGGAATGTGGAGATACCTCGAATGCTCTTTATTATGAAATGCAAGATATGGAAACTGCTGTGAAAACTAGAGATACCGCTTGTATGCATTTGGAGTATTCTAAGGATGTTATGGATATTATGACAAAGTTGAGAAAAGATTGGGATATGAAATATCCAAATGAAGAGTGGTAGGAAGTAGAGATATAGTAGAGTTAGAAGCATTGCCTAAAAATCTTTTTTATTGCTATATTGTTTGGCAAAATATAGTCACATTATGAAAAAGGGAAAATTATATTGCAACAATCTTGATGTAATTGCTTCACTGTTGCTTTGCTTGAAGGCACTTTCAGATATTTGTCATTTATCTTTTAACAGGAAAAAACATGTGTAATTAAATAGGCGTATGGCTAGTGTAGCATGAAATTGCTAGATTAGCCATACGCCTTGTTTTGAATCGCATATCCGCTATGGAACGTTTGATTTTATCTTATCCTATATATTTAGATATAATCAAAATTATCAAAAATACAATACCTATAGCTAAAGCAATGCTAGCTATCAGATCCTCTTTATAACTCATTTTTCTATAATTCAAAATATTTTCTATAAGATATGAGATGGCACCAATCAACAAAATTTCATAAGGTTTTTTCCCCATAAGAAAAAGAATAATGAAAACAATTCCTAAAGTTATTCTAGTAAATAATAAACATTTCGATTTGTTGTCTCTATATACTTTAATATCTTCCTCTAATTTATAATTTCCCATATCATTTTCCTCCTCTATTATTTTTGTTTTTTCTTCACTTTGTTATATGTTGATTTTATTCCTGGACAATTGTCAATAATAGTATCAACACCTAATATAGCAGCGCACAAATTTCCTAATGCCTTTGTAACTTCTGCTCCTTTTTCAGCAAAACTTGTAGCTCCCATCATCAACATTACAGCTTCACGCATTCCACCTAAAGCTTTTATATATTTTTTGATTTTTGCAATTTTTGCCACAGAAAAAATTGTTCCTGCAACTACTGCACCAACTGCAGCAACACATTTAGTTATTTGCCACCAAGAAGGATCAGCTATAACTGGAAATGCTGTGTGTTCATCGAAACTTACTACCTGAACTAAAGTATTTCCATTCACTTTGTAATATGAATTAATATTTTTCCCATTTGCATCTTTAGCCCATGCTGGATCAAAAACATATTTTATATTATTTTCTTTATCAACTATAAAAATTTCTCCTGTATCGTACTCTTCACCGAATATTTCTTTTGCCGTTACAAATTTCTCCCCTTCCTGCAAATCAAAAGAGAATTTGTACTCTTTAGGACAATCAGCATTATCAATTATAATACTTGTTCTTAATCCTTCAAGTGTTTGTTCATTATTTCCAATTACTTGTAACGGTTCTACATTAAATGAAACATCGGATTCAGCATTGCTATACATAACTGTTCCATTTCGAGTTAATTCTGGTTCCATGTTGTTTGCCTGAATTGGTAAATTCATTTTCATATCTTCTCCCAATCCATCTGTTGCATAAATTGGTTCAGAGGCATCTTGTGGTACATCTATAAGTAGTTCATAACCATCTGCAACTAATACACTATCTTTATCAGAAGATATGTAACTATTAATTTCTTCTGTACCTGTTATATTTAAAACTAATTGTTCATTATCTACATCTGCTTTAGTACTTTCTGCCTTAATCGGTGCAACATTTCCTGATAACAATGATACTACCAATACTGATGCACACATTTTTCTTATTATTGCGTTCATATTATACCTCTTTCTTTATTGTTTGTATTCAACCTCAAATTTTTTTATATCTTCTTCTTTTTGCATATCAAAAACTTTAATGACTTTTCCTTGATTAATTTTAAGTATTGCTGGAATCTCATCAATACCCAAGTCATTTAAGAATAAAACCATTGCCTCTTTTTCGCTTACTTTAACTTTAGTATTAAAATATAACAAAGTTAGATTGTTATTTTCTAGATAATCGGATAATTTAGGATAAAACTTTTGACAATCTGGACAATTTGGTCTACCAATATATATCCAAAAAGTTTCTTTCTTAGCTATTTTTTTTTCAAATTCCTCCTGAACAATGGATTTAAGCCGATCTGTTTTTTCTTCATATATTTCCTGCCCTTCATTTGCTAAAATATCACTTGATTCCTTAATTACATTGCCAGTTGTACTCTTTTCTTTACTATTATTCTGAAAAGCTGATAATCCAGTGCAAATAGTAATAATTGAAACAAATAATATTATTTTTTTTATTGAATCGCTCCCTTCTTTTATATTAAATTTTAAATCACAAAGTATAATAATATCATTACTCTGGATATTTGCCAATTATTTTCAAAAAACTATAGATAGTGTAAAATTATTACTAAAGGTGGAAAAGGACTTTCAGGTTCCAAGGGCGTGGGAAAAGGGAAATTTATGGATATCTTGTTTCGCATAGATAAAGAAAATAAAGAATCTTTTATATAAGAAAAAGAAAGAAAAGCGTCAGGTTGTGTTGCGTGCATCTCTAGATGCCTTCTTGCGTGATGTGAAGAAACACTTGCTATTCTAACTACAAACGAAAAATTAACAGAAGCACTGAATTATGCGATATAACATAGAAGTAAGTTAGAAACATTTTCAGGAGATGGTCGCTTGGAAAAAACAATAACTTATGGGAAGCTTACATTCGCCCAGTCGTAACAAGTAGACATTCTTAGTTATTTGCAGACACACTGAAAGTTGCAATTGTAGGTACAGTATCGTATAACTTACAGAAAGTGCAAAAGCAAATGAATTAAATGTATGTGAACATTTTATATACCTATTTGAACAGACGCCAAACAATGATTATTGCAATAATCCAGATACGATTGCTTCACTGTTACTTTGCTTGAAGGCGCTTTCAGATATTTGTCATTTATCTTATAACAGGAAAAAACATGTGTAATAAATAGGCGTATGGCAAGTGTAGCATGAAATTGCTAGATTAGCCATACGCCTTGTTTTGAATTGTATTTAAGGTGATTTTTTAGCTTTGTGCATCTGCTTTTGTATGTTGCTCTGTTCCCAATGGATGATGAGGAGGGGCATATAAGGTAGATAATTTTAATGGGCAACGACCTGTATTGATTACATTGTGCCAGGTTCCTGCTGGAATAAAAATGGTACTTCCACTGCAAATATTTTGCTGGAAGTTTAGTTCATCTTTGCAAAATCCCATACAAACCCTTCCAAAGCCTTGTTCAACCCGAATAATCTGATCCGTGTCCTCGTGGATTTCCAAGCCGATATCCGAACATACGGGAATACACATCAGTGTCATTTGCATCTTGTATCCAGTCCATAGTTCCGAACGGTAATGAGGATTTCGAATTGCCTCCTGTGCAACATTGGTTACCAGTAAATTAGGAGAATATTCTTCACAATCTGGTTTATGATCTTGACAATTACAATGCATAAAAGAAACCTCTATCATAGCTTTGTTATATGATATGAAATATTTTATTTTTGGTTCACTGTTTCTTTTTCAATTACAAATGCACTGGCAATGGATTTGTTCTGCTCTCCCATATAGATCGTTTTTACGATTCGATAAGTACCTTCGGATAAAGTTCCATAATAGTCTTTCCATTGAATTGTGTTGGAGTATTCATTTTTGTCATGTACAAGAATTGCAATTGCTGGAATGACTACCTCGTTTGCTTTTAGAGTGTTCCATTGTCCGTTTTCATACTTTTGAATAGAGAACTCTAATCCGAAGGATATGTCATGTCCACTGGTATTTTTTATGGTAAGTGTTCCAGATGTATTTTTTACATCAGAAATACCGATGGATACACCGCAAGTTTCATTCATATAGATTTCTGTGTCTGTGGTTGGGGTGCCTGTAGGTGTATCTGTAATAGAACCGCCGGTAATAGCACCTGGAGTTGCAGTAGGTTCCATAGGAGTTGGTGTTGTAGTAGGAATAGGTGTTGCTGGCATGGCAGTAGGTGCTGGCGTTGTTTTTGGAGTTTCGGTAGGCTTTGGTGTTGTCCCTTTTACGGTAACTTTAATGATTACCTTTTTCTTACCTGTACGGGCAGTAATATTGCATTTGCCTTTTTTCTTTGCAGTAATTTTTGTCTTTTTCCCTTTTGTTGTTTTTACCACTACTATCTTTTTATCAGAAGTTTTCCAGGTTACCTTTTGATTTGCAGATAAGGTTTTGCTTTCCCCTTCCTTTAGCGCACATTTTGTTACGGATACTTTCAATTTTGTATCTGCGTGTGTAACTGCTGGTTGTGCAGCACCAAGTAAAGAGGCTGTAATGCTGACAATTGCTAACGAGGTAACTACTTTTTTATGTTTCATAAATTTCACCTGTTCCTTTCGATTGAAGATGTTGATAAGTATTCTGTAAAGTTATTTTTGGATTTTATTCTATAATATATTTTTGTACTTTTTATGTTATTTTAGCCTGTTTGGTAATTTTTTTGAAATTTTGGCTTGTGACAGGTCAGAAATAGAAAGAAAAGTTAGGTGAAAGGATATACGAAGGCATCAAAAGTAATTAAAAAAGGGACATGTGGTAAAACTAAATAAGGTCGTTTATAAAGGAAATAAGGTATATTTCCAAGTGAAAAAAAGCAATGGAAAAACAGGATATATTGTAGCAACCAAACATATGAGTCCTACACTATATTTTGAAGAAGCACAGTTTGCAGGTTAGAAAAGTTTATTATATTTTACATGGTACAAGACAAGAAAGGATAGAAGGGTTAGGTTCTATCCTTTCTTATTCTATAGAAGTCCCCACTCACTGCTTATTATTTTTTGCAGTTGAGGTAGGGGACTTACTTGATTTGGTTAAACAATAGTCCAAGAATCCTTTTTGCGGAGAATTTCCATATCACAATTCGTAAAATCTTCAAAAGTTCCTTCTTTTTCGCCATGTGCATTGGATTTTTTTATGCAATGCATAACAATTATGGCAGAGATACCACTGCCTAAAAAAAGAGAAAATAATAGGTAAATAAAAGGTAGCATATTTATTAATCTCCTTCCTGTTCATTGACACGTATTTTGGAATAGTCTTGCATTTGTAAATCCATGGTAAGTGTTTTGCTGTTTTCATATTGTTTCCATAATCGAATGCTTTTTAACCAAACTAAAAGACCAGCCAGAGTAGTACCTTCTATTAAGGCATCCAGTAATTCGGGATTTGGCGTGATTACTATGAATAAAACAATGAAAATGAGTAAGGTAAAAGCAAGTGTTAATGGAAGAAAGGTCATAAAAACTCTTGCACGATCAATCGGAACGGTTCCAACAACTTTTCCGGTTTGTCCATTTACCATGATGGTGTAACTTTTATTTCTATATCGAAATACAAAGAACCAGGCGGGCAGCAAAATATCTTCCATTTTTTTGATATTGATTTCTGGGTCCTCAGAGAAAAGTGTAGGGATTGTTCTGTCCTCCTGTTTGATTTGTTGTTTCATTTTATAAACAAACAAATCCCTTGCACGTTTTTCTGCCTTTTTCTTTGTGATATAAATGTCTTCATCGGAGCAATCAGCATAAAATCCAGATAAGTAAACTGGTTCAAATGGCTTTAAACTTATCATTTCATAAGGTTCTAATCGTTTGGCCGATTCGTCATTGAAAGAAATGGAAGTATCTAAAGTAAGATTTCTAAATTTTGCGGTTCCTTCGCGCAAATAGCGTTTGACACGCCTGTTTTTCTTGGAAGGTTGTTCAATATATATTTGTACGTCGTTATAATCCAAATCGATTAGTTTGTAAGGAATATAAATACCACGTACATGTTCTGGTTTCACATTTTGAATTTCTTTTGGAATAAAGGAACCACTGGAAAGTCGAGCCTTCACTTTTTCCGTTGCAAGTGCTTTATTTATTCGAAAAGGAATTAAATATTTGGGTTGTTTTTGTTGGCTTATTCGGTCAAAGATTACGGTAGGTTGTCCACAATAGGCACAGTAGGTGGCACTTTCCACCTCATTGATGAGTAACTTAGCTCCACAAGCAGTGCAGTGATAGACAGGACAATCTAAAGTGGCGGTAGCACCAAAGGAAGAACGTTCTTTTTGCTGTTCTTCTGGTGTTTTTCTTTCTATTTCGTTTTCTGGTATGGACTGTGCCTGCAAAAGTGCAGGGTCCCAAATGGAACAGCAGGAATCGCAAACCATTCGACCGATTTTGGCGTCGTATTTAGTTGCTGCGCCACAATTTAAACAACGATATACCATGTTTTCTCCTCCGTGATTTCGATGGGTTTAAACAATTATTTTTGTAATCATCTTATATATATCTTTGTTTTATTTTAGCATATCGTGGGAAGAATAGAAAGAGAAAGAAAGTAGCGATTTGTGGTATAATCGCTACTTTCTTGTTACAACTTACAGGCTGGTATTTTCGGTACGGAAAATACCGTATGAACGTCTATCGTATGCAGTTTTGGCAATCCTACAGGTTACGATAGGTTTAGATGTTTAACTTTATTATTTTAAGAATGCAATAAATTGTTCAATGCCCGATTCCTTATTTAAAAGATTTGCAAAGGCTTTATTTTGTGCTTCATCTACGATTTCACCATATTGAATAAAATAGGTGTAGCCATCTCGATAGGCAATATAGTTTGCCATTGGATTTTTATCTTCAGCTTCTTCTGGTGACCACATACCTTTTATGCGGAATATGGTGAATAAAGTCATTTTTGTATTGTCTTTTTTACCAATAAAGTTTACTCTTTGACCGTTGGCATTGAAATCAGCATCTTTATAATTCTCTGTTTTCGGTGTTGTAATAACCTGTTTCAGCTCATCTGACAGTTGAAGAGAAAAGTTCATCTCTTTGTTCGTATACGTTGTTTTAGCAACAGCTTTTTCTGGATGGATTGGATAGGTAACACCCGCAAAGGTTACACTTACGATAGTATCAATATCTGTGATGGTAGGAAAACTCATAGAGATTTTTGTTGTATCATCATAGACATTTTCCGCATCCATATATTTAGTGTTTAAGCGTTTTCCATTTGCAAAGTCTACATAAAGGGCATCATTTGCCGAAGCTTCTGACATTTCTATTTTATTTTTAGTTTTCATAGTCAGGGAAATAGATGCAGATAAAGGTGTAATGCTTAAAGTATCCCAAACTGCTTTTCCACCATATACATTAATAGCTTTGTTTACAGCATACTCTTTTGTTTTTCCGCTATAGGATACATTCCATTGTAATTTCCAGTTTCCCTTTGCCACGGAGGTAAACTTTTTCTTTTGATAGCCGAAATCTTTTGCATGAATCGTAATCTTACTGCCCTCCAGATTTTCACAACCTATTTTTAAAATATAGTTATAAATACCGTTTTCCAGTCCCATGCATTTTAAGTCTGAAATTTGTAAGCTGTCTTTACCTGGAATGGTAATGTTTAGATTTTTGAAGGCTGGAGTGGAAAGCAAATCGTCTTCTGCAGCTTTATTTTTGATTCCGGATACGGTCAATAATAAATAGCAACCGTAATCATCTCCAATTACCTGTTTGGCTGTTAAGGTAATGCCGTTGCTGGTAGCTGTTTTATTTAGATTTTGTACCATATTTTTGGTTGTATCTTTTAATTTATCTGCATCCTTTTTGTTTGCAGGAGAAGCAATTCTAAAGTAATCAGCCAAATGTGAATTTAAGTAGATTGCTCTGGCACCTGCTGTTATGGTACTTCCAGCTAATAAAACACCGATGACAGCAACAGCCACTTTTGTATGATTTTTTTTCATAATACCACGCTTCTTTCTTTTTGGTGTAATTGTCCGCACATTTTTTTCTGTTCCATTTTCCATTTGTTTTTTTTGTATTGCAATCTTGTCCATGACCGTATGCAATAGTTCCTTTTTCTCTTCCTCACGCATAACTTCCGTTTTTGGTTCTTCTTCTATGTACAGATGTAATGCTTCTAATTTTTCTTCTAAGTTTTGCTCCTTTTTTGTCATAGAAAAACCTCCTTCTAAACAAAATATTCCGTTCCATTTTTGCCCTGTTTGTTCACATTGTAACACCGCACTGTAACAATTGTATTTTTAACTTTTTGCGTCCTCTGGTTAGTTTATTTTCTACTATTTTTGCGGGTAGTTTTAATTGCTCCGAAATTTCCTTGATGCTGTATTGTTTGTAATAGCGATACAAGAAAATTTCTTTGTCGGGACTGTTTAGTGCATGAATTAAGGCATTTACTACTTCATAATCAGCCTTTCTTACCATTTCTTTTTCTAAGTTAAAATCCAGCGGTTGTTCCACTTCATCAATGTTATCTACGGGCCTTTTTTTCATAAGTTTTCGTCTTTTGTTAAGGGCTGTTTTTCTTGCAATTCCGTATAGATAAAACTTGATTTCTGCATTTCGCATTACATCATATTGTCCATTTGCAATTCCAGACCATAGACCTACAAAAGTGTCTGCAATGGCTTCCTGAATATCTTCCTCTGGAAATCCTTTTAATATGGAATAGCAAATCGTTTTAATAGCATCACCGTATAAATCAATTACCATTGCCATACCAGCCTCCGTATCCTCCATCAATATGGCAATGAGTTCTTCTTCCCTCATGTTCATCATCTCCTACCTCTTGAAAAGCTTTTCATTATACTATTGGCATGAAAAAAGTTTTTCACTCACTATTTTTACATTTTTTTTGTAAAATGCAAATTATTTTTATGTTATTGGAAAGTGTGACTTAAAAAGTAAAACATTTTGCGGGATGTGCAAAGATGCAAAAGGGAGATAGTTGCAAAAAGCGTGCAACCTGCATCTGGAAGGAAAAATGTGCAAGTTCTTAGTCAGTGCGAGTTGTGGAGGAGCTCGTGTATTTGTTCATTTTGCTATCGGCAAAAAAAATATATAAAATAGATTTTTGCAAATTTATTTGCCGATAGTGTGGTATACTATATCATAAAGGTAAAAAATATTTTGAGATGAATGGAGGAGAGTAAATGCGATACCTTTCTGTGGCTGAAATAGCTAAAAAATGGGATATATCGGAACGTAGTGTGAGAAATTATTGTGCGCATAATCGTATTCCAGGTGCATTTCTTAGTGGAAAGACTTGGAATATTCCAGAACAGGTAGAAAAGCCAGAGCGTATAAACAAGAAAAAGGAACATTCTAAAACATTGTTGGAGATTTTACAGGAAGAAAAAGCAAATAAGTATGCAGGAGGCATTTATCATAAAACACAAATCGAATTAACCTACAATTCTAATCATATGGAAGGAAGTCGTCTGACCCATGACCAGACTAGATACATTTTTGAAACCAATACAATTGGTGTAGAGAATGAAGTTCTTAGTGTGGATGACGTGATTGAAACAGTAAATCATTTTCGTTGTATAGATACTATCATTGACCATGCAAAATATACATTGACCGAAAAGTTTATTAAGGAACTTCATATGCTTTTGAAAAATGGGACGAGTGATTCTAGAAAAGACTGGTTTGCTGTGGGGGACTATAAAAAAATGCCAAATGAAGTGGGAGGAATGCATACAGCATTATCAGAAGAGGTTGCTGGTAAGATGAAATTGCTATTGAAAGAGTATAATGCAAAAGAAGAGAAGAGTTTCGAGGATATTTTAAAGTTTCATGTGAAGTTTGAAAGAATCCATCCATTTCAGGATGGTAACGGTCGTGTTGGTAGATTGCTTATGTTTAAAGAGTGTCTGAAATATAATATTGTTCCATTTATTGTGGAAGATAGTTTAAAGATGTTTTATTATCGTGGATTAAAGGAATGGGATTTAGAAAAGGGATATCTATTGGATACTTGTTTGGCAGCACAGGATAGATATAAAGCATATTTGGATTATTTTAGGATTGTATATTAGTTTCCGCAGTATGAATAGTAACTGCTTGCTCACCGTATCTATTTTTAATTTTATTTTAATGGTAAATATAGTTATTATGTGATAAAATTACATTGCAAAAATAAGTTTCATGGAGCAAAAAGTTTAGATACGTTGTTTTTGTTTCAAAGGGAGGATGAAAAATGATGAAAGATTATGCAAAGCAGTTAAAGGAGTTACAGATTGAGATTGCCAATAAGGAAAGAAATGGTAAAGAAATAGATGATTTGGAAGGAGAAAGAAAAGAGTTATATTTGGCAATTACTCAGTTAGAGAAGGAAAAAAACAAGAGAGAAAGAAAAGTGAAAAAGCTAGAACAGCCAGGAGTTACAAAGTTTGTTTTTTCTTGTTTTGGAATTTTAGATAAAAAATTAAGTAAAGAAAAGGATGAGGCTGCAAGTACATCAAAACAGTATGAAGAAGTATGTAAGAGACGAGAAGATATAGAACAGGAACTTGAAAGGTTAAAAGAAGATATTTCAGACATAAATGAGTGTCGTAGAAAATATAAGGAACTTATGGGTGAGCAAAAGGCATATGTTATGAATACAAAACCTGAGGTGGCAGCGGAGATTTCCTCTATGGATGATCAAATTATGATTTGTGAGAAGTTAATTGACAAATTGAATGAAACAATTTCTAGTGGGTATAACGCTATGAAATACATCAATAAGCTTATAATTGCCTCACAAAAGAGTGTAATTGGAGATATGAGTGATTCGTTTGCAGAGCTGTCTAATGGAGAAAATTGGGCGAATGCAGAATTATTTAATGATGCGGGCATTGCAGAAAATTATGAAAGAAAGAATCATAAAAATCATACATCAGATAATCTTAAAATGTTGCAGAGTGAAATTGAGGTGTTACAACAAAAGATTATTGAATTAGAAAAGGTACAACATAATTTTAAAGAAACTTACGAGAAAAATTGTGAAATAGAAAATGCTTTAGGATTTTTAGATGAAAAATATGACGAGTATCATAATGAAGTAACTTCTATAAAGCAAGTCGATAAAGTAAAAGAGTGGCTTTTAGGTGTAAATAACAAACTTATGGAAAATCGGAGTAATCTTTCTTTAAAAAGTGATGAATTAAAAATGAAAAAAGAAGAGATTTTGGTTAAAGAAGAATAACTAAGGATGCGAAGTTGAAATGCTAAGGTTATTCGTAACCTACATCTGGCGCACAAAGTGGATCAAGTCCTTCATGAGCGAGAAATTTAGAGAGCTGAAGTGGACTTGTCCACTTTGTTCTTGCTAGATGGACCATATGCTTGTTTTTGAATCGTTTACTATATTTTCAGAAAGTTTGAAGTAAAGAAAAGATATTTTGGGGATAGTATAAAATTTGATATGGAATACAATAATTTGTAGAGGTAGAAGAGATGGTAAACAGAGAGTTCAACCATAAATTTAAGATGAAAATAGACATTTAAGCAGGGCAAAATGCTTGCTTTTTTCTTATGAATTCATAAGAAATATCTGGATATAGTAAGAATGTAATCCCCTTTTTTTATATAAATCGCCTAAAAAAGAATAAAAATAGGCTAAAATACGCCTGATAAGATTGGAATACACCTAATACTGTTGTATAATTAGGGGAAAAGAACGGAGGTAGGCGAATGAGAAAGTTTGATTATACCACTTTAAGGGAATGTCAATGGGATTCTGAAATTCTTGGTCTTGTGGCACAAATACATGAATTCAAAGGACGGCAGGAACTATATTTAAGGCAAAAACCTGCGGTACTTGATAAGTTAGTTGAAATTGCCAAAGTTCAGAGTACAGAGGCATCAAATAAAATTGAGGGGGTTGTTACAACTGAAACTCGTATTCATCAGTTATGTATGGATAAAACGACACCCAGAAATAGAGATGAAGAAGAAATTATGGGTTATAGAGATGTGTTAAATACAATTCATGAAAGTTATGAGTATATCCCAATACGTTCCTCTTATATTTTGCAACTTCATAGAGACTTATATAAATATTCAGAAAAGGCAATTGGCGGAAGATATAAAAATACACAAAACGTTATTGCAGAAACAAGGGAGGATGGAACGCAGATTGTCCGTTTTACTCCTATGGCTCCCTATGAAACTCCAGATGCAATAGAAGAAATATGCGAGAGTTTTAATCAGGTGATTGATTCCTGCCTGGTGGATACTTTGGTATTGATTCCTATTTTTATCAATGATTTTCTATGTATTCATCCATTCAATGATGGTAATGGCAGAATGTCAAGATTGCTTACAACGCTTCTTTTATATAGATGTGGTTATGTAGTAGGAAGATATATCAGTATCGAAAATAAAATAGAAAAAACAAAAGTCAAGTATTATGAAGTGCTTGGACAATGTGGATATGGTTGGCATGAAGGTACAAATAATCCTACACCATTTATCAAATACATTCTTGGTATTATTCTTGCTGCATATCGTGATTTTGAAAGTCGTATTCATTTGATTGACGAAAAACTTCCAGCAATTGAGCAGGTGCGTAACGCAATCAAAGAAAAGATTGGTAAATTTACAAAGAGCGAGATTATGGAACTGGTTCCGTCTATAGGAAAAGCATCGGTTGAAAATTCTCTGAAAAGATTAGTTGAAGAAGGTGCGATTGAAAGACATGGGAGAGGGAAGGCTACGTTTTATACGAGGAGAGATATTTAGGTATTTCATGAGTATTAAATGGTTCTTGTGTGAAAGAGTATGGGGCATTCATCTTGAACTTGATATTTATTGGTATTTGGCTTTCGTTTTTTGAAAGAGGGACTTTAGAATAGTCTCCATTTCATTGAGTAGAGCGGTGTGAAATGCATTATGAAGAAAGGTATAATTGAAATGAAGTGGACTTGTCCACTTTGTTCTATTACGTTGATTAAATAACAGATGAAGTTATAGTTGCTTTATTGTCTATAAATGTTGGAATATAGAAGGCAAATTCACTATGCAGGGATAATGAAGGAGATGTGTATGATGTTACAGTGGAAAATATTTATGATTATGGCGTTGATTGGACACATTTTATGTGGAATATCAGATTGCCTTTTGACCTATGCACCAAATGGAAAGGTTGATTTAATAAATTTCAAAGATTATAAGAAATCAAGGGAAGCTTTTCGTGGAATGCCATTGAAGAATTTATCAATTGCTATGTTTCTTGGTGTGGTCGCAATGACATTTGAAATATTTGGATATCTTGCGGTGTGTGATTGGATACGTCAATATTCGGAAACGTATTACCTAATCATGTATATTGCGACTATTGTAATGTTTATTAATCTTGCTTTGCACCATCTGTTTTGCTGTTTGGTTGAGTGGTTTTTTGTAAAACTAAATCTGACAGAAGAGGCGTTAAAAGCAGTATGGGATTTTTTTAAGACTACTTGTTACACGATGTATCTGGGATATCTTGGTATGGTGGTATTTGCGGTTGCATTTTTGATAGCCGTTATAACAGGAAAGACTACGCTTCCAGTCTGGGCGTGTATTTTCAATTTAATACCGCTTGCCATTGTGATTATGCCTACTAAACTTCCAGCAAAGGCAAATGTGATCGGGGCAATTATGTTTGTAGGCCTGATTTTTCTTATTTAATAATGAAAGGAGAGGAGCATATGTCATATTCAGAAGATTTGAAATTATTTACAGCAACGCATACATACGAGAGTATTACTGTCGGTGGAAGTAAATTTCGTTATGTATTGAGTGGGAAAAAAGATAGCAAGACATTGGTATTGTTAAATGGAGGAATGAACACTCTGGAAATGTGGATGGGTCATATCCGCAATGAAAGCGAAGAGCAGGTTGCCTATGCACAGGAAATGTTTGAAACAATTTTTAAGGATTACACCAAGGAAAAGGATGTGCATATTTCTGGACTATTGGCTGATTTGATGAATCAGAGAGCTGTTACGGAGTCAGATTTTAAGGAATTGGAAAGAAAAATCTTACTGATACTTCCGAATCAGGATTTCTTTTCTGGAAAGATGCAGAAAAATCTCATTGAACTTATGCATAATCCTGAGATTAAATATGTTTCAGGAGGGCATCTCTCTACAATTCTTAAAGCGAATGATTATGTACAGGCAATTCGTAGTTTTCTGCAAAAGAATATATCATAGGGGATATTATGGGTGAGGTGAAAGAATGTTTTATGCAAAAAAAGAAAGTAACAATATATTAAAGGGAAGCAAGAGGCACTCCAGCTTTATGACAAAGCAGACCTTTACAACATGGGGGGGGAGTACGGCATAATATCCTCGAAAACTTCACAAATGCTGAGATTTTTAATTACTTATGTATCGGGCAAAGGTGCAAGTGTAGTTATTTGGGTAGTGAAGTATGCAAGAGAGGAACATAAAGCAGCTGTTGAGTGGCTTAACAATCATACGGATGATAAGATTGGTTTCTTTTTATGTGAAATAAAGTTGTTTCAGATCGGTAATTCTGATATTGTTCCATCATTCACTGTAGTGGAAAGACCGAATGATTGGACAAAAGAGATTAAGAAAACCACGGCTACAAAGCCAACACAGCAGCAGAGACTTGAATACTGGAATGTGTTGAATGAATATGCTTATCAGAATACGGAATTTGCAAGGGCATTTAGAAAGTATATATAAATCCAAAATTTAGTTTTATGAAACAAACAAGTCGAAAATTGGTGATTTGGTAAATTGTGAGTTTTTGCATTGAGGAGGTACGAGCATGGGAGATGATGCTGAATTATATTATGAAATGGAACATGATCCATTTTTTTGGAATCAAGTAGAAAGATATAACGGAAGTTATTCAGTGCCCAAGAATCAAAATAAGAAAAAAAAGAAGACTACTCAAAGGAAAAAGGAGGGGAGAAGAAAAAAAGAGAATACAGCGTTATTTATTGATGGAGAAAATATTAGTTCAAAAAGGGCAAAGCAAATCCAGAAAATTGCGAGTGAACAGGGGGTATTAGGAACAGAAAAAGTGTATGGATTGCAAAAAGATGCACGAACGAAATCCTGGTCAGATGAAGCAAAAGATTTAGGAATTAAAGATATTAGATTGTGTGGTAATCCAGAAAAAGATAAAGTTGATAAAAAAATACAAAAGGATGTAAGAAAAGAAATCAAAAATAATAAATCAGTTGATGTAGTTTGTATTGCGACATCTGACAAAGGTTATACGGGAACTGTTAAAGAATTAAGAAGGCAAGGTAAAAGAGTTGTTGGAATTGGTGAAAAGAAAGCACCAAAAGAATTAAGAGATGCATGTAGTGAGTTTATTGAAATTGAATAGTGTTAGTTATTTGTGTTAGTAGGGAAAATTGAAATGTTATCTTTGTAAAAAACACAACAACTTCCAGTTTGTAGGAATGGCATAAAATTTTTAGTAAAATTAATGCTTTTGGAGAGTTTGGGGGGCTGGTTTACCCCGCATTTACCCAAAAAGGTAGAGTCCGACCGTTAATACTTTTCATAAGATAATGAAATATATACGATTAAATCATAAGTATACAATTGACAAATATGGCATATATACCATATGATAATTACAAAGGAGATACCATGACAGAATTTGAAGTGATTTTTTATGAAAAAGAGAATGGTGATTGCCCTGTGGAAGAATTCATTACATCATTGGATGTTAAAATGCGAGCTAAGATGGTAGGATTGTTTGAGTTACTGGAAGAAAAGGGAAACCAGCTTAGAGAGCCATATAGTAAGCCGATTGATGATGGTATTTTGATATTAGGTGTAAAGTTGGTAATAATACTACTAGAGTATTATATTTCTTTTACTATGAGGAAAAGATAGTTCTAACGAATGGTTTTGTTAAAAAGACACAAAAGATGCCACCAGAGGAAATTAAGTTAGCCAAAGAACGAAGGGCTGATTTTAAGGAAAGGATGGAAAGGTCATGAAATCATTAAAACAATTCAAAGAAGAGCAGATGGAAGATACAGAATTTGTGAAAGAGTATGAAAGTATTCAGACTGAACTTGATGTGATTAGAGCAATTGTAGAAGCAAGAACTTCACGAAATATGACACAGAAAGAACTTGCAGAACGTACAGGAATTAATCAAGCAGATATTAGCAAGTTGGAGAATGGAACAAGAAATCCTTCAGTTAATCTGCTTAAAAGATTGGCAGAAGGAATGGGAATGTCGCTTAAGATTGCGTTTGTACCTAAGCAGAATGTTTGAAGTAATAAAGTTATTGGATTAGCTTCTAGTGGGGATTTTTTGAATGAGAACCCTAATTCCCCAGCTATGGCATGCTTTTAAATGAGAATCCTTCAAAAGAAGATATAAAGAAAATCAAAATAATAGCTGTAGATTTATTCGAGAAGATTAAGTTAAAGATAACAGAGCTTGATTACTGAACAGACAAGTAAGAAACAAAGGCAGAAGTAGATACATTGATTGGAAAAATTTTTGGGAAAGAATTTTCAGAGAGTTTTTCGGATAACGCTATTTTTGCATATAGACAGAAGATTTATGAGTATGTATATATGAGATATAAAGAGGTCGCATAGTGCGATACAGCATATTCAGGCAAGAGATATTTAGTTAAATTAGTGCTAATGCAGGAAAATAAGGAGGTAAAATGGGAGAAATAGTATTACGAATTGAAAAAATAAAAAATATAAAAAGTTGTGAAATTTCATTGCCCATTGATAAAGGAATATATTGCATTGTAGGAGCAAATGGAAGTGGTAAAAGTACAATAATGAGAGCTTTAGCTCAATCAATTTTTTCTTCAAGTTTACAAGAACTTAACGATGAAGACTTTTCGGAGAAATCCGTCGTTTCATTTGAGGTCAATAACAAAAGAACTATATGGAAATATAATAGTACAAGAGCTAAATGGATGAGTGACGTACAACCTGTTGACAGGCTTCACTTTGATGGAATGTATGAAGGAAGTTTGTTTTATGGAACACGATTTGACGATTCGCTCAGTGTAGACAAACTATATAGGGAGGGAGTGATTACCGAGAATGATATTACAGATGTTGATAAATATGTAAAGGAAAAACTTAGCTATATTTTACATGGAGATATAAATCACTATGATGGTTTAAAAAGGATTCGAAACAAAGAAATAGCAAAAAGAATGGGATTGAAGAACACACCATACTTTCAAACAACTGAAAATGGATTGATTAGTCAATATCGTATGAGTTCGGGAGAGTGTCTTCTCATCTCGTTATTGCATTTTATTTATAATGCTTTGATAAGAAGAAGTTTACCAGTAGATAAACCTATTTTAATGTTAATTGATGAGATTGAGTTGGCATTACACCCTGTTGCGGTATCTAGATTGATAGATTTGATTAACAGTATAATGGAAGAACATGAAAATCTTGTAGTATATTTGTCATCACATTCACCAGAGGTAATAAGAAAAATAAATCCAAGAAATATTTATATGATTGAATATAATATGGAGAAAGGAAATGTGGATGTGACAAATCCTTGCTATCCAAGCTATGCAATAAGAGACGTTTATATTCACGATGGGTATGATTATGTTATTTTGGTTGAAGACTTTTTGGCAAAATATATCGTTGAAGAGTATATAAATAGAATAGAGTTAAATAAAAGCAGGCTGATTAATGTATTGCCTGTGGGAGGATGGGAAAATGTATTAGTATTGCATAATGAAATATATACACATAATACGTTTGGTGTTGGAACTAAGGTGTTTAGCATTTTAGATGGAGATGCGAGGGAATTGATTACTAAACCATTTAAAAGATATCCTAAACTTTTTTTGCCAATTAAAAGTATTGAAAAATATTTATATAGTATACTAGTAACTGAGCCTGATAAAGCTATTAAAAAGCAAATCAATGATATGTTTTTCTCTGTAGAGAGCATTGATGAAATTGTTGCAGGGTATTATATTGGAGATACTCGAAATGATAAGAATGGGAAAACATTTTATAAAAAATTAATAGATAGTTTGGAACGAAGACATATTTCAGAAGAAGTGTTTGTTAGAGGGTTATCTAAAATAATTATGAATAATTATGATTTTTCATCATTTGAGAAAAGTCTAGGAAAAGTATTTGAATAATAGAAAGTGAGAGTTTGCACAGTGTTTGGAGAGATGATTTTGTTATTTGCGTTTGTTAGAGAATAAATAATAGATTATGATTGGGATTACTTCTGGCAAACTTGATTAGAGCTTGTCTAAATTTGTCATGTTTTTGGTATTACTACAGTTAGACTAATAGGCTACATGAAAGAAATCCAAATAAAGATAAATGTGTTGAAAAAAATCTAGGTAGTAATGAACTGTTTAGATGTGATAGATTTTTACTGATGAAAATAAGGAAAAAATATAAAAACTATTGCATTTTTCTTATTTTTTGAATATACTAAATGTAACAGAGTTGCCCAAAGTCTTTTTTGGCATTGGGGACCAAGCTGAGACTTGTGCTCAGCTTTTTTACGTTAAGGAGAGAATTTATGGATTTGAAAAAACCATTGACCTTCGATGAACAATTGGATAAGTTAGCAGCCCATGGTATGATTATCACAGACAGAGAGAAAGCAAAAGATATTTTGAAAAAAGTAAATTATTATCGTTTTACAGGTTATGCCTTACAATTCAGACAAGACCCTTTTGGTAGTGACTATATAGCGGGAACTACATTTGAAACGGTATATCATTTATATAAAGTGGATGAAATATTACGTGATACATTTCGGCGGTATATTGAAAAAGCAGAAGTATATTATAGGACGCAGATTGCATATGGATTTTCAATTACTAAATGTACGGAAACTCCGTATGATCAGCATTATGATGAGAATAATTTCTATAACAAAAAGGGTTACAGGGAAGTTATGGAAAATTTCAGCAGGGAGAAAAATTATTATAAAGATAGCCTGATTGTGAAGCATCATAAAATGAAATATTCTAGTAAAATGCCATTGTGGGTTATTGTGGAATTAATGTCTTTTTCTAATATGTCTAAATTATACAGTTCTATGTATTATTCGGAAAAGGATGCTATCGCCCATATGGTTGGTGTTGGAAGAGGTACATTAGAAAATCATCTTCATTGTTTGTCAATTTTGCGAAATAAATGTGCACATGCGGCTAGAATGTATAATACAGATTTTAATCCTCCGGCAAAGTTTACAACGTCGTTTTTGAAAAAACATCCAGAAATAAAGAATAACACCTTATTTGCGTATACACTTGTCTTGTTAAAAAGATTACCAGATGAGAGTAGTAAGAAATCTTTGATTCAAACGGTAGAGACTGTGATAAGTGAGTATAGGGATGATATTGATTTGAAGTTGATTGGCTTCCCAGAGAATTACATAGAAATTATGAGGAATAATCTGTAGAAGGAGATTGAAGTTTGAAACAAATAAGTAGAGGACAGCCAAGAAATAAAGGGCATAGCAAATA
>OIWS01001042.1_pt1 | contig 30632 bp, 34 predicted proteins | sample 1587611 | NCBI WGS metagenome assembly OIWS01 (sample SAMEA3888919, study PRJEB22519) | human gut metagenome | biome: human gut; feature: human-associated habitat; material: faeces | place: Denmark | collected 2010 | reverse complement strand
GGGCATACTCCACGGGCGTTTCCGGTTCGTATCAGGATGTGCTGGCTGCGACCGATGCGCTGACGCTCGAAGCCGTCACGGCGGCGAATGCCCCGGCGGTGCTGGCATTCAACAACGCGAACGGTCTCTTTGCGGATGAGAATCTCCGGCTGGCAGTCTCCTACGCGCTGGACTATGACAGCTTCCGCACCGTATTCGGCAGCGCCTATGCCTCGAACCCCAACCGCGGCTTCGTGCCGCCCGTGACCGTGGGTTATAAGGAGACTGAGGCGCTCGGTCAGGATCTGGACAAAGCCGCGCAGTATATGGCGGATGCCGGGTACACAGAAAAGAATGCGGACGGCTTCTATGTGAATGACTCTGGCGAGGTCTGCACCTTTACGCTCACCTGCAACGCAGGCAAGGAAGCCCACGTCGGCTATGCAGAGCTTGTCAAGACGCAGCTTGAGCAGTTCGGCATTCAGGTGGATCTCGAAACGCTGGACGGCGACAGCTACAACGCCAAGACCAGCAACAAGTTCTCTGAGAACAATATCACCATGGAAGCGGCGATTTACGGCTACACGGCTGCCGGTATGGGCATGAAGAACGGCCTTGCCTCCATTTACGTCGACGGCACGCACCCCGTGCAGGGCGGCTGTCAGGTGTTTGACGAAGACTTCCAGGCGATTCTTTCCACGATGGGCGAAGCGAAAACCGTGGAGGAATACACTGCTGCGGCGGGCAGCCTGCAGGACTGGTATGCTGCACATACACCGTTCATTGCCCTCTACTGGGACAGCCAGATCCTTGTCCATAATGCAGCGTATGAGAATTTCACCGTAGACGCGGTATTTGGACTCAACAACGCAAACACCTGGTTCTCGATCACGGCAAAATAATCAAGATTCCTTTCCAATGCGGGGATTTCTTCGGAAATCTCCGCGTTTTTCTAAGGCGTCACCGCACAATTTGGCACGCAGACACAATTGTGCGGTGATGCCCTAAAAAATTATCCCCCGGGGAGGGTTACGCACATCGTCCGGATACGGTACAATAATGGAAATTGCGAAGGGAGGGAACGCCGATGGCCACAGCTGAAATACTTCCGGCGTTCTCTTACGCCTGCGGTATGATCTCCGCAAAGCTTTCGCACGGCGAACGCGTGCTTTTGCAGAACGTTTTTTTCTCATTAACATCCGGGCAGCGGCTGGCAGTCATCGGGGAAACCGGATCGGGCAAGACCATGCTGGCGCTCTCGATTCTGGGGCTTCTCCCCTCGAACGTGCGGATGCAAAGCGGATGTGTCCAGCTGGACGGCGCGCCGCTCCCAACCGGCAAACAGCTGCAAACACTGCGCGGCGACAAGCTTGTATATATTCCGCAAAACGGCGCGGAGTTTTTGCTTCCCGTGCGTACCGTGCGCAAGCAGCTCTATGACAGCCTGAAAAAGCTCGGCTTGCCGCGCAAAGATTTTCCGGCATTGGCGGCGGAAAAGCTGCGTCTTGCGGGCTTTGATGCGCCGGAGACGGTTCTGGACAAGTATCCCTTTCAGCTCTCCGGCGGCATGGCGCAGCGCGTAACAATCGCATTGGCGGCCTGCTCCCGGGCGCGGCTTCTGATTGCGGATGAGCCAACAAACGGACTGGACGAAGCCGGGCGGGCGCAGTTTTTCGCGCTCCTGGATTCGATTTTCCCGGATGCAGCGAAGCTTATTATTACACACGACATTTCCGTCGCCTCGCGCTGTGACCGGGTTCTGGTGCTGTGCGGCGGGCGAATGCTGGAAACGGGCGCATCCAGCACGGTCTTGCGCGCTCCGCGCCACCCGTACACAAAGGCGCTTCTGGCCGCGCAGGTCGCAAACGGGATGCAGCCATCGCCAGTTTTGCGCGAGGGCGTATCCGGCTGTCCGTTTTACGCCCGCTGCTCGGAGGCGAATGCGGCCTGTCTGAACGACGTGATGCAAAAACATACGGTCGGAATGTCAGAATGGTGGTGCTGCCATGCTTGAGATCAAAAACTGCTGCAAATCGTTCGGTAACCAGAAGGTTTTAGATGATGTTTCTATGACCATTCCAGACGGAAGTATAATCGGCATATTGGGCGCGAGCGGCATCGGAAAATCGACGCTTGCAAAAATTCTCTGCGGCGTGACAGCGCCCGACGCGGGGGAGATTTTTCTCGACGGCCAGCTGCTCTTATCCAAAAAAGAAGCGTATGACAGAAAGTGCGGCCTTGCCATCCAGATGGTGTATCAGCAGCCGTATGCCACGCTCGACTCATCGCAGAAAATCGGCGCAGGGCTGCGGGAACTGATTTCCTATCATCATCTGGCAAAAAATAAGAAAGCGGCAGAAACGCTGATTGCAGATGTTCTGGCGCAGATGCAGCTGCCGCCTAAAATTCTTGCCCATCTGCCGCGGCAGATCTCCGGCGGCGAGGCGCAGCGTGTGGCGCTGGCTCGCTGCCTGCTTTTACGCCCGAAGCTTCTGATTTTAGATGAAGCAACATCGATGCTGGACGTGTCCACGCAGGCAAATCTTCTGACGCTTGTAAAGGCGCAGATGCTTCCCAATGGCGGGTCTGTGCTGTTCATCAGCCACGACCGGGCGCTGACGGATTTTTACTGTGATACGGTCTATGCGTTTGACGAAGACCACCGGCTGAAAGAGGTGCGGGCGTGAAGGATTACAGAAAAAATATGCGGCTCGCGCTCGTGTGCTTTCTGCTGGTCGTGGTTCTGAATTTTTTCCTGCCGCGGCTGCTGCCCGGCGACCCTGTGGCGTACCTGACGGGCTTTTCCGAGCAGGATATGACGCCCGCACAGGTGGCATTCTATGAGGACGCGCTGCATCTGAACAAACCGCTTGCGGCGCAGTTTGGCTTCTATCTGCGGTCGCTGCTGGACGGGACGCTCGGGTATTCGTATAAAAAGGATGCCGCTGTTTCGGCGCTCATCGGCGAAAAGATCGGCTATACGCTGCAAATCACGGTTCCGGCGGTGCTGCTTTCGGCGGGGATTGGCCTTCTCTGGGGACTTCGGTGCGGGTACAAAAAGGATTCGCTTGCCGACCGCTTTTCTACAACAGCACTGATTATCCTCAACGCCGTGCCGACGTTTTTAATTGGACTGGGACTGATGATCGTGTTCTGCTTTCAAAACCGGTGGCTGCCCTATGCCGGTCTCAATTCTCCGGAGGCTGTGCGCGGTACGGCTGGGCATGTATGGGACAGAGTTCTGCATTTGCTGCTGCCGGTCGGAACCTTAACGCTGGCGGCGCTTCCCAGCCGGTATCTGCTCGTGCGCAATATGGCTGCAAGCGCGTCGGACGGAAAGGACATTTTATACGCAAAGCAGCGGGGCCTTCCGGACAGCGTCATCCGCCGGGATTATCTCCTGCGCTCGATCGTGCAGCCGTTTCTCACGATGCTCGGCATGAGCGTGTCGCTCTGCGTAGGCGGCTCGGTCGTGATCGAAAAAATTTTCTCCATCGGCGGGATGGGTTCGCTGCTGACGGAGGCAGTCTATACGCTCGATTATCCGCTCATGCAGGGCATTTTGTTTGTGACGACGTGCATCATGGTGCTGTCGATTCTGCTTACCGATTTTTTGTGTCTGCTCCTTGACCCCAAGCGGAGATTGGAGGGCAAAGGATGAGAAAAAAAGGACTTTTGCCGCTCATTCTGGGATTCCTGCTGCTGACCGTTTTTGCGCTCTCCGCGTTTGCACCCGGACTTTTTACGAGCTACGGACAAAAAGAGCTGTTCACGAAGTGGCTCCCCATAAGCCGGGAGCATCTGCTCGGCACAAACGCGATGGGCTATGATATTTTGACCGAGCTTGTTTATGGCACACGGCAGACGCTGCTGGTCGGCGTCTTGAGCAGTATTCTGACGCTGATTCTGGGGGCGGGTATCGGGATTTTGGGGAGCTTCCGCGGCTGGATCTGGCAGATTTTCAATGGCCTGATTCAGATTTTTGTTCTGCTTCCAAAGCTCATTACGCTCATTGTTCTGGCGACGTTTTTGGGAAGCTCTGCCGTGCACCTGATCGTCCTGATTGCGGCGTTCAGCTGGGTCGGCACAGCGCGCGCGGTGCGCGCAAAGGTTTTGCAGCTGCACACACAGCCGTTTCTCGAAAGCTGCCGGATCCTCGGCTACAGCCGCGCCCATATTGCCGTGCGGCACATCCTGCCGAACCTGTCGGACGTGCTGCTCTCGCGCTTCCTGCTTGGGGTGAACAGCTGCATTATGATGGAGTCGACGCTCTCGTTTCTGGGGCTTGGCGATCTCTATCGCCCAACTTGGGGGACGATGGTCAATTTTGCGTATAAGCGCGGCGCGTTTCTGCGGGGCGCGTATCAGTATTTGCTGGCCCCCGGCGTGTGCGTCATGCTGCTGTGTCTGGCATTTTACCTGATCAGTCTCTGGTTGACCGCCAGAAAAGAAACCATTTCGGAGGGGTAACATGGGAAAATACTTTGCAGACGTTCATGCGTCGCACGAAAGTCAGTTTCAGAATCTGCCGCATGGGCTTGCCGATACGGACGAAATTCTCGACTGCCGCGCAAAACCGCAGACGTATGAAACTCTTCTGGAGCTGGCAGACGCGCTGTGCTGGCAGCTGCGTTTCCGGGAGGCGATCGACGCTTTGACGCAGGCAGTCAAGCTGGAGCCGGAACGCATGGAAGCTTACCGCAAGCGCGGCCCCAAGTATCTCGATACGCTGCAATTTGAACGGGCGCTCGCGGATTATACGCGCTGCGAACAGGCGGACGGCATGAGCGTGATGTCGCGCTATCGCATCGGTATGGCGCACTATCTGATGCGGAAATATGACGACGCAATCCGCGCGTTTGCAGATTCTCTCGCCATCGCGCCGCAGGACGACGATATGTATATTGCGGATGTCTACTGGCTGGTACTTTCGCAGCTTCGTGCTGAAAAAGCGGACGAGGCACAAAAAACGTTGAAGCAGCATTATCGTCCCGATCTGTACGTCGGCCACCACACGGCGTATGAAAAAGCCATGCGCGTGTCGGCAGGGTTTGCGCCGATGGAGGATATGCTGGCAGAGTTGGACACGGAAGAGGACGATCTGCAGTTTGCCATGACCGCTTATGGTTTGTGCGTACTGCTGGAAACGCATGGCGAGACGGAAAAAGCCGATGCCTTGCGGGAAAAGCTACTTGCGCGCGACGGCTTCTGGTTCTGCTTCAGCTATCTCGCGGCATATAGCGACTATAACTACACAGTGAAACCGGCAACAGTCAAGTGACTGCTGCCGGTTCTTGCTCTAAGCGGTTATTTGTTGTCCTTATGCGTGTTCGCCAATTCTGTCGGGGCGCTTTTTATTGGCGAAATTCCGAAAAGCCTGCCCTGCGCATCAGCGGCCCGATCTCTTCCGCTGCCGGATGGCCCTTGTAGAGCACGCGATAGATGGCCGAGCAGATTGGCATGTCGATGCGCAGCTCCCGCGCAAGGTGTTCGATGCTGTCTGCGGCATAATAGCCCTCGACGGCTGCGCCTACATGGCGCAGCGCCTCGTCAACGTTCTCGCCCTGCCCGATATAAAATCCGGCCCGTTGGTTCCGGCTGTGCTCGGAAAAGCACGTCACAATCAAATCCCCAACGCCCGCCAGGCCAAAGCAGGTGTCCCGCCGCCCGCCGAGCAGCATGCTCAGCGCCGAGATCTCTGAGATCGATCGCGTGAGATACATCGCCCGCAGATTGTCGCCTGCGCCCATGCCGCGCAGAATCCCTGCGCCGAGCGCAATGACGTTCTTAAACGCCCCACAGAGCTCCACACCGACCACATCATCGTTGACGTAGACGCGGAATGCTTCGTTCATAAACACGCCGCGTACCAGTTTGGCCGCCTCCAGATCGCGGCTGGACACCACGCAGCCTGTCGCCATTCGGCGTGAAACCTCTTCGGCGTGCGTCGGCCCGGAGAGTGCCACAATCGGATGCCCTGGTCCGGCGTATTCCGCAATGATTTCGGTCATCCGCGCATTGGTGCTGCGTTCAATCCCCTTCGTCGCCGAGACCAGAATGGCCCCTTCCGGAAGCCAGGGCGCAATGGCCCGCGCCGTCTCGCGCAGCGCGAAGCTCGGCACCGCATAGAGCACCAGTTCTGCCTGCGCCGCCTGCTCCAGCGCCGCCGTGATTCGAATTTCCTCCGGCACGCGCACACCGGTCAGTGCAGGGTTACAGCGCGTTGTGCGAATGAGGCCGGCTTTTTCCTCCGTTCTGGTCCACAGTGATACCGTATGTCCGTTTCCCGCCAGCAGCATCGCCAGGGCTGTGCCCCAAGCGCCGCTCCCGACCACAAAAATCTTCATAGACGCTCCTTTTGCGCCCGCCGGGCGCCGCTTGATACGACGCCCATTATAGCAGATTTTCCGCGTTTGGCAAGTCTCATCCTTCGCGCGTCATGGCCTCCACGATGCGATCCGGCCGGTTTCCGGAGGCGATCTTTGCCAGCCCCTCCTTCAGCCGTTCCCGCAGTGCCTCACTCCGGCAGAGGCAGACCGCCGCATCTGCAACCTGCTCCACGCTCTCGCCGCTCCACGCGGCCCCGGCGCGCTGGAAAAACTGTAAATTATAGCTCTCACATCCGCCAACCGTGTTCATCAACACCAGCGGCAGCCCCTTGATGGCGGCCTCCGTCGTGCTGATCCCGCCGGGTTTTGTGAGATAGACGTCCGCACTGTCCATCAGCAGCGACATATTCTCCACATGCCCCAGAATCCGGACATCCGCCCGGCCCGCGCAGCGCGCTTCCAGTTGGTTCCGCAGCCGCTCGTTGGTCGAGCAGACAACCGTCACGTCCACCGTCTCATCCTTTTTTGCCAGCAGCGCTGCAAGCAGCTCCGGGATTGGGCCGCAGCCCATGCTCCCGGAGACAACCAGCAGCTGCGCCCGTGCCGGATCCATGCCGAGCGCCGCCCGGGCTTCCTCCTTGCTGTGCCGCTGCAGCATCTGCCGCCGCACCGGAATCCCTGCGGCCACGATCTTCTCCTCCGGCACGCCCAGCTCGCTGAGTGTCAGCCGTTGTACCGGCGAGGGCACAAAATACCAGTCCAGTTCGCTGGCCTCCACGCCCGGAGTATTTGTATAGTCGGTCTCCACCACGCCTGTCCGGATCTGAAGTCCATGGCGCCGCACGGCGTCAGTCAGCATCGTTGCCGCAAATACATGCGTACAGACCACCGCATCAAAGCCTCCGTCCCGGAGAAACCGCGCCAGATGCCCTACCCCCAGATCCAAAAAGCGCCGCGCCCGGTGTCCGGGCTGGAACATGACGCGGTGCCGTTCCGTATGCCGGTATCCGGCGCGGAACAGATCCGGCGCATGCCGATAGACCCCGGAATGAAATCCCGCCACCACGCGCGAACAGCCGCGCGACAAAAATGTCAGCGTATCCGCCACTTCGCAGCGGTGCCCCGCTGCTTCAAAGTCCTCACAAAGCGCACGGGCCACCGAATTATGTCCGCCGCCGTTGTTGCAGCTGAGGATCAAAATTTTCATGTTCCATTCTCCTTGCCGCGCTGCAGCCGTGCCAGCAGACGTACCAGCCTCTGCCGCTCATAGCGCTGGATCAAAATAAACGGCAGATTTCCAAGCAGAAGATCCACCAGACAAAAAACAAGCCCACCAGCTCCCGGCCAGATCCAAAGCAGTCCCGGTGCAAACACACAAAGCGCCAGATGTGTGATCTCCGCGACGCAGGTTTCGTTGATCATCAGCGCACAGCGCTCTGCTGTCATCCGTCCGGTGACGGTCTTGCGCGGCACGATCTGTGGCGCCCACCGGCTCACATCCGGAACCTTGCTCTGCCAGCGCCGGATTTGAATCGCGCGGTAAAACTGCCCGTCCTCTTCAAACCGCCAGGGACAAAATGGCCGCCGCGACGGGTCATACTGCCTGCGTGCAAGCAGCCGCCCCACCGGAAAGCAGGCCAGCCCCAACACCGCCAGATACAGCAGACAAAATGCAGCTCGCAGCATCCCAAATTCTCCGTTTCCTCATTTTGCTTATCATATCGTCCCTTTCTAAACTGAAACGAAACGTAGTCGGGCGCGCCTGCCCCTGCCGGTGCAGTTCCCGGTTCGTGTAGCTTTTCCTATTTTCTCCCGGACTGAACGGAGTGCGCACTGCGGCTTTGCTTTTTTGTTTGCATGGCCGAAGCGGAATCTGGCAGGCAAAAAGAAAGCTAGGGTGTATTCTTCCAACTCCCAATGTGACCGGCAGCGAGAAATTTTTGCGCTGAGCAAGACATTTTTTCGCAGGAATACTGACGTATTTCAAGGAAAAATGGTGCAGCGCAGCGTGAAAAGGTCCACTGTCCGGGTGCGTTGGGAGTTGGAAGAATACACCCTAGGAAGGCGTTTGCCTTCCCGATCCAAAAAGATCCGCCGCTGCCCGTTCGGCAGCGGCGGCATGACCATCCTCTCCGCATGCTCTCTCCTCATGCCTTTGGATGATACTTATTATACACAGCCTTCAAATTCTGTTTGACGAGCTGCGCATAGACCTGGGTGGAGGAAATATCGCTGTGGCCCAGCATTTCCTGAATCGAGCGGAGATCCGCTCCGTTTTCGAGCAGATGCGCCGCAAAGCTGTGGCGCAGCGTGTGCGGTGTGATCTCCTTGTCGATGTGCGCCTTTTCCTGGTAGTATTTGATGATCTTCCAGAGTCCCTGCCGGCTCATGCGCTCGCCAGAGACGTTTACAAACAGCGACCGCTCTGCAGGCCCCGCGACCATATTGGGCCGTATATTTTCCACATAATCCTTCAGCACCGAAACAGCCTCCGGATAGAGCGGAATAATGCGCACCTTTTCGCCGCTCACGCAGCGGATAAAGCCACCCGAAAGACTGACATCGTCGACGTTCAGCCCGATGAGCTCGCTCACGCGGATGCCCGTTGCATAGAGCACCTCAAGCATCGCCTTATCGCGGCAGCCTTTGAGGTCATTTGGCTTCGGCTGCTCGAGCAGCAGCTCCACTTCCTTGCCGCTCAAAATCTGCGGCAGCTTTTTTTCTGCCTTTTCGACCTTGATGTTATGTACAGGGTTGGTCTCAATCTCATCCTCGCTCATCGCAAACAGATAAAGACTCTTCAGCGACGCCAGCGAACGTGAAACCGTCGCCGGGGACTTTCCGTTCTCATGCAGCCATTCCACATACTCGCTCACGACCGCCTGCCCGGCCTCCAAAACCGCGACGCCACGCCCTTCCAGATATGACGCATACTGCCGTAAGTCCCGCATATAGGACGAAACCGTGTTGGCAGAGGCGTTTTTGACATGGATGAGGTAATCCTCATACCGGGCAATGATGTTGACCATAGCCGTGTCCTTCCAACCTTTTCTGATACGACACATCCGGCCCCCGCCGAAAAACCGCGTGGGCTCCAAACGCGTGCGAGGCGTGAAACGCCAAATAAAAACAGCCGCATCGCCGTCCGGCGGGGCTGCAAAAAACAGAGGAAACAGAAAGACACAGCAGCCGGGTCTTTTCCGATCAAAGCGGCTCTCCCGCCTCCCGTCCGGCCAGGCCCGAAGGCGGCCTCAAAACCAGGCAGCAGACACCGCGGTATTATGAGCACAAAATTATTGCTACCGCCCGTCCATCGGGGCGTGATGCTACTATAGCGCAAAGCGGTTGAAATTTCAAGGAAAATAAAGAGAAATCTTAATTTTTGTAAATTATGACAAAGGTTTATGTCGACGGGATTATGTCTACAAAGCAACCATTCCCCCGCTGCAAGCGGTCGCCTCGGGCGCGAAAGCACCATATCTGGTGGCGTGCCTTTCGCAACCGTCCAAATCTGGGTTTTGCAGGATTTTGTGCACTTTTTACCGTAAAGTAAATTATATTTACTTTGCAAGATTCGCAGGCGCAACTTTCATTTTCTCCGCCGTGCCCGTTTTTTTCCGCCAAAACGCCCGCCTGCCGCCAGCAAAAGTGCCAGTGCCGCGCCGGCCAGCCAATAGCCTGCGCCGCCGATCCGCCCCACCATTGCCAAATTCAGGAGGAACGCACAGACCGTCATTCCACCACAGCAGGCCCCGCACCAGAGCAGCCGCCGTTCCTTCGCCAGCCACGCGCATACCGCGCCTGCCGTCAAAACTCCGAGCGCCGCACAGATGCGCCCTGCCGTCATGGCGCCGCCTTGCGGGATAATGCCCTGCATCACCAGTACCGCCGCCACCGCGCACAGCCCGATACCAACCGTCGTGCCGATCACGACACTCTTCCAGATCCAGCTTCCGGCGCCGCCTTTGCGCGCCGCACCTGGATTTCGTTTTTTGCCCATGTCCGCATCCCTCCTTCCCCATCAATCTATGGCCCGTCCGTCCGAAAAAGAACCGCAGCTGTCCATTGCCGAAACGGAACCTGCCCAGAATTTTTAGAACTTTCCCGAAAATTTCAAAATCCGCTGTCTATCCGGCGAAGCGGTTGCATTGCCCGCCAGTTCGTGCTATGATGGTTTCAAAAAGGAGGAATTACCATGGATGCAAAGCAGCGTTTTCTGCGCTATGTGACGTACTACACAACTTCAGACGATTCAACCGGCACCTCGCCCTCTACCGAGCGTCAGAAGGATCTGGGCCGGCTCTTGATGGAAGAACTCCGCGCACTCGGCCTGGAGGGCGTTGAAATGGACGTCGCCGGCAACGTTCTCGCGACGCTCCCGGCCAAAGACGCTCCCGGCGCACCTGTACTTGCATTGATCGCACATATGGATACCGCGCCCGACGCCCCTGGCGAGCATGTAAAGCCTCGTATCGTCCGCTATGCGGGCGGCGAGCTGAAGCTGAACGACACGGTTTCTCTGACCGAGGCGCTCTGCCCCGGCATTTCGCAGTTTATTGGGCAGGAGCTCATTGTGACCGATGGCACGACGCTCCTCGGTGCGGATGACAAGGCCGGCATTGCAGAAATTATGGCTGCCGTCGAGCAGCTGATTGCCTCCGGTGCGGCGCACGGCGAGCTGCGTGTCATCTTCACGACCGACGAGGAGATCGGCAATGGCGTCGACGGCCTGGACGTCGCCAAACTCGGCTGTGATTATGGCTATACAGTGGACGGCGGCGCGATCGACGAATTTGAATGCGAGAATTTCAACGCCGCCGAGGCTTCGCTGACTGTCCACGGCATCGGTGTCCATCCCGGCAGCGCAAAAAACGTCATGGTCAATGCAGCGGCCCTCGCCATGGAGTTCCATGCGATGCTCCCCGCAGACGAAGTTCCGGAAAAGACCGAAGGGTACGAGGGCTTTTTCCACCTGCACAATATGGACGGCTGCGTGACCGAGGCACACCTGCGCTATATCATCCGCGACCACGACCGCGCCAAATTTGAGGCCCGCAAGGCACTCTTCCTGGACTGTGCTGCAAAGCTCAATGCCAAATACGGCCCCCATACTGCCGAGGCCTCCGTCACCGACAGCTATTATAATATGAAAGAAAAGGTCAGTTCCCATCCCCAGCTCATTGACCTGGCCCGCGCGGCCTTTGCCAAACACGGCGTTGTGATGCGCTGTGTCCCCATCCGCGGCGGCACGGACGGCGCGCGCCTGAGCTGGGACGGCCTCCCCTGCCCCAACCTGCCGACCGGCGGCTATAACTATCACGGCGTCCGCGAATGGATCCCCGTGAAGAGCCTCGGGCTGATGGCCGATGTCCTGGTGGAGCTCGTCCGCAGCTTTGCGGATGTGCGCGTATGACCGATCTCCTGATACAAACTGCGCATCTCCGGCTCTCGCCGCGCACGCTGGCTGAGATGGAGGCGCTGCGCGCACAGGAGACTGATCCGGAAATGCGCAAAGCCTGCGGGGAGATGCTGAACCTGATGCGTGCCGAACCCGGAAACGAGGAATACACCTGTGACTGGAAGATCCACCTGCCGGACGGCACGGTCATCGGCGGCGCGGGCTTTAAGGGCACGCCGAGCGCAGACGGCGACGTGGAGATCGGATACGGCATCGACGAGCAAAACCGCTGCCGCGGCTACGCGACCGAGGCCGTCCAGGCAATGACGGCCTGGGCGCTTGCACAGCCCGGCGTTCGCCGGGTGCTCGCACAGACGGAGCCGGGCAACGCCATCTCGCGGCGGGTGCTGCAAAAGTGTGGCTTCGTCCCCTGCAGGCAGGGCGACGAAGGGCCGATGTTTGGAAGAACATAACAAGAAATCCCCGGACACAGATTGTGTCCGGGGATTTTGTCTCAAAAACTATAAAATGCAGCTCTGTAATAGAGCAGCGGGGATAGGGTGAGCGGGACAAAAAGCCCCATTCGCGTTCAATCAAGCAGTTTTCTCGATTGAATGGTCACTTCGATGCCGAGGGCGGCGAAGTCCTGCTGCATGGCCTCGGCGACCGCGATGTGACCGCTGCCGTTGTTGGTCAGGTATTCAATGGAGATCGGAGTCTCAGAGGAGCGCATGCCGCTGTCGTCGAACTTATAGCCGGCGGCCTTGAGCAGCGTGCGGGCCTCTTCCAGCGTGCCCTCATAGTCATTGTTGATGCCGTACGGATCAAAGTAGCCCTGCTCGGACACTTCGGTCTTGAAGACACCGCCGTTGCCGTCCGCCATGCCGTACGGAATAAACGCATTCGCGGGCAGCTGGCCAGTCTGGCCGACGTTCTCGCAGATGTACTCACGGTCGATCAGGATGTTCATGGCCTTGCGCATGCAAGCAGCCTGCTCCGGGGTCTTGCCCTCGAAGATGGAGCTGTTGGCATTGAAGGCAGCGTAGTAGGTGCCGAGGTTGTCGACAATGTGGAACTCGGAATTGTCAAGCAGGGACTGGATCTCGTCATTCGGGACGGTGTCGATCATGTCGACGTCGCCGGAATTGTATGCGGCGTAGATCGCGGTATCGTCCGCAGAGAGCATGAACTCAAGCTTCTCCAGCGTGACATCATCCGCACCATACCAGTACGGGTTCTTCTCATAGGTCATGGAAGTGTCATGCTCCCAGCCAGTGCAGACGAACTGGTATATTTCGAAAAAATTCGAACCTTCTATTTGCCTATTTGACGTAATACTTGCAAAAACAGCAAAAAATCAAATGTCCGTGTACCAGAGATTTTTTGACTTTTTTCCGTCATCCAGCTTCGTCTCCGCCGCGCTTTGACAAAAAATGCGGCCGCCGCGGTTGTAAGTTCCGCCAAACTGTGATAGACTGTAACAAGCGAAAAAAGGAGGTACCGAAATGGACCCGATTTATGAAATTGAGCTGGAAGACTGCCCGTTCTGCGGCGGCCCGGGCGTGATGCAGGAAGAAAACGGCTGGTGCGTGTATGTGGAATGTCCCGACTGCGGCGCACATACCGCCTTTACATCCTTCGAAACTGACGAGCAGCGCCTCGCCGCCGCGAAAACCGCCGCGCAGCTCTGGCATGTCGGCAAGGTCATCGGCCCCGGCGTTGGGGACTAAGCCCCATGCAAATCTCAGAAACAGCCTTTCCCCTGCCGGACGGCCGCACGCTGACCCTTCGCAGCGCCCGCCCCTCGGATGCCGGCTCCCTCGCTGCACACCGCCTCATCACCTCCGGCGAGACATCCTTTATGGCCCGGTATCCGGAGGAATGCACGCAGGACGCGGCGCTTCTTGCCCGTCAGCTACAGGCATGGGTGGAAGATCCACAGAATTTCACCGTCACGGCCTTCACAGGAGGCACGGTTGTCGGTGATCTTGGGGTGCAGCGTATCCGCGCCCACCGCAAGATGCAGCACCGCGCAAGCCTTGGCATTTCGATTCAGGCAGCGTACTGCGGATTCGGTCTTGGACGCGCAATGATCCAAATTGCGATTGAACAGGCACGGAAAAACGGATTTTCGCAGCTCGAGCTTAACGTCTTCGCGGATAACGCCCGCGCCATCCACCTCTACCACGCGCTCGGATTTGAGGACTTCGGCTGCATCCCGCGCGCATATTACCTGAAGGACGGAAGCTATCACGATGCGCGCATCCTGGTAAAATTCCTATAAACGTCAAAAAGCGCATCCGTATCACCGATACGGATGCGTTTTTTTGATACCATTCACAGCGGAATGACCCGAACCGGATTGCCGTGCACCTCGATCAGGGCGATGAGATCGCGCGCATTCATCCAGACCGTCGCGGTGTTGTCATTCGGATGCACGCCGACAAGGCCGTCCCCTTTGCAGAAATCTTCATCCAGGAAAAATTGCACACAGCAGTTCTCGTCGTTCAGCAGCCCCAGCGGCGTGACGCTGCCGGGCGTGAGGGAAAGCCGCTCAAAAAGCTCCTCTGCCGAGGCAAAGCTGAGCGGCCTCGTTTGCTGCGCAGCGCGGAAGGCTTTGAGATCCACGTGCTTTTTCCCTTTTACGGTAACCAGATAGTAGTTCCGCTTCTTATCGTCGCGGACAAAGAGATTTTTGGCGTCCGCCTCGGGATAAGGCAGTGCAATCTCTGCCAACTCCGCCATATTGTAGACGGCAGGGTGCTCCGTCACTTCAAACCAGAGCCCCTTTTCCCGCAGCAGATCATAAATTTCCTGTTTGTTCACAGAATTCTCCCAAGGTGTATCTGAAAACCGGAGATATGCCCAGGGGCGTGGTTTTTTCAGGCCGGGCAAGCAGTTTTTCCGCAGGAATACTTTGTGTATTGCAAGGAAAAACGGCGCAGCCCGGCGCCGGGCGTAGAAACAGTTTTCAGATACACCCTAAAAAATCGCCGCCACGCCATGGCTGAGGGCCAGCATGAGAATCCCGGCCACAGCAACGCCCGCGCCGATAACCGGAAGCGCATACCGAAGCCGCAGATCGCGCAGCCCCGCGATCAGCGCGCCCGTCCAGGCCCCCGTCCCCGGCAGCGGAATAGCCACCAGAATAAAAAGCCCAAGCAGCTCATATTTCCGGTAAACCTCCAACTTTTTGTGTGCATGTCGTTCCAACCATCCGGCCACCGTGCCGAGCGTCCCGCCCCGCCGCGCCATCCAGGCCAGAATCCGCCGGATAAACACAATCACAAACGGCACCGGAATCAGATTGCACACCACGCAGAGAACGTAGAGCGGCAGCGCCGGAATGCCCATCGCAAGCCCCGCCGGGAGCGCCCCGCGCAGCTCCACCACCGGGGCCATCGCCATCAGCGCACAAATGAGAAGATCGTGTGCCATCAATGATCGCGGCTGTAGCCGAAGTTGGAGATCAGGTAGTCACTGTCGCGCCAGTGCTCCTTCACGCGCACCCAGGTCTGAAGATAGACCTTTGTGCCCATAAAGCGTTCACAGTCGGCCCGGGCGGCGGAGCTGATCTTCTTCAGCATCTCCCCATGCTTGCCGATGATGATGCCTTTGTGGCTCTGTTTTTCGCAGTAGATCGTCGCGTCGATGTCGATGATGCCGTCATCGCGCTCAGAAAATTTCGTGATTTCCACCGCCGTCCCATGCGGAATCTCCTTTTCCAGGTTCCAAAGCAGCTTTTCGCGGATAATTTCTGCCATGACCTGCTTTTCCGGCATGTCGGTGACGACGTCGTCCGGGAAGAGCTGCGGCCCCGGCTGCGCGTACTTTTCGCACTCTTCGAGCAGCGTACCGAGGCCATCGTGCCATTTGGCGCTGATGGGAATGACAGCGGCAAAGTCCATGTGCGCCGAGTACGCCGCGATGACCGGCAGCAGCGCTTCTTTCTCCACCGTGTCGATCTTGTTGATGACCAGAATCGTCGGCGCGCCCGCCGCCCTGCACTGCTCGATGAGGGCCAGCTCCTGCTCCCCTACGTTTGCAATCGGCTCCACAATCAGCAAAATTGCATCGACATCAACGATGGACTCTTTGACAACGTTCACCATATAGTCGCCGAGCTTGGTGCGCGGGCGGTGGAAGCCCGGCGTGTCGATAAACACGAGCTGCGTGTCCTTGCGGTTTAAAATGGCGCAGATGCGGTTTCGCGTGGTCTGCGGCTTGTGGGAAACGATCGCAATCTTCTCCCCGACCAGCGCGTTCGTCAACGTGGATTTGCCGACGTTCGGGCGGCCTGCGATCGTGATCATGGCGGATTTTGTCTTCATTCGTGTTCTCCTTATTCGCGCGGCAGCGCAACTTCTGCGAGGACAGCCTCTTCGCGTGCGCGCATCTGCTTTTTCATCGGCCCCTCGTCCACATGGTCGTAGCCCAGCAGGTGCAGCATCGAGTGGATCGTCAGATAGCCGACCTCGCGCTCCGTGCTGTGGCCAAACTCCTTCGCCTGCGCCTTCGCGCGCTCGAGCGAGATGGCCATGTCCCCGAGCGGAACCTTGTGCGTCGCCGGGTCACGGTATTCGCTCCAATCCTCGGGCGGCTGGCCCGGCGTCAGCTCAAACATCGGGAACGACAGCACATCCGTCGCGCGGTCGATATCCCGATATGCCTTGTTGATCGCGCGGATCCCTTCATCATCCGTGATGAGCACGTTGATTTCACACGGCACATCGATGCCCTCCACGTCCAGCGCCGCCGTAATGCAGCGCTTGATGTGCTGCCGCAGCGCCACGGTTCCGAGCCCCCGGTGCTCACAGGTAATCGCAATGGTATGTTTCATTTCGGATTCCTCTTTACAAATTTGCGCGGCCCTTCCAGTGTCCGCGTTTTTTCATAGGTATCATAGGCCGCGACAATCCGCTGCACGAGCACATGACGCACGACGTCGCTGGCCGTCAGTTTGCAGATCTGAATGTCCTCCACGCCATCGAGCACACGGATGGCCTCTTTCAATCCACTCACCTTGTCGCCCGGCAAATCGATCTGCGTCACGTCGCCGGTGATCACAATTTTTGAGCCGAAGCCAAGGCGCGTCAGGAACATCTTCATCTGCTCGCGCGTGGTGTTCTGCGCCTCATCCAAGATGATGAAGCTGTCGTCCAGCGTCCGCCCGCGCATATAGGCCAGCGGCGCGACCTCAATGTTTCCGCGCTCTAGATATTTATTGTAGGTTTCTGCACCCAGCATGTCAAACAGCGCGTCGTAGAGCGGGCGCAGATACGGATCGACCTTATTTTGCAGATCGCCCGGCAAAAATCCCAGGCGCTCCCCTGCCTCCACGGCCGGCCGCGTCAGGATGATGCGGTTGACCTCTTTGGCGCGGAAGGCCGCGACGGCCTGTGCCACGGCGAGATAGGTCTTGCCGGTGCCGGCCGGGCCGACGCCGATGGTGATCGTATTTTTCTCAATCGCCTTCAGGTATTTCTGCTGGCCGATGGTCTTGGCCTTCACGGGGCGGCCCTTTGCCGTCACACAGACGACGTCCTTCGCCATCTCGCCAACCTTATCCTCGTTGCCGGTCTTGACCAGTGAGATGAGATAGCGCACTTTCTGCGCGTCGATCTCCTCGCCCTTGGCCGAGAGCGAGAGCAGCGCCTCAATGGCCCGCGCCGCGTAGTCCACCTGCTCCACATCGCCCTGAATCTTCAGTTCCGTGTCGCGGTTTGTGACCTTCACGCCAAACTCCGCCTCAATCTGCTTGATGTTCGCGTCGAACGAGCCGAATACATCGATCAGCTGCTCCACCCGTTCTGCATTGATAGTACGTTCTGTCATGGTTCCCCATCCTTTAGAAAAGCTGCGTCCGTCTGCCGGGCAATCATTTCCTCGCATTCCGCGCGGGTCACGAGCAAAAAGCACCCGTCCCCATGCGTGAGACGGTAAGAAATCTCCTCCGCCGTCCCCGCGATGAGCGAGTCGCGGATCCGCGCACCGGCAAGCGCCTCGAGCGTCTGCCGTACCGCCTCCGGCTCCCGTGCGGTCTTTTCTGTATCATACGCAAAAATTTCAGTAATTTCAATCCCCACCGGCAGCGAATATCCGCCCGGCAGCGTCAGCATCCGCCTTTTTGTTATTTTATCACAACTCCCCCCGCAATTTCCACCCCTTCGCCATAGAAAAATCCGCCTTTCTCCAACCAGAAGCGCCACCTGCCTTCCCCCTGCCCCGGCCTCCTTCCGCAGCGCCGTGTCCGGCAGGAGTGTCTTCGTCTCATGTACCGTCTTCGCATAAATCTCTGCCCGCGCGGCGCTCACCTGCGTCTTAAATTCCAAATCGGTATACGCCGACACCAGCAGCTGTCCGCGCGTCACGGCCTGTCCGGGCGCCACCAGACAGTTTCCCTCCAGACATAAAACCTCCGTAATCACGCCCGCGCGGCTGGCAACCACGTTCTTCGGCGTCCTCCGGTCGAGAATCGGCTCCTCCTCAGGCCGCTCCCGCACGACGACCTCCGCACACATGCCGTTTTGGGTCACCGTCAGCCACTGCAGTTCCGGGATCCGCCGCAGTATCCGGTTTTTCAGCTCCTGCGGCTTGATGCGCGGGCCATAGGTTCCAAATCCCACGCCAAGCTCCTGCAATTCCCTCAAAATCCGCTCTGCCGGTACGCGGTCATTGCCGCTTACACGGTAAAAAAACACAAATTTCGGGATCACATACCCCGCCGCAATGCAGACCGCCAGCAGCGCCGCAAATATCCACCTGCTCCGCAGTCCCCGAAACACCTGCCCGAAGCCCGCCGTCTCGAGCACGTCCATTGCACACATCGCCCGCGCACAGCTCACCGCTGCCCGCGCCGCATCCCGTCGCAAAATCCGCGCCTCGACGCAAAAATCGTCTACCCTGCAAATTTCCTGCACCAAAATCCGTTCCCGGCTCAGCCGCTCCAGCGCCATCTCCGGGCTGGCACCCGAAATCCGCACCCGGCAGGAGCCGAGAAAAAACCGCACCGCCTTCCACATCAGCCCGCACCCCCAAACCGGATCACCCGGATTCTGCCCGTGATGCGCAAACGCTCGCGGTGCATCTGCCGCAGCTCCAGCCCACTGCCTTCCACGGTCAAGGCACCGATATTCAGCGCCACCACAATCCGCTCACGGCTATATTCCAGAATTCCGTGGTGCCGGTCGAGGCTGCATGCGCTGAACCCGTCCAGCTCAATCCGCGGCAGATCCGCCGCGATGTCCGGCGGCAAATCCAGCTTCTGTGCCATCCGTGTCAAAAATCCACGCATCCCCATTGCGATCCCTCCGTTTCCTTCTATCTCTATGCGTCCCGGCATAGATTTAGCCCGAGGTGATCCGATGAAACCGTTCCGTTCCGCCCTCCGTCTGCTCCTGCCGCTTGCCGCAGCAGGGTGCTTCATACTCTTTCCACGGCAGACCTCTGCCGCCGTCGTCGAAGGGCTCCAGCTCTCTGTCCGGGCGCTCATTCCCGCACTGTTCCCCTTTTTCCTCTGTATCGGCCTCGCGGCGGAGCTTGGCGTGTCAGAGCGTCTGGCTCGCTGCGCCGCCCCGCTGACCGCACATCTTTTCCACATCGGCGGTGCAGGCAGCGCCGCGCTGCTTTTCGGCCTTCTCGGCGGCTATCCCGCCGGCGCGCAGTGCGTCGCTTCGCTCTGCAAAAAAGGGCAGCTGTCGCGGGACGAAGGGGCTTATCTGCTCCTGTTCTGCAACAATGCCGGCCCCGCCTTTCTTTTCGGTGTCGCAGCGCCGCTGCTCGGCAGCTCCCGCGCCGCCGCGCTGCTCTGGGGCATTCTGATCCTGAGCGCGCTGCTCTACGGCCTGCTCTGCCGCCCGGCCTCCGTCCCCGCCCCTGCCGCGCAGCCTGCGGCGGAAGCGCCGGAGTTTTCCGCTGCCTTTCTGCGTGCCGTGCGCGGTGCCGGTGAGAGCATGTTTTCCATCACCGTCTTCGTCACAGCCTTCTCCGTTTTCTCAAACCTCCTGCTTCTCGCGCTGCGCGCTGCGCTGCCTCCGGCGGCGCAGGCGCTCCTCACCGGAACGCTGGAGCTCTCCGGCGGGCTTCTCGCCCTCAGCGCTTTAAACCTGCCGCTTTGCTGGAAGCTGACGGCTGCCGCAGCGCTCTGCGCCTTCGGCGGCCTCTGCGTCTTCCTGCAGACGAAGGCTGTCCTCCAGGCCGCCGGCCTGGCCTGCACCGGCTATCTCCGCGCGAAGCTCACGCAGGCGCTCTTTGCCGCTGCCCTGGCCTTCTGTGCCGCCCCATTGTTGCCGCCAGAGCAGTCCGCCGCCGCGCTGACGTCAACCCATCCATTCTGGCTTCCGGCTGCCTTTGCCGCCGTTTTCTGCCTGCGCTGCCGAAAATTGAGGCTGGATATTTCGCCAAAGATGCGCTATAATGGCCAAAAACGCAAAAAGGAGTGTTGACGTTGCTGTTCCGCAAAAAGATCGACCGCTACTGTACATACTGTCAGTTCTCCGGCAAGGTCGACGAGGATTCCGTGATCTGCAAGTTCTGCGGCATCGTTCCCTGTACGCACCACTGCCGCCGTTTCCGCTACGATCCGCTCAAGCGCGTTCCGCCGCGCCGCGCCGCGCTCCCGGAAAAAGGAGAGCAGGATTATTCCCTCTGAATCGTCATAAAATCGCCCCGCTGCAGATCACTGCAGCGGGGCTTTTGCGAAAAAGGCCGCTTCCCATTTTGCGGAATTTCCGTCAGCTGTACTACGAACAATTTCGAAGATCCAGCGAAAAGAACAAGAAAATCAGTCTGCGCCGTTCAGTTCTGGATCCAGTCCGGCTCCGGGCTGAGCGGACGGTCGATTGCGCAATATTGCAGCTCCGAGCCGCCGAGCAGCTGCACCTGCACCGCATCGACCAGATCCAGGGAGCAGAGCGTCAGCACAATTGCGTGCACCGCATTCTCTGCTGTCAGTGCATCCGTGTCGCAGGCGGAAAACTCCTCTGAGAGCACCACGGTGCAGAGTCCGTTGTCCAACGATAAATCCAACAGCTTTGTCCCCTCCGGAACGGCGCGCGTCAGTCCACCGCCGCCCGGGCCGGCGAGCAGCGCCTGCATGGCAAGCTCCGGCAGCTCGGTTTTGTCCGTGTAGGACAAAACGCGACGCTGCGCGTTCAGCCCCTGGCCGGGAATCAGAAAATAAAGCTGTACCGCAGTCTCCGGATGCACTGGTGAGGTATCGGTGAACAGGAAGTCTTCCGAGGTAAAAGTTTCCTGCCAGTCATCAGAAAGGATCATCCCCTGACAGTGAATCGAGATTTTTTCCACACCCTCGATCTGTGTCAGCGTCAGCGTCAGCGCGGCGGCGGCCAATGACAGCTCCACACCGCTGAGCGTGGCGAAGGCATCGTTAAATGTCAGGCTGAGCGTTCCATCTTCCAGCATCAGCGCGGTACACTCCAGCCCTTCCGGAAACGGAGCCTGCGCGGTAGCCAGATAACGCGCGAGAATCTCATTGATCGTAAGATCTGCGCGCCCAAGATCCACCGTCTGCGCCGTGAGCGCGCCCGCGGGACTTTCCAGTCCGATCTCGTCCTCCGGTGCGCAGACGTAAAACCGGATGGGGTTGACCATCTCCACCGGCGCTTTGGGTGCGCAGCCGGTCAAAAGCGCCAAAGCGAGCAGCAACGCACCGATTTTAGCTCTCATGCTCCAGCTCCTCCGCTTCAAAATACGGGAACGTGACAGTAAAGCAGGTTCCCTGGCCGACTTCGGTTTTGACGTCGATGGCACCATAGTTGCGTGTCACCAGGTCGTGCACGATCGAAAGGCCGAGACCGGAGCCGCCGGCCTGCCGCGACCTGGCCTTGTCCACACGGTAAAAGCGCTCGAAAATATGCTCCAGTGCATCCTCCGGGATGCCAACGCCCGTGTCCTGCACGGAGAACACCACATCCTCCGCCGTATGCCGCACAACGACATGCACGCTTCCGCCCGGACGGTTATATTTGATCCCGTTTTCGACCAGATTAAACATAATCTGATACGCATCGTCTTCAAAGGCCAGGATCGTGCAAAGCCGCTCCACGTTGGCAGTCAGGCGGATCTGCTGGCTGTCGGCCAGCGGCACAAGCATGCGAAACACGCTGGAGAGCGTCTGGCTGAGGTCGATGATCTCATGCTCCACCTCGGCGCTTTCGGCGCGGTTGAGGGTGAGAAGCTTTTGCGTCATGCGTGTCAGGCGGTCGGCCTCGTTGCCGATGTCCGCGACAAATTCACGCATGGTGTCCGGATCCATTTCGTTTTGCAAGATGGAGTCGGAGAGAAGCTTGATGGAGGCCAGCGGGGTTTTCAGCTCGTGAGAGGCATCGGAGACAAACTGGCGCTGCTGCGCCTCCGATTCCTGCAGCCGATCGGTCAGCTTGTTGAATTCCGTTGCCAGCGTCGCGAACTCATCCGAGCCCCGAAGCTGGATTTTATGGCTGTATTCACCCTCGCGCACCAGCTGCATTGAGGTCAGAATTTTGCGCATCCGGCGCGAACTTGTTGTCGCAAAAAATGCAGAAAACAGGACAATTACGCCCAAAAGCAGAAAAGAGCCCTGCATAATTGTTCGTTCCAGATTGGCAATGATATTCCCCTGCTCCGCGTCGTAATCGAGCAGATAGACACATCCTCCCGCACTCTCGTGATCCATGATCGGAACGGCGGCACAGCTGACGAGCGCGGCATTTTGATAGGCACTGAAAAAGACGTCGTTTCCGCGCAGGGCCTCTACCACGGCGGGCAGGATGACGCGGCGGCCGGTGGCATTTTGATTTTCCGAGGAATCATAGAGCGCGGTACCCTCGGCATTGGTGACGATCAGGCGGGTGGCGTTGATGTCGCCGAGGACGGAAATGACCTGGTCAACCGTCTCTGCAGTGAGCGGATCGACACCGGAAAACGCCGACGCAACGACCTGGATTTTATCCTGCGCAGATGCGTATTTTGCCCGGAACATCAGTTCTCTGGTTGTTTTTGCAGAGAAAAAGTTCAGCATCAGGAGGGCCAGAGAGGTGATGAGCATGTAGGCCAGGGCATTTCGCAGCTGCGTACTTGGCGGCAGGATCCGTCTGGCTTTAGAATTTGAAATAGTAGCCCACTCCCCACTTTGTCAGGATGTGTTCCGGCGAGGCCGGGGTTCGCTCGAGCTTTTCACGCAGGCGGCGGATATGCACATCGACAGTGCGGATGTCGCTGCTGTTGTCATAGCCCCAGATGGCGTCGAGCAGGGCTTCGCGCGAGTAGACGCGGTTGGGATTGCGCATCAAAAGTTCCACCAAATCGAACTCTTTTTGCGTCAAATCCACCATTTTTCCGTCGTTATACGCATTTCTGGCGCTGCGGTCGAGGGTGATGTGGCCACATTGCAGAACGTCCTCTTTATTGGACTTTTGTGAGGAGCCGGAACGGCGTAGAAGGGCGCGGATGCGGGCCTTGAGTTCGAGGATATTGAAAGGTTTGGTGAGATAATCGTCCGCGCCGTGCTCAAAGCCCATAAGCTTGTCCATATCCTCGGACTTCGCAGTTAACATAATTATCGGAACATCGGAAAACTCCCGGATTTTGCTGCAGGCCTCGAGGCCGTCCATGCGCGGCATCATGAGATCGAGGACGATGAGGTCCAGATCGCCTGCGGCAGCCAACTCGACCGCTTCCATGCCGTCTGCGCCGGTTACGACCTCATATCCGTCATTTTCAAGATTAAACTTGATCCCTTTGACGAGCAGCTTTTCGTCGTCGACGACCAGAATTTTCATCGTTTTACCTCCACTGTGACAAGATCCTTCAGAGCGGCATAGGTTGCCTCTCCGATCCCATCGACGTCCATCAATTGTTCGGTTGACATAAAGCCGTCATTCTCTTCGCGATAGGACAGGATGCGGCCGGCCAGCGTTTCCCCGATGTGCGGCAACTGCATGAGTTCTTCTTTCGTGGCCTTGTTGAGATCGAGCCGCAAATTTTCAGCGGGTGTGAGCGGCGAAGTGTCGCGGCCAGGCTGCGGCGCGGGAGCGGCTTCCGTTGCGGCATCGTCCGCACGGACGGCTTCGGCGGTAGAGGCGGATGATTTTTCGGTCTGCATGCGCACGGCGTCACCTGCGCTGAGCCGTCCGATCAGAAAACAGACCGCGCCCACGCAGACAAGCAGGCAAAGGATCCAGGTCCAGGCGCGATCGGCGATGCGTTTCATTTCCACCCCTCCGGAATTGACATCAAATGAAATTTGTTATAATATTGTACCACACGGATGGCCTGTGCGGCAATCCTCAACTTTTGAATTTGGTGGTAGTTATGAAAAAAATTCGTGCGCTTCTGGCGCTTTTCCTTTGTCTGGCATTTTTAATGGCACTGCCTGTGATGGCTGCGGACGGAACAGGGGCGGACGTTCCCGAGGGCAGCACGCAGACGGAGGGCGGACAGGAGCGCGCCGGTACGGACGAAACAGAGCAAGCCTCGGCCCTGCCGGACTATCAGGCGAAGGCAAAGGCGGCGCTTTTGATCGACCTGAACACGGGACGCACCATCTTTGAGCAGAATGCGGACGGACAGGTCTATCCCGCGAGCCTGACGAAGATCATGACCTGTCTGCTGGCGCTGGAAAACGGGAATCTTTCGGACATTGTGACGATCACGGACAATGCCTATGCCGACGTCAGCGCAAGCGGCAGCACAGCGGGGCTTCAGGTCGGCGAACAGCTGACGCTGGAGAATTTGCTGTACTGCATGATGGTGGAATCCGGCAATGAGGCGGCCAATGCGGTGGCGGAGCATGTGGGCGGAACGATTGAAGATTTCGTGCAGATGATGAATGAGCGCGCGTATGCGCTTGGCTGCACGCACACGCACTTTATGAATCCGCACGGGCTGCACGACGAGAGCCACTATACGACGGCGCGGGATCTGTCGCTGATTGTGGAGGCGGCGCTGAAAAGCGAAAATTTCCGCACGATCACGAACACGGCAGAATATACGCTGCCGGCGACGAACCTTTCGGAAGAGCGCGTGCTGAAGACGACGAACATGCTCATCTTCCAGAACGCGGGCAACCGGTATTACTATTCGAAGGCCATCGGCATCAAGACCGGTTATACGACACCGGCGGGGCGCTGTGTCATCTCGTCGGCAAAGGACAACGGAATGTATCTGCTTGGCATAATCTGCGGCGCGGAGACGACGGTTTTGGAGACCGGTGACATTCAGATGGAGAGCTTTCCGGAGTGTATCCGGCTGTTTCAGTATGGATTTGAGAACTTCTCCTATGTGTCGGTGCTCTCGCCGCTGTACCCGGTGGCACAGGTGGCGGTGACGAATTCCGCGGGCGCGGAGGCCGTAGCGGTGGCGCCGAAGGACGATATTCAGATTTTGCTTCCGAACGGGTATGACGAGAGCAAGCTGGATGTGGAAATTTCGCTGACGAGCGAGAGCGTGGAAGCACCGGTGCAGGAATCACAGGTGATGGGACATGCGACGGTAAGTTATGACGGTGAGCTGCTGCAGGAGACCGATCTGCTGGCGATTGCGGATGTGGCGCGGTCGGAGATCTCCGCGATGAAGACGGACACGGCGGCCTATATGCAGAGAAACTGGTGGAAGTGGCTCGTGCTGCTGATTGTGATTGTGGTGGCAATTTTTGCGGCGCTCTATCTCTGGGCGAGCATCCGGCGGCGCATCCGACGGCGGCAGCGCATTGAGCAGCGCAGGAACGCCCTGCGCGAACGGCAGCGGCAGTCACGCCAGATCGACGCCTGGGAGGAGGATGAACGATGACCTGGGAGGCGCTGCGGAGCGCATGTGAGGCGTGCGTTCAGTGTCCGCTCTGTCAGACGCGGCACAGCGTGGTCTTCGGCGTTGGGCCGGAGGATGCGGAAGTGCTGTTTGTCGGCGAGGGGCCGGGCGAACAGGAAGACCTGAAGGGCGAACCGTTCGTCGGCCCGGCGGGGCGGCTTTTGGACGATATGCTGTCCATCATCGACCTTGGGCGGCACAATTGCTACATTGCAAACATCGTCAAATGCCGGCCGCCGCACAACCGTGACCCGATGCAGGTGGAGCAGGAGGCCTGTATCGGATGGCTGCGAGCGCAGACGAAGCTGCTGCGGCCGAAGATCATCGTGTGCCTCGGGCGGATCGCGGCGATGAAGCTGATCCAGGAGGATTTTCGGATTACGCGGGATCACGGGCAGTGGACGGAAAAGGGCGGCATCTGGTTTACGGCGCTCTATCATCCCTCCGCGCTGCTGCGCGACGAGAGCAAGCGGCCGGAGACATTCCGGGATCTCAAGCGCCTGCAGGCGAAGGTTGCAGAGGTTTGCAGCCATACGGTTTGCCCGGAATAAGGAAGCTGTCCCCGGCGCGATGCGCCGGGGACAGTTTTTTGCGGCGGCGGGGATTTCTCCCCAGTCTGCGCGGGGTGTAAAAAGTCCCCTCTTGTCAGAGGGGACTTTTTATGGCAGCTTTGTCAGTTGATGATCCGGCGGGCGCCGATGTAGCGATTGGTGTAGTACGTCTCGTTCAGGGAGTTGATTCGGACGCCGGTAGAGGGCGTGGAGGCGTGGACAAAGTTGCCGTCGCCGATGTACATGCCGACGTGGTTGGCATAGCTGCCGGAGCCGAAGAAGACGAGGTCGCCGACCTGCAGCCCGTCGCGCGAGACGGCGGTGCCCTGGTCCATCTGGTCGTCAGCGGTACGGTTCATCGAATAGCCGTACTGGCGCAGGCAGTAGTACATGAGGCCCGAGCAGTCGAAGCCGGTGGACGGCTTGGAGCCGCCGTAGACGTAGTTGTAACCGACGAAGGTGCAGACAAAGCGGGCAATCTCAGCCGCCGTGCCGGAGCCGGTGACGGTGGAGCCGGTATTGTTGTTGCCGTCAGAGGAGCCACCGTTCTGGCCGGCCAGGTATTCGCCGGAGACGTAGGCCGTGTGGCCCTGATACTGAATCCGCATCCAGCCATTGGAGCAGCGGCCGGTGACGGTGACGGCATCGCCGTATTTCAGGGTTCCGACAAGGGTGCTGCCGGACGACCAGGAATCGCGGACGTTGAGCGTCTGCGCGGTGACGTACATGGTCTTGCTGAGGTCGGAGACGGTGACGCCGGTATCGCCGGTGTCGTGGCCGTCATCGGAGACTCCGGCGGTGAGGACGGCGTAGTAATAATACTCCTTGACGCGCTTAAAGGCGCGGAGGAACATGGTCATGGCTTCCTGCCGGGAGGCGGTGCCGGTCGGGTCGAGGACGACGCTGCCGGAGGCGTCTTTCGTGCCGTTGACATAGCTGTAGGTCACGCAGAACTGCGCGGATTCCTTTGCCCAGCTGGAAAGGGCCGAGGCATCACCAAACTGGCTGAGGGCGTTGGCGTCGACGGACAGGACGGGCTTAAAGGCGGCGGAATAGCAGAAGTTTTCGAGGAGCTTGAAAAATTCCTGCCGCGTGATGCGCTGATCGGGGCGGAACGTGCCGTCCGGATAACCGGAGACGATGCCGTATTCATAGGCCTTGGTGATGTTGGTATCATTCGTATCGGTAAAATACTGCGTGCCGTCGAGCTCCAGGTCGTTGCCGGTGGCCTCTTCGAAGGCCTGGACGGCAAGGAGGCACATTTCTCCGCGCGTGATGGGCTGCTTGAGGTCCATGCCGGTGAATTGGTCTGGCAGAATCTTGAGGTTTTGCATCTCCTGGTAGTTGCTTTTGAACCAGTTGCTGTAGGTCGCGGCGGCGGCAGGGAGCGCAAGCGCGGCGAGCAGGGCGAGCGTCAGGATGAGGGCGGTGAGTCTGCGTTTCATTGGGATTCCTCCTTCAGAGTCAGGCCGACGGGACAATGGTCGGAGCCAAAGATGTCAGCGCGGATGGGGGCCGCCTCGATGCGGTCTTTTAAGCGGTCGGAGACCAGGAAATAGTCGATGCGCCAGCCGATATTCTTCTCGCGCGCGTGGAAGCGGTAGCTCCACCAGGAATATTCCGCTGCGTCGGGGCGCAGATGGCGGAAGGTATCGGTGAAGCCGGCGGAGAGCAGGTCGGTAAATTTACCGCGCTCTTCGTCCGAAAAACCGGGGTTGCCGCGGTTGGTTTTCGGATTTTTCAGGTCGATTTCGTTGTGCGCGACGTTCAGATCGCCGCAGGCGATGACGGGCTTTTTTTCATCGAGCGCGCACAGGCGCTTGCGGAAGGCGTCGTCCCAGGCCATGCGGTGATCCAGGCGCTTGAGGCCATCCTGCGCGTTCGGCGTATAGCAGGTGACAAGATAAAAGTCCGGATATTCGAGCGTAATCATGCGGCCCTCGTGGTCAAGCTCCTCCACGCCGACGCCGTAGGCCACGGAGAGCGGCGGATGCTTGGCGAAGATGGCCGTGCCGGAGTAGCCCTTCTTCTCGGCCGAGCACCAGTACTGCGCGTAGCCGGGCAGGTCGAGCGAGACTTGCTCGGGCTGGAGCTTCGTCTCCTGCAGGCAGAAAAAATCGGCGTCTTCGGCCTGGAAAAAGTCCAGGAAGCCCTTTTGCAGGCAGGCGCGCAGGCCGTTGACGTTCCAGGATATGAATTTCATGGGCAAATCCCCTTTTTCGACGATTCAACGATAATTATATCAGATTATGACAACCATGGCAAGAGAAAAATTGTAATCATTCGTTACTTTTTGCGGCAGAGCTTGTCACCGGCACAGTTTTATGGTATATTAGGGAGCATGAAACTGAAGGTATTTTTTGCGGTGCTTGCCTGCAAGCTTTCCCGCGCGGCCATCCGTCTGCTGGGCAGAGGCGGAACGGACTTTCCGGGACGAATCGCACTGAAGCTCTGCCCGAATTTGCTGGGGCAATTGGCGAAGAACGTGACGACGGTGATTGTCACGGGCACCAACGGAAAGACCACGACGTCTCGGATGATCGAGCAGTCGTGGGCTGACGCTGGAATCTCTTACTTTGCCAACCGCTCCGGCGCAAATTTGCTCAGCGGTGTGACCGCAGAGTTTGCCATGCACGCTTCCCTGCTCGGCCGGTGCCGGTATACGCACGCGCTGATCGAGGCGGACGAGGCGGCGTTTAAGTCGATTTCCACGTTTGTGGACGCGAAGGCCGTTGTGGTGACGAACCTGTTCCGCGATCAGCTCGACCGGTATGGCGAAGTGACGCACACGCTGGAGAACATCGAGATCGGCATCAGCCACAGCCCGAACGCGACGCTCTGCCTCAATGCGGACGATTCGCTCTGCACATCGATCCACGATGCGTTTGAAAATCCGGTGATTTTCTTCGGCGTGAACACGCCGATCTATGCCTCGCGCGTCGAGGAGCTCTCTGACGCGCCATACTGCATCCGCTGCAAGAGCGAATATGTCTACGACTACGTCACCTACGGGCACCTCGGCAGCTATCGCTGCCCGAAGTGCGGGTACTGCAGACCGCAGACAGACGTGGCGGTGGCGAAGGTGCTCTCGTCGGACGCGGAGCAGTCGACCGTGGTGTTCCGGATCGGTGAAGAGGAATACGAGGCGAAGATCAATCTGCCGGGCGGCTACAATATTTATAACGCCTGCGCGGCGATGGCGGCCGGGAAGGCGATGGGCCTCGACGCGGCGACGACGGCGAAGAGCCTTTCGGAGTTTGCCTGCGGCTTCGGGCGGATGGAGAAATTTGAGATCGGCGGCACGGATGTCCGGATGATCCTGATTAAAAACCCCGCGGGGTGCAATCAGGTTTTGAACTTCCTGACGCAGATTCGTGAGCCGTTCGTCTTCGCTGCCTGCCTCAACGACCGTGCGCAGGACGGCAAGGATGTGAGCTGGATCTGGGACGTCGACTTCGAGCGCCTCTGCGAGATGGGCGATACGCTGCGGGAGATCTATGTGTCCGGCGTGCGCGCGGACGATATGGCACTGCGGTTCCAGTATGCAGGGTTTCCGACGAGCCGGATTCACGTTGTGAAAGACTACAAAGCTCTCTGCGAGCAGACGGCGGCGCACAAGCTGCCGGTCTATATGATGCCGACGTACACGGCGATGCTGGCGCTGCGGCAGACAATCAGCAAGCAGTATGGCTATAAGAATTTCTGGGAATAAGGAGCGGCTATGGAACTGAACATTTGTCATCTTTATCCCGATATTTTGAACCTTTACGGCGATCGGGGCAACATTCTCTGCATGAAAAAGCGTTTGGAGTGGCGCGGGATCGGCGTGACGGTGACAGGCGTCTCCATCGGGCAGGCGCTGGAGGCCTCGGCCTATGATCTGCTGTTTGTCGGCGGCGGGCAGGATTTTGAGCAGGAAGTTCTGCTCAGTGACCTTGCAGGCGGCAAGACCGGGGAGCTGAAGGCCGCGATTGAAGACGGCCTGCCGGTGCTCGCGATCTGCGGCGGGTATCAGATGCTGGGGCAGTATTACAAGACCTGGGACGGGGCGCAGTGCGACTTTACCGGCGCGCTCGACCTCTACACCATCGGCTCAAAGGAGCGGATGATCGGCAACTACATGTTCACCTGTGAGGAACTGGGCTGCGAGGTCGTCGGCTTTGAGAACCACTCCGGCAAGACGTATCTCGGAAGCGGCGTCAAGCCGATGGGCCGCGTGCTCGCGGGCTTCGGCAACAACGGCGAGGACGGGACGGAGGGCGCACGGTATCAAAACGTGTTCGGGACGTATTCGCACGGCTGCCTGCTGCCGAAAAATCCCAAGCTGGCCGACCACATCCTGCGCGTCGCGCTCGAGCGCAAATATGGCGAGGCGGAACTGGTTCCGCTGGACGATTCGCTGGAGACGGCGGCACATGACTATATGAAAAAGAGATTGGAACCGTAAGGAACGGCCCCTGCCATCCGGCAGGGGCCGTCAGCGTGTCGAAAAAGGATTTTCGCCCCGCTGACGGCCAGGTTTTTGAACTTTTTAAAGTTCAAAAACCTGCTTGATTGAACGCGAAGGGG
>OIWS01001028.1_pt1 | contig 30867 bp, 29 predicted proteins | sample 1587611 | NCBI WGS metagenome assembly OIWS01 (sample SAMEA3888919, study PRJEB22519) | human gut metagenome | biome: human gut; feature: human-associated habitat; material: faeces | place: Denmark | collected 2010 | reverse complement strand
AAATTATTATAAATAATATTGTTAAATATTTAATGAAGGTGCTTCAGTAAGTTCTTCAGGATAGTTTGTATCTAGGTAGCAATGTCCTTTTTTAGATAATATATACACCCCACGTTCTGGGGTTTCGACCATTCCATATTGACGTTTATATAATCCAAGTCGGCTTGATACCGCCATGCGCGTTAGATTGAAGCCTGCGAGTTTGCATTTGATAGAAATAATATTGGCTGGAAGAGCTTCTGTTTTTATTAAACGTAGTAGGAATAAGGACTCTCTATTGATATGCGATGGTATTTTCGTGGTTTTAAGGGGGAAAGGTTGTGCTTGTGCTGTAGTACCTGGGACGATAGTAGATATTGGTTTGTTCGGAACATCCTTATCTATCGAAGAAACAGAAAGATCGGAAACAGAGATGGCGGACGTTAGTGCTTTCAGCAGAAGTTGATGCTTTAGCAGTTCTTTTTCTAATTTAGCTATTATATTTTTTTCTTCATCAATTAAAGACGCGTAGATTTCAGACACAATGTGCCTCCTTGAATGATATGCAGGAGAAATTATACATCATTAGTCTTAGGTATGCGACTGCACGTGAATGCAATAGCGTATTTAGCTACAGTGTTATTCCTTTTCTTGAGACGATGTATTGAAAGTACATTTAGAAAAACGCTTAAATATCATATATGTATAATATAATCCATGTGAGAGCTATCTCGAAATCTTCGACCGAATCGATTTTGGCATCGTGGGGGAAAATTGAAGTTTAGAAATGATGGAAATTGTAAGTTTTTGTACAAATATTCCCAGAGTAAATATAATTAGAAGTGACTTCGGATTTGTCTGAAGCGTTTGTGATTACGCTAGCCAGTGTCAATCCCATGGGCTTGACACTCCTGCTCTTAGAGGAGCTGGTTGAGATTTCAAGTGAAAGCTTGAATTTCATCGTTCGATTCCTTTACAGGAGAAGATCGGCAATCATACGTAATATTGTAATGATTAAAGTCATATTGTTTGTTGTAAAACAATCAGTTGGTGTCTGAGTTTTTGTGAAATTCTTGTTAGTTTCACAAAGACGATAGTCAAGTATTTAAACTCTGGGGGAAGTACTTTTTTTCCGCTAGTTGAAGTGGAAAAGGTCAACCGTGGCACCCGCAGCCTCCGGAGTTCTGGACTCTGCTATGGTATCTGTGAACACTCTTAAACAGTTATTTGGTTCTCCTAGGGGGTATTCCCATTTCGACGAACCTAAAAATAGTGCAACAAAAGCAGCAGAGATTCTTTCGAAAGAAGATTATGTCTCGCGGCATGGTTTTTATCCGTTTATACATTTTGTTGTAAAACAAAGAAAAATAGTAAAATCAGAGACTGACAAAACATCGAAGGTGAAAGAAATAAATATTAAAGTACGGCAACTGGCTTATTGTTCGCATGTGGATAGATATATTTATTCGTTTTACGCAAGAAAGATAAATGCTAGATATAATAAGTGGAGTTCTGTTAATAATCTTGATAATAATATTGTTGCGTATAGATATTCGGATAGATCAAATATATTTTCCAAGAAAAATAATATAACTTTTGCGAAGAATGTGTTTGAATTTATTCATGACCATTTACCATGTAAGGTGCTTGTTAGTGATTTTGAAAAATACTTTGATACCATAGATCATTTGTATCTTAAAACGCAATTGTGTAAGTTGCTGGAGGTACCACGTCTTCCGAATGATTGGTATGCTATATATAAAAATATAACAAAATATTCTTTTGTGGATAAAGATGATATTGAAAATTATAGAAAAATAAGGTTTGGTTTATTAAAAGAAGAAAGAGGCTGCCCTCTGCTTAATAGGGAGCAGTTTGCTGAATTTAGACAAGGTAATTTTATCCAAAAAAATAAAAAGACATACGGTATTCCTCAGGGATCTCCTATAAGCGCTGTATTTTCAAATATATACTTAATGGAATTCGATTTGGCGATGAAAGCTTATGTAAGTCAGTGGGGAGGGCTTTATGTCAGATACTGTGATGATGTAATAATTATTCTTCCTGAGAGAGGGGAAGATGAATTTCCGTCGTTTAATCAAATGACTGAGTTCTTTAAGACATGGAGCTCAGGAGCTAGAATTCCTTATTTGAAATATTCTCAGAAAAAAACTAAATATTATAGATTTGATACTGGTGGTTGTGCGGAAGAATGTTTGGTAGAAGAAAAGACTTGTGGAACAGCAAAGAGAAGTAATAAATTGGATTATCTTGGGTTCATATATGATGGAAATGTTGTTCAGCTTAGACCGAAATCTGTACTTAAATACTATTATAGGCTTTATAAAAAAATAGGCAATTCAATATTAACCACTGGAAAGTCGCATAATATTTATGCAATTTATTCAAATAAAATATACAGAAATAAGAATATTATACTTGAAGAAAATGAGGCTTCGGAGCAAAGGTATATTCGATTGAATAAATATTTGTCATGCAAGTTTTCCAGAAGGAAATTACATAATTTCAAGATTGTAAAAAATAAAAGTGGTGTACAACGCATTGAACTGCAAGGTAATTACATATCGTATGTTCGACGCATACACAATATTTTTAAGCATAGTAATTTGAAGTTTGTTGAGAAAATACAAAGCAGACATATACGGAAAATATCAAATAGATTGAAGCACTGGGTTTCCGAAACTTTTGTTGTAATCAGATCTGCATAATAGTGTATTGTTTATGCTTAAAAAAATTAATGTACATGGTATAACCGTTTTTCAAAACTCTGAGATCTGTTTTGCCTCAGGAGTTAATGTTATAACAGGGGAGAACGGCAGCGGCAAGTCTCACCTGCTGAAAATCGCTTACAGCCTCATTGCCGCCGTCTACCATCCGGAACTCCGTGAAGCTCCCGAAAAATTACTCTCCCAGCTGCAGGTAGATACCACCTCGAAATTGGTCAATGTTCTGCGACCTGATTCGTTGGGACGGTTGGCACAACGCAAACAAGGCCGGGCTCACAGCGAGATTGTCCTGGCGTTTGACGATAATCGGGACGATTGTTCTCTGACGTTTTCTACCTCTAGTTCAGAAGTCACCTTCGACAAAGTCCCTCAGCGTTGGCAGCCCCAAGCCCCCGTGTTTTTCCCTACGAGGGAATTACTGACGCTCTATCCCAACTTTGTGTCGTTCTACGACGGTCACTATTTGGAATATGAAGAAACCTATCGTGATACCTGCGTGCTTTTGGGCGCTCCGGCACTGCGAGGCCCAAAAACAGCAGAAACGCAGAAGCTCTTAAACGAAGTCGAAAAAGCTTTGGGTGGCAAAGTTGTGTTGGATCGCAACGGCCACTTCTATCTGAAGATGGCAGGTCAAGGCAACATGGAAATGCCGTTGGTGGCGGAGGGCCTGCGCAAACTTGCCATGGCGGTGCAGCTTATCAACAACGGCTCCCTGCAGGACAAAGGGTACTTCTTCTGGGATGAACCGGAAGCCAACCTCAATCCGAAGCTCATCAAGTTGGTTGCACGACTGATTTTGGGACTGTGTAAGGGCGGTATTCAGGTTTTTATTTCCACGCATTCGCTTTTCTTGATCCGCGAGTTGGACTACCTCAGTCATCAGAAAGACTTTAGGTCGGTTCCTCAGCATTACATCGGGCTCAAGCGGGAAAAGAAGGAGACGGTCGTTGAAGAAGCGGATTCCGCAGACGGCCTGTCGACACTCACCATGCTCGAAGAGGAATTGGCCCAGACGGAACGGTACCTTGAGGAGAACGCCTGATGCCGGTGACGTTGGAAGAAGGCTGTCTCAAGTTTCAGTTTGAGGAAGCGTCTATTCCTTGGAAATACGACGATTCAAGTTTTTACCGTAATCAGTTCCAGAGCTTCGCGGGCGGAGCTAAAGGCGTGGATTTCCTGTGCCATACGCGTAATACGCTGTGGCTTATTGAGGTGAAGGACTACCGTGCTCACGAACGGCAGAAATCGCAGGATTTGAGTGAAGAAGTCGCGGAAAAAGTGCGGGATACGTTGGCGGGACTTGCCGCGCTGCGCGTCAACGGCAACGATCCGAATGAACGAAAATGGGCTACGGCAGCTTTAAAGAAAAAACGGCTGCGGGTGGTGCTGCATTTGGAGTTGCCGAAACTCAAGCGCGTTTCCAAGCTCTATCCCGACATCAAACTGCACCGTGACTTTCAGGAACATCTGAAAGCGGTGGTACGGGCGGTGGATCCGCATCCTAAGGTCGTCTGCATGGCAGAAGGTCTGCAGTATTGCCCGTGGACAGTGACGGACTGACGCTATGACGCCTTGCATCAAATCCCTTGCTATCCGGGGTTTCAGAAATTTAGCGGATGTCCGACTGACGCTGAGGCCGTTTAACGTTCTCGCGGGTGGCAACGGCACGGGAAAATCAGCCCTCCTGCAGTTTTTTGAGATGCTGAGTTTTGTGTTGCGTCCGGATAAATTCCGTGAGTACGTGGTTCGTCACGGCGGCGGCAACGCGCAGTGTTTCATGGGCGGAGCAGTGACGCCCGTCATTACCGCGTCCGTCATCGTCACGACGGATGCAGGGGACTACGAGTATTCACTGAAACTCCGATATGTCCCGGACGATGACCAATTGGTTGCGGACAAATCTCATTGGCGTCTCCTGCCGACGACGGTTCCCGTCGATAAAGAACGGGCGGAAAAGATGCTGCAGCAGTTGGACAGCCGCTACGGTGGTTTTTGGGAGTCTTCCCCCATTTTCCATTTCTGCAGTTCAGCGGCCGAGGCCTCTGTCAATAAACGTTGGGACGTGGGGGATTCCTACTGTCTGCGTCCGGACGGCGCTAACTTGGCACCGGTGTTGTTGTCCCTTCGGGAAAATGACCCGGTGCGGTACCGCTACATCGTGCGGCAGATTCAGCGGGTGTTTCCGGACTTTGGGGGCTTTGTTTTGGAAGACGAATACGGCCGCGTGCTTCTGCATTGGAAACACCGTTTCAGTGACCAGGTAATCGGGCCTTACTTGACGTCTGACGGTACGCGGCGGTTCTTTTTCCTGGTGACGCTTCTGAATCTTCCCGAAGACCGGTGGCCGCCGTTGCTGATGATCGATGAACCGGAAACCGGTTTGCATCCGCATGCGGTGGAACTCATCGCGGCGATGATGTGGCGGGTATCGTACGAACGGCAGGTGTTGGTGGCGACGCAGTCGCCGGTGCTCGTGGATGCCGTGATCCCGGAAGATGCTATTTTCACGACGGCGTCCCGGGGCGCCGCGCAGTTTGCACGAGTGCCCCCGGAGGTTTGGCGGCGTTGGCAAGAAGGCGGTTGCACACTGTCGGATCTGTGGTTAAGCCGCCCGGTCGGATGGAACTGTGAGTCGGAGCTCAGTTGATCGACGAGGCTCAGAAAAGCGTTGGGAAAATGTGTGGAAAAGGGACGTCTTAGACGCTGTAATATGCGTGTAGAACAAGAAATTTTGAAAGACAACCGAATAATGTTGAACAGAACTATATGCGTGAAGCTCTAAACAAAATTTGGTGCAAAACCGATCCGAATCTCCGACGGTTGCTCTCTTACCTCCCCAAATACCGCCACCTCCTGGCGGGCGCCGTCGCCTGTATGTTGGTCGCCGCGGCATCTTCCTCTCTCGTCGCTTATCTCTTGGGGAAACTTACCGACCTGGGGTTTTACGACAAAGCGGCGTGGATTGTTGTCGCCGCCCCCGTAGGTCTCATTGTGGTGTCGTTTCTCCACGGCGGAAGCATGTTTTTAAGCAACTATCTCTTGTCGCGCGCAAGCCAATTTCTCCTGCAGGACTTGCGGGAAGAACTTTTTGCGAAGATCCTCCGTTGGCCTGCGAAGGCCTACCAGAACCGCACGACCGGTGAGATTGCCTCAAAGTTTGTGAACGAAGCGAACGTCGCCCTTTCCAAAGCCGCGAAGTCTGCGGTGATTCTCGTGCGCGACACGCTGCAGATCGTGGCGCTGAGCGTAATGCTCATCTGGCATGATGTGTCGCTTACGATCGTGACGCTTTTGATTGCCCCGCTCATCATCGGTCTCCTCAGAACGATCTCGAAGAAACTGAAACCGTTGACGGCGAAGTCGCAGGAAAATGTGGCAACGTTGCTGTCGCGCCTCCGAGAAAGCTATGAAGCGCACCCCGTGGTGAAAATCACGAATGCCTACGACGTGGAAATGAAACGCTTCACGGCGGTGAATCAAGAAGTGAAACGTCTCGCTCTGCGTGCAACGAAAATCAGCGCCGTCGGGACACCTGCGACGCAGTTGATCGGTATGGCAGGCGTTGCCGTGGTGTTGGCGGTGGCGATGGCAGAAGTTCAACACGGACTCATGACGATGGGGGACTTCGTCACGTTTTTGACCGCCATGCTCCTCATGATGCCGCCCCTGCGCCGCATCAGCGGATTGAACGCGACGATCGTCGCGATGACGGTGGCCGCTCAGTCCATCTTTGCCACGTTGGACGAGCCGGAAGAGGAAGATACGGGGACGACGGAACTCACGCATGTGAAGGGCGACGTGGTGTTTGATCACGTGACGATGCGTTACCCCGGCGCCGATCACGACGCGGTGAAGGATTTCAGTCTGACGGTCTCCCGCGGTACAACGGTCGCTTTGGTTGGCGCGTCGGGGTCCGGCAAGTCGACGCTCGTGAACCTTTTGCCGCGTTTTTGGAATCCGACGGCGGGGCGCATCCTCATAGACGGGATCGACACGCAGACCGTGACGCTTGCGAGCCTTCGCAGACAAATCGCGGTTGTGAGTCAGGATGTGATGCTCTTTGACGGGACGATCCGGGAGAACCTCATTTACGGTACGCCGGAGGCGACGGACGAAGCGATTGCGAAGGCTGTGGAAGCGGCGGCGTTGACGAATTTCATTGCTTCACTCCCGGAAGGGCTCAATACCCCCGTGGGCGAAGCGGGGAGCCAACTCTCGGGGGGGCAAAAGCAGCGGCTTTCCATTGCGCGGGCGCTCCTGAAAAACGCGCCGATATTGATTCTGGACGAAGCGACGAGTGCTCTGGATGCCGAAAGTGAACAAGCGGTAAAAATCGCCTTAGCTCATCTCATGAAGGGACGCACCACCTTTATGGTGGCGCACCGCTTGGCGACTGTGGAAAACGCGGAGCAGATTGTCGCGATGGCGGACGGCAAGATTCAGGAAATCGGGACGCACCGGGAGCTGATTCGCCGCAACGGACTCTATGCGCGGCTCTGCGCGCTGCAGGGGATTACGCCCGACGCCGTGTTTGCGGACGACACCACCCAGAAGGATAACGAATGAGTAAAACAAAAAAGAAAGTGCGGTGGGATGATCCGGCGTTGACCAGGCTCTTTCGGTACGCTTTGCCCTACAAGTGGCAGTTGGTGATGGCGTCTATTTGGATTGTGGGCGCCGCGAGTATGTCGTCTCTGACGGCGACGCTCTTGGGAAGACTCACGGACTTGGGGTTTTATGAAAAAGAATCTTGGGTGATTGCGGCGGCACCGGCGACGTTGATCGGCGTGACGCTTCTCTATGCCGTTTCGACCGTTATGAGTACGTACCTTCTCACCAAGATCAGTCAGTCGATTTTGGTGACGCTGCGAACGGAACTCTTTGCCCGGATTCTGCATTGGCCTTTTGCGAACTACCAAAGCCATTCCACCGGGTTGGTCTGCTCGAAGTTTGTGAACGAAGCCAATATCGCCCTGGGGGGCGCCGTCTCGGCGGCAATTATTCTGGTGCGCGACTCGCTGCAGATCATTGCCTTGTTTGCCGTGCTCTTTTGGCAGAACTGGCAGCTGACGCTCGTTGCGTTGGTGGTAGGTCCTGTCGGAGCGCTCATCATGCGGGCCATCAGTCAGCGCACCAAACGCATTGTGAAGGCGAGTCAGTCTGCCATTGCCGGGATTCTCTCCCGCGTGCAGGAGTCCTACAAAGCGGAGCGTCTCGTCAAAATCAGCGATACCTACGATTTTGAAATGGATCGGTTCCGCCCCATCAACCAGAAGATCAGGCGGACGGAATTAAAGCGTCAGATCATGCAGGGGTTGGGTACCCCGGTGACGCAGGTCATCACGATGTCGGGTGTGGCGGTGGTGGTGGCGTACGCCCTTTTTGAAGCGCAGGCGGGGCGGCTTACTATTGGGGAATTCATTACCTTTCTCTCCGCGATGATGCTTCTGATGCCGCCCCTGCAGCATTTGGCGGGATTAAACGCCACCTTTGCGAGCATCAGTGTGGCTGCGAAGAGCATTTTCGACACCATGGACGAAGCCGTAGAAGACGATAAAGGGACGGTTGAACTCAAGGACATCAAGGGGGCGATTGAATTTAAGGACGTGCATCTCACGTATCCGGGAACCACGCGGGAAGCGATCAAAGGCGTGACGCTCTCCGTGCGTCCCGGGGAGCATGTGGCATTGGTGGGACTCTCCGGTTCCGGTAAGTCGTCGATGGTGAATTTGGTGCCGCGCTTTTGGTCGGTGACGTCGGGCGCCGTGACGGTGGACGGCGTCAACGTGGAAGACTGTACGCTCGCGAGTCTGCGGAACCACATCGCCGTCGTGTCGCAGAACGTCATTCTTTTTGATACGACGATCCGCGAAAATATTGCCTACGGGATGCCCGAAGTGTCGGAGGCGGCGATTGAGAAGGCAGTGGAGGCGGCCGCGTTGACGGAGGTGGTGGCGGCGCTCCCCAAAGGTTTGGATACCCCGGTGGGTGAAGCCGGCAGCTTATTGTCGGGTGGGCAGAAACAGCGCATTTCGATTGCTCGGGCGCTGTTGAAGGACGCGCCGATTTTGATTCTTGATGAAGCGACGAGTGCGCTCGACAGCGAGAGTGAGAATCAGATTAAGGAAGCCTTGGAAATATTAATGAAGGGGCGGACCTGCTTGACGGTCGCGCACCGGTTGTCAACTATTGATCGCGCGGATCGGATTGTGGTGATGCAGGACGGAGTGATTGTGGAAGAGGGGACTCCCGCGGAGCTGATAGCGAAGGAGGGGGCGTATGCAAGGATGGTGAGGCTGCAGACGGGAATTCGCTAAATGCGATTATTGCATAAAATAGTGGGATAAATATATTGTTCAAAATAATAAGTAAAAATTGAATTTATATTTTTTAGGCTGTTTGTTGCAATAAGATGTAAATTTAATGTTTTTTAATGGAGGTTTTTATGTCTTGTGGTAGTGTGAGCTTTTTTCGATTTAGTACAAATTATTCGTTGGATAATATTGTGAATGGATTGTTAACAAGAAATAAAATAACTAATTGGATTGTGGTAAATGAACAGGGTGAGGATTTCTTTTCGGGTGAGTACTACGAGATGATGCCTCGGAAAGAGAGCTATTTTGATAGAAAAAGCATGGCTGTTAAAATCCGAGAGACGGAAAAATTATTTGTTACTAAGTTTTTAATTGATTATCAAACAAAAATTATAAGTTTGTTCGGCGGTAATGATCGTGTGAATAGATTTGTTACGATGTTGGGGCAAATAGTGAATAATGATATTCTATCGATGCTGTCGGTGTGGATATTAGAATGTTTATAAAAAAAATAGGGGAACGAGAAAAAATATTAATAAAAAAAATAAAAATTAGGGATGTAGTATTGGATTCAAATGTTGTAGCTACGTGTACTGTAAGTCTTGAGGATCAATGTAAAATGAGGGATGTATTAAAAAAATACATTAATAATATATCTAGAGTCTCGGTAGTTTTGGAGGATGTTAATGATTTGTCTTTAAGTGTTTTTGAGTCTGGAAGGGTTGTTGTATATGCGAAAATAGATGAATTTGTATCGACGGATATAGAAAGCTTGCAAAAAGAATTGGTAAACTGATTTGTTTGCAGGTGTGTGATTGATTAATTAATATAAATTGTAAATGGTGATTTGTATGGGTGAGAATTCTGGAAAAATTGGAAAACAATTGGAGAATTACGTAGAGAAGTTCTTTACTAAATTTAAATGGAGATTTATAGCAAAGAACAGAGAAATAGAATGTACAAAGAAAACGACGCATAATAAAAAATCACATGGATTAGACGTTGTGTTTGATTTTTATAATCCATATCAGTCTGTGAAGCAAACAATTGTTATTGAGTGTAAAAATAGACAAAATCAGTCAATTACGTTAAGTGAGATGCAGAAATGGATTGATGAATTAATTTCAACGATAGAGTGCATGCAGTCATCAAGGCAATTAGAAGATTTAAATATTACAGATGGAAAGATAGATTCTGGAATGCTAGTTGTATTCTCGAATGATGACTATGTAAAAGAGAAATTTGATAAATTACTTGGGCAAATTAATGTTCGCGTAAAAAGAAACCCTATTTCTATATATGTGGCGGATAATAATTGCCTTGAAAGATGGAAGGGGTTGTTAAGTTTTTCTGAGGGCAAGAAAGATTTTAATTTTATATATCCTAGTATTGATAAATCTTCCCGTGGCTTATGTGGGTATCCGACTTTAGATGTATTGTATTCTGCATATGTTTTCGCGGAATATATGGATGAATTGGAAGGCTGTTCTAAGAAAACAGCTGCCTTGATTTCATTTGATGATATAACCATTACTAGCTTTAGGTATATGTGGAGTATGTTCAAAAATTATCAACTGGAAAGTTACGATCAATATTCGTTTATTTTTTATGTTGAAACAGCTGATGAAATGAATTGTGTCGAGAGTGAATTTGCTCGGGCGCTACCTTTCGTAAATAATGATGAAAAGATAAATTTTAACAAAAAAGTAAAATTTGAATTTATTGAACGTCAAAAATTGATTGTAAGATAAAGGAAGAGATATGATTGATGAATATGTTGATTGTGTTGAAATAAAACGATTGATTGAAGAGTCAAAAATTAAATCGACGATTGTTAGAAAATTTTATCAGAAACAAGGGATTTTATTGAATTTTGCTAAACCTGATCTCTTGGCAAGAAAAGTATTTACAACTTTTTTGGGGTGTAATAGTATTGAAAAGTTGCGACAAGTTATTATTTCTGATGTAAATTATGAAAAATCTGTTGTTATCAAACTGGTTTGTGATAAACAAAAAGAAGATTGTTCGACGACTGCAATCGAATATATTGTAGACGAATTGCAAAGATGTAAAACAGAAGGAGTCGATGGATTGATTATCGACAGACCGGTTTTATATGATGATGGTTTGAAATTTAGTGTTTCATACGATAAAAAAGTACCAGGAAGGAATCGCCTAATTCAAAATGAAAGAAGAAGCATTGCTATAAATATAAGAACGGTCGGATGTAATGCTTTATTGGTTGATATTAGACAAAAGTCGTCTGATGATTATAAAAAAATATTAGATTTGTTTAACGCAATCAGAAATGAAGACGGCGGTGATTACAATGTCGATATTTCACATTTGAATATAAAAGTTCTTCCGCAACAGGATAGAGTAACGTTCTTTGATAAGATTGGTTCTGAGGATGATCCTCGATGGCGACTAAAAACTATATCGGGAATAACTGTTAAAAAGCATTGTGATGGTGGTAATGATATTTCTGATGAGGAAGAGCATGATAGTGAACAATTTCTGGGTGGTATAACACAGGCAATTTTAAATGGTGCTGGGTTACGGACGAATAGCTTTGTTCAACAATGTTTGCAGAAGGGATTCGACGTAGTGGCTATGAAGTATCGCTTTGAAAGTAAAAGTTGTGATTTTGATTTTATTATTGATATAAATGCCAAAAATGAAGATTTACATATTTCTGTAGAGAAAAGTTTTTCTATGCTGGATGGAAGATATTATGTCCAACCTTTGGAAAAAGATCTACAAGATGAGATAGTACGAGATTTTCAATCAAAGGCAATTAATATTTTCTCTGAAATTAATAAGACTAGCAAAAAATTAACTCTTGAAGTCCGAGATAAAAAAATATAGAAATAATGAAGATATTGCTATTTGGTGCATTTGGACAGTTGGGGACGGCTATTCGTGAGGTGGGAAAAGAATATGAAATTGATGTTGTAAATACTTTTGTGGATATCTCGGATGAGAAAAATATAAAAAAAATCCTGTATAGTGAGTATTCATTTGATGTTGCTGTTAATGTAGCTGCATTTACTCATGTTGATAAGTGTGAGCAAGAAGAATTCAGTGCTTTTCTGGTCAATGCGTTAGGAGCTAAATTTTTAGCACAAAGAATTGAAAATAGTAAAAAATATATTTATGTTTCAACTGATTATGTTTTTTCAGGTAATGGTTCCTATCTTTGCAAAGAAACAGATACTGTCTGCCCCATCAACGCCTACGGCCGCACCAAATGGGCGGGCGAAGTCTTCGTGCGCGCGATCTGCCCCAAGCACTTCATCGTCCGTACCGCGTGGCTCTACGGTCTTCACGGCAAGAACTTCGTCAAAACGATTCTCAAGAAAGCCCGTGAAACCGGTCGCATCAGCGTGGTTGCGGATCAATACGGGAGTCCTACGTTTGCGAACGATCTCGCCGAGGCTATCCTGAAACTCGCTCAGACCGACCGCTACGGCACCTACCACTGCACCAATGCTGGGGTTTGTTCCTGGTTTGAGTTAGCCTCTGCTGCGGTGGACATTGCCGGCATTTCTTGCGAAAAAGAAGCGATCACGACGGAAGAATACCGCCGACGGTTTCCTCAGAGTGCCCGGCGTCCGATGTATTCGGCTCTGGACAACACCAAAATCGCGGGCGTCTTGGGCAAGCCCCTGCGCCCCTGGCGGGAGGCGCTCGAAGAATTCATCGACGCGCTCCAAAAAGAAGAGGCTCAGAATGCCGGAAATTAAGCGGTTGGTCGTCACAGGCGGCGCAGGATTCGTCGGTTCCAACTTCGTGCATTGGTTTCTGATGCCCCCATGGGGGCATGTCACGGTGTTGGATAAACTCACTTACGCAGGTAATCTTGCGAATCTTGAAGGGCTTCCGGCCGACCGCTTCACGTTTGTGAGAGGGGACATTCGTGATACGGACTTGGCGGTGAAACTTTTTTCCGAAGCCGATGCCTGCGTGCACTTTGCCGCGGAAAGCCATAACGACAATTCAATTGCGGATCCCGCGCCCTTTATTGCGACCAATGTCGAAGGAACGTATTCCCTTTTGGAAGCGGTGCGCCAAACCGGCATCCGGTTTCATCACATTTCGACGGACGAGGTATTCGGGGATACGCCGGTGGATTCTGAGGAGCGCTTTACCGAAGACTCGCCCTATCGGCCTTCGAGTCCCTACAGTTCTACGAAAGCCGCGGCCGACTTATTGGTACGGGCATGGGTGAGAACTTACGGCATCCGCGCCACGATTTCCAACTGCTCCAACATCTACGGTCCCCGGCAGCACGTGGAGAAATTTATTCCGCGGCAGATTACGAACCTGTTGTCGGGCGGTCACGCCAAGCTTTACGGCAACGGCCTCAACATTCGCGACTGGATTCATGTGGACGATCACAGTCGGGCGGTGTGGACGATTCTCACGCGCGGGCGAATCGGCGAAACGTACCTCATCGGAGCGGACGGGGAGCGGAGCAACTACGACGTATTGCAGACCATTTTGAAAGCAATGGGACGCCCGGCGGACGACTTTGATTGGGTGAAGGATCGTCCGGGGCATGACCGGCGTTACGCCATTGATGCGGGGAAACTGCGGCGAGAATTGGGGTGGCAGCCGCTGCACACGGATTTCGAAGCGGGGCTGCGCGACGTCGTCGAGTGGTACCGCACGCATGAAGCCTGGTGGCGGGGCGCGAAAGCTGCGGCGGAAGCAAAATACAGGGAAGCGGGACTTGTATGACGGAAAGCATCGTGTCGGGGAATTTCACGTTCCGACGAACCAAGTTGGCGGGCGTGATCGTTGTGGAACCGAAGGTCTATGGGGATGCCCGCGGCTTTTTCATGGAAACGTACAAGCGGGACGACTTCGTGAAAGGCGGCATCACCGCTCACTTTGTGCAGGACAACCAGTCGCACTCCGTAAAGGGTGTGATTCGGGGGTTGCATTTTCAGAAGCGCTTCCCGCAGGCAAAACTGATCCGCGTGTTGGCAGGATGCATTTTTGATGTGGTCGTCGATCTGCGGCCCGAGAGTCCGACGTACGGACAATGGGACGGCGTCGTGTTGTCCGCCGAAAACCGACGGCAGGTGTTTATTCCCCGCGGATTTGCGCATGGGTTTCGGGTGCTGTCGGAGGCGGCGGATATTGCCTATAAGTGCGATGACGTGTGGCATCCGGAGGATGAAGGGGGGCTCCTGTGGAATGATCCGGCGTTGGGGATTGCGTGGCCGGCGGTGGAAGGCGAGACGATGTTTGATGTGAGGAGTGTGGTGTTGAGTGAGAAAGACCAGCGGCACGACGAAATGTGGCGCGCTAAAAATTTTTAATGGAAATTATCAATATATTGATTGTTTCGGTAGGATGATTGAACAGACTCTGTTCAAATAGTCAGACCATGAATCTTATGCAGGTTCTGACTTTGGGGCCGGTAGGTGAACGGCTTACGCGGCGGCGTAGGACGCTTGATTGAAACGGTATAGAGGAAAAGAGCAAATGTATGTCCAGCAGTTGAGTGTGAAAAATTACCGGTGCTTTTCCGAGTTTTCTGCGGTCTTTACACCGGGATTAAATGTGGTGGCAGGGGGTAACGGTGCCGGTAAAACATCAGTTTTGAAAGCGGTAGCTTGTGCACTGGCGACATTGGCAGGCCAATATGCGAATGTGGAATGGCTTACGGTTGACGATGTCCGCCGCCAGGTTGTGAAACACGGTACAAGAGTTCGTTTTGAGCCGTGTCTGCCCAGTGTATGCTCGATTCATTGGCAGTCGGGGGAGCAGCAACTAGAGTTGTCACAGGAAAGGAACAGCCTCTTGAGTGATCCCTCGTTGTTCAGCAGAGGGGGGACGGTTACTATTGATGACGTATTTCCTCTGTTGACCTTTTACAAAGCTGATCGACAATGGTTTACGCCGAGAATGCTTTCAGAAACGAATGCTGTTTCAGGACAGGATAGCCGCAGGGATGGTTATCAAGACTGGTTCAATGCGTCGGACAGTCAACAGGCGTTTTACCAATGGATGATCGGACGTTCAATTGAACGCCTGCAGTTGGCGGTGGATCGGCAGGTTGGGTTCTGGCAGGTGGAGGATGATGAACTAGCTGAAGTCAACCGGGCTCTGATAAAGGCATTACCGAACGAATTTGAGAGCATCGCCTACGATATGTCGGCGAAATCCATTGTGGTGGAGATTTCTGGAAAACGAGTTGACTTTGCGTCTTTGAGTGACGGCGAGCGTTCGTTCATCTGCCTTTTTACGGATATCGCCCGTCGCATGTGTCTTTTGAATCCTCAACTGGGAGACAAAGTCATTGCAGAAACGGAGGGGATTGTTCTTATTGACGAACTGGACGTGCATCTGCATCCGGCGTGGCAGCGAAAAATTGTGAAGGGGCTTCAGGAGGCCTTCCCGAAAGTGCAGTTTATCGTGACGACGCATTCGCCCCAGATTTTGAGTGAAGTTTCTCCCCAGAATATTCTTCTGCTTCAGAACGGCAAAGTGGTGCGCCCTGATCAGGCCAAGGGATTGACGAGTGACGAAATCCTCCGCAATGTGATGGGAACCGAGGATCGACCGGACTTTGCCAAAGAAAGTTTGGATAAGGTGTACGAAGCGCTGGATGCAGGACGCTACGAGGAGGCCCGACGCGAGCTGGATAAGATGGAAACGATAGCCGGAGGCCCGACGGAAGATACGCTGCAGTTGGGGGCGTTGATTCGAACTTTGGCGGTGTCCGAGGGGTAAGCCATGCGGTATATCGCTAAGTGTCGCGCCCCCATCGAACTCCTGCGGTGGAAAAAACAGAATCCGCAGGCAGGGTTTGCGGAGATGCCGTCTGAACTGAAGTGCTGTGTCCGTCGGTCACTGATGAAGGAACAAGGATTTCTCTGCGCTTATACGATGAAGCGCATTACGGAGTCAACTTGCCACATTGAGCACTTTCATCCGCAGTCTGCGTATCCTCAGGAAGTGACGGAATATGCCAATTTGTTGGCCTGTTGGCCGGGGCCGGGAGAGATGTCGGCAGCGATGGATGCAGAGTTGGGGTATGGGGCCGCGTATAAGCGCGATGAAACGACTGAAATTTGCTCGCCAAATTGTTTGGCTGATGTTGACGGGCAGTTTCTATTTGATCTGCACGGCGGGATAAAGGGACTTTCCCCAAAGGCTCAGAATACGATTCGCGTACTGCATTTGGATGCGGAGCGTCTGCGGACAGAGCGACGCGCGGCTATTTTAGGCGCATTTAAAATCGCAGGACGAAGAACAAACTTTTCCAGCTTGAGCGCGCAGGCCGCCAGACGCCGAATTGAAGGCTTGCGTCAACCGGATGCCGAAGGGCGGTTGGAACCGTTTTGTTTGGTGTTGGAGCAATGTTTGAAACGGTTTGCCGCGAATGCCGAAGGTCGGGTTCAGCGCATGAAAACGCAGCATTAAGGAAAGAGGCGGTTATGTATATCAAAAAACTTTTCGTCACGAATTTTGGTGGCATGGCTTCCTTTGAAACGCCGCTTTATCCCGGAGTCAACTTCATCGTCGGAGAAACCGGGGCAGGAAAAACTTCCGTTTTGAAGGCGGCGGCAACGGCGTTGTCTCCGATTATTCAGGCAGCGACCGGGGAACTCTTTCAAGGACGCCAGATTGAAACGTGGGAAGTGCGGCACAGTACGGAAATTCGGGCCGAGTGTCCGAAAAGCCGTTATGCTTTTCCGAGTGTCTGCAGTGCTGAAGTGGTGTCAGGGAGGAAAGACGAGGCGCTGATGGTGATTAAAGCCTCGAGTTCCGCGATGGTGTCGTCTTGGGTGAACGGTCAAACGTTGGTGGTGAAGAAGAAACGTTCGGTGAAGGGGCCGCTCATCGCGTTTTACGATGAAGACTGTGGGGATGCTTTTGTGAAGCGTCACTCCGAAGGAAAATACACGGGCTACACCTTCTGGCATCAGGCCTCTCTTTGGGAAAAAGACACGTACGACTGGCTTTTGAACGAAGTCGTGGATCGTGTCGGCCGAGAGGGGGCTGACAGGAATCGGACGGACGGTCTGCAGTGCCTGGAAGAGCTTTTGGAGCGCGCCCTGCCCGCCGGATTTGAATCGGTGGAAGTGAACAGCAAACGCCGTTGTGTTTTGGTGCGCTCGAGGGATCGCCTGCAGTTTTTAAACGAAATGAACCGCGGGGATCGTTTCGTCATTCAGCTGGCGGCGGATTTGGTGCAGCGTATTGAATGGCTGAATCACAGTCTGACGCCGGATTTTGGAAAGGTGGAAGGTGTGGTCATCCTGGATGACGCGGATCAGTGGCTCTCTCAGCGGCGGTTGTGGATGTTCCTGAAAGGCTTATTTGACACGTTCCCTAACGTGCAGTTCATCGTGTCGGTGAAGGCTGCGTTGCCGGAACTCGCGGATGCGGCGGATGATGTGCATCAGATTATTCTGAAGGGACTGACGGACACGGTGACGGAAATTCATTGAGGCGCTCAGATGGCAGTGGAAAAACGATACAATCTGAGTCGCTCTTTAGCGTTTTCGGGACTTCGGTCCTTGTCGGGTGTTCAGCCAGACAGTAATTTATTGTGTGCTTTGAAGTTGCGAGGAATCGCGGCCTCGAAGTGCGCGCACGTCAAGGCCGCGATTCCTCGCTGCCTCTTAGTAAAGAGCCGAAGCGACCGTTCACGTTTTCTTGCAATCAAGGAAACGGCGGTCGCTTTTTTCGGAGCAAGACTATGACGCTGATCCGACGTTTGGCTGACGAGGCTGGAATGACCGAAAAAGAGGCCTCAGCCGTGTTGGTCGAAGCTTCGAGAAAATACAAAGTTTTCACCATTCCCAAGCGAAGTGGCGGACGGCGGGTGATTGCGCAGCCTGCAGGGGATTTAAAGCGCCTGCAGCGGGCATTTGTATCGCTTTTTCCGCTCCCGGTATATGCGGCGGTAATGTCGTATCGTGAAGGCATCAGTATCCGCGACAATGCAGAAAAACATAAGGAACACCGGTATTTTCTGAAAACGGATTTTCACCGGTTTTTCCCTTCGTTGGAACCGACGATTTTTTGGAGGCAGACGGCGACGTTTGCGTCCGAATCCTGGGCGCAGGAACTGCTTCAGAATCAGACGATGGTCGAAGCGTTGCTTTTTTGGCGGCCTGCCCGGAAAGTTTCCGGCAAACTGGTGCTCAGTATTGGAGCGCCGAGCTCACCGCTGGTTTCCAATTTCTGCCTTTATACGTTTGATCAAGTGCTTTCCGAATGGTGTAGGCGAAACGAAGTGACCTATACGCGGTACGCGGATGATCTCACTTTTTCAACGGACGTGCCGGGACGCCTGCAGCAGGTCTATCTCTATCTGAAGCAGTTGTTGCGGGCCTCCTGGCCTTTTCTGCAGTTGAATGCCTCCAAAACGGTATTCGCATCGAAACGGACGAATCGTCATGTGACGGGTTTGGTCATCAGCAACGAAGGTCGGGTGTCACTGGGGCGTGCCAAAAAACGACGGTTGAAGGCAATGGTGCATCAGGCTTCGTTTGGAACACTTGATACAGTGACGCTGGAGAGCCTGCGGGGATGGCTGAATTTTGCAGCATCCGTCGAACCGGAATTTCTGACGACGCTCATAAAAAAATATACACTGAAGACCATAGCATCCATCCGACACGGAGATTGAGTATGACTGAAAAGTCCCTTTGGCAGCAGTGGGAGACTCTGCGGCAGGCTGGCGCTGAAATGACTCTGGCGGCAACGGCGGAATTGGCGGAGGGATTAAGGAGCCTGTCCCCTGAAGAAAACCTACATCTTGAACGGATGAAACTGACGGATTTTCGTTGTTTTTCGCAACTTTCCGTTACTTTTGATAGGAATCTCACAGTTTTTCATGGGGAAAATGGCCGAGGAAAAAGTACGCTTCTTGATGCCGCCGCCAAAGCATTGAGTTGGGTGGAAGCGGGAATCGTAGGAGCCAACAGTCGAGGTTCGGCGATTTCCGAGGACGATATACGGCTCTCCGACACTACCGCAGAGACTTCGGGCGATAAGGCAGAAACGGCCGCCACTTTTTCGTTGGGTAAGGCGACAATTCGGGGCATACTCAGCAAACGCCGTCGCGGAACGGAAGGCAGTGCCGTTAGTGATCTGCGGAGTCTGCAGAGTGTGGGGGCGATGTTTCGGGCACTTAGGACAACGGAGTCGATAAGTCGACCGTTGTTTCTGTATCTTGCCGCGAATCGCGGCGGTAATTATCGGGCCAAAGTATCTCAAGTTGAATTTGCGAACGTCGGCAAACGGCTGAATGCAGTGTATCGCGGAACGGAGGCTTATAACCGGGCAGTGCAGACGGAAAAAAGTCCTGCGCAGTTTTTGGGATGGCTGGCGTTTTATGGCAAGCGTGCTCGTTTTCATCCGGAGACTGCCGAAAGAGAAGCGGCGATACGGAAACTGTCGCAAGTAAAAAGCGCCGTCCGCGGCTTTTGGCCTGACTGTACGGATGTTCGTTGGGATGCTGCGTCCGGATGGGATCAGATTATTGTGGAACGTAACGGTGTGCCGCTCGCGCATCACCAGTTGTCTGACGGTGAACGTATGGTGTTTTTCCTTTTTGGAGAAATCGCCTGGCGGTTGACGGAATTAAACCCTCAGGGCAATGCGGCCGAAGGCGGCGGTATTGTGCTGATCGACGAGATCGAACTTCATCTGCACCCGCAGTGGCAGCTGACGGTGATTGAAAGTCTCCGGAGGACATTTCCCCATCTGCAGTTCATCATCACGACACATAGTCCGCTGGTGCTGACGACGGTGCGCCGGGAGTGCGTTCGGAATCTGCCGGAACACATTCGGGCGGTCGAAGATCTGCAGAGTCCGACGGATCAGACGCGGAGCTTGTCAAGCAACGACATTTTGGAATCAGTGATGAATACTGCGTCGGCGCCGACGCAGTTTGAAGAGACTCGGTGGGTGGCTGAGTGCCAGACGGCGATATTGGAACGACGCCTGCCGCAGGCGCAGGCACTTTTTAAGAAAGTGTCGGGTTATTTCGGCCCTGAAAATCCCCAGGTGATGGTTCTTAAAGCGATGCTTAAAGCGGCAGAAAGGGCAACAAGGGGACAGTCATGAAATACCTGCAGCGGCCGCCTCTGGATGCGGCGGTGCAGAAAGCGTTCGCCGCCTGCATCAAGCACCATTGGTTGTGGGACAAAGCCGGAGGATTTTCGCAGCGTTTCCCTGCAGAGAAGATGATTCTTAAGAACCAACTTCTCGGTATGCAGTCCTTCTGCTGTGCGTATTGTGGTGCCAAGCTGACGACGAAAGAACAGTTTGGTTTTATTGAGCATTTTGAACGACGAGAAGGCAAAATCAGGACGACGTACGATTGGTCGAATTTGTTTGTGAGTTGCAAAAGCTGTGAGAGCTGTGGCATTTGGAAGGATATGGAGGGTAAACACATACCGCTTTCACAGGTGTTGAAACCGGATGAGCGGTCGGTCATCGGTCGTTTTAAGTATTTGCCCGATGGGCGGGTGGCCTCCACTGAAGAAGAGGATGCCGAGGTCGAAGCCACTATTGAAGTCTTTAACCTCAATACCCCCAAGTTGGTGTCACGGCGAAAAAAATTGATAGAAGGCCTCGTAAGTGTGCTCCAGGTCTATGCTGCCGGGCAGACGGACGAAGAGTTGGCGGCGTGGTTTTGCGAAGAAATAGGATTCGAAGACTGTGCAATGTGGTGGCTTCGAGCGTTGCGATCTCAAAGCGGAGTAAATAAATGTTTGCACCCGGAGGGGGTATGAACGAAGTATTGACGGAAAAACTTCCCGTAGGGCGATCCACCTTTCACACGCTGCGGGAACAGGGGAAGATCTATGTTGACAAGACGGCCCAGATTTACGAGTTGGCCGTGCAGAGTCAGAAATTCTTTTTCGCTCGCCCGCGCCGTTTCGGTAAATCGTTGCTGATTTCCACGTTTGAATCCCTTTTCCGGGACGGTCTGAAGGACTTTAAGGGACTTGCCATTGAGCCACTGTGGAAGGATAAGACCTATGACGTGGTGACGTTGGATTTTTCTACCATCAACGAATTCAAAACCAAAGCGGAGTTTAAGTACCTCTTTGAAGATATGTTGCTACAGGTGGTGGGTCGGCTTGGATTTAAGAGGGAACGAGCGGACGCCGATCTCCTGGTGCTGCTAGGGGAATGGATGAAATCGCGGCCGGCGGCGTCGCTCGTAATGCTCGTTGATGAGTATGATGCGCCGTTAACGCTGAGTTTGGCCAATCCACCGCTCTTTGATGAGGTTCGGGATGCCTTGAGCCGTTTTTACTCGGTGGTAAAGAGTGCCGAAGGGTGCCTCAGGTTCTTCTTTATGACCGGGATTACGAAGATTGAGAATGCCAGCATTTTTTCGGCGTTCAATCCGATTACTGATATTTCGTTCCGGCCGCAGTACGGGAGCCTGGCGGGGTATACGGAAGCGGAAATTGTGCAGTACTTCGGCGGGTTCTTGGATCGGGCCTGTGAGATTCGGCACAAAAACGAAACGCGGGAGCAACTGCTTGCGGAACTTCGCCGGATGTACGACGGTTTCTGTTTTGATCTTTTTGCAAGCACCCACGTTTATGTGCCGTGGTCGGTGCTGCAGTTTTTGTCGGATCCAGGGTTGGGCTTCCTCAATTATTGGCATGACGGAGCCGGACGATCGACGCTTCTTACGAATTTTTTGACGATGCGCGGCATGGATAAGGTATCCGTGTATGCGTCGGAAAAGATGGTGACGTTTGAAGAGCTCTTTACGGCGGCGGATTTGGCGTCTTTGGATCCGACGGTACTGCTTGCACAGGTGGGGTATCTGACGATCAAAGAAGCAGACAACGGGCTTTTCACCTTGGGGTATCCCAATCAGGAAGTTCGGGAATCCATGGCGCGGTTTTACGTGGAGATGATTACCCGGGATGACCGATCAGCCGGCAACAAAACGCGGACGTTGCGAAAAATATTACTCAAAGAAGCCTTCGGCAAGGTTGTGGAGACCGTCAACCGCATTATCACAGGGCTCGATTACGCTCGGTGGAATCTGGTGGATGAAGCGTCCTGCCGCAATGCGGTGCAACTGATGTTGGCAGCCGCCGGTTTGAACGTGCAGCCTGAAAAGCACAATGCCCTGGGGCGCAGTGACCTGGAGATTTCTGACGGCAACCGATATTGGGTGATGGAATTTAAATGGGGCGGAAAAGGCCGCAGGGCGGAAACCATCCTTGAAGAGGCCTTACAGCAGCTGAAGGAACGTCGCTATGGGGACGAAGTGCCGCCGGATGCGGAATTACACCGTATCGCGTTGGTGTTTTCGGAAGAAGCGAGAAAATTTGTGTTGTGGCAGGAAGTGCCGACTGCGTGAAAAAACGAAAGGGGGCGCGGCCGTCAGGCTGTGCCCCCAAACTGACGTGTGCAGAGATTACTTCAGCGCGTCACGCACCGCGTCGCCCATTTCCGAGCACGTCACCTTGCGGCAGCCTTCGCTCATGATGTCGCCCGTGCGCAGACCGTCGGCAAGCACCTTTTCTACCGCTTTTTCAATGCGGTCGGCGTCCTCGGCCATATCAAGGCTGTAGCGGAGCATCATCGAGGCGGACAAAATCGTCGCAATGGGGTTCGCGATATTTTTCCCGGCGATATCGGGTGCCGAGCCGTGCGAGGGTTCGAAAAGCCCCTGGCCCTTGTCGTTTAAGCTTGCGGACGCGAGCATCCCGATGGAGCCCGTCAGCATCGAGGCTTCATCCGACAGAATGTCCCCGAAGATGTTGCCGGTCAACACCACGTCGAGCGCCTTCGGCGCGCGCACGAGCTGCATGGCGGCGTTGTCGACGTACATGTGTTCGAGCGTGACGTCCGGGTAATCCTTGGCAATGCGGATCACGGTGTCGCGCCAGAGCTGACTCGTTTCGAGAACGTTCGCCTTGTCGACGCTCGTTACTTTGTTGCGGCGCTTGCGGGCGGTTTCAAACGCGACGCGTGCGATGCGTTCGATTTCCGGTACCGAGTAGCGCATGGTGTCGAAGGCTTCGAGCGTGCCGGGGAAGTGCCCGTCCACGGCCGTGCGGCGGCCGCGCGGCGTGCCGAAATAAATGTCGCCCGTCAATTCACGCACGATGACGAGATCGAGGCCTGAGACGAATTCGGGTTTGAGGCTTGAAGCGGCGACGAGTTCCTTAAAGCACTTCGCCGGGCGCAGATTGGCAAAGAGCCCCAGGTTCTTGCGCAGGCCCAAAATGGCCTGTTCGGGACGCAAGTGCCGTTCCAACGTATCGTACTTAAAGTCGCCCACGGCACCGAAGAGAACGGCGTCCGCTTCTTTGGCAAGTTTCAGCGTGGCTTCGGGGAGCGGATGTCCGTGGTGCGCGTACGCCACACCCCCGACGTCCGCCGTTTCCATTTCAAAGTCTTGCCCCAGGGCGTTTAAAACCTTGACGGCCTGATCTACGATCTCCGGACCGATGCCGTCGCCCGGGAGTACTGCAATCTTTTTCGTCATGAAAAAATATCCTCTGTTACTGATCTAAAGTCTTTGTAAGCCACGGTTTTTCCGCAAGGCGCTTTTCTTCAAACGTGCGAATCTCATCGGCGCGCTTGGAGAGCGTAATCCCGATGTCGTCAAAGCCGTTCATGATGGCCCAGCGGCGGAAGGCGGCAATGTCAAAGTGCGTTGCGGTACCGTCGGGTTCCGTCACGGTCTGCTTATCTAAGTCGACCGTGAGTTTATATCCCTCGGTTGCTTCGCAGGCGGCAAAGAGCCGATCCATGACGTCGTGAGGGAGCACGATGAGAAGGAGCCCGTTTTTTAAAGAATTCGAATAAAAAATGTCCGCAAAACTCTCCGCGATGACGCAGCGGAAACCGTTTTGCAAGAGGGCCCAGGGCGCGTGTTCGCGCGAAGAGCCGCAGCCGAAGTTTTTGCGTGCGAGAAGAATCTCGGCGCCTTGGTAACGCGGGAAGTTCAGCACAAAGTCCGGGTTGAGCGGGCGCTTTGAGTTGTCCATGCCGGGTTCCCCTTTGTCAAGATACCGCCATTCGTCAAAGGCGTTGGGTCCGTAGCCCGTGCGGTAGATGGACTTTAAGAACTGCTTCGGGATGATGGCGTCCGTGTCCACGTTGCTGCGGTCCAAGGGAACGACGAGCCCCGTGAGCTGCGTAAATTTTTCCATTTTCAGTCTGCCTTAAAAGAGTTTGCTCACGTCGACGAAATGTCCCATGACGGCGGCTGCGGCCGCCATGGCGGGGCTCACGAGATGCGTGCGGCCGCCCTTGCCCTGGCGCCCTTCGAAGTTGCGGTTCGAAGTGGAGGCGCAGCGATCCCCCGCGCCGATGCGGTCGGCATTCATCGCGAGGCACATGGAGCAGCCCGGTTCCCGCCATTGAAAGCCCGCGGCTTTGAAGATCATGTCAAGCCCCTCGCTTTCGGCCTGCAGGCGCACGAGTCCCGAGCCCGGAACCACCAGAGCCTGTTTGACGTTGGGTGCAAGGCGCCGCCCGAGTTTCTGCACGACGGCGGCCGCCGCCCGCAGGTCTTCGATGCGCGCATTGGTGCAGGAGCCGATGAAGACGTGGTCCGGCGCAATGTCCGTGATCTTCGTGCCCGCGGTGAGGCCCATGTACTTAAGCGCCCGTACCCAGCCTTCTTTTTTGATGGGATCCGTTAAGGTTTCGGGATCCGGCACGACGCCGTCGATCGTCGTCACCATTTCGGGGGACGTTCCCCAGCTCACCATCGGGCGGATGGCGGCGGCATCGATTTCCACCGTGACGTCAAAATGGGCGTCGGCGTCTGAGACGAGCGTACGCCAGTACTGTTCGGCCTTTACCCAATCGTCGCCCGTGGGGGCCAAGGGGCGGTTACGCATGTAGTCGATCGTTTTGTCGTCCACGGCGACGAGACCGCTTCTCGCGCCCGCTTCGATCGCCATGTTGCAGAGCGTCATGCGGCCTTCCATCGAGAGGTTGCGGATCGCGGAGCCCGCAAATTCGATGGTGCAGCCCGTGCCGCCCGCGGTGCCGATTTTTCCGATGACGGCAAGGGCAATATCTTTGCCGGTGAGGCCGGGGGCGAGTTTGCCTTCGACCTTTACGAGCATGTTGCGGTTCTTTTTCGTGAGAAGCGTCTGGGTGGCGAGAACGTGCTCGACTTCGGACGTGCCGATCCCGAACGCCAACGCCGCGCATGCACCGTGGGTGGAGGTGTGGCTGTCGCCGCAGACGACGGTCATGCCGGGCAGCGTCGCCCCTTCTTCCGGCCCCATCACGTGAATGACGCCCTGGCCCTTGTCCATGAAGGGAAAGTAGGCGGCGCACCCGCAGGCGCGGATGTTTTGGTCAAGCGTTTCCACCTGAAGACGCGCAATGGGATCCGTGATGCCGTCCATGCCCTTTTCCCAACCGGTCGTGGGGGTGTTGTGGTCGGCGGTGGCGACGATGGAGGAAACGCGCCAGGGTTTGCGGTTTGCCAGCCTCAAACCTTCAAAAGCCTGCGGACTCGTCACTTCGTGCATCAGGTGGCGGTCAATGTAGAGGGTGGTCGTGCCGTCATCTTCGACGTGGACAACGTGTTCGTCCCAAAGTTTGTCGTAAAGGGTCTTTGACATGGGGATTACGGTAGTTTTGTTGTGTCACTTGGAAACGACGGGGGCACGAGAAGACGGGGCTTCAGGGGCTGGCGGCATTTCCGCTTATAAGCGAAGGGTATTCTCGCGTTTTTTATGGGAGGGTTCAAATTCGGCGTAACCGGGGCTAGGGCTTTCGGCTTAGAAAAGGGGACGGTCCCAGGCCGAGAGGCACCGGCGTCGGACGAAAAAGCCCCGCAAAGCACGAAACCTTGCGGGGCTGCGGACGGTTTAACCCAGCCGAAATCAGTTCTTCTTCAGGGTGAACTGATGGCAGTCATTGCACATGAACTGCACGTCCTTGGCGGGACGATCCGCCTTATGGCAGTCTTCGCAGTTCACCGCGCCCTGATGCGACACGTGGGGGTTCGGGGATACGTTCTTCGTGCGTTCGGCAAGCGCTTCGTAAGACACGTGGCACTTCAAGCACTGCGTCTTCGTCGCAAAACCCGTGGATTTCGGCCACATCTTCCCGTGCATCTGGGCCAAGGTCATGTCGGCCGCCATCGGGGCGGAAGAAAGGGCAAGGCCCGCGGCGAGCGCAAAGGCCGCGGCAAAAGTCTTCATCATCATAATATAGTCTCCTTCCTCTTAGGCCTTCTTCGACTTCTTCGCAGCCTTTGCACGGGCGGCCATTTCGGCGCCCGCAATGCGGCCGAATACGGTAGCTGCACCCAACTGAGCGCCGCCTGCGTAGTTGTGGAAGAAGATGCCGCCGGCGGAATTGCCGGCAGCGTAGAGACCGGCGATGCTCTTACCGTCCAAGTCCTGAATTTCCGCCTTGGTGTTGATCAAGGGGCCGCCGAACGTAGCGGTCATGCCGCCCTGGAAGGGCACGGCATAGAAGGGGGCCTTCGCAATCGGATGCGGGTTCTTGTAAGTGCAGGGCGGATTCATTTCGCCCAACTTGTTGGCCTTCAGGGCTTCGTTATAAGCGTCCACGGCCTTCTTCACCTTTTCGGCGGGAAGGTTCACCTGCTTACAGAGTTCTTCAATCGTATCGGCCTTGCCGTACGGGTTGTTGAGTTTGTCAAACTTCGGAATCACGCGGTCCAGAACCGAGCAGTCGCTGTCGACGATCACCCAGGCCATGTTGTCAAGCGTCTGCTGTGCGCAGGTGCGGGCCTTGATGACGTAGGTGTTGTTTTCGTCCATGAAGCGGTCGCCGGAAGTCGTCACCTGAATGCCGTAGCCGGAATTCAAGACGTCGGCAGGATTCACGTGCGTCGCGCCCACGATCGGGCCCGAGTGGAACTGATCCATGTTGACGAACTTCGTAAAGAGCGGTTCGGTGAGCGAAATGTTTTCACCGGTGGTGTGGCGGGAACCACGGAGCACCATGCGCGTTGCCCAACCGCCGATGTAGCGGTCGACCATGCCGGGGTTGGCGGAGAAGCCGCCCGTGCAGATGCAGACGCCGCCGCGGCTCATGAAGGTCTTTTTGCCCACCGGGGTCTGAACTTCGACGCCCGTCACGGCATTGAGGTCGTTCGTCACGAGGCGGATCGCCTTGTGTTCGTACTTAATTTCGATGCCGCGCTTGGCGCAGGCCTTCAAAAGGTCGGCCACGAGCTGAGCGCCGCCCGTGATGCCCTTGCTCATGTCGCCCACGACACGGCAGGTACGTCCGAGACGCGGGTAGGGCATCTTGCGGATCTTGCCGAACTTGACGCCGATATCGCTTTCGAGCCAGTCGATGCCCGCGGTGATGTTGTCGGTGTAGGTACGGTTCAAGGCCTTGTCGCCCATGCCCTTGGAAATACCCATCATCATCTTGTAGAAGGCGTCGGCCGTATCGTCATTGATACCCTGTTCCTTCTGATGACGCGTGCCCCAGCCGCAGACGGAGCCCAAAGCGTAAATGGCGTTGCCGTCGGGACGGTCGCATTTTTCGAGAACGACGACTTTGGCGCCCGCGTCGTGCGCGGTGATGGCGGTAATGAGGCCCGAGGGACCGGCACCGAGAACGACGGCATCGTAGGTGCCGGCGGCTTTCCGAGCGGGAGCCGCTTCGGCGGTGAGACCGAAACCGGCAGCACCGGCTGCGGCGGCGCCGATAAAGGAGGTCTTCAAAAGACCGCGGCGGCTCACATCCGTATTCGACATGATTCTTTCTCCTGAGTGGGTCGGCCGTGAGAACGGCTGACGGGGTTTTCGGCTGAGATCAACAACGTCAGCCTTTAACCTGAATTTAAGCTTAACGCGGCGGATTATGGCAGGGGGATACCACTAAGTAGTCCTGCAGGAGATCAAAAAACGGGGAAAAAAGGCGGGAGTTATCCCGGGGCAAAATTGTGCGGGATGTTTACGAAAGGCAGGCTCGGTCAGAGAAGTGCCTCAGGGTTTTCTCCGCAGTTTGCGTGCCGACCGAACGTTGATCCGGAATTCGAGGGCGGATCCTGAATTCCGGATCAGGCAACTTTGCCGGCGTTTTTGACGGCCGACGTTGAGGATGGTTTCGGTTAAGAGTGCAACGCCGCCGTCATGAACTGCGCAATATGCGTCATTTCCTCGGGACAGAGCGTGTGCTCCATGTTGTACTCCCGCCAAATAAGGGTTTCCGCGAGGGTTTCGATCAATTTGGCGCCGGCCTGTGCGGTGAGGGGATTGATTACGTCGTCAAACGCGCCGTGCCCCATGAAAATCGGGGTGAGGTGCCCGGCCGGCGTGATTTCCGCCGGCAACGTCGAAGCCAGGGGAAGATAGCCGGAAAGCGCGATGACGCCCGCTAAGGGCTGCGGCTGACGAAGCCCCGTGTAAAGCGCCATGGCGGCTCCCATCGAGAAACCGCCGAGGAAAATTCGGTTCGCGGGGGTGCCGGCGGCCACGAGTTCGCGGATCACCTGGCTTACCCGCAGGTGCATGCTGCGGATGCCGCGTTCGTCCTCCCGGCTCGTGAAGTCATCGCTTAAGACGTCGTACCAGGCGGTCGTTTCCCATCCGCGATGGGCGGTGAGCGCTAATTTCGGGGCCTGTGGGAACACGAAGCGTGCCGCGGGGGCGCCGAAGTCGGCGACTTCCCGGGCAAACGGCTCAAAGTCTTTGACGGTCGTACCCATGCCGTGGAGCCACACGACGGTGCATTGCGGGGAAGAACCGTCCACGGGTTCCTTTACAAAGCAGCGGAGAGGGGCGGGGCCCGCGGACTGGCGTCGGTCGTTAAAAAGTGGGACGCCGCGCTGCACGGAACGGCGCGCGATGGCTTCGGGACTCATGTGCGGACGGTCGTCCGGTGCTGAAGCCGCTTTGGGCGGTTCGGGCACGGTCGGTGCCGCCGCAGGATTTTCTTCCGGGGAAGTCGGTGTTTCGACCGGTGCGGCGGCAGCGGGGTCGGGCGCAGGGGCCGGGTTTTCTTTGGCTTTGGGACGGAACGCCTTGATGACGGTTTCGTCCGTTTCGATAAAGGGGCCGCCGATCAGATCCAGACAGTAGGGGACGGCTGCAAAAATCCCGGGTTCCTTAATGCTGCCGTCGGCGTTTTTGGCGCCTCCCAAGGTTTCGGCAATGGCTTTGGGGCGTCCCGGCAGATTGAGAATGAGCGCGGCGTGCCCCGGAATTTCACGGAGCACCCCCACTTGGCGCGACAAGATGGCGGTCGGTACGAAGGCGAGTGAAATGCGGCGCATCTGTTCGCCGAACCCCGGCATTTCGCGGGTGGCGACGGCAAGCGTCGCTTCGGGCGTTACGTCTCTGAGCGCCGGGCCCGTTCCGCCCGTCGTCAGCACCAAATCGCACCCGACGTTGTCCGTGAGATCCCGCAGCGTATTTTCAATCTGAAAGCGCTCGTCCGCAATGAGGCGCTTTTCCACGCGCACGGGCGTCGTTACCGCACGGCGGATCCAGGTTTCCAGGGCCGGGAGCCCTTCGTCTTCATAGACTCCGGCCGAGGCCCGGTCGGAAATTGAAACCAGTCCGAGAATTAATTCATTGTCGGCAGAACGTGTCACAGCCATTTTGTCGTTACCCGCAGAGTTGAAGTCGCAAGAGATTATTCCTCGTCGTCTTGGATTTCCACGGCTTCGAGGTTGAGCGTCGGGAGTTCTTCCGCGTAAAGAAGGCGGTAAATCTCACGAAACGCCTTGGGCGGTTGTTCTTTTTCGGCTTCCCTGCGCGCCTGTCGAATCAACTGACGCAGGCGCTGCAGTTCGACGGCCGGGTGTTTGGCCGCGTAGTCCGTCAAGAAATCGTCGTTCGCAATCAACGCCTCGCGGGCACGTTCGGCCCGCTTATGAGCCGCCGCCGCGGCCCGGCTTTCACCCGTGGCGCGGTCGATCGCTTCACGCACGGCGGCTGCGTTGAGGTTCCGCATGAGTTTGCCGATCAATTGCAGCTGACGGCGCTGGGCGCCGAACGACTTCATGGCGGCAAAGTCGCGGATCGCATGTGCGGTTTCTTCGGGGAGCGGAATCTGACTGATTTGTTCGGCCGTGAGCTGCGTCAATTCTTTTCCCAAGGCCTGCAGGGCGTCGCAGTCGCGCTTACGTTGAGATTTGGAGGGGCGGTCATCGAACTCATCGTCTTCGTCGTGATCGGCTCGGGTGTCGTAGAAAGATTTTCTGGGCATGGAAATCACAAAAAGGGCTTGAAAGCCAAAGGCCTTCCAACCGTTGAACTTTTATTCGGGGACGTCGCGGCGAAAGCCGGACTGCCGCAGGAATTGCAGGAGTACGGGGCGGGACGTCCGCTGATGCTGCTTGAAGCGTAACTATTTTACCAACAGCGGCGTAAACCCCCGTCGTAATGACATGGACCAACCACCCGATGCCCCGGCAATCGATTCCCGCAGATCAATCATGGCGTATCACAAGCCTTCACGGAGTCCGTATCACGGCTGGAAAGCGCACCCAGTCAACACTCGATCAAGCTCTTTCCCTGAGCCGTTGTTCGCCGCGGCGCTACACATTTGGTAAAAGATTTTTTACCGGTGCTTCGTCGTCGGTAAAGCTGCGTTTCATTACACTACGAAGAGGGTGCGGAAATCCGCAGTCCGCCTCTCTTTGGGGAAAGGGAGGCCGCGGAGGTGAAAACCTCACTTTGAGATTTGCCGTGCGTCCCTGACGGCGTCATGAAAAGAATAAAGACATGTTGAAACGTATCGGACTTCTCATTCTCACCAATATTGCCGTGGTGGTGATGCTCAATATCGTGCTCGCCGTCGTCGGTATGGTGTTCGGCATCAATTTCGGCGGTATGGCGGGG
>OIWS01001026.1_pt1 | contig 30907 bp, 19 predicted proteins | sample 1587611 | NCBI WGS metagenome assembly OIWS01 (sample SAMEA3888919, study PRJEB22519) | human gut metagenome | biome: human gut; feature: human-associated habitat; material: faeces | place: Denmark | collected 2010 | reverse complement strand
CCGTCTGCGATCCCGAAAACCGCATCACACGCCGCATCCATGACATCACCAACGCTCAGTTCCGCTCCAAATTCGACGACGACATCGGCAAATTTTCCGGCAATTCCGGAATCGGCATCATCAGCGACTACGAGGACCAGCCGCTCATCATCTCCAGCAAATTCGGTACCTACGCCATCGTCACCGTCGGGAAGATCAACAACATCGACGACCTCGCCCGGCAGGCGTTCGAACGCGGGTTCTCCCACTTCTCGGAATCCAGTTACGGCGAACTCAACCCCACCGAAATCACCGCCATGCTGATCGACCGCAAGGATTCGATCGTCGATGGAATCGAATACGCGCAGAAGGTGATCGACGGCTCCTGTTCCATTCTGGTGCTCATCAACAACAAAATCTACGCCGCCCGCGACCGCTACGGCCGCACCCCGGTGATCCTCGGCGAAAAGGAGGGAGCCTTCGCCGTCTCGATGGAGAGCACCGCCTTCCCCAACCTCGACTACCGCTTCAAATATGAACTCGGCCCCGGCGAAATCGTCGAGATCACTTCGAAAGAGGTGATCCAGAAGCGCGCCCCCGGCGATACGATGAAGATCTGCGCCTTCTTCTGGGTCTACTACGGCTACCCGTCGAGCTGCTACGAGGGGATCAACACCGAAAGCGCCCGCTACCGCAACGGCGAATCGATGGCGGAGGCCGACCGCGATTTCGTCAACGAGATCGATTCGGTCTGCGGCATCCCCGACTCCGGCATCGCCCACGCCATCGGCTACGCCAACGCCGCCGGCAAGCCCTACCGCCGCAGCTTCGTCAAATACACCCCCACCTGGCCGCGCAGCTTCATGCCGCAGAATCAGGCGGCGCGCGACCTCGTCGCCCGGATGAAGCTCATTCCGGTGCAGGAGCAGATCGAAAACAAGCGGATGCTCTTCTGCGACGATTCGATCGTCCGCGGCACCCAGCTGCGCGATACGGTCGTGCGGCTCTACGAACGGGGAGCGAAGGCGGTCCACATGCGGTCGGCCTGCCCTCCGCTGCTCTTCGGCTGCAAGTTCCTCAACTTCTCCCGCTCGCGCAGCGAACTCGACCTCGCCGCCCGCCGCGCCATCGCCCGGCTGGAGACGCGTGAGATCACCGACGAGGTGATTCAGGAGTATCTGGAATACGGTTCGCCCAAGTACGAGGCGATGGTCGAAGAGGTGCGCAAGGAGCTCCATCTCAACACGCTGAAATACCAGAGCCTCGACCGGCTGATCGCTTCGATCGGCATCGACCCGGCGAAGGTGTGTACCTACTGCTGGACCGGGCGCGACGTCGAGGATGAAACGCCGGCCTGCTTCGAATAACAGGGAGGATCAGCCATGTCGGATTTCTGGGTGACCGAAGCGATGAACGGGTTCGGCATGACCGTGCAGGTCGAAGCCGAACTCTGCCGCCGTCAGTCGAAGTTTCAGAAGATCGAACTCTATCAGACGGCGAAACTCGGCCGTCTGCTGCTGCTTGACGGCATCATTCAGCTGACCGACTTCGACGAATTCGCCTACCACGAGATGATGGCCAACCTGCCGCTCTTCGCCCACGAGAATCCGCGCCGGGTGCTGGTGATCGGCGGCGGCGACGGCGGAGTGCTGCGCGAGCTCGGGCGCCATCCTGAACTTGAGGTGATGGATATCTGCGAAATCGACGAGGAGGTCATCCAGGTCGCCCGCGAGTTTCTGCCGGAGATCTCCTGCGGTTTCGACGACCCGCGGGTGAAGATTCACATCGCCGACGGTTCGGAGTTCGTCCGGAATCATCCGGAGGAATACGATGTGATCATCGTCGATTCGACCGACCCGGGCGGTCCGGGCGCGCCGCTTTTCGGCGAGGAGTTCTACCGGAATATGAAGCGGGCGCTGCGTCCCGGCGGAGTCATCGCCACGCAGGCGGAATCCCCCTACCTTCTGCCGGAAATCGTCGCGCGGCTCCACGCGGTCTCCCGCCGGATTTTCAGTTCGGTCGGCTACGGCGCGATCATGGTGCCGACCTATCCGACCGGAATGATCGGGGCGTGTGTCGCCTCCGACGGGGGGGATGTCCGGATTCCGAAGCGGGAGGTCCCGCCGGAACTTGCCGCGCAGCTGCGCTACTACACCAGCGACGTTCACCGGGCGGCGTTCGCCAATCCGGCCTTCGTCAACCGGCTCTTCGCCTGAGGCGGCGACATGCGCGATCCGCAGAAGCTGGCCAATCTCGCGCGCCGTTCCGCGCTCTTCCGGGCGATTCGCGAATTCTTCTACCGGCACGATTTTCTCGAAGTGGAGACGCCGGTGAAGATTCACGCGCCCGCGCCGGAGGAGTACATCGAGTCGGTGCGGGCGGAGGGGGACTTTCTGCGCACCAGTCCCGAGCTGGCGATGAAGGGGATGCTCGCCGACGGCTTCGAGCGGATTTTCCAGATCGGCAGCTGTTTCCGGGCGGGGGAGTTCGGCCGGAAGCACCGCGAGGAGTTCACCATGCTCGAATTCTACGCCGTCCGGATGGAATACCGGGAGCTTGCCCGGCTCACCGCCGCTCTCGTCGCGGAGGCGGCGCGGAAGCTCTGCGGCGACGAAACGCTCCGCTACCGGGGCGAGACGATCCATCTGGGGGATTTTGAATTTCTGACCGTCCGCGAAGCGTTTCAGCGTTATGCGGGAACGACGGTGGAGGAGGCGGAGCGGTGCGACTGCTTCGACGAGTGGATGGTGACGAAAATCGAACCGCAGCTCGGCCGCGGGAAGCTCACCTTTCTCTGCGACTACCCGGCCGACCGTGCCTCGCTGGCGCGGCTCCGGGCCGACGACCCATCCGTCGCGGAGCGGTGGGAGCTCTACATCGCCGGAATCGAACTCGGCAACGCCTTCGGGGAGCTGACCGACCCGGCGGAACAGAAAGCGCGCTTCCGGGCCGCTCTGGAATTCCGGGCGAAGGCGGGGATGCACCCCTATCCGGAACCGGTGGAGTTCTTCGACGCGCTGGACCGCGGCCTGCCGCAGAGTTCCGGCTGTGCGATGGGGCTGGACCGGCTCTGCATGATCTTCTGCGACGCCGACGACATCGCCGACGTCCGCGCCTGACGCCGGGAAAAGAAAATCGGCAGTTTAAGCAGGCACGTCAAACTTTTCACCGGCTTTGCCTATCCTCTCTTTCTGGATCTTTGAGAGGAAATTTTTATAATAAAAAGCGTCCTTTCCGTTGAAATAAGCTGAAAAAATGCTATTCTATATCAATTGCTTATTTGATATAAGTCGTTTTTTGCCGCTTGTTTTTCATCGGCAATGACAGCAAACAGAGGAATTTCCACAATGGGCAATACGGCAGAAAAGTACACTCCCGGGCAGCATACCGTCGGCACTATTTTAAATTACATCAACAACGGAGAGATCGCCATTCCGGAAATTCAGCGGCCGTTTGTGTGGAAGGGACGACAGGTTCGCGATTTGATCGATTCCCTGTACAACGGGTATCCGACCGGTTATCTCATTGTCTGGCAGAATCCGAATGTCAAACTGAAAAATGGAGAGACATCTGCCGGAAAGAAGATTCTGATCGACGGTCAGCAACGGGTCACTGCTCTGATGACCGCGATCGGAGGATATGCCGTACTGAATGAGGACTACGAAAAGAAGCAGATTGCCATCGCGTTCAATCCGCTGGCAAAATCGGCGGAGGAACGGTTTGCGGTCAGTACACCGGCTCACCGGAAAAGCTCTTTCTGGATTCCGGATATTTCGACAATCTTTCTTCCCAACTTCGACAGTTATGAATTTATCGATGATTACGCGGCAAAAAATCCTGACGTCAACAAGAGAGAGTTAAACCGGGCAATCATGCAGTTGTTGAACATTCGCTCGTGTCAACTGGGAGTCATCACTCTGACAGCCGATCTGGATATCAGTGAAGTAACCGAAATTTTTGTCCGCATCAACTCGCAGGGAAAACGGTTGAACGAGGCGGATTTTGCGATGTCCAAAATCGCCGCCGATGAGCGCTTCGGCGGCAACCTGCTCCGCAAGGCGATCGATTACTTCTGCCATCTGGCCGTCGATCCGGCATTCTATGGTCCACTGTCGGAAAAAGACACGGAATTCATGCAGTCAGAATTCGCTCCACGGCTGAAATGGCTGAAAGATGACTATGACGACATCTATGACCCGGATTACAACGATATGCTGCGGGTCTCCTCCATGCATCAATTCGGCCGCGGCAAACTGGGCGATCTGGTCAGTCTCCTTTCCGGCCGCGATTTCGTCGAGCGCACCTTCAAAGAGGAGATTGCAAAGGAAAGTTTTGAGAAACTCACCGCCGGTGTTGTGAATTTTATGAATCAGTACAATTTTGAGCAGTTTGTACTGGCGATCAAATCCGCCGGCTATATCAGCTCGAAACTGCTGAATTCAAAGATGACGTTAGACTTCGCCTACACTCTTTATCTCCTGCTTCAAGCCAGCAACGAACTTCCCAAAATTTCAATCAAGCGCTACGTACAGAAGTGGTTTGTGCTGTCAACGCTTACCGGCCGTTACATCGGGTCGCCCGAATCTCAGATGGACCGCGATCTGCGCTCCATTGAGACGAAAGGATTTCTCCCCTTCCTGCAGGAGACGGAAGAGGCGGAACTTTCGGAGACGTTCTGGTCTGTCGGCCTGGTGCAGAATCTGGAGACCTCCTCCATCTCCAGCCCCTATTTCTCCACCTTCCTGGCTGCGCAGATTCACCATGGGGACCGTTCTCTGCTCTCCCATGCGGCAAGGGTTTCCGACTTGATTTCCGCAGGTGACGTACACCATATCTTTCCCAAGGATTTTCTGAAAAAGAATCAGATTACAGACAAATCCCGCTACAACCAGATTGCCAACTTTACTTATCTGGATACCGGGGTGAACATTTCTATCGGGAAACGTGCTCCCGACGACTATTTCCGGGCGGCATTGGAACAGTGTTCCACCGGAGAAATCAAAGTAGGCACAATCATGGATGAAGCTCAGTTCAAAGAGAATCTGGCCGCCAACTGCATTCCGGAGGAGATCATCAGCATGAGTGCGGCTGATTACGACCGTTTTCTGCAACAGCGGCGCATTCTTATGGCGCGGAAGATCAAGGAATATTACCAGTCGTTGTGACTGTCAGCCCGGAGTCCGGCTGGTTTTCATCTTACTGCCGGTACATCACCGGGAAGGTGCCGCGGCGGGCTTCGCCGGTTGGCGCGTCCACCGGGCCGACGCGGTCGATGCGCCCCCAGCGGCGGCTGAACGGCCAGAAGACGATCCACGCCTTGCCCACCAGATTCTCCCGCGGAACCGCGCCGAAAAAGCGGCTGTCGAGGCTGAACTGCGAATTGTCCCCCATCATGAAGTAGTGATCCTCCGGAACCACATACTCCGAGCCGGGCTCGGCCAGATGGTGCCCCATGAAGTTCAGATGCCCCTGGTAGCCGCCCTTGCCGCTGTAGAGCTTCTCAAAGACCGGATCCAGTTCGTAAATCGGCTTGAACTCCTTCGCCCCGCGCGGCTTGACCTGCAGAACGTTGTCGACGATCTTCAGCGTGTCGCCGGGCAGCCCGACCAGCCGCTTGATGTAGTAGTAGCCGCTCACGTCGGAGAGCTTCCGGTTGTCGGCGATCAGCCCGTCGGTGTTGAAGACGACGATGTTCCCGCGCCGCAGCGGAAAGAGGTAGAGCGAAAACCGTTCGACGAACAGATGATCCCCCAGCGAGAGAAATCCGTCGCACACCACCTCGCCTGGCCGGTAAGGGCGCGAAAGCTCCAGATTGGAGTACTCCTCAACCTTGCGGAAGTCGCCGGGCAGTTTGTATTCCTCCGGGCCGATGCGGAAGGCGGTGCTGTCCGACACCCCGTCCCCGGCGCGGCGGAAGGAGTTCAGATCAAGTTCGCCCGCCGTGCGGACCTCCAGCTTCGCCGGACGCGCGGAGAAGAGCAGCCAGTTGATCGGCTGCGGCAGTTTCCCCAGCAGCGGATTGGTGGCGTTCTCCCGCTCCATGAAGTGGATGCCGTAGAGCGTCGGCTGCATACTGCTGGTCGGAATCCGGAACGGCTGGAAGTAGAGCCCCCGGATGCCGAAGGCGACCGCGCCGACCACCAGCAGAAGGTCGAGCAGTTCGCGGATCTTCCGGTGGCGGTACGGCGGCGCAATCCGCGCGTATCTCTCCGCCAGCTCCTTCATCCGGCCGGGGTCGGCGGAGCGCGCCTCGTCGATCAAGGCATCCAGATCAGCGCGGACCGCGGGGGAAAGAATGTCGTCGTCGGCATGGCGGCGCAGCCGCATCTCCGCGACGAACTTGTTCATCGCCTTCTGCCTGCGGCTGAAAATCCCGGCGAAGTACCGCCGCAAAAATCCCGGATTCTCCCCCATGGTCACTCCTTTTTCAGTTGAGTTCCGACGCCTTGAGCACGGCGACGAACGCCTCCTGCGGAATATTCACCTGACCGATCAGCTTCATGCGCTTCTTGCCCTCCTTCTGTTTTTCGAGCAGTTTGCGCTTGCGGGTGATATCGCCGCCGTAGCACTTGGCCAGCACGTTCTTGCGGAGCTGGCGGATGCTTTCGCGGGCGATCACCTTGCCGCCGACCGCCGCCTGAATGGCGATCTGGAACATCTGCGGCGGAATCACCTCCTTCAACCGCTCGGCGAGCTGGCGGCCGCGGGTGTAGGCCATGTCGGTGTGGACGATCGAACTGAAGGCGTCCACCGGCTCCCCGTTGACCAGAATGTCGAGCTTGACCAGCTTGTCGGCGCGGTATCCGGCCGGTTCGTAATCCATGCTGCCGTAGCCGCGGGTGATCGATTTGAGTTTGTCGTGGAAGTCGATCAGAATTTCATGCATCGGCATTTCGGCGGTGATGATGACGTGCCCGGCGTCGACCGAATCGGTCGCGGTGCAGACGCCGCGCTTGCTCATGACCAGATTCATCACATCCCCGATGTAGGCGGTCGGAATCATGATCCGGCAGTTGATGATCGGCTCCTCAATCCGGTCGATGCCGGAGGGATCGGGCAGAAAGACCGGGTTGTCCACGTCGATCTTCTCGCCCGACTTCATGTAGACGTGGTAGATCACCGAAGGATAGGTGGCGATGATGTCGCAGTTGTATTCACGCCGCAGACGCTCCTGGATGATCTCCATGTGGAGCAGACCGAGGAATCCGCAGCGGAAGCCGAATCCGAGCGCCGCCGAGGTCTCCGCCTGATAGAGGAAGGCAGCGTCGTTGAGCTGCAGTTTCGCCATGCTCGCCTTGAGCTGCTCGTAGTCGGCGGTGTCGATCGGGTAGATGCCGCTGAACACCATCGGCCGGATCTCCTGAAACCCGGGCAGCGGTTCCCGGCAGGGATTCTTGACGTCGGTGATGGTGTCGCCCATCCGGGTGTCGGAAGGGCTCTTGAGGTTCGGAATCAGGTAGCCGACCGAACCGGCGGAGAGCGCCTCGTCGGCCCGCATCTCGGGGCTGAAGAAGCCGACCTCCTTGATTTCACTTTCGATGCCGTTGCTGAAGAGCCGGATGCGCATGCCGCGGCGGAACTCCCCGTTGCGGACCCGGACATAGTTCACCACCCCGCGGTAGGCGTCGTAGTTAGAGTCGAAGATGAGCGCCGAAGCCCCCGGCTCGTCGGTGACCACCGGGTGGGGAATGCGCTCGACGATCGCCCGGAGCAGCTCCGGCACCCCTTCGCCGGTCTTGCCGCTCACGCAGAGCGCCTCTTCGCGGGGAAGCGCGAGGATCTCCTCCATCTGCTCGTAGCAGAGCGGCAGGTTGGCCGCGGGCAGGTCGATCTTGTTGATCACCGGGATAATCTTGAGGTTCTGCCGGAAGGCGAGGTTGACGTTGGCGACGGTCTGTGCCTGCACCCCCTGCGTGGCGTCGATCAGCAGCAGTGCGCCTTCGCAGGCGCAGAGCGACCGGGAGACCTCGTAGGTGAAGTCGACGTGTCCGGGGGTGTCGATGAGATTGAGCTCGTAGGTGTTCCCGTCGGTGAAGGAATAGTGCATCCGGACCGGATGGGATTTGATGGTAATGCCGCGTTCGCGTTCGAGATCCATCCCGTCGAGGAGCTGTTCCTGCAGGTCGCGGACGGCGACGGTGCCGGTCAGTTCGAGCAGCCGGTCGGCCAGCGTGGATTTGCCGTGGTCGATGTGCGCGATGATGCAGAAGTTGCGGATCAGTTCAAGTTTTGCCATGTCTGCAGTCCAGGGGTTTGTTTCTTATTCATCCGGATAATATAGCACAACCGCGGGGGGAACTCAAATGTTCCCGGCGCAATTGCCGAAAGTTTCCCATCCTCCGCCGTTTCATGGAAAAGAGAGCGCTTTTTTCCGTCGCGGCCGTTGCGTTGCGCCGCATTTGTGATACAGTAAGAGAAAACCAGAAAACGGGGGAACTTTCATGCGGGAAAAAATTCTGCTCAACGACGACTGGCGGCTGCTCGTCAATCCGCCGGAAACGGCCATTCCGGTGTCCAAGGCCGCGATGTACCTCTCCGCCAAAACCGAACGGCTCAAATGGGGGCCCGGCGCCTACCGCCACAACGACGTGCCGGGATTCTGGGATCTGGAGCAGGAGCTCCCCGCCGAACCGTGGGAGAAGGTCGATCTGCCGCACGACTACATCATCCGGCAGGCGCCCGATCCGAACGAAGCGGGAGCGCTCGGCTTTTTCCACTACGTGCCCGCCTGGTACCGGAAGCACTTCACGCTCGCGCCGGAGGATGCGAACCGGCGGCTCACGCTCTACTTCGAAGGGATCAACGGCATCTCCGAACTCTACCTCAACGGCTGTTTCCTCAAGCGCAGCACCAGCAGTTACGTCCCGTTCGAAGTGGACATCACCGATCTCGCCCGGTTCGACCGCGAGAATGTGATCGCCGTCTACACCGATCCCCGCTCCTTTGAGGGGTGGTGGTACGCCGGCGGCGGCATCCACCGCAACGTCTGGCTGGTCAAGACCGCGCCGCTGGCGGTCGACCTCTGGGGCGTCTTCGTGCCGGTGCGGAAGGAGACGGAAACGAGCTGGCGCGTCCCGGTCGAAGTCACGCTCCGGAACATCAAGTTCGAGGCGGCAGAGGCGTCGCTTCGCTGTGAAATCCTCGCGCCCGGCGGCGGAAAGGCGGGGGAGCTTCTCCTCTCCGGCACGGTTCCGGCGCGCGACACGGCGACACTTCGCGGAGAAACCCGGGTCGACTCGCCGCTCCTCTGGGATCTGGAGACACCGAACCTCTACACGCTCAAAGTCACCGTCCGCCGGAAGGATGGCGAAATGTGCGACATGGTGGAACAGCGGTTCGGCTTCCGGGAGATCGAAATGACGCCCAACCGCGGCCTCTTCCTGAACGGCCGCCATGTCAAGATCAAGGGGGTCTGCGCGCACCAGGACTTCGGGCTGACCGGGAAGGCGGTGCCGGACAACCTCTGCCGCTACCGGGTTTCGCTCTTCCGCGAGATGGGGGCGAACGCCTTCCGCGCCAGCCACTACCCGCATCCGGAAGCGACGATGGAGGCCTGCGACGAACAGGGATTGCTGGTGCTGGACGAGACCCGGCGGTACGAATCGAATGAAGAGGCCGTCGCCCAACTGGAGGCGCTCGTCCGGCGCGACCGGAACCACCCCAGCGTCTTCCTCTGGTCCACCGGCAACGAGGAGATGGCCTACCACGGCATGGAGCAGGGGCACCGGATTCACCGGGCGCTGGAGCATGTGATCCGCCGGCTCGATCCGACGCGGCCGGTCACGACCGCGATCACCAACGTGCCGGATGCGAGCGTCTACGCCATCAGTGAAGTGATCGGGGTGAACTACAACCTCGATCAGCTCGACGACCTGCACCGCCGCTTCCCGGAGAAACCGTTCGTCTCCAGCGAGAACTGCGCGGTCGGCTCGACCCGCGGCTGGTACTGGGGCGACAGCCCCGAGCGGGGATACATGGACGCGCGGGACTTCAACCCCGGCCCCGGCACCTTCCAGCTCTTCGGGCGCGAACGGACCTGGAAATTTTTCATGGAACGGCCGTGGATCTCCGGCGGCTTCCAGTGGGACGCGATCGAACACCGGGGCGAAGCGATCTGGCCGCGCCTCTGCTCCTGCTCCGGCGCGCTCGACCTCTTTCTGCTGAAGAAGGAGGCGTTCTACCAGAACCAGTCGCACTGGCTGGAGCGGCCGATGATCCACCTGCTGCCGCACTGGAGCCACCCCGGGTTCGAAGGGATGCCCGTCAGCGTCTGGGCCTACACCAACTGTGACGAAGCGGAACTCTTCCTGAACGGCGTCAGCCTCGGCCGGAAGCGGGTGGAGAAATACCTCCATGTCGAGTGGCAGGTCCCCTACACCCCGGGCAAACTGGAGGCGGTCGGCTATCTCGACGGCCGCCGCGCCGCCGGGGATGTGCGGGAGACCGCCGGTCCGGGCGTCAAGCTCGCGCTGAAGCTGGAGAACGGCCCGGTGGCCGCCGGCGGCAATGAGATCGCGCTCTTCACCTGTTCGGTGCTGGATGCCGAAGGGCGCGAGGTGCCCGACGCCTCGCCGCTGGTGCGGTTCGACTGCTCCGGCGCCGGAACGATTCTCGGGACCGGTTCGGACAACACCGACCCGGTTCCGGTTCCCTCGCTCGACCGGAGGATGTACGCCGGCAAGATCGCCGTCGCCCTCCGCCCCGGCAAAGCCGACGCGACCGGAACGGCAAAGGCGACGCTCATCGCGCGTTCGGAGTCGCTCCGCAGCGCGTATCTGCCGGTCGAATTCCTCGCTCCGGCGGAGAAATAACGGCGAAATGACGGAAAACTGACGGCAGGGGAGCGGTACCGTTCCGCCCTCCTGCCGTCGACGCTTCAGGCGTCAGCACTCGATCAATTCGTAACGGGTGGAGCCTGCACCGCATTTCTCGGCATAGGCGAGGATATCTCTGCCCCGGAACTTTCTGCCCCGTTGTGCGGCGGCATCCCAGCAGGCGGCGTCCACCGCGACCGGGTCGGAGGAGAGGAAGAGCCCGATGTCGGGCAGAACCGGCTTCATCGCGTGGGGTTCACAGTCGCACCCTTTGGTGATGTTGAGCGCGAAGTTGAGGTAGATGTGCCGTTTGCCGTGACTGGAGGCGAAGGCGTACTCCGCGAGCTTCTCACGGAAGAAGCGGCCGCCGAAGAGCGCGTTCCACAGCCCCCCGAAGGAGAGGATCGAAATCGCGTGATGGGGGCAGATCGAGAAGCAGGCGCCGCAGCCGACGCATTTTTCGTGATCGATGTGCGGATGGTCGCCGATGGTGATCGCGCCCTCGTTGCAGCGGCCGAGGCAGGCGCCGCAGCGGCGGCATTTCCAGCGCCGGATGCGCGGCTTGACCCCCATGTGCATGGCCATCTTGCCTCCCTTCGACGCGAACCCCATCGAGAGCTGTTTCAAGGCGCCGCCGAACCCGGCCAGCATGTGCCCCTTGAAGTGGGAGAGCACCAGCACCTGGTCGGCCTCGGCGAGGAGGCGGGCGATGTGACAGCTGGAGAAGTGGTGCAGATTCACCGGCACGGCGACATCCTCCTCGCCGCGGGCGCCGTCGGCGATCACCACCGGCAGCTGGGTGAAGCCGTGCTCGTGAGCGAGACGGATGTGCCGCTCCCGTTCGAACCGTTCGCCGCCGTAGAGGACGCTGGTCTCGATGTAACAGCTTTCGATGCCGCGTTCGCGGAGAAAGTCGAGGATTCCGGCGTAGTTCTCCGGGCGGAGGAAGGTGCGGTTCCGTTTTTCGCCGAAGTGGACCTTGAGCGGAATCGAAGAGTCGAGCGAAACCGGTTCCCGTTCGACGAAGCGTTCGAGCAGCTGCCGCGCGGCGGCGGAAACCTCCCCGGCGGAGGCGTGTGGCGGGAGCGGTTTGAAGTAGACGTTTGCCATAAGAAGATCCTCTTGTAAATTCGTGCGGTCAATCCATCGTGGCGCGGCGGAAGAGTTCCGCCGCCGCGCACGTTCCATTTACGGCAGGCGGTTGCCGGCGGAGCGGTAGATTTCGTACCACTCCTCGCGGGTGAGTTCCACGTCGGCCCCCCGGCTGTAGTCTGCGACGCGGTCGGCGCGGGTGGTCCCGATGATGGTCTGAATCCGGGCCGGATGGCGCGCAATCCACGCGATCGCCGTCGCTTCGCGGGAGATTCCGTAGCGCTCGCCGATTCTGCCGAGCGTCGTGTTCAGCTCCGCGAATCTGCTGTCCACCAGAAAGTTCCCCTCGAAGAACCCGAACAGGAACGGCGACCAGGTCTGGATGGTGACCTCCCGGAGCCGGCAGTACTCCAGCACGCTGCCGTCGAACATGGTCCCGGCGGAACTGTTGATGTTCACGTTGAGGCCGCAGTCCACGAGCGACGTATGCGCCGGGCCGAATTGAAGCTGGTTGACGATCAGCTTCCGGGGGAGGAACTTCTGGAGCAGCTCCATCTGCGCCGGATTCTCGTTGCTCACGCCGAAATGGCGCACTTTGCCGGAGTCGTACAGAAGCTGGAACGCTTCCGCAACCTCCTCCGGCTCCATCAGCGTGTCGGGGCGGTGAAGGAGGAGAAGGTCGAGACGGTCGGTTTGCAGCCGCTTCAGACTGCCCTCCACCGATTCGAGGATATGTTTTTTGGAAAAATCGAAGAACCCTTTCCGGATGCCGCATTTGCTCTGGAGGAGGATCTTCTCCCGCAGGCCGGGATGTCTGGCCAGCAGCTCGCCGAACCGGGTTTCACAGAGGCCGCCGCCGTAGATGTCGGCGTGGTCGAAGAAATTGATTCCGGCCTCCAGGGCGGCGAAGAACAGCCGCTCCAGTTTCTCTGCCGGGAGTTCCCCGATCCGCATGCAGCCGAGGGCGACGGCAGAGGCGTTCAGGCCGCTGTTTCCGAGATTGAGCTGTTTCATCATGATTTCTCCTGTGCTGTCAGCGTATCGTTTCGCTAATATACAACGCAAAAAAATTCCCGTCAATCCGTCTCTCCCGGAATCCGGAGGATTTTGAACCGCCGGCGGGCGGCGGAACCCGTTTCTGCCGCTGCCGGTCGGGAATTTGCAATTTCCCAACCGGGCGTGTATTGTAGGGAAGAGAACCTGCAGCGGGAGGGCGTGAAATGAAACGGAGAGTCGTCTGGTGGATCGTTCCGGCCGGAGTTGCGGTTGCGGTGGTTTGCGGATTTCTTCTCTTCCGGAGCGGCTCCGGATATGAGGCCGCGCAACGCGCGCTGACCCGCCTTGCTGCAGAGCGCGATTTTGCCGCGCTGGCCGAACGGAACATCGCCGCACAGCGGATGGTGCGCGACAAGTCGAATGCACTGCTCGACATCGGGCGGCGCATCGTCGGGCCGGCCGGAGATCCCGACTACTTTTGTCCGGGGTTCGGACCGCTTTCCACGTTTCTGACCAGTCCGGAAGCGCAGCGCAATACGCGCGCAGTTGTTGCGGAAAACGGGGAGGTCCTCCGCGCGCTGGAGGCGTTCTACGATCAGAAGGGCGGTGTGCAGCTCATCCTCTCCCCGGAGGAGCTGCGGAAGTTCCGCCGGAGCATCAACCGGATCATCAACCTCTGCTGTGACCGGATGGCGCTGGCGGTGCTGGAGCGCAACCGGGAACGGGCCGGGCGGATCCTGGACGAGAGCTGTTATTTTCTGACCGTCACCTCGCAGCCTTCCAGCTTGCGGGAGCTCTCGGACTTCAACATTGCGCTGACCGTCTGGCAGGTGCACATCTTCGGTACGTATGTCAACACTTTTCCGTTGACGGAGCGGGAGATCGATGCACTGTCCGGCCAGCTCCAGACGTTTCAGGGGAGGTTGAGCGGCTCGTTTCGGAGCGCGCTCGCCGGGGAGTGTCTCGCGCTGTTCCGGCAGTTTTCCGCCGGGGATCCCCGGCTCTCCTGGCGGATCGATCGGTATGACGACTATTTCCGGCGGCTGAACCGGCTGCCGCGCGACCGCTGGAGTCAGGCGGAGCGGATTTTTCAGGTCGCGGAGCGGATCGCCGGCCGATGCCGCAACTTCCGCGAATACGGTTCGGCCGTCGCCGCGTTCCGGCAGCTGGAGCAGGAGACCGAAGCTGCCGCGCCGCTGGTTCAGCATTTCTGCCGTCCCTTCTGGACGCTCTACCGCGGCGGCGCGGAGATCGGCGCGCAGTTCCAGTGCGATCTGGTGAAACTCGCCGTTCTGAAGTTCTGGAATCAGCGGGAGCGGCTCCCGCGGAATCTCGCGGAACTCGCCGCAGTGAAGTGCCCGGAAGAGGCGCTGATCGACCCGCTCACCGGACGGCTTTTGACCCTGGAGATCCCGCCGGAGGCGGACCGCATTCAGGTTCTGCACGGCGGCCGGAACTGGGGGAGGCCCATCCGGCTCTCCCGGCCGTGACGGAGCCGCGTCATCCGCCGCGGGTCCGGCGGTACTCCTGCGGCGAGAGCTGAAACGCCTTCCGGAATGCCTTGCTGAAGGCAAACTGATTGGCGAATCCGGTCGCGTCGGCCGCTTCCGCACAACTGACCGAGGCGTCGCGCAGCAGTTTGGCCGCTTCCGCCAGACGGCTGTTCAGCAGAAAACGGCCGATGGAGATGCCGAACGCTTTCCGGAACCTTTTCTCCAGCGACGAGCGGGAGGTGCCGAACTCCCGGGCCAGCCGGTCCAGACCGGGGGATTCCGCCAGATGCGCCCGGATGAACTCCAGAAGCGGGAGAAAGTCCAGATAGGCCGTCCGGAAATTCTGCAGTCCGAGACGCGGTTCGCTCTGTTCGAGAATGAGTTCCAGCAGTTCGAATTCCGCCCGTTTCAACCGGCAGACCTCCGGCAGCGTCTCGTGCCGGTTCTCCGCCAGAATCCGGACCAGCGCACAGATCCGCTCCCGGATCTCCCCTTCCAGCAGACGGGGGACCCGGTAGAACTGCAGGATGTTCCAGTTGGGTTCCAGAAAGAAGTTGAAATGGCCCCAGATGCTCAGGTGCCTCTCGTCCAGAGCGAGAAACCGGTGACGCACGCCCGCGGGGATCACCCAGCAGGAGGGGCCTTCCGCATGAATCTCCTCCTCCTCGTCGAAGAGACAGCTGCTTCCGTGGTACGGAATCCCTTCGAGCCGCTCCTGACAGGTCACCACTGTGAACGGCAGGGTGCGGACCGTCCGCGGGTGGTCTGGAAACACCCGGGTTACATCCCCGTCCAGCCGTTCGATGCGCAGGTGGCGGAAATATTCCGATTTTCCGTAATATGACATAGTATTTCTCTGATTCAACATTCTTTTTTTCCATCTTTTGTAATATACTATAAAAAAAGAGAAAACCAATGTTCCGCGTAAGAAAATGATTTCAGGAATCGTTCTGCTCATTCTCGCCGGAATCTGCTGGGTCGCGATCGGCATTGCGGTCAGCCGCTGTGCCGCGACCGGGTTGAACTACAACATCGTCCAGATGATCTCCTCGGCCGGAGCCGCTCTCATCAGCGTGCCGGTTCTGCTTCTGTCGGGCGGCCGGCCGGAACTGCCGGGGAAGATTCTGCTGGCCGTCTTTCTGCTTCATTTCGGCGCGGGCGTGGCGAACTATTTCAATTACGTGTTGACTGCGCGCGCCATGCGGCTCGGCCACAACGGCATCGTCTGGGGAATGATGCAGTCCGGATTGCTGGCTCCCTTTCTGATGGGCGTGCTCTTTTTCAACGTGCCGCTCCCGCTCGGGCGAGTGCTGGGAATCGCCGCGATTCTCTGCGGCATTCTTCTGCTGGGAGTGACCCGGGACCCGGGTGCGGGCCGCCGGAGTTCCTCCCGGGCGCGCTGGCTCATTCCGGCATTCGGCGCATTCCTGCTCGCGGGCGTGACGCAGTGCTGCAACAGTCTGCCCTCCTACTGGAAGATCGCCGCGGATTCCGGAAGCGTCTTCCGCACCTTCTCCTGCATGACGGGCAATGCGGCGGGATTTCTGATCTGTCTGGAATTCGATCCGGCGCTGAGGCGTTCCCCCCGGTCCGCGGAGTGGAAGATCGGCCTGCTGCTTCTGCTGTTGTTCTGCCTCAGCAACTATTTCTTCTTTTACAACGGGCTGAATCTCGTCGCGGAGGCCGGTGCCGGCTCCATCGGCTATCCGATTCCGATCGGCGTGTGCATCATAGGCTTCACCGTGTACTGTGCCGTGCATCGGAAGGAGCGTTTCCCGCTCGCCGGCTGGATTGGATTGATCGCCGTCACGCTGGGGATCATCGGCATCAGTCTGCGATGAACCGGTCCGCCAGTGTGCCTGTGAAAAACGTCGCGGGGTTCGCCGCGGATAAAATTTTGCTTCGTGATAGTGCATCCAGAAAACTACAAAGAAGGGTAAGACGATGGATTCTTTCGCCAGACGGGACCGTTTTGTACAGCAGCTTTTCGTACCGGGCAGAAAGCGGAAAAGATTTTTTTCGCTGCTCTGCAACGGCAACCAATTGACCTCCGACACCCTTGACTTCCGGGACTCCTCCCGGCCGCAGGAGCACTGGGACGAGCGGGAAATCCTCTATGAGATCGAGCCGGGCAGGCTGATGCTGCGCCTGAATATGCGCATCTACCGAAAGTTCCCCATCGTCGAATGCCAGCCCTGGCTGGAAAACCCCGGCGCGGAACCGAGCGGGATCGTGGAGGAGTTCCGCCCGCTGGATCTGCAGGAGGAGCTGCCGCCGCAGAATCTTGTAATGCCGGACTGGCAGGACGGCACTCATATCACCGTCCGTTACAATCTCGGTTCCTGCGCCGACATCAACGACTTCATTCCGCAGACGCGGGAGCTCTGGACCCGCTCCGGCTCCAACCGTTTCATCATGGAGTCCTGCGAAGGGCGGCCGAGCTCGACATTTCTCCCCTACTTCGGCGTCGACACTGGCGAATTCGAGGGGATGAACATCGGCGTCGGCTGGGGCGGCGCGTGGAAGGCGGAGATCGAGATCCCGGTGGAGAACTGTCCGGTCTTCTACCACCTGCACCACTACCGGATCTCTCTCTCCATGCTGCGCACCCGGTTCCGGGTGCTGCCGGGCGAGAAACTCCGTCAGATTGGATTCTTCCTCCATTTCCGCGGCGGGAAGAGCGTCCGCGAGGCGCAGAATGAACACCGCCGTTTCATGGTCGCCCATCATGCGCCGCGCGATTCGAAGGGGAATCTCCTCAAGCCGCCGGTCTCCTTCGTCACCTGGGGCGGACTCTCCTCCGGAAAAATGCTCGACCGGATCGCCGCAATCGAAAGGCATCAGCTCCCTTACGAGGTGTTCTGGATCGACGCCGGGTGGAGCGGCTACCCCGGCCCCTGTCCCCACTTTCTCGATGAGGAGGAGCAGAAGAAGGAGGGTCGCTCCGACTGGCCGGTGCGGGTTGGCAACTGGGAGATCAACTCCGTTCCGCATCCGAACGGACTCAGGCCGGTCAGCGACGCCGCGCGGAAGGCGGGGATGAAATTTCTCGCCTGGTTCGAGCCGGAACGGGTGCATTCGCGCTGCCGCGGCTCCATCCTCACCGAACACCCGGAGTGGCTGACGACCTGCGGTGACAGCGACGTCTTTCTGCTGAATCTCGGCAATCCGGAGGCGCTGGACTACATCTTCCATACGCTCCGGACGCTGATTGAGGAGCAGGGAATCGACATCTACCGCGAGGACTTCAACTTCAACACGCTTCCCTACTGGGCCGCAATGGATGCGCCGGACCGGATCGGCGTCGCGGAGATGAAACATGTCGCCGGCCATTATGAACTGTGGGAACGGCTCCACCAGGCGTTTCCGGACATGCCGTTCGACAACTGCGCTTCCGGCGGTCGCCGGCTCGATTATCTCGCACTCACCTACAGCTGGCCGCTCTGCCGGAGCGATTACGCCTGTCTGCTATACTATCTGCGGGAGTACGTTCAGGTTCAGAGTCTTTACTTGAGCGACTGGGTGCCGCTCCATGCGGGATTCACCTGGATGCCGGAACACGACCCCTACGATTTTCTGAGCTGTTCCGGGACCGGTATTTCCAACAAGATCTGGCAGTACGACAGCCGGAGCGTTCCGGCGGATGACGCATATGACTGGGAGTATCACCGCACCATGCTCCTCCAGCAGAAACGGCTCCGCGACATCCTGATCGACGGCAATTTGTATCCGCTGACGGAACGGCCGGACAATCCTGCGGTCTGGTGCGCCTGCCAGGTTCACCTGCCGGAGAGCGGAAGCGGTTTTGTCCTCGCCTTCCGCCGTCCGCAGAGTCCGGAGATGCAGATGAGCTTTGCCCTCAACGAGATCCAGCCGACGGCGGAGTACGAACTGGAATATCTGGACGGTACGACCCGCATCGTCGGGGGCGGGGAACTTGCTTCCGGCCTGCAGATCGTCATGGAGATTCCCCGTTCCGTCACCCTCATCTACTATCGGAGAGTGAAATGAACCATATAAAACCGTTCAAAATCTGTGGAAACATCTATTTCGTCGGGACGGAACCGGCATCCTCCCACCTGATCGCGACCGAAGAGGGGCTGATTCTGCTGGACAGCGGGTATCCGCAGACGCTGCATCATGTGATCGAGTCGATCTGGGAACTCGGGTTTGATCCCCGCGAAATCCGCTGTGTGATTCACTCCCACGGGCACTACGACCACCTCGGCGCGACCCGGGCACTGCTCGAACTTGCCGACGCGGAAACCTTTCTCGGCGCGGAGGATGTCGATTACGCCAACGGCACGCTGGACCTCACCTGGGCGAAGGAGCTCGGGTATGTGTACAAGGAGGCATTCGAGCCGGACCACGCGTTGCGTGACGGTGATCGCATCCGTCTCGGCACTACGGAGATTCTCTGCCTGGCGACTCCCGGCCACACGCCGGGGACCATGTCGTTTTTCTTCGACACGGAGGAGAACGGCGTCCGATATCGGGCCGGCATGCATGGCGGGGTGGGGGTCAACTCCATGACGGCGGAATTTCTGAACCGCTATCATCTTCCGTTCGACTGCCGGGAGAAATTTTTCGCCGGTCTGGAACGTTTGAAGCGGGAGCATGTTGACGTGCCGCTCGGCAACCACGTGCACTGCAACGACACGCTGGGGAAGGCGGCCCGGATCGGTTCCGGAGCGGGAAATCCCTTCATCGCTCCCGGGGAGTGGATTCCGTTTCTCGAAACGTGTGCCGAACGTCTGCAACGCCAGATCGAAGCGGAACGTCGCCGCTGACGCCTCGGGAGGAGACGGAGGGCGTTTCACCGGCTTCCCGTCACCGGGGCCGCGGCGGGGGAGAGCGTCACGGCGTGAATCCACAGCGTGCTCCCTTCCGCCGGTTTCGTCTGGAGGCGCACCACCGGACTGCGAAGCGCGTGTGCCACCCGGAAACGGAACTTCTGCTCCGCCCTCTTCGGAGATCCCTGCCAGGTGCAGTTTCGGGTCTCGGTGATGCGCCTGCCGTTCCCGTCGATGCCGGAGAGTGTGACGGTCACCGGGAGGGGACGGTCCGGCGCGGCGTTCCAGTCGGGGATCCACGCCGAGCGGCGGAAGGCGGGCTTCTCCATCACCAGATCTTTGCCCGAATAGTTCACCGTCAGTTCCCATTCGCTTCCGGCTGGAAGTTCCGCCGGGCCGACGCTCAGTTCCAGCGGCGGGTCGGGGTAGCGCATTTCCAGCGCGCTTTCGCCGTTGCGGAACACCGGGTAGCTGCGGAAATCGTGGGTCAGCGCCACCCCTTCCGGAAAGTCGTCGTTTCTCGCGCCGGTCTTCCCGTTCCGCAGGGAGTTCCAGGTGAAGCATCCGGCGATGAGATCCGGGCGCGGCCCGGTGCAGGCGGCAACCTCCGCCTTCGCGTCCGCGGCGGGCGTTTCCGCTCCGGAGGCGTCGAACCGGACGTTCATTCCATAACGGTTTCCCGGCAGGATGGTTCCGGCCGGATGGAGCGTCAAGTGCTTCTCTCTGTCGGTGCGGAAACGGAACTCGAAGGCGGAATCGGGGTATCCGTTTCCGGTCGGCAGCACCTCGTACCGGGCAGTGACCTGCGGCGTCTCATCGAAGAGAAATTGGATGTTGCAGACAAGCGGCATATTCTCCGCCCGCCCGTAGGTGGGGCGCAGTTCCGCCTCGACCGACAGCGCGAGGTGGTTCCCGTCGCGTTGGAGTGAGACGAAGCTCTCGAAATCCACCAGCGTACGGAGCGTCTTTTTCCCGGCGAGGAAGAGTTCTCCCATCGTGAAGAGCAGTTTCCCGTCGGATTTGCGCCGGAATTCGCGCACCACGCCGCCGCGGTGGCTGATCTTCATCCGATAGTGGCGGTTTTCGAGAAGGTAGTCGTTGCCGAGGTCGGTCACGGAGAGCTCCCCGACGCGCCACGGGGCGGCGGCGATCTTCTTCGCCGGAAGGGTCTCCCCCGGTTTCAGCTGAATTTTCCCGTCGCCGATCAGCTGCAGGTGCACCCCCGGAACTTCGCCGAAACGGCGGAAAAGCCGGAAGGCCGGAGCGTTTCCCGTCTCGAATTCCGCCACACAGCTTCTGCCGTCGCCGCCGGCGAACAGCAGGCGCGGTTCGTTCAGGGCGAGCGGCGTCAGCCGGGAATCGGCGAGCAACGTGAAGTCCTCCCCCCGCCGGAAGGGCGACCGCTTGAGCGAAGGCCGCCAGCGCATGCCGCGGGCGAAGGCCGGAGAGATGTGCTCCTCCCACCAGACCAGGCCGGCCGGGTAGCGCAGCTCCTGCATGGAGACTGCGGGCAGAAGCAGCCGCATGGTGTCCGGCAGTTTCACTTCGACGGCGATGCCGTCCGCCCGGCAGAGCCAGCGCCAGCTCGCGTCGCCGGCCCGGCCGCACAGGGCGACGCCGTCGGGCCGCGATTCGATGTTCGTCTCGATTTTCTCCGGGAGCGGGCTCCAGGCGGCGCTCAGAAGATCGGCCGCGCCGAAGAGCTCTCGCCCATCGGCGGAGAGAATGGCTTCCGGCAGTGCGGTCGCCGGGTCGAAACGCAAGGTGTAGCTCCCCGCTTCGATCCGGTTGCCGTTTTGCCGGACCGTGTCTGTCGCGGCGGTGCGGGGTGCGGCCGGGGCGGCCTCCTTCATCGGAGTTCCCGCCTTCAGCAGCAGAATGTCCCACGGGGCGAGCGAGAGTTCGGCGCGGTTTCCGCGGCGGGCGATGGCGCGGCCGCTCATCGCGTCGACGACCGACGGAGCCTTCTGCAGCGCTTCGGGCAGAAGCGGCGTGATGGTGCGCGCTTCCGGTGCGAAGTTGAGAACTGCCAGCACGGCGGAATTGTCGTTGCGCCGTTCGATCAGGAGAGCGCCGCCGTCGTGGGTGTACCGGGGGGTGCCATGGTTGAGTTCCGGGGTGGTGCGGCGCAGTTCATTGAGCTTCTGATAGAAGCGGTAGTTGCCGAACATGTGGTCCGAGTAGCAGAGCGGCACCCCTTCGCTGAAATAGAGCAGCGCCTCCAGCGGCCGCGAGGCGGAAAATCCGCAGACCGCCAGCGCGTGACGGTTGTCGTTGGTGACGATGCTGCGCATCATCAATGCGCCGGGAACGTCGGCGTAATGGGACTCCTCCAGATACTGCGCCAGCTGTGCTGCGAAGGGTCCCGCCGGAATCTCGTTGATCTTGTACGGCAGATAGTTGGTCAGAATGTCGTAGCTGAGATCGGCGAACCGGGTGTAGGGGTAGCCGTGGGTTTCCGCCAGCGTGAAGTTTTCCGGGGAGATTCGTTTCGCTTCGCTGCGGATGGTGTTCATGACCCGGATGCCGCCGGCGAGTTCGGCCAGACTGGCGCGGGGATAGGAGAGTGCGGGCACCTGCCCGCCGTTTTCGGCGAGGAATTTCTCCCAGACCCCGTCCGGGAGCGGCGTGTTGCGGGGATTGGCTTTGAACCGTTCCTCGAACGGCACCCGGCGCGGCAGACCGCGTCCGGCGCGCCGCCAGTTGGGGCAGGAGCTGCCTGCGACCGCGTCGATCCGGAACGCTTCGGCGCCGTGCTCGCAGTAGTTGCGGGCATACTGCCCGAGCTTCCGGTTCCACTCGGGGCTGTTGAAGTCGGCGGGCCGCCCGGAAAGCGTCATGCCGTTGTAGAGGAAGAGCCGTTCAAGAATCGAGGGGACTTCGCCGCCGTGCGGTACGATGTCCTGCATCAGCGCGATTCCGGAGTCTTTCAATTTCGCGGCGAAGTTGCGGTACTCCTCCCAGTTGCCCCAGGTCGGATCGACCCGGGTGAAGTCGACCGGATTGTACCGCACAGTTGAAACCTGCACCGGCGGCAGATAGAAGACGTTGAACCCCATCTCCCGGACCCGTTCGGCTTCCCCCCCGGCGGCATCGTTGAAGTTCGCCATCTGAAATTCGGCGCCGTAACTGCCGTAGATCCGGCTTTCGGCCACGCGTGCGGGGCGATCCTGCGGCGCGGTCTGGCCGGTAGCCGTGAAGAGTTTCGGCAGATCGTTGCGGAGCGCCTGCTGAATCGGGCGGGAACTTGCCTCCAGATAGAGCGGGTCGAGCGAATGGCGCACCCCTTTTTCCGCCCATCCGGCGCAGCTTGTCGGCAGTTCGATGCGGAGAGAACCGCCTCTCCGGCGGATGATATACGCGCCTCCCTCCTGCTCTTTCTTCTGGAGGAAGAGCAGGGACGGGCCTTTTTCCTGTTCTAAAAGAAGCGCCCCGACGTAGTGCGGGGCGTACAATCCGGCGTTGTCCGGGAGGTGTTCCAGTCGGCCTCTGCCCCATTGGCCGCTGCCTGCTCCGGAAAATTTATGGCTGCTGTCCCAGATTCCCCTCGGGTTGTTGAAGAAGACGCCGGGGAAGAGGTATTTCCCCCGGCAGGGCATGGCAAGAAGCCAGGTGAACCGGTGAAACGACCGCTCCGGATCGTTCCCGAGGTACGCGAAGGAGACCTGCCGCCGCAACCGGTTCGGCGCGGTGGCGCCGAACTGGATCGTCTCGATGAAATTCCATTCCGGTGCGGCGTATTCCAGCTCCAGCGTGCCGGATTTCGCATCGAAGCGGCTCTTTACCAGCCGGGTTTCCTCGCTGTTCAGACTTTGTCCGCCGTTCAGCTTCAGTTCGAACGGCGCCGTTTCGCCGGTGAAGAGAATCCGGTTGTCGAAGGAGAGACTGCGCCAGCTGCCGTTGTCGCGGTTCAGAATCAGCTTCCAGCGGCCGGATTCAAACGCGACCGATGGCGCCTCCGGGCGGACGGAGCTCCGGTCGGTGAAGCGGTATTCCCCGGTGATAACGAGCTCGACGTTTCCGTCAACGACCCGGTCCTGATAGAGCGTTTCGCCGGCGGGAATGAGGAGAGTGCCCTGTTCCGCCGCGACCGGCTTGAGCTCCGGCAGGGAGCGGGTCCACTCCGGTTTGAGCGGGAAATTCTCCGTCTTTACATTGCGCAGCTGGAGATAGGGATATTGTTCTCCCGCGGCCTGGCGCATCCGGGAGAAGCCGATGCGCACCAGCTGTTTGCGGTCGGTCCGGAAACGGATTTCAAACTTCCGCCACTGGTTGTCCTTGACCTCCGGCAGATACATCCAGAGCCGGCGCCGGCGGGAGTTCTCTTTCGTGTCCCAGGCCGGGTGTTCGAAGACCGCGCCCTCCGGGGCGGAAACCGGGTCCAGCGTGGTTCCCGGCGAGTGGCCGACGAGATCGATGCGCAGTGCGGGGCCGGCGTACAGCGGGAGGGCGGCGGCCAGCAGGAGCAACAGATGCCAGAATTTCTTCATATCGTTTCCTTTCCGGTTGATGGTTTCGAATTTCTGTTACAGACATTGGATGTAGCGTCCGGGGAAGATCGGGTCGATCGCTTTGGTGATGGCGCCTTTCCCCAGCAGCTTTGCCCCGCCGGTGGCGGCGTGGCCGTCGAGATAGAAGACGTTGGTCTGATTGCCGTGAACCATCGCCAGATGGCCCATGTTTTCGCTGCCGAGACACCAGAGCTTGCCGATGTTGGAGCGTGCGGCGAATTTTCCGCCGGAGACCATCATGCCGTCGCCTCCGAGAATTCTCTGCGCCGGACTGCCCTTGGCGCTCTTGAAGGTCTGCCAGCAGGTGTTGTCATCGACATATTCATACCCCACGCCGGCGACCAGATTTTTCGCCTCCCGCTTGAAGGGATCCCAGGAACCGCTGTAGGACTGAGCCGCCCGCCCCCAGTCGAGCAGGGAATAGCAGAGCCAGGTGGCGGTTCCCTCGTTGGCGATGTTGCTTGCGGTGTAATTGGTCGCCTTGCGGATCGCTTCGCAGTAGACCACATTGATCGGGAGATACTTGTAGGCGAAGAGCACCCGCCCGGAGGTGATCACATCCTCCCCGAAGAACGGAAACGAACTGTCATACACCCGGCCCGCATTCGCATAGGCGATCGGCATCCACTCCTGATTGTCCATTCCGTACTGGGTGCAGGCCAGCGCGTACTGTTTCTGCTGGCTGGTGCAGTTGACGGTCTGCGCCCGTTCCCGGGCCTTGTTCAGTGCCGGCAGCAGCATGGCGGCGAGAATGGCGATGATCGCAATAACAATGAGCAATTCGATCAACGTGAATGAACGGGACGCTTTGCCGGAGCAGGGAACGGTTCCTTGAGGAATCAACGGTACTTTCTGCATGGTTTCACCCCTTTCTGCTTACAGGTGATAGGTGATGGATTTGGGTATCTTGCGGCATACGGCGCTGACATCGGCGCCGTCGATCTGGCTCCAGAGCAGTTTCACCGCCTCGGCGGCCATCTCTTCCGTGCGGTACCGGTAGGCGATTCCGCGCAGATCCGGCATTGCGCTCAGCACGGTCTCGTCGAAGCACCACAGACATTGTTCCGGATTGTCTCCGCGCCAGCCCGCCGGCAGCCGGTTGTGGCAGTAGCGGGGCCAGTTCATGTAGACCCCGTCCGGAGGGCAGTTGTGCTGGAGCGCCGCCTGAAATTCCACGACGAAACGCTCCGGCGAGTCGAAGAAGCAAATCTCTTCCGGCGGGAGCTTCTCTCTGCGGTACACCGCTTCGATTCCCGGCCGGAACTCCTGAAAATAGCGCTCGTTCATCAGCCACCAGATGCGGCGGCATCCTTTGCGGAAAAGCGCTTCCGCCAGCAGTTCTCCGGTAGCGGCATAATCGGCGGTGACCGCCGGCAGCGAGTCGCTCTCGTGGAACAACGTGACGACCGGCATCCCCTCCCGGTGCAGTTTGCGGAGCGACTCCTCCACGGCCGGAGAGGGCTGGAGCCAGAGCAAGCCGTCGTAATGGCCCGCTTTCAGAAGCGAATGGAAGTCGCGCGAATTGGTGTTGGTGAAAATGACCGGGTGCGGCTGCGCCTTCAGCGTGTCGTAAAGTTTGAGTCCGCACTGCATCTGAGCCTCCCAGAGCGGCCGGGGAATCGCATAATAGAGCCCGTTGCCGATGCCGATGCCGATGTTGCGGATGTGTTCCGCCTCGCGGTAGAAATACTCGCGGTTCGGTTTGGTGAACGTGCCGACGCCAGGAATTCCGTAGATCCAGTTTTCATCGGTGAGCCGTTTGTATTCCGCGGCGACGGTCCGCTGGGAGACCGAGAGCTGGCGCGCCATCTCCGTCGAGGAGGGCAGGCGGATCGACTGCCCGCGCGCCTCCTGAATCAGCCGGACCACCTCGTGGCGTACCAGCAGACTTGCTCCCGTCTCCTTCACTATCGGATTCTCCTGTTTTGCATAAGTGATTGCATAGGTAATAAAGCATTAATTCTTCCATTTGCAAGAGTGGAAAAAGAAAAAAAAGAAAAATTTACAGGAGAGTCACTGGCGCCGCAGAGTGCCGGGCGGATAGCCGTAAGCCAGCTTGAAAGTCCGGATAAAGGAACTCTCGGTGGCGAATCCGCATTGTTCCGCGATCGTCCGGATCGGGGATTTGCCGGTCTTCAGCCGTGTATGACGATGGAAATTTATTATTGACCAGGTCAGAGTTTGTGTGAAAAAAATTTTATTAATTTAAAAAAACGATATTGACTTTATCAGAAGATTGCAGTATAATTAAAAGGGAATGGAAAAGGAAAATATGGAAGACAGAATCACATTTGTGCGCAACCATATTCTGGGGATGCTCGAACGCGGCGAGTTGAAGGGCGGCGACAAACTGCCCGGCGCCCGGGAGCTGATGCAGAAAGAGAAGATCTCTCTGCCGACGGTCCAGAGCGCCATTGAGATTCTGGTGCATGAGGGCGTGCTGGAAACCTTTCCTCGCCGGGGCACATTTGTTCAGGCGGCGTGGCGGTTGCGGACTCTGCAGCAGAATCTGGTGCTGTTCCGGCCCCGGCTGGAGTGGCTCGACGAGCTCTGGCAGCTGGCCCGCCGCGAGGTTCCGGAGGTGTGGATCAGCGACAAGTTCGCAGAAGGGATATTCGAACTGCGCACGACGCAGTATGTGCAGGCATATCACAATCAGTATGCGGATCTTTCCCGGATATTTGAGAGCTGCTTCCCGGATAAGAGCGACTTTTTCCTGGGTCCGTTCGAGGCGTTCCGGATCAACTCCCGGCTGGTCGGCGTGCCGGTCATCTACTCCCCGCGGGTTCTCTTTTACAATCCTGCTGTGCTGAAACGTGCCGGATGCTCCATGCCGCACCCGGGGTGGACGATCGAAGAGTTTTTCGACTGCATTCGGCGTCTCCGGCGGATTCTGCCGCCGGAAGATATCTTCTGCTGGCACGATTCGGAATTCGGCTGGATCAATTTTGTGCTCCGTGCCGGAGGCGGCCTGATTGATCCGGCATCGCCGGAGAGTGTGAAGATCGACAGTGCGGAAACCCGGCTCGGGCTGAAGATTTACCGGGATTTGCGACGGGAACTTGGAATTCTGCAGTATCGTCACTATCCGGATGAGTTCGAGACCCGTTTTTTTGCCGGGCAGGCTGCCATGCTGATCGAACCCAGACAGTTTCTCTGCCGGATTCGAAGCGCCGGATTTGAAGAGTGGGATACCGTGCCCCTACCGCGGATCGGGAACGGGCCGGATGTCAATGTGCAGGCTACTGATCTCTTCTGCGTCCGTCGCGAATGTGTGAATCCCGAACTGGCCGCCCGGCTGTTGAAGCTGCTTCTGTCGGTGGAGTTTCAGAACTGTCTGGCGCGGAAAAAATACGGCATTCCTATTCGAAAATCATCCATCGGCAACTCGATTGACTATACCGATGCACGTGATGTGCTTTTTTTAAGCGAGATTCCTAAAATGCAGTCCTGTTACCATCTGAATTCCGTGGAACTCTATACACTGGTCTGTGATGGAATTTCCAATCTGCTGGTCGGCGATGAGGATATTGACGCCGGAACCGCAGAACTGGCGGAAATGGTTCGTACCTGCCTGAAAATCAGGAAGGTACGGCAAAATGTTCTCAATATGTATCCCGATGTCGGGCGGACTGAAATTTTAAATTCACCTCTTTCGGCTGGATAAATCAGAGAAAGGAGATACGGAAAGTGAGCAGAATAAAATTTACGTTGATTGAATTGCTTATTGTTATTGCGATCATTGCCATTCTGGCCGCCATGTTGCTGCCTGCGTTGAACAAGGCGCGCGGTGCGGCGCAGACCGGAAGTTGTACCGGCAATCTTCGGCAGATCGGACTTTCCATCGCCTCCTATTGCACGGACAACGATACGTGGGGACCGCCCACCGTGGCCTCCTCCACCAGCCCGATGTGGGTGTATGGCAACCGGCAGTTGATATCGGGAATTACAGAGTTCTGGCCGACCGGCAGCGGCAGCATCGGCAACGTTTACTGGTATCATCTGCTCATGCAGTGGAACTATCTGCCGCGATTCGAATGCAACGATAAAAACTACAGCCACGAAGGCACGAATATGGGAGTGGACATCAAGGGAGTCCTGGTCTGCCCCACCTCGAAACTGCTGAATAAAAGCGGCCTGATCAGCTACGGAATCAACGCTTACATGGCTGGAGTTCCCGGCTGGTATTCCAACGCGGCGGATCGCTACTGGACTCCGTATAAGGTATTCAAGCGGCCCAGCCGTGTGTGGGTTGTCGCCGACCGGGCATGTCATCAGAAGGAGATGTGCGCTCTTGCGGAGTGCGGTGACGCGGCAACAGCCGCCACCGACACCTTCATCATGGGAGACAACCGGTTCCCCGCCATGCGCCACTCCCGCAGCGCCAATGTGCTGTGCGGCGACGGGCATGCCGCCCGGATTCCCCGCGACGGTGACGCCTGGAAATTGAACGACTCATGGAAGAATTTCATCACCACGGTCGATCCTGTCTATTCCCACTGATTATCCGGAGAGATGCTTTATGAAAAAATTTATCCTGTCTGTTGTTGTGATTCTCGGACTTTCGAGCTGGGAATGTTTCGCGGAAGCAAAAAGCGTCAATTATGAGCAGTTCGGGGCCGTGGGAGACGGCCGGCACAACGATATGCCCGCCATTGTCGCCGCGCATGATTACGCCAACTCCCGCAAACTGCCGGTGCGGGTCGCCGACGGGAAGAGCTACTACATCGGCCGGATCGACCGGACCGCGATCATCCGTACCGATACCGACTTCGGAACCGCCCGCTTCCTCATCGACGACCGGGGCGTACACGATCAACGCGGACGGCAGATCTTCGAGGTGGCGCCCTCCGCAGTGGCCCGGCCGCTGACCAATGTTCCGCCGCTCAAACGCGGCGCGGCCAATCTCGGGATCAAGCTGCCGGAGCCGGGTCTCGTCTGCATCCAGGACCGCAACGTCCGTCGCTACATCCGCGGGGAGGCCAACCGCAACAGCGGCACTCCCCAGCGGGACATTCTTCTGGTGGACCGGGAGGGAAACATCGCTCCGGCCGCGCCGCCGGTCTGGGACTACGAGACCGTGACCGACGCCACCGTCATGCCGATCGATACGGAAACGTTGACCGTCCAGGGGGGAATTTTCACCACCATTGCCAATGCCGCTCCGTCGAAGTACACCTACTACCGCCGTGGAATCGGAATCAGCCGTTCTCATGTGGTGATCCGAAACCTCAAACACTTTGTGGAGGGGGAGGGCGAGACCGGAGCTCCTTATTACGGATTTCTTTCCATCGCCGGCTGTGCGGAAGTTCTGGTCGAAGATGTCCTGTTTACTGCGCACAAGGTCTATTATACGAAAGGCAGTTCCGGCGACCGTGTCCCCATGGGCTCCTACGACATGCTGGCGACCGATGCGGTCAACGTGACGTTCCGTCGCTGTCGCCAGAGCAACAGCATTCACGACCGTCATTACTGGGGAATCTTCGGCTCCAACTACTGCAAGAATTTGACCTTCGACAGCTGTATCCTGTCTCGTTTTGACGCTCATCAGGGCGTGGCGAATGCGACGATTCGCAACTGTGAACTGGGCCACTCCGGAATCAGTATCATCGGGTTCGGCACGCTGCTGGTCGAGAACACCAGCGTGACCAACCGCAATTTCATCTTTCTTCGCAGCGATTACGGCAGCAGCTGGCAGGGGAAGATCATCCTTCGCAACTGCACGCTGAAGAACGGGGCCACGCTGATCGGCGGTTACAACTCCGGCATGCAGGATTTCGGCTATCCCTGCTATCTGCCGGAAGAGGTGGTGATCGACAATGTGACCGCCGCGGACAATGCGGTGATTTTCGGCAACTTCAACTGGAAAAACACCAGTCCGGCCTGGAAGGAGAAGTTCCCCTATCACATGCCGAAGAAGGTGACGGTGCGAAACTCCGGAACGGTCAGCGGCGCTCCGCTCCGCCTCAGCAGCAATCCCTATATGTTTCGCAACGTCGAAGTTGACCGGCAGTAGCCGGGCGGTTCCAGTCGTCCCGGAGGAGAAAGAACAATGGACCCGATCAAGCAAATCGCTCCGGCGGAACGGAAAATCTGGCGGGCTGGAACGTTGACCTACACCGCCGGTGCGCTCGGAATGCTCTGCTTCTGGCTGCTGTGGGGCGATTTCACCTGGGCGATGAAGGATCGTGCGGTCGGTCCGGCGGCGACGCTGCTGATCAAGGAGATCGGGGTATCGGAGTTTCTGTACGGGCTGATTATCGTGGGATTTCCGAATTTCACGAACACCTTTCTGTCGCCGATCATCAGCTATCTCTCGGACCGGCACCGCGGGCGGTGGGGACGGCGGATTCCCTTTCTGCTCTTCACGACGCCGTTCATCGTGCTGGGGTTATACGGGCTCGGCTGTACCCGGCTCTTCGCCTCGCTGCTGCATCAGGCGGTGCCGTCGATTCCGCTGCACGCGGCACAGCTGATCTTCTTCTGTCTGGCATGGGTAAGTCTGGACTTCGGGACGACGCTGGCCTCTTCGCTCTTCAATGCGCTGGTCAATGACGTGGTGCCGCGGGAACTGCTCGGCCGCTTCTTTGCGCTGTTCCGGCTGGTCAGTCTGGGGGCGGGAATGCTTTTCAACTTCTGGCTGATCGGCAAGGTGCAGGAGTATACGCTGGAGATCTTTCTCGGCATCGGCACGCTGTACGGCGCAGGATTGCTGATGCTCTGCTGGAAGGTGCGGGAAGGCGAATACCCGCCTCCCGCCGCTTCCCCGGTGAAGCGGACCGGCGGAGGCGATTCACTGTTCCGCCGGGGGAGCCGGGCGGCGGCGACCTATCTGCGGCAGAGTTTTTCGCTGGCCTATTACCGCTGGTACATGGCGGCTTCGGCGGTGGCGATGCTGGCGTTTGCTCCGATCAACATGTTTTCGATCCAGTACGCGCAGCAGTTGCAAATTCCGATGGAGCAATACGGCATCTATCTGGTGATTACCTATACCTGCTCTCTGGTGTTGAGTTATCCGCTCGGAATCCTGGCGGACCGGTTTCATCCGCTCCGTTCCGGACTGGTGTCGCTGATCGCCTATCTGCTTCTTATGGCGGCCGGTTACCGGCTGCTGCTGGACGCCGGATATTTCGGCATCGTCTTTATTCTGCACGGCGTCGTTTCCGGCTGTTACTTCACGTTGAGCGCCTCGCTCGGCTCCCGGCTGCTGCCGGGGGAGCTTTTCGCTC
>OIWS01001025.1_pt1 | contig 30928 bp, 28 predicted proteins | sample 1587611 | NCBI WGS metagenome assembly OIWS01 (sample SAMEA3888919, study PRJEB22519) | human gut metagenome | biome: human gut; feature: human-associated habitat; material: faeces | place: Denmark | collected 2010 | reverse complement strand
AACACTGACAATTAGATCGTTAGGTTGTTTTTGACTGATTTACGAGCATCCCTATTTAGGTTGCAAATATACAAAATATATTTAGATAAGGTTTTATTCTCCTCTCTTTTCTGAAAACGAGAGGAGAACTTCCTAATTGATGGCATCGTTATTGTGCACCACTGCCATGACAGCTGGGGCAAGTGCCTGTTCCGTTGCATTTGTCACATTTTATATAATGCCCTACGCTAACCGATGGTATATATTGGCTGTCCGAAGGATGTAAGGCGCACACATGGTTTAGATGTAATTATACCCTTTCGGGTGTAAATATAATGAAAATGTCTTATATTGCACCCGAAAGGGTATAATTGTTTTATTGCCTCTCAGAGGTCAACGCTTGTTTGTTCACTGTTGTTTGTTTTATTTAAGCAATACCATGCGCTTAATGACCAATCGTTTATATTGTTTTTTGAAGTCGTCGGGAAGGAATGATTGGTCAATGAGGTCGAGCCATTTGATGAGTGCCTTACGAAATTTTTTTGCAATGTTTTCTACCACCTTCTCGTTGATGCCCGAGCCAAGAAGGGCCTTCTCAAAGTCGTGGCGTGCCAGTCGGCTTTTTTTACCGTTCAATGTCAGTGCCAGTTCTTCTTTATCTTCAGACATGACGATGGCTGTTGATAAGAGGTCGTAGGCGGGTGTGAGGCAATGCCCCAATGCGGTGTGGTATAGCGAGAAGTTTTTAAGGTGCATATCGGCATTGCCCGTAATCCATGAAAACACCACTACCTCCCAAAAGTTGACGAGGTCAAGTTGTGGCATGGCCGAATATTTCTTTATCAGCTTGGCAACCTGTTCGTATGAACCTTTATATTTATATTCGGTCAGACGTTCAGACAGTTGGCACATATCTTCCATAGCAATTTTTTTGCCATCGGCTTCGCGGTCAATGCGTCGGGTGATGTAGCACAGTTCGCCATCAGCAAAGCGAATGAGCGAGTGGGGTACAACGGCAATCTTTGCTGCTTCGGCCATGTGCATGGTGAGGTCTTCCAGCTCGGGCAGCGATCGGTAAACCTCGGTTTGAGGTTTAAGGATAAATCGTCCCCACAGTCCTACGATGGTAAAGCGTGCGGGCTCGTTTCGTCCGCCTGAGTTGATGTCGAGCGACAGTTTGGCTTGCACACCTGTGAGTGTGGTTTGTGCCCGTATCACCTGTTTTGCCAGGTCGGCAATCTCGGCACGGGTGTAGGGCAACATAGGTGCGTCTTTCTTTCCGAATAGTTTTCGTGCACAGGCAGGATGAAAGTCGGTTTGCCCTGGTTTTAGGGGTTTATAGCAGTATAGACATTTCTCCATAGTGATAGCTCCTTTATTAGGATTGTTCGACATGATCAGGTATTACACTCACGGCACCGATACAGTCTTTGCAGCACGCCAGCAATAATGACATACGGTCGCGTTGGTTTATTTTCCAGCTGCGCTCGGCAATGCCCAGTAGCCATCCTTCAGGAATAAGTCCGTCGAAGAACGGAAACAACACCTTGTCAGTATAAGGTTCTTCGCGCAAGGGCAGGGTGAGGCTAATGGCTTCGGCATCGTCGTGCTGAAGATATTGGGCGTCGTATGTAAAGGTAAACCCATTTTCGTCTTCTGTCAGTAAGCCCGCATAGCAGTCATACATATATATTCTTGCTCTTTTCATCTTGTGTATAGGGGTATGTTGATAAAATACTACTGCATGGTAGCAACCTTCTTACGGCTGCATGGTGGTGGGAACAGCTCCCACCTCATGGCCAAACAGCGCCAGCACTTGGTTTATCTTGTCCATGCGCAGGGTTTGCTTGCCTTGTTCCAGTTCGCGCACGAAGCGTAGCCCCACGCCTGACTTTTCTGCCAAATCAATCTGGGTTAGGTTGAGCTGTTTGCGGCGCTCCTTTACAAAGTCAGATAATGATGTGTCCATACTTTACTTTTCTATGATGATTATTATTGTTCAATGTGTTATTACGGATTGATGTGATTATACCCTTTCGGGTGCAAATATAATGAAAATATCTTATATTGCACCCGAAAGGGTATATTTTTTCTTATTGCTTACATCTCTTTTCTCTTTTATAGATACGTTACACAACAAAACAGCCGTTATCGCGTTTTATAGGGGAGAACGATAGTAATTCATAATTCGTAATTCATAATTCATAATGGGGCTTCGCCTTGTTGAATTTGTGATACATCATTCATCATACGTTTCGTACAGATTACGTGTCACGATGAATAGGTTTTAAATAGATTGACCATTAAAGATTAACCAATTATGCTGTTGCCACATTATTTTGAAGGAAAGATAGAGGCGGGATGCGACGAGGCGGGCCGAGGCTGCTTGGCAGGTAGCGTGTATGCCGCCGCCGTGATATTGCCTAAGGGTTACGACAACCCCTTGCTGAACGACTCGAAGCAGCTGACCGAGAAGCGACGCTATGCCTTGCGCGACACTATTGTGCGCGATGCTGTGGCGTGGGCCATAGGCATTGTAACGCCCGAAGAGATTGATAAGATAAACATCTTGAACGCCAGCTTCTTAGCCATGCACCGTGCCCTCGACCAACTGACGGTGCGCCCCGAAGCTATCATTGTTGATGGCAACCGTTTTACGCCTTACCACGATGTGCCCTATGCCACTATCGTGAAGGGCGATGGCAAGTATCAGGCCATTGCGGCAGCCAGTATCTTGGCCAAAACCTTCCGCGACGATTATATGGACCGCCTGGCCATTGAATATCCTTACTACGACTGGCAAAAGAACAAGGGATATCCCACTCGTGCCCACCGTGAGGGCATACGCTTGCATGGCATCACACCCTATCATCGCAAGTCGTATAACCTGTTGGGCAGTGAGCCTATGTTGCCGTTTGATGATTAATTCACAATTCATAATTCATAATGGGGCTTTGCCTTCTGATTTCTGTCGTTTATGCGAAATGGCAAATATGGTAAAGAGCTGGAACTGATACTGCTGCTTACCGAAAACCGAAACTATACCGCGCAGGAGATAGCCGACCGTTTAGGCATCACCCGTCGCAACCTATATAATTATTTTGAGTATCTACGTTTCAGCGGCTTCAAACTGCTGAAGCAAGGCATCACCTATCGTCTTGACCGCTCGGCCTCATTCTTCCGCAAGTTGCACGAAAATATGGCCATCAGTCGAGACGAGGCCGTGTATATGTTGCGCCAGTTGCAAGAGGCCGACGTGCACGACCACTATGCCCAGAGCATACGCCAGAAGCTGGTGCGACAATATAATGTGGCCGATGTGCGCCAGCCCGAGGTGCTGACGCAGATAAACCACAACGCAGCGGTGCTGAAAGAGGCTATGGGCCGACGTTGTATGTGTACGTTGCAGGCCTACTCGTCGCCGCACAGCCACACGGTGAGCGACCGCATTGTCGAACCCTTCCTCTTCCTGAACGGTGGCCTCGACATACGCTGTCACGAGATACGGTCGCACACGAACAAAACCTTTAAGTTGGCGCGCATAGGCAATGTGCAGCTGATGGATGTGCCATGGATAGCCGAGAAAGAGCACAAACAGGTGTTTACCGACATCTTCATGTTCAGCGGCGAGCAGCGCCTGCACGTGTCGATGCGCATGGGGCAGCTGGCCCGCAACCTGTTGATAGAAGAGTATCCTGCTGCCGAGCCCTACGTGTCGGTAGTGGCTGATGCTGCAACGCCCTGTTGGCACTTCGAGGCCGACATGGCCAGCTATCTGGGCATAGGCCGTTTTGTGCTGGGCCTGTATCGCGACATCGAGGTGCTGGGCGACGAAGCCTTCGTGAGCTATATTCGTGGCGAGGTGGCCGCCATGCAGACAACGAAAAATATATAACCCATAGCCATTATTCCAATTATTTTTAGTAAGTTTGCATGTCACTCTTTGACACAATAAGATAATGGCAGACAATTTTGATATAAGACAAGAACAGACGATGAGCGGCGAGCGCGACTTTGAAAACGCGTTGCGCCCCCTACGCTTCGACGACTTTAGCGGACAGCAAAAGGTGGTAGAAAACCTTGAGGTGTTTGTTGAGGCCGCCAAATATCGTGGCGAGCCCCTTGACCACACCTTGCTGCACGGCCCTCCAGGATTGGGTAAAACCACGCTGAGCAACATTATTGCCAACGAGCTGGGCGTGGGCTTTAAGCTCACCAGTGGCCCCGTGCTCGACAAGCCTGGCGACCTGGCAGGCATCCTTACCTCGCTCGAGCCACGCGACGTGCTGTTCATTGACGAGATACACCGCCTTTCGCCCGTAGTAGAAGAGTATCTCTACTCGGCCATGGAAGATTATCGTATCGATATTATGATTGACAAAGGCCCGTCGGCTCGCTCAATACAAATCGACCTCAACCCCTTTACGCTGGTGGGTGCCACCACACGTAGCGGCTTGCTCACCGCCCCATTGCGCGCACGCTTTGGCATCAACCTGCACCTCGAATATTACGACCCCGACACGCTGATGCGCATCATACGCCGTTCGGCCGCCATCCTGAAGGTGCCCATCGACGACGATGCCGCCATCGAGATAGCGCGCCGCAGCCGTGGCACGCCTCGTATTGCCAACGCCTTGTTGCGCCGTGTGCGCGACTTTGCACAGGTGCGTGGCAGCGGACGCATCGACCATAAGATAGCCTCAGTGTCGCTCTCGGCACTGAATATTGACCAGTATGGCCTCGACGAGATTGACAACAAAATATTGCTTACCATCATCGACAAGTTTCGTGGAGGCCCCGTGGGCGTGAGCACCATTGCCACGGCCATTGGCGAAGATGCGGGCACCGTTGAAGAGGTGTATGAGCCTTACCTCATCATGGAGGGCTTTATCAAGCGCACACCACGCGGACGTATGGTTACGCCACTGGCCTACGAGCATCTGAGCCGCAATATATATGAAAGCAATGTGGGGCAGCCCGACCTCTTTGGGTAAGTCTGCCTTCACACTATCAAAATAAGATAAACAAATATATTTGTTATGGAAATGAAAGTTACGCCCGTTCTTCTGCTTACGGGCTATTTGGGAAGCGGAAAGACAACACTGCTAAACCGTATATTGGCTAACAAGAAAGGCATACGCTTTGCCGTGATTGTAAACGACATTGGCGAGGTAAACATCGATGCCGACCTTATTGAGAAGGGAGGCATTGTGGGCGAAGGCGACGACAGCCTTGTGCCCCTGCAGAACGGATGCATTTGCTGCACCCTGAAGATGGACCTCGTGCAGCAGCTCAGCGACCTGGTGTCGCAACAGCGTTTCGACTATATTGTGATTGAGGCCAGCGGCATTTGCGAGCCCGCCCCCATTGCACAAACCATTAGCGTGTATCCACAAATGTATCCTAACCTTGCCATCAAGGGCGTGGCTAAGCTCGACGCCATTGTGACGGTGTGCGACGCATTGCGCCTGCGCGACGAGTTTGCTGAGGGCAACGACCTTGTGCGCCAAGATATTGGCGAAGACGACCTGGCCAGCCTCGTGATACAACAGGTTGAGTTCTGTAATAAGATATTGCTGAACAAGGCTTCGATGGTTACCCCTGACGAGCTGGCACGCATCACCGCCATCTTGCACGAGATACAGCCGCACGCCGACATTGTGCCTTGCGACTTCTGCGACATCGACCTCAATACCCTTATCAACACCCGCACCTTCAACTTTGATAAGGTGGCCACCTCGGCACGATGGATTGAGGCCGTAGAGGGAGAAGAGTTTGACGACTATGATGACGACCACGACGACCATGACGAAGATGAGCATCATCACGAGCATGACCATGACGATCATGATGACGACCATCATGGCCATCACCATCATCATCACGGATTAGAGAATGAAGAATCGGGCGAGGCTTTAGAGTATGGCATCAGTACCTTTGTGTGGAAACGTCGTAAACCGCTCGACATGAACAAGTTCGACTATATTGTAGCCAAGAAGTGGCCCAAGAGTGTGGTGCGCTGCAAAGGCTTGTGCTACTTTAAGGGCGAAGAAGACTTCTGCTATGTGTTTGAACAGGCTGGCAAGCAGGTGCAAATGCGCAATGCCGGACAGTGGTATGCCACCATGCCCGCCGACGAGCTTGAGAAGTTTAAACAGCAAAACCCCGCCATCCTACGCGACTGGGACGACCAGTATGGCGACCGTATGCAAAAGTTGGTGTTCATAGGACAGCACATGGATCGTGAACAAATAGAGAAAGACCTTGACTATTGCTTAGTATAAAAGCATAAATAAATGATATATACATAAGCGCCCTACATAGGTAAAAGTAACAACGCTTTTACTTAGGTAGGGCGCTTATTATTTTTTTTTTGCATATAATTGGCTAACAAAAAAATAATTGCTATATTTGCAAATTGATTGAAGGATGGGCATTTACACGCTCTTGCATGATGATACATTCTCTTCCTAAACCATAATGATGAAGACCCCCAAACACCTACTGCCTCAACAGATAGGATATATACATTAGAACCACAACATGATACATCTTGCGCGTCGGCTGACGCTTCTTTTGCTTCTTCTTTTTACCGCGACAACCCTTGTTACGGCCCATAGCAGTGTGCTGGAAAAAGATTTTCGGCAGCTTGATGCTGCTATCGCTAAACGCTACCAATATATAAAGAAGCGACAAGCCGAGATAAACGCCGCAAAGATGGCGTTGGGCGAATATACTTCTTATGATGCCTTGTTTAAGTATAACCAACGCTTGTTTAACGAATACATGAAGTTTAATTCCGACTCAGCACTCGCCTATGCCAAGTGTTGTATGAGGGTGGCAAGCAGTGGCCGAATGACCCAGCAACTGGCTCTGGCACGTTGCATGAACATCATGGCACTGGTGTCGCGTGGCGACCGCGCGAAAGCTGCCGACAGCCTCGATGCGATGGGGCCCATATCGCAATATAGGGGTATCGTGCGCGAAAACTTGGCCTTGGCACATCTCGAGTATAATGCACGCTATGTGGCGCGCTTCACCGACATGGGGCTCTTGGTGCGTTCATCAGTTGCCGACAGCTTGTGGAAACCCTATCTGCAATATTTACCGCGCAATGGTTGGCAAGCATGCTATTATGCGGCCCAGTTTACGCGCGACGCGTCGTTGATACCACAGCTGCAGCGCTTCTTGCTGCAATTGAAACGTCCCTCACCACAGACGGCTATGTTAGGCATTGCTCTGTCGTGCTGCTTAGCCGAAAAGAAAGAAGGCGAGGAGGCATGCCACTATCTCATACAGTCGGCCTTAGACGATGTGCAGTGCTGCATTCATGATGCCGCCTCGCTGCTGTACGTCTTGCGCCAGCCCTATCTCGACAAGGCTAGCCGCCGTGCCGCCGTCTATGCCCGTGTGTGTAGCGAAAACATTAACACGTATAAAGACTCGGCGCGCAGCCTGATGATGGTGCGCATACACTCGTCGATAGCCGAGGGCTATGAACGAAAAATGGAAATCACCAATGGCTTGCTGCTCGCCGTTATTGTGCTGCTGATAGGTGCGGTGCTTACGGCCTTAGGCATGGTGTGGAGCATACGCAAACGCGACCGTAAACAAAAGCGTATGTTGGTGGCCATGAAGGGCATGAACAACCAGCTGCGCGAGATGATTAACAATGAAAAAGCCATGCAAGAGCAGTTGCGCGAGAGCAACCAACGCCTGTCTGAAGAAATAGAGCAGCGCAACCGCAACTTTATGGATGTGTATATGTTGGTAACAAAATATATCAACGACGTGAAGGCGTTTAACAAGGTGGTGTTCAACCTTATCACAGCAGGAAAAGTGGATAAGGCACGCCGCGAACTGGCGGCAGGTGGCAATACTGATAAGTATCTCACCGACTTCTACCACCACTTCGATGTAGCTTTCCTTTCAAGCCACCCCGACTTTTTAGAGCGGCTGAACACCCTGATGTTGCCCGAATGTCAGCAACAACTGGCTGCCCCACAAACCTTTACACCCGAACAGCGCATCTATGCCTTGGTAAGCATCGGCATTACCGATGTGCCCAGCATAGCGGCCTTCTTGCACTATTCAATACAAACGGTGTATAACTATCGCCAGCGCATGAGCCGTGGCGCACGCCTGCAAGCGCGCCAGTTGGCCGAGGCGGTAGCGCAGTTTTATCACTCAGAGGGCGATGCCTCGATGCCAGCCTCAGAGGCTATAAGCTGAGCGGCGTCGCACAGCTGCTGGTAAAAATCTTCGCCAAAGCGGCGCACCAGGGGGTCGCGCAGGAAACGATATACGGGCAAGCGCAGCTCGTTTCCTTTTTTAACAGCATCGTGGCACACGTCCCAACGGTTATAGTTGAGGGCCACCATGCCGTTTGACAACTTTTTTTCGCGAATGGGGTAGAGGGCACAGCTGATGGGCTTGCAGAAGGCTGTCTTGCCCGCCCGCCAGGCACGCTCAAGGGCACACAGGCAGCATCCCTTTTCGTAACAAGTAAACACACAGTCTTTTCCGCCCACAATGCTGGTCACCAGGTCGCCATCGCGGTCGGTGTAGGCCACGCCTTGCTTATCAATCACGGCTTGTGCCGTGGCCGACAGGTCGTCCCACACGGTGTCGATGGCATCTTCTATGCCCGCAATCTCGTCGATGGTGACGGGAGCGCCCGCATCGCCTTCAACACAGCAAATGCCTTTGCAGGCGTCAAGGTCGCAACAAAAATATTCGGTAAAGATGTCGGTCGATACCAACACGTTGTCTATCTCAATAATCATAATGTTCTATTTTATAGCACGTTTTCTCGCCATGGCATAGATCGAGCAAGCTCGTCTCTGCTCATCTGGCTTAACGAAAACGTTTGTTTGTATGTTTAAAAAGCGGGGTTACCAGTTGATGGGCGCTATGCCATGTTCGGCCAGATAGCGGTTGCACTGCGAAAAGTGGTGGTTGCCAAACCATCCGCCACGGTTGGCTGAAAGGGGTGAGGGGTGTACCGACTGTAACACGAGGTGCTTTTGGGTGTCGATGAGCCCTGCCTTCGACCGCGCATAGCCACCCCACAAAATGAACACCAGGTGCTCGCGACCCGCGTTCAGGGCGCGTATGGCGGCATCGGTAAACTGCTCCCAACCCTTGCGTTGGTGGCTGGCGGCCTGATGAGCACGCACCGTGAGGGTGGCGTTCAGCAGCAACACACCTTGCTCGGCCCAGCGCGTAAGGTTGCCCGAGGTGGGCATGGGGGTGCCCAGGTCGTTGTTTATCTCCTTAAAAATGTTGATGAGCGATGGCGGAAAGGGCACACCATCGTTTACCGAGAAGCTTAGCCCCTGTGCCTGTCCGGGCTCGTGATAGGGGTCTTGACCTATAATCACCACCTTTACCTTGCTGAAGGGGCATAGGTTGAAGGCGTTGAAGATGAGGTTTCCGGGAGGGTAGCAGGTGGTGTGGCTATACTCGTCGCGCACAAACTGTGTGAGCTGTGCAAAGTAAGGCATGGCAAACTGGGGTGCCAGCTGCGCTTTCCACGTGGGTTCTATCTTTACATCCATCGTTGTATGTTTTCTTTTTCTTTTTGGGTTTAGCCTGTAGGGTGGCACAAAGATAGTAAAAAAAAGGCGATTATTGTGGGTCGTATGAATAGAAAGTAGTAATTTTGCAGAAAACGAAACAGGGTGCTACTCTTTCATAAAAGCACAATAAGCTATCAATAAAAGCACAATAAGCTATGGCAACAGCAATATTTGTAGGCAGCTTCGACCCCTTTACCATCGGGCATCAGAGGGTGGTTGACCGCGCCTTGCCTCTTTTCGACCGACTGGTGATAGGTGTAGGCGTGAACGAGCGCAAGCAGTGTATGTTTACGGCCGAACAACGGGTTGAGGCCATACGCCAGCTGTATGCTCACGATGCCCGCGTGGTGGTTGACAGCTATGCCGACCTTACCATCTCGTTTGCACACCGCCATCAGGCTGCCTTTGTGGTAAAGGGGGTGCGCAATGTGCGCGACTTTGAATATGAACGCGAACAGGCCGACATCAACCGTCGCCTGTCAGGGCTTGAAACTATACTGTTGTATGCCGAGCCTGGGCTTGATAGCATTAGCTCGTCGATGGTGCGCGAGCTGGCTCACTTTGGGCAAGATGTGTCGGCGTTTATCCCCAAGCCACCCATCAATGCCTGTAAGCCGACCGAAGAAAAATAAATAGATAAGCAATGCCAAAACATATACAATTATGATAACATATAACGTAGAGGGCGTGAAGATGCCCAAGATCAAGAAACGCGAAACTACTGCATGGATAAGAGCTGTGGCTAAAAGCTATGGCCGCCGTGTGGGCGAGGTGGGATATATGTTCGTAAACGATGATAAGATATTAGAGGTGAACCGCGAATATCTGGGACACGACTATTATACGGATGTGATAACCTTCGATTATGACGAAGATGATGTGGTGAGCGGCGATGTGGTAATCTCGCTCGACACCGTGGCATCAAACGCTCATCTGTTTAATAAAACGTATGAAGACGAGCTGTATCGCGTCATCATACACGGCATTTTGCACCTGTGTGGCATCAACGACAAAGGCCCCGGCGAGCGCGAACAAATGGAGGCTGCCGAGAATAAGGCCTTGGCGTTGAGACAACAACTGCTGGAACAGAAGGGCTGAGGCGCCTTATTTTAGCAACGCCTTCAGCTCGTCAAGGCTATTGGCCACCTCAATCATGTTGTGCCAATTGCCACGTATCATGCCCTTGCGGTCGAGGTCGTCCATAAGGGCAATGAGGGCGTTCCAAAAACCTTTCATGTTATACAAGATAACCTTTTTCGAGTGGTAGCCAATACATTTTGAAGCTGCCACACAAAAAATCTCGTCGAGCGAACCTACACCGCCCGGCAGGGCTACCACAGCGTCGCACTGATCAATCATCAGGCTCTTGCGGTCGGCCAAATTGTCGGTAGGGAAGTGTACGTCAATATAGTCGCTCATGCGGCCTCCCTTCTCTACCAGCGAGGGCACCACGCCTATCACGCGTCCGCCACCATCATGCACGGCCTTGGCCACACAGTTCATCAAGCCTTGGTTGGTGCCGCCAAAAATAAGGTCGTGGTGGTTCTCGGCCATCCAGCGGCCTAACGCTTCTGTCATCTCGAAAAAGTCGGGGTCAATGTTTTCATTGGCCGAACAAAATATTGCTATCTTCATTTCTTCAAAAGTTTTATTGCGTACAAAGATGTTATTGTATGTAATGAGATGTTTTTATTGCATACAAAGATGCAGTTTTATTGCATACAAAGAAACATGTTTTATTGCATACAAAGATACGGCTTTTTATTTAAAACGGCTCAAATATTATTGCAAGTATTCATTTTTATCTAAACGGTGCGCCCTCCAAGTAGGACGGTGGCCTCCGTGCCACGTCCTCCAGCACCCAGCGCTTCTAAATAGAAAACCTCACATATTGATTGTTCATTTTTAATGTTGGGAGGACGTGGCACGGAGGCCACCGTCCTACTTTTAATTATAAAACCCCAGCCTATAATCATTTAAAACCCACTAATTGTTTTTCTGAAATAGGCCGAAAAATCGGGCTAAATGGCTCGAAAGTCGTCTCACAACGGTCGATGCCCGTGTTCACAACGGTCGTTGCCCATGTTCACAACGGTCGATGCTCATGTTCACAACGGTCGATGCGGCATGACTTTCTCAAGGGTTTTACTCAATTTTCTCAAGGGTTTCACTCAATTTTCTCAAGGGTTTCGCCTAATAATGTCTTTGAATTTAAAGCATCATAGTTTCTACCAAGCCATTCCAATTCGCGGTGTTCGCAAAATACGGCAGAATGTTAAATCAGATAATTCTTGTTAAACAAATCTTATATTGTATCATAATATCTATACCTCTTTATATCTTTGCACGCAATTTATAAAAGTAGTATAGTAAAAAGTCTCCAGCTAAGAGATCATTCTTATTCGAAGGGATAACGTTTTTTGTTTTTTGAAGAGAGAATATATGAAAGAAAATTCGGAAGGTTCAGTAGCCTACTGTCATCATCGAGTAGGCTTCTTAGGATTGCTCATCACTTTAGGCATTGTTTTTGGAGATATAGGTACATCCCCACTTTATGTGATGAAGGCCATCCTGCACACGGGTGAAGCCATCGACGAGAGCACCATCCTGGGCGCATTGTCGTGCATCATTTGGACACTCACCCTACAGACCACCATCAAATATGTATGTGTGGCGCTACGTGCCGACAACAATGGCGAAGGAGGTATACTCGCCCTCTACGCCCTGTTGCGCAAAATGAAGAGTAAGTGGATTTATTTATTGGCCATTATCGGCGCCAGCACCTTGCTGGCAGATGGAATCATCACTCCTGCTATCACGGTTACCACAGCCATTGAAGGACTTGAAAGCATCAGTCCGAACCTGCCTGTCGTTCCCATTACACTGGGCATTATCACCATTATCTTCTTTGTGCAACGTTTTGGTACAGAAAGTATTGGAAAATCATTCGGAGTCTTCATGCTGATATGGTTTCTGCTGCTGGGCATGACGGGAGCTTTCAGCATCACCTCTTACCCATTGATACTGAAGGCCTTCAACCCCTACTATGCAGCCATGTTGCTGGCAAAATCGCCGCAATGGTTCTTGATTTTGGGTGCCGTGTTCCTCTGTACCACTGGTGCTGAGGCTCTTTACTCTGATCTGGGGCACTGTGGCAGAAAGAACATCACCATTAGCTGGGTTTTCGTAAAGGCCATGCTTATCCTTAACTATCTGGGTCAGGGAGCATGGGTGCTGAACCATGTGTCTATGGCCCCCTCAGTGAATCCGTTCTTTTCCATCATGCCCCAAAACATGCTAATCTTCTCCATCATCATGGCCACGGGTGCGGCAATCGTTGCCAGTCAGGCGCTTATTAGCGGCACCTTCTCCATCTTGAGCGAAGCCATGAACCTGCACTTCTGGCCGCGTATGCGAATTAAACATCCTACCCATGTAAAGGGACAGCTCTATATACCGATGATCAACCTTGCCATGTATATCGGCGTGGTTCTCATCATCCTGCTCTTTCGCGACTCCTCGCACATGGAGGCTGCTTACGGTCTCGCCATCACCATCACCATGCTGATGACCACTCTGCTGCTCGGTTTCTACCTGCGCACCAAAGGTGTGGCGCGAGTTTTTAGCCTGCTGTTTGTGGGCGCATATTGCGTTATCGAGGGCATTTTTCTTGCCGCCAACCTGTCAAAGTTTCTCGCAGGTGGATGGTGTACGATGCTTATTGGCGGTGTTTTGTTCCTGATGATGTATGTATGGGTTCGCGCTATCAAGATTCGCCATCATTACATCAGTACCAAACCGCTGGATGACTATTATCAGATTATCTCCGACATCAAGGCCGATGAGAGCATCCCTAAGTATGCATCCAATCTGGTTTATGTGAACCATGCCGACAAGGAAGGCTCGGTGGATGACAAACTGCTCTATTCTATCATCAACAAGCAGCCTAAACGTGCTGACCATTACTGGCTTATCAATTTAGAATTTGCTGATACTCCTGACACGCTGGAGTACAGTTGCGAGACCCTGGTTCCCGACACCCTCTACAGTGTAACCATGCGCATAGGTTTCCGCATTGAGCCTAGGGTGAGCCTCTATCTGCGACAAGTGGTAGAAGACCTGGTGACCAGCAGGAAGGTGGATTTGAGAAGCACCTATCCTTCGCTCCGCAAAAACGGAATTCCAGGCGATTTCCGCTTCATCATCATCCACCGCGTATATTACCCGGAGAGTTCCGACAACCGTCAACAGAACCTGCTGATGACCATCTATGCCCTTATCGGCAAGATAGGCATTGACGAGCCTAAGGCTTTGGGCCTCGACACATCCATGGTGGTGGTAGAACGTGTTCCGCTCATCATCAACCATTGCAACAGAAGCATCAGGCGCATCATGCAGATTGTGGAAGAATAGGAAGATTTTTCTAAACAAAAAAACAGTCGGATGATTACTTTTCGAATTATTATTTGTATCTTTGCACCTGAATTGCGCAAAGCAAAGTTGAAAGATAATAAAAAAGATAATTGAATGGGAAATCAAATCACAACAATGGAGCGGGGAATGCAGCGACGCACAGAACTGCTCCTGGGAAAAGATAATCTTGAAAAAATTCAGCAAGCACGAGTGCTCATCTTCGGAATCGGAGGCGTGGGCTCATGGTGCGCAGAGGGACTGGTGCGCAGCGGCGTGCGCAACATCACCATCGTGGATAGCGACCGTGTATGCATGAGCAACTGCAACCGCCAGCTGATGGCAACAAGCCGCACCATCGGACAGGTGAAGGTAGATGCGCTGCGCGACCGCCTGCTTGAAATCAACCCTGAAGCCAACATCACGGCTTATCAGAAAATCTATCAGGCAGAAACTGCAGAAGAGTTCCATATGGAGGAATACGACTACATCATCGACGCCATAGACTCGCTGAAAGACAAGGCCGACCTGATTCTGCGTGCCACTGCTCTTCCAAAGGAAATCACCTTCGTATCTTCGATGGGAGCAGCCCTCCGCCACGACCCTTTCATGGTGAGGAAAGCTGAGTTCTGGAAGGTTGATGGCGATCCGCTGGCAAGAGCCCTGCGCAAGAAATTCAAGAAGAACAAGACCTTCCCCCGCCGCAAATTCCAGTGCGTGTTCAGCGAGGAAAAGCCGATGCAGAACATGAGCGACCAGCGACTCGTAGAGGACGAATGGACATCTACGAAGCCGCAGATCAACGGTTCGCTCTGCCACATCACCGCTACATTCGGAATGGCAATAGCAGGAATCGTTATCAATCACATCATCGAAAGATAATATTTTGAAGAAGGTATGATCAAGATACGCTGCGTGGTAGAACGGATTACCTACCAGAATCAGGAGAACGGATATTCCGTGATGAAAGTCAAGGTGAAGGGATATTCCGACCTGGTTACCCTGGTGGGAAACCTGCTGGATGTTCCAGTGGGGGCGGTACTGCTGTGCAATGGCGACTGGAAGATGGACAAGCGATACGGACAGCAGTTTGCCTGCGAAACCTGGGAAGAGGTAATGCCTGCCACCGTATATGGAATCGAGAAATACCTGGGCAGCGGACTGGTGAAAGGCATCGGTCCGAAGTTTGCACATCTGATAGTAGAGAGATTCGGAACGGAAACCATCGAGGTAATAGAAGATGACATCGAACGACTCTACGAGGTTGCCGGAATCGGCAAGAAACGCGTGGAGAAAATCCGAGACAGCTGGGAGAAGCAGAAGGACATCAAGAACGTGATGATCTTCCTGCAGCAGTATGGCGTGAGCACTGCTTACGCCGCCAAGATCTACCGACAGTATGGCAAGGAAAGCATCGACAACGTGAAGGAGAATCCCTACCGTCTTGCCGATGACATCTGGGGCATTGGATTCAAGACCGCCGACGGAATAGCCAGCAAGATGGGTTATGAGAAGAACGATCTGAGAAGATGCAAGAGCGGAATCAGCTACACCCTAAACGAACTCTCCAACGAAGGTCACGTTTATGCTGTAGAAGAACAGCTTATAGAAGCCGCAAAGAAACTGCTCGAAGCCGATGAAGAACCTATCAGACAAGCCATAACGGAAATGATCATATCAGAAAATCTCATCCGTGAGAACGAAGCCATCTATCTGCCACCCTTCTATCATTCTGAACGAGGAACGGCTAAGAAACTGCTGGAGTTGATGAAAGGTCAGGGTCCTACCCTCTTCAATATGCAGGCCGATATCCAGGCAATAGAAAAGGCTTCAGGCATCAGATACGACGAGGTGCAGATTGCCGCCATCGAGCAGGCAGTACGCTCTAAAGTGATGGTGCTTACGGGTGGTCCCGGAACCGGAAAGACCACGACGACGCAAGGTATCATTTCTGCTTACAAAACGGCAGGGATGAGGATTCTGCTGGCGGCTCCTACGGGCAGAGCTTCCAAGCGAATGAGCGAGGCCACGGGCATGGAAGCCAAAACCATCCACCGGCTACTGGAGTTTAATCCGCAGGACGGATACAAGCGCAACGAGGAGAACCCGCTGGAGGGTGATGCGCTGATCGTGGATGAGTGTTCGATGATAGACATCATCCTGATGTATAATCTGATGAAGGCGATTCCGGAGCACATGCGCCTGGTGCTGGTGGGCGACATTGACCAGCTGCCGAGTGTGGGAGCAGGAAACGTTCTGCGCGACATCATCGACTCAGAGAAAATTCCGGTCATCCGACTCACCCGCATCTTCCGACAGGCGCAGTCGAGCCGAATCATCATGAGTGCCCACGCCATCAACCAGGGATATTATCCGGACACGAGCAACGGCAAACAGACCGATTTCTTCTTTATCAAGAATGAAGACCCGGAGCAAGTGGCTACGGAAATCGTGAATCTTGTAAAATATCGTCTGCCAAAAGCTTACAATCAGCCGCAGAGTAACATCCAGGTGCTTACCCCGATGCAGAGAAGCGTGATAGGTGCAGCCAATCTGAACATGATGCTGCAGCAGGCACTCAACACATCCAATCTGGGAATCAGCCGTGGCGGAACCACCTACAAACTGGGCGACCGCGTAATGCAGATCAGGAATAATTACGACAAGAATGTATTCAATGGAGACATCGGAACCATAGAGAAGGTGAATATGGAAGACCGCACCATCTCCGTGAGTTTCGAGGATAATTCAGCTGAATACGAGGCAGCGGAGCTGGATGAGTTGACATTGGCCTACGCCACCACCATCCACAAGAGTCAGGGTTCGGAATATCCCATCGTGGTCATCCCTATCCTGATGACTCATTTCGTGATGCTTCAGCGCAACCTCATCTACACCGGAATCACGAGAGCCAAGAAAATCTGCGTGCTCATCGGTCAGCCCAAAGCCCTCGCCTATGCTGTAAGAAATCTGACTGTGAGCAACAGAAACACGAAATTGAAAGAACGGTTGCGTGGCGAGATTGAGGCGGCAACCAATTCTTCTCCACTCCACTTCAGCAAGCCGTATGTTTTGCCTGAAGAGAATCAGCCAATGATGGCTGCAGAGCCGGACCCAAAATAAAATCCTGAATGGCAAAACATCTCTCGTATCATAATTTAAAGGAAAAATCTGATGAAACATATAAAGACTGCATTGATAGGATTCGGGTATCGGGGCAAACAATTGCTGCGACTGTTACGCACGATTGAAAGCTATAAGATTGTCGGTATCGCCGACATCAACGGCTGCGGGGATTCGGAATCTCCGGGCGCTTCCTTCTATCAGGGCGAGGAAGCCTACAAGATGATGCTCGACGAGCAACAGCCCGACCTGGTTTTCATCACCACGCCCTGGCACCTCCACATCACCCACGCCACGGAATGCATACTGCGAAACTGCCATGTGGCTCTCGAAATCAAAGGCGGACTCTGCCAGGATGAATATGCCCCGCTACAGGAAATCGCCCAACAGAAAGGAGTAAAGGTTTTTCCGCTGGAGAACACCCTCTTTATGCGAGAAATCCTTGCTGTAAAAAGAATGGTGGATGAAGGAACACTTGGAGAAATCATCTATATGAGAGGCGGTTACCGCCATGACCTGCGCAAGCTGCTGCTCGATGAAAATGGGGTGCTGGGTGGGCGAAAAGGTACGGAAAGCGTATGGAGAAGCCGTTTCTACTCGCACCACAACGCCGACATCTATCCCACCCATGGACTCGGTCCGCTCTGCATGATTCTAGGCATCGGGAAAACAGACCATCTCGCCTGGCTCACTTCCTTCGCCACCAAGGCGGTGGGACTTCGCCAGCACATGTCAGAAGATGACACTACTCCCATCACCCTGGGCGACATCATCTCTACGCAGATTGAAACCCAGGGCGGAACGCTCATCTCACTCACTCATGACACGACCCTGCCTCGCCCAAGAAGCCTCGACTTTGAGGTACAGGGTTCGCTGGGCATCTGGGACGGCGTGAACCGACGCATCTACCTGGAGGAGATGAACTCGGAAACCTGGCAAGACGACCACGCCATCCTGGCTCTATACGAAAGCCGCGAATGGCAGCTCTGGGGCGAGAAAGCCCTGAAACACGACAGCCATCACCAGGGAATGGACTACATCATGTTGAGATGCGTTGCCGCTGAACTGACAAAAAACGCAAGCGCAGATTCGACGGGGAGCATCCGCTATCCTGCCACGCTAAGCGATCTTGCCCTCTGGACATCGGTAACCCTCCTGTCTGAAATTTCCATCAGGGAGCATCGCCGTGTGGCATTTGGTTATTCAAGCGATTTGCAATATAAAAAGAACAAGAATTTATAATACATATAGAATAAGAAACAGATATGATTACAGTTGATGGATTGACCGTAGAATTCGGCGGCACCACCCTATTCAAAGACATTTCCTTCCAGATCAACGAGAAGGACCGTATAGCCCTGATGGGCAAGAATGGCGCAGGAAAGAGTACCCTGCTCAAGATCATCGCAGGCGTAAGAACAGCCACACGTGGCTCCGTTTCCGCTCCAAAAGACTGCGTCATCGCCTATCTGCCTCAACATCTGATGACCGAAGACGGAAGAACCGTATTCGAGGAAACCTGCCAGGCGTTCGCCCATCTCCACGAGATGCAGGCGGAGATTGACCGCATCAACAACGAGCTCACTACCCGCACAGATTATGACAGCGACGACTATATGCAGCTCATCGAAAAAGTATCTTCATTGTCTGAGAAATTCTATGCAATCGACATGACCCACTTCGAGGAGGATGTAGAGAAGACTCTACTCGGTCTGGGCTTCGAACGCTCTGACTTCAACCGCCCTACCAGCGAGTTTTCGGGAGGTTGGCGCATGCGTATCGAGCTTGCCAAACTGCTGCTGAAATCGCCTGACGTGCTGCTCCTGGATGAGCCTACCAACCACCTCGACATCGAATCTATTGGATGGCTCGAAGACTTCATCATCAACAGTTCGAAAGCGGTAGTAGTGATCAGTCACGACCGAAAATTCGTAGATGACATTACAACAAGAACCATCGAGGTTACCATGGGCAGAATCTACGACTACAAGGCTACCTACAGCCAGTATCTGGAACTGCGCAAGGAACGCCGCGAACAGCAGATGAAGAAATATGAGGAACAGCAGAAGATGATTGCCGAGACCAAGGACTTCATCGAGCGATTCAAGGGTACGTATTCGAAGACATTCCAGGTGCAGAGCCGCGTGAAGATGCTCGAAAAGCTGGAACTGATCGAGGTGGACGAGGAGGATACCAGCCGACTGAGACTGAAGTTCCCTCCAAGTCCGAGAAGCGGAGCCTATCCGGTTCAGATGAGTGACGTGGCAATGGCATTTGATGACAAACAGATATTCAGCGGCGTGAATCTTACCGTGGAGCGTGGCGACAAGATTGCCTTCGTGGGAAGAAACGGTGAGGGTAAATCTACGCTCGTAAAATGCATCATGGGTCAGCTTCAGAACGAGGGTAAGCTGGAATTAGGACACAATGTTCAGATTGGCTATTTTGCTCAGAATCAGGCTTCTCTGCTCGATGGCGAGCTTACGGTTTTCCAGACGATAGATGATGTTGCCAAGGGCGAAATCAGAAATAAGATTCGCGATTTGCTGGGTGCATTCATGTTTGGTGGCGAGGATTCTACCAAGAAGGTAAAGGTTTTGTCGGGTGGAGAAAGAACCCGTCTGGCTATCCTGAAGCTGCTGTTGGAGCCGGTGAATCTGCTGATTCTCGATGAGCCTACCAACCACCTGGATCTCAAGACGAAGGATGTACTGAAACAGGCGCTGCTGGATTTCGACGGCACGCTGATTGTAGTGAGTCACGACCGTGACTTCCTGGATGGTCTGGTCAGCAAGGTGTACGAATTCGGCCATGGTCGCGTCCGCGAGCATCTCTGCGGAATCTACGAGTTCCTGGAAACAAAGAAAATGGAAAGCCTTCAGGAATTGGAGAAGAAATAAAATCTCAAAAGGTATTTTACGAAAGAGGATGCTTCATTATTCATCGAATGAAGAAACGAAAAAGAGGGTGTGTCATAGACTTATGACACACCCTTTTGTATTTTCAAATAATTTCTTTAAAATTATTTCTTTTTCTTCAATTCCAACTTCGGAATCTTGACTTTTTGACCTGGTTTCAACAGGGAAGTACCATTCAGAGCTTCTACGTAGCATTCCATTCCTGGACCTAAGTACTTTTGGCTGAGCGACTTGATGGTTTGTCCTTCTCTTGCCGTAACGACCTCGGAAACACCAATAATACGATAGGCTCCGGTTCGAACACGAACATCCTGGTCGTATTTGCTGCTTGCCTGGGCAGCATGCTTTTCTGCCTGTTTTCTTGCATCTTCTTTCTTCTTAGCTTCTGCATGCTTTTTAGTCTCCTGCTGTTTCTTTGCATCAGCGAGTTTCTTAGCTTCCAAATTCTTCTTTGCCTCAGCCGATTTTACATCAATTGATTGCTTATCAACCGTCGCATTCATATTCTGCTCGGCATTTTCGACTTTCTTGACAGCTTCACTTGCCTGTGCCATTCTTACACTATCCTCGATAGCCTTTTTGCGAAGAATTTCTTCCTGCGTTGAAGCAGACTTGGTTGGCGTCTTCTTCTCTGTCGCAATCTGCTGGTAATTATCCAACTGTAGAGCGAGATGATCACGCTGGGCAGCCATCTTTCCATAATTAAAAGCAAACCAACCAAAGCCTCCTATCATTGCCAGGAATACTACGCTCGCTGCAATAACCAGATAACGAGGCAAAACAACATGTCGCTTATCGGTTTCCTCATCTGAAGAAGGAGTTTCCTCATCTGAAGAAGCTTCCTCTGCAATAGGAGCTTCCTCTGCAATAGGAGTTTCAGTAATAGAATTTTCTTCATCTGAAGGAACTTTCTCTGCAATAGGAGTTTCCTCTGTTAATGTCGATTCATTTTCTTCATCAGAAACAACAGACTCAACTTCATTCTGAGCTGGAACTTCAGATTCCTTTGTTTCCAATTCAGAAGTTGCAGATTCAGATTCTTCCGGTTCAGATACTGCAGGTTTAAATACAGCAGGTTCTGTCGCTGCAGGTTCTGATCCTTCCGGTTTCTTTTCTTCCGGTTCAGCAACATTTTCCTGAGACAATCTCTTCTCTCCTATCACAATCATTTCATCGCTAACAGGAGCATCGTTTTCTTCATCCAAAAAATCTATCACACCACTTGTTACAGGAGAATCCTGTTCAACGAAAGATTCCAAGGAAGAATTATCTGAATCAGGAACACTCTCTAACGTAGAATCGAATACAGAAACGTCCTCTTCAGCATTTTCAAATTTTCTGTCGATTTCATCGAAATCAACACCATCATTCACCACGACGGTCTCAAACTGGGCGAAAGGCTTGTTCACAATCTCCTTCAGAATATTATCGGGCGTGAAGGAAATCTTGTCACGGCCCTCGATGATGATACGCTCGCCCGTGTTCACATCCACGCTTTCACGATCCTTCACCGCCATTACCTTGAAAGTTCCAAGCCACTTCATCTTCACGAGCTTATCAGACTGAAGCCCCTCGTTGGCAACATCAAACATCTTTCTGATAAACAATTCGGCATCCTGCAGACTGATTCCCGACTTCTCTGCCAGGCGCTGCGCCAAGTCGCTTAAACTAATTTTACTCATAGTCTTCACCTCCATTCTTCAGTTTTTCCTTGACACTGGCCACAGGGCGAAAGCCGAGTACGAGCTTAGGCGGAACAAGCTGGCGCTTCTTGGTTGTAGGATTAACAACCACACGCTCCAAGCGCTTCTTTACCTCAAACGTACCAAAGTTGGGGATGGAGACAGCCTCACCATCCTCAAATTCAGCAATCATGGCATCTATCACCTTGCGCACCATCTTCTGGGTGTCGTCCTGTGAATAGCCAGTCTGCTGAGCAAGTTCTGCAATATACTCCTTGTTATTCATTCTGATGTCAAAATATTACCTCCCATATTACTTTACCACTTCTCCGTAGAGATCAAACTCCTCACTCTGGGTAATCTTCACATTGTAGAAGCAACCCACGCGCAGACGCTTCTCTCCTGCCTTGATCAGCACTTCAGGATCCACCTCTGGCGAGCAGAATTCGGTTCTTCCGATATAGTAATCACCCTCCTTGCGGTCGATAATCACCTTCAGTATCTTGCCCACTTTCTCAGCCTCTACCTCTGCGCTGATTTCCTGCTGCAGAATCATCAGTTCGTCAAGGCGGCGCTGCTTCACCTCGGCAGGAACATCATCCTCGTAGTTATTGGCACTATAGGTACCCTCCTCCTCAGAATAAGCAAAGGCACCCATACGCTCAAAGCGCTGAGTACGAACGAATTCGAGCAATTCATGGAAATCTTCCTGAGTCTCGCCAGGGAAACCCACCATCAGAGTAGTACGGATATGAATGCCCGGCACACGCTCACGGATGGTCTTGAGCAGATCAATGGTTTCCTGCTTGCTCACGTGGCGATGCATTCTGTTGAGCATATTGTCGCTGATATGCTGCAGGGCGATGTCAAGATACTTACATACGTTTGGCTTCTCGCGCATCACATCGAGCAAATCGAGCGGGAACTGGTTAGGATAAGCATAGTGCAGACGGATCCACTTCACACCCGGAATATCCGCCATGCGGCTGATGAGTTCGGTGATGTGATGCTTGCCGTCCAGGTCCACGCCGTAGTAGGTGAGCTCCTGGGCGATGATCTGGAATTCCTTCACACCATCGGCTACCAGTTGGCGTACCTCGTCGAGGATTTCATCCATCGGACGGGAAACGTGTTTGCCGGTGATGATAGGAATGGCGCAATACGCACAGCGGCGGTTGCAACCTTCAGAAATCTTGATATAGGCATAATGATGAGGAGTAGTGAGATGGCGGGTTCCACTGCAAGCAGGCACATCAGCCTTGCCCAGTTCCTTGAGCAACTCCTTATAATTAAACTTACCATAAAACTTATCCACCTCGGGCATCTCTGCCTCCAGTTCCTTCTGGTAGCGCTGTGAAAGACAACCCATCACATAGAGTTTGCGGAGTCGTCCCTCTTCCTTAGCCTGGATGAACTCCAGAATGGTATCGATACTCTCCTGCTTGGCATCCTCGATAAAGCCGCAAGTATTGATGACGGCTATTTCACCCTGTGGGCGTTTCGGGTCATGAACGCAGTGGTAGCCATTGTCCTCGAAAAGCTTCATCAAGGTCTCACTATCCACCAGATTCTTGGAACAACCCATGGTTACTATATCTATCTGATTTTTCTTCATTCTTATCCTACTTATCCTATAATAATCTAATTCTTTTCTCGACTATTCTACATCGAGCTTCATCTAATTCTTTTCTTAAAGTCTATAAGCACCTGTATTCTAGTGCTTAAAGAGGGAGTCAACAAATTCAGATTTATTGAAGAGCTGGAGATCCTCCATGCCCTCGCCCAGTCCGATATACTTCACTGGCACCTTGAGCTGGTCGGAGATACCGATTACCACGCCACCCTTAGCCGTACCATCGAGCTTGGTGATGGCGAGCGAAGAGATATTGGTAACGGCAGCAAACTGCTTAGCCTGCTCAAAAGCGTTCTGTCCGGTACTTCCATCCAGAACGAGCATCACCTCATCCGGAGCCTCAGGCATGACCTTCTTCATCACCTCCTTGATCTTCTTCAACTCATTCATCAGGTTCACCTTATTATGAAGGCGTCCGGCAGTATCAATCAGCACCACGTCGGCACCGTTCGCCTTGGCGCTCTGCAGGGTATCGAAGGCCACGCTGGCAGGGTCAGAACCCATCTGCTGCTTCACCACTGGCACCCCTACTCGCTCGCCCCAAATGCAGATCTGTTCCACGGCAGCGGCACGGAAGGTATCGGCAGCACCGAGATACACCTTCTTGCCAGCCTTCTTAAACTGATAGGCGAGCTTTCCTATGGTGGTAGTCTTGCCCACACCATTCACACCCACTACCAGAATCACGTATGGCTTATGATCGGAAGGCAAATCCCAGTTTTCATTGTCATCGGTATGATTTTCCTCTAGGAGGCTTGCAATCTCTTCTCTCAGGATTCTGTTGAGTTCTGAGGTAGAAACATACTTATCTCTTGCCACGCGCTCTTCTATACGTCGGATGATCTTCACGGTAGTCTCCACACCCACATCGGATGTGATGAGCACCTCCTCCAAATCATCGAGCACGTCATCATCTACGGTTGACTTACCAGCCACCGCACGCGCCAATTTTCCAAACACGCTCTCCTTGGTCTTTTCGAGACCTTTATCGAGAGTTTCCTTTTTTTTGTTGCTAAATAATCCGAATAATCCCATAATTATAGCTATATTTTTTTGCAAAGATACGAAAATATTTGAAACTAGGAGCGTTTTTCCTAAAAAATATTGTTAACTTAGCAAAAGAATGTATAAATAATCGCTTCCTTATGGAAATATATCAAGTTATTTTTATACCTTTGTATGTTAGAAACACCTCCGAGCTCCTATACTCGGACGAGGAGGACAAGACATTAAACATTTAAACAACAGATCATGAAAAAGATATTTATCTCAATACTCGTGCTGATTTCTGCTCTCACCATGCAGGCACAGAATGTGCTTACCCCTGAGCAGCAGTTGGAAAAGGCGCAAAAAGAGTTAGAAGAAGCCCAAAAGGCACTGGAAGCAGCCAAGGCTCAGGCAGAAGCAGCTAAGGTGAAGGCGGAAGCTGAAAAAATAAAGGCGGAAGCTGAGAAAACGAAAGCGGAAGCTGCGAGATTGAAGGCTGAAGCTGAAAGAATGAAGCAGGAGGCAGAAAAGCTGAAGAAGAATGCAGAGAATTCGGTGCCTGCTACCAAGACTTCTGTACCAGCTACAGAAACTGTGCCTGCGATGAAGATCCAGGATAATGCCACCAAGAAGCAGAATACTACCGGAACTTCTGAAGGTGCGGGTTGGGTCGTACCAACCGTGACAGAGGAGATAGAAGAGAAAAAGGTGGAAAAGACTGCCGAGGGCGTGGTGCTCAAGGAAGATCCGAAATACCTGGCGGGAGCCATCCAGCTTAATGCCGAGGGAAAAGTAGAATTTGTTCTCGACACCCAGGCAAACGGAAAGAGTGCAGACGAAATCTACAACATCGTTTTCCAGTATATGAGCAAGCTCATCAAGAATGAGCAGAACATCAACAGCCGCATCCCCCTGGTGAACAGAAACAACAAGAACGAGCAGATCATCGCCTGTATCATGGACGAATGGTTTGTCTTCAATCAGTCTTTCATCTCTCTCGACCGCTCTGAGACCAAGTACCAGCTGGTGGCAACCATCAGCGACAACCATCTCCACCTCTCTATGACCCGAATCGTATTCAACTACGAGGAAGGCAGAAGCACCGGTTTCAAGGAGCCGGCAGAGAAAGTGATTACCGACAAATATGCCCTGACCAAGAAGAAAAACGACTTGGCCAAGATCTACGGCAAGTTCCGACGCGGAACCATCGACCGCAAGAACCAGATCTTCAATGATCTGACCAAACTTGTTCGAAAATAAAAATCATCTCATAAAATATGGATCAGACAAAAGATAACAACACAACAAACATCCCACAGAGCGAGGAAACCGCAAAGGCGCAGCCACAGAGCCAGAGCCATGAGGCGTCTCAGACGCAGCCACAGACCAGCTATGCCGTGCGCCCAAACCGTCGCCACCACAGAAGATTGGAGTATGCAGACAAGAGCAACATGCTCGTAGCCAGAAACTGGCTCAACATCGGATTTATGCTCTTCGCCATCGTAGGTGTCATACTCTGGACCCAGATGGATGACCGCACGATTGCCAATGTACTGCTGATCATCGGCGTAGTCTTGAAAATTGCCGAGGTTTGCATCCGACTATTCAAAAAATAAGAAAGGTTTGCATCCGACCATTCAAAACAGGCTTGCATCCGCTTATTCAATAAATAAGAAATGAAGAAAATATTATTCTCTACAATCCTAGCTTGTGCTGCAACTCTACCAGTTGCGGCACAACGCGATTTTACGGATTTCAACAATAACGAAGACTCACAGTTCCGCCCACAGACCGGCAACCGCATCAACACCGACTCGCTGGGCACTGACAAGGAGATTCCGAAGGGCATCAGGGTATGGACTGTGGATGAGAGATTTGGAGATACCCGGGCTGCCGTGGTGGACACCATGCAGGCAATGTACCAGAACACTACCTTCACCGAAGGACTGCGCGGAGAGTACAACACCCTGGGCAATATGGGTACCGCCCGCATCAACCGCATCTTCATCGACCGACGCAACACGCAGGGCAACTTCATCTTCACCGAGCCATACGACAACATCGTTACCCCGGTGAGTGACTTCCACTTCACCAACACCTACTCGCCTATCACCAACATCACGCTGAATAGCTGCGGTGACAGAACCAACGGTGAGGATGACTTCAAGGCAATCTTTGCGGTGAATGCCAACAAGCAGCTGGGTGGCGGATTCCGATTCGACTACAAATACGGTCGCGGCTACTATGATGCACAGAGCACGGCGCACTTCAAATATACGATGTGGACTTCTTATCTGGGCGACCGCTACCAGGCGCACTTCCTCTTCAGCACCAATCACCAGAAGGTGACGGAGAACGGAGGTATCTCCAATGATGACTACATCAAGCATCCGGAGCTCTTCACCGAGAGTTTCGCCACCAACGAAATTCCTACCGTGCTGCAGCAGAACTGGAATCGCAACGACAACCAACACATCTTCTTCACCCATCGCTACAACGTGGGCTTCAGCCGCAAGGTGAAGATGACTGAGGAAGAAATTAAGGCTAAGAAATTCGCTATGGAGTCTGCTAAGGACAATGCAGCCGAGGAAGCCAAGGAGGAGGCAAGAAAGAAGGCAAGAGAACAAGGCAGGGAGTTTGACGAAAAGGCTTTCGATAAAAATCAGAAGAAGCAGTTCTCAGGTCGTCCTACAGATGCAAAGATTGCCGGTGATGAACCAGCCAAGAACAACAAGACGATAGCTGCGAACAAGGCTGCCCAGGACTTCAAGGGCGACAGCACTCGAATTGCCGTAAACAGCAAGGCTATGGCAGACAGTCTGCTCACCGTAGAGAAGAAGAAAGCGCAGGACTCACTCTTCTTCAAGACTGAATATGTTCCAGTTACAAGTTTCATCCACACTGTGCAGTTTGACAACTACAAGCGCATCTACCAGGCTTACCAGACTCCACAGGACTACTATCTCAAGGAGTACTACAATGCCGGCAAGTTTACAGGCGATTCTATCTACGATCAGACCCGACACTGGCGCATCAAGAACACCGTGGCAATGGGAACGCTCGAGGGATTCAGCAAGTGGGCAAAGGCTGGCCTGAAAGCTTTCGCCAGCTATGACCTCCGCCACTACGAACTGCCGAATACCGAAGGCGGATTTGAGAAGTTCAATGAGCATGCGCTGAGCGTAGGCGGTCAGCTGAGTAAGACTCAGGGCAAGACCCTTCACTATAATGTAGTGGGCGAGGTAGGACTCACCGGAGTAGATGCCGGTACCTTTGCCATTGATGGAAGCGCAGACATCAACCTGCCATTCCTGGGTGACACCGTACAGGTAAGAGGCGATGCATTCATACATCACGAAACGACATCGTTCTACTATCGCAAGTATCACGCCCGACATCTCTGGTGGGATGATGATCTGAGCAAGATTATCCATACCCGCATCATGGGAACTCTGAGATTCGGCAAGACTAACACCACGCTGCGTGTGGCTGTGGATGAGATCAAGAACTATACTTATTTCTCACAGCAATATACGATTACAGAAAATGGTCTGCGCACAGGCGTGACAGTGACACCAATGCAGAGCGGCGACGCCATCAATCTGATTACAGCGCAGCTGCAACAGGACTTCAAGTTCGGTATTTTCAACTGGCAGAATATGATTACCTACCAGCATACCAGCAGCAAGAGTACCCTGCCAGTGCCAGACCTCAACGTATATACCAACCTCTTCATCAAGTTCAAGGTGGTAAAAGTACTGAATATCGAGCTGGGTGCCGACGCCAGATACTTCACCAGCTACGAGGCTCCGGATTATTCTCCTTACATCGGTCAATATACCGTACAGGGCAACGGCGAGAAGAACGTGAAGGTGGGCAACTACCCTATCGTCAATGCCTACGCCAATGTTCACATCAAGCACACCCGCTTCTTCGTGATGATGAGCCATCTGAATGCAGGACAAGGCGACAAGAACTACTTCTTCACCCCTCACTATCCGATGAACCAGCGAGTTTTCAGAATGGGTGTAAGCTGGAACTTCTTCAACTAGGAAGCGAATCTTTTCCACAAGAGATTCTTCTGAAACAAAATAGAAGCGAATCTTTTCTTAATGAATAACAACAAGGAGCGAGGTTCCCCAAAAACCTCGCTCCTTATAATTTAAAAGCAACAATATGATGATAAAGACAAATTCTATCAAGGCATGGTTTCTCGCCGCCCGCCCCGTCACCCTTTCGGCTGCGGCAGTACCAGTAATGCTAGGCACAGCCCTGGCATACAAGGACTCAAATGCCAACTGCCAATGGATTCCAGCCCTGCTCTGCCTGCTCTTTGCATGGATAATGCAGATAGACTCCAACCTGGTAAACGACTTCTTCGACTTCAAGCATGGCAACGACGACGAAACCCGCCTGGGACCGAAACGAGCCTGTGCTGAAGGCTGGATTACGATGAAAGCCATGAAATGGGGCATTATCATCACTACCCTTCTAGGCTGCATCATCGGTTTGCCCCTTGCCTTCTACGGAGGAAAGGAGATGATCATCGTGGGTATCTGCTGTGTCCTCTTCTGTTTCCTCTACACCACCAAGCTGAGTTATCTGGGATTGGGCGACCTGCTGGTACTTCTCTTTTTCGGCATCGTGCCGGTCTGCTGCACCTACTACCTGGTCATGCCTGAAGGAATACAGACTGTATCAGCAGAAGCCATACAGACTTCCATCGCCTGCGGACTGGTAGTAGATACGCTGCTCATTCTGAACAACTATCGCGACTACGACAACGACATCAAGGCGGGCAAAAAGACGCTGATCGTTCACATCGGCAAGAAAAACGGCGAGCGTCTCTACTGCGCACTGGGCAACATCGGTATCCTCATCATGATTGGAATCAACATCTATGGTGCACTTGCCTACGATGCAGATACTAAGTTTTTGCCTTTCGCCGCCACATATCTCGTGGTGCACAACCGAACATTCGCCAAGATGAGGAAGATAGGAGAAGGCAGAATGCTGAATAAGGTACTGGGCTACACGGCTCTCAACATCTTTACCTTTGGTATGATCTCTACCTTCATCATCCTTGGAATGATGTGGTAATCCCAGAGATACCCGCCCCCTCTGGAATGGCATGAGAAGATTCTAGAATGAGAAGATAACATTCAGGAATAATAATTATATAATGTACGCGCGTACATTATATATATAAAAGAAGAAAAAGTATGAAGCAACAAGTAAATCTCGAAATCATGCAGTTTGTGGAAACACAGATTCTGCCCAAATATACAGAATTTGGCGAGAGCCACGGATTACGCCACGTAACCCGTGTCATCAAAAACGCCCTGAAACTCGTACCTGTAACAGGTGCCGACATCGACATGGTTTATATCGTTGCCGCCTACCACGACCTGGGAATGAGCGGTCCGCGCGCCATCCACCACCTCACCAGTGGCAAAATCCTCCAGGCTGATGCCAGACTGAAGCGCTGGTTCACTCCCGAGCAGATTAAAATCATGAAAGAAGCCGTGGAGGATCACCGCGCCTCCTCCAGTCGCCAGCCCCGAAGCATCTATGGCAAGATTGTTGCCGAAGCCGACCGCGACATCGATGTTCACGAAATCTTTCTTCGTGCTATCGAATACGGAGAGGAGAACTATCCCGGAAAAGGAAAGGAAGAGCAATGGCAGCGGTTCGCCGACCACATGGACGAGAAATATTCCCGCAACGGCTACATCAAGCTCTGGATTCCTAACTCACCCAATGAGAAGGCTCTGAAAGAGCTGCGGAATATCATTGAAGACAAGACAGAACTCAGGAAATATTTCGAAGAAATATACGAAGAGCTCAGGAAAAAGAAGTCTTGACCCTTGAGAGAAACAAGGAAAAGGGAGTTCTGACTTTTAATAAAGAAGATTTTTCGAAAAAATCAGCAGAAAGATTTGGTAGTTTCAAAAGATTGCATTATCTTTGCAGTATAGAAAACCCAAAGACTTCTATCAATAGATGATAGCCTATGCTATGTCTATTCGACAAAGATATAAGGGTCGTGTCGGTTCGATCGGGATACTCATCAAATTACACTTATGAAACCGAGAAGACTTCTCTTGCCTATGGCGGGCCACATAAACTGACATGTCAACTAAGCTGCAAAGCCGGTGGATTACAAAAGCGGAGAGCTCTCAAATGTTTATGACATTCGGAGTTTCATCACATCATCGAGCGACCCTTTCCTACAGGAGGCAGATTTCCAATAATTGGTAAATCTGCCTCCTTTTTTGTTGACAAAGTCAGCTTATCCCCTATAATTCCTCCCAAAAACAAGAAAAATCAAGAAAATATGCATATTTCTTGAAAAAAGTTACAGAAAAATTTGGTGGAACAAAAAAAATGTAGTATCTTTGCACCCGCATTTGAGAACGATGCTTGTTGATTTGGCAACAATATCCGATTGGAAGGTTGGGTGAGTGGCTGAAACCACCAGTTTGCTAAACTGACGTGCGGGATTACCGTACCGGGGGTTCGAATCCCCCACCTTCCGCAAGCGGAGTTCAAGATTGCATCGTTGGTCGATTCATCTAATGGTTAGGATACAAGATTCTCAATCTTGGCATAGGG
>OIWS01001024.1_pt1 | contig 30940 bp, 28 predicted proteins | sample 1587611 | NCBI WGS metagenome assembly OIWS01 (sample SAMEA3888919, study PRJEB22519) | human gut metagenome | biome: human gut; feature: human-associated habitat; material: faeces | place: Denmark | collected 2010 | reverse complement strand
AAATAATCCCCCTCATGATGATACCGATGTTTTGCGTGATTGCTCTGTTCCGCCGCCATGGTCGAAATCCATATTCAATCTGGTTGTTCCATGCATATTTTATCACGGGAAACAGTTGTTTCAAGCCATCCCCGGTGATATATTGAAAAAAACAGAAACACAGGAGTCGATCCCTCATGGCAATGCATTGCGAAATTCCGTTTCCCGGTATCCGAAAGCTCACCTTCGGCGAACCGGAAGATTGCGTCCCCTCCGCCCAGCCCTACCGGAAAGCGCCGCTCGCCGACGCGATCGCCGAACTGCCGGAACCGGAGACCGCCCCGTTCCCACTCGAAGAGATCCGCTTCACCGTCTCCGCCCGCGGCTGCCGCCTCGAACTGCCGCTCCGGCCGGGCGAGGATCTCTACGGCTTCGGACTCCAGCTCAAAAGCCTGCGCCAGACCGGGAAGAAACGGACGCTCCGGGTCAACAGCGACCCGGTCGCCGACACCGGCGACAGCCACGCACCCGCACCGCTCTACTTCTCCACCGCCGGGTACGGCGTCCTGCTGGACACCGCCCGCTACGCGACATTCTACACCGGAGGAAACCTCCCCTTCTCCCGCCGGAAAGCCGCCGCCTCCGCCGGTGACATCAAGCTCACCGAGGAGGAACTTTACGCCTCATCCGGCGCAACGGCCCCGGTCATCGCCGAGGTTCCCGCCGCCCGCGGCGTCACACTCTACCTCTTCAGCGGCCCCACGCTGCTCGACGCGGTGCGCCGTTACGTGCTCTTCTGCGGCGGCGGCTGTCTGGTGCCGGAGTGGAGCCTCGGCAACTGGTACCGCGCCTGCGGCACCGCCTCCGAAGCCGGAGTGGCCGGACTCGCCCGCGAACTGCGCGAGGAAAACATTCCCTGCGACGTGCTCGGGCTGGAACCGGGTTGGCAGTCGCATGCCTACTCCTGTTCGCTGTGCTGGAGCGAGGAGCGTTTTCCGCACCGCAGGGAGCTGATACGCTCCCTGCGCGACGCCGGATTCCGGGTCAACCTCTGGGAACACGCCTTTCTCCACTCCACCTCGCCGCTCTACGAACCGATGGCGAAGTATGCGGGCGAATTCGAGGTGTGGCAGGGGGAGGTCCCCGACTTCACGATTCCGGAGGCGGCGAAACTCTTCCGCGACTATCACGCGGAGGAGTTCACCCGGCAGGGCATCAGCTCCTTCAAGCTCGACGAGTGCGACAACTCCGACTTCATCCGCAGTCCATGGTCGTTCCCGGAGTGTTCCCGCTTCCCCTCCGGCTGCGACGGCGAACAGATGCACTCGCTCTTCGGGCTGCTCTATCAGCAGACGATCCTCGACGCCTGCCGCGACGCCGGAATCCGCACCTGCGGGAGCGTCCGCAATACGCACGCCTTCGCCCCGCCGATGCCCTTCGTGCTCTACAGCGACCTCTACGACCACCGGGACTTTCTGCGCGGCGTCGCCGGGTGCGGCTTCTCCGGCATGCTCTGGACCCCCGAACTGCGCCACGCCAAGTCGCCGCGGGACTACCTGCGCCGCCTCCAGGCGATGGTGCTCGCGCCGCAGATGCTGATGAACATCTGGTCGATGCCCCACCCGCCGTGGCGGCAGCTGGTCCGCGAACGCAACCTCGCGGGGGAATTCCTCCCCGAGGCGGAACAGCTCCGGCTCAAAACGCTCACCCGGAAGATTCTGGAACTTCGCATGGGATTCATTCCCTGCCTCTACGCCGCCTTCGCCGACTACCATTTCCGGGGGATTCCGCCGTTCCGCGCGCTCGCGATGGAGTGGCCGGAGGATCCCCGGCTGCGGGAGGTCGATCAGGCGTGGATGGCCGGAGAGAATCTGCTCTGCATCCCCTTCACCGCCGACGAGGAGGAGCGCACCGTCCCGCTCCCGGAAGGCGGCTGGCGCGACTACTACACCGGTGAGCTGTTCCAGGGCGAAGTCACCCTCCGCCCGGACGAGGAGACACTGCCGATTCTGGTGCGCGAAAATTCGATCGTTCCGGTCGCCCGGCCGGTCACCCACGTCACCGACGGCATGGTCTACCATCTGGTGTTGCGCCTTTACGGCAAAGCGCCCCGGCCCGCCCGGCTCTACGCCGACGACGGCTGGAGCTTCAGCTGGGAGAACGATCCGGAGCACTGGGGCGAGGTGCGCGCCGACGGCACCGCCTCAGCCTCCCTCGCCGGCCGGTACCGGGTCGACGCGGTCGAAGAGATCGGCCGCTGATTCCGGAGCGGCCGCGTCAGGAGATGCGGCGGAGCGCAAGTTCGATCGCCGCGTAGAAGCTGCCGGTGTCGGCCACCCCCTTCCAGGCGATGTCGAACGCGGTGCCGTGATCGGGACTGGTCCGCACCACGGGCAGACCGAGCGTCGAATTGACGCCGCGGTCGAAGGCGAGCATCTTGAAGGGGATGTGCCCCTGATCGTGGTACATCGAGACGATCCCGTCGTAGCGGCGGCGGGTCTCCTCGATGAAGAGCGTGTCGGGCGGGAACGGCCCGTCGATGTCGATCCCCTCCGCCCGGAGCGCGGCGAGCGCGGGCTTGACCGTCTCCTCATCCTCCCTGCCCATGCAGCCGTTTTCCCCGGCGTGCGGATTGAGGGCGGCGGCGGCGAGCCGCGGATGAGCGACCCCTTCGCGCCGGACCACCTGATCCAGCAGCCGGGTCACGTCGACGATCCGCTCGAAGGTGACCTGCCGCGGCACCTCCGCGAGCGGAATGTGGGTGGTGACGAAGACCATCCGCAGATCGCCGGCCGACTGCATCATCACGAAATTCCGGGTGCCGCACAGCTCCGCAATCCGTTCGGTGTGACCGGTGAAGGGGATTCCGGCCAGGTTGACCGAATACTTGTTCATCGGGGCGGTGACCAGCGCCCCCGCCTTCCCGGCGAGAACGTCGAGCGTCGCCATGGTCAGCGCGTCGTAGGCGAGTCTGCCGCAACGCGCCGAGGCTTCCCCGATCGTCAGCTCCGCGAAGGGAAGAGTTCCGGCGGCGCAGACCTCCGGCAGGAGGCCGCCGCTCCACCGTTTCGCCGCCTCCGCGAGGATCGACGGTTCGCCGTAGAGGCGGAACTTCACCCGCCCGGCGAACCGGGGATCGGCCGCGGCGCGCACCGCCAGTTCCGGACCGATTCCGGCGGGATCCCCCGCCGTCACGGCGATGACCGGCAGGTCGGATTTCATCGTCACCACTCCTGCCCTTTCTTCATGAAGTAGGCGGCGACATTGGGCACGATCGGCTTGATCAGCGTCTTGATCGCCTTCGCGTATTCGCGGATCTCCGACTGGGCGTGATCGCTGTCGCGCAGTTCGAGGAAGTGGAGCAGATTGCCGAGATCAACCGTGCCCCAGAAGGTGACCATCATGTTCTGCGGGAGCACACCGCGCGCCTGTTCGCGGCAGACGCCCGACTCCAGCAGATGCTCGTAGAGTTTCAGACTGGCACGGTTGTGCGCGTCGATCTCCGCCTTGAGCTCCTCGCCGCCGAACGAGGGGTCGAAATAAGAGGCCTGCCGGTTGTCCTCCGACTGGCGGCGGAGGGTGCCGGGGGTGTAGAACTCCATGTCGATCTGGGTGTATCGGCGCGAAATCTCATTGTAGCTCCAGGTGCGGTGGCGGTGCCACTGCCCCCGCACGAAGAGCGGGCAGTGCACGCTGAAGGTGAAGACGACATGCTCGAGCGGGCTGGTGTGGCGATTTTCAATGAGGTAGTTCAGAAGCCCGATATCGCGCTCATCCATCGTCTGCTTGAGCTTGCCGAAGGAGACCCGGGCGGCGTTGACGATCGTCGTCTCCGTGCCGAGGTGATCGATCAGGCCGACCCATCCCTGGCCGTCGAGGACTTTCACATGATTGGCTGGCGGTACGTTGAGATGTTCCATTCTCTTGCTCTCCCGTTGGCCGCGAGGGCGGCCGCTTTATGTGTTGACTGTTATTTCGTCTTCGTTTCGTTCGTTTCCGGAGCCGGGGCCTTCTCCCCCGCCTCTTTCAGCAGCTCCTGCACCAGCATTCTGGCGGCGGCGGCCGACTTCTCCACGGCCGCCGACATGGCCTGAACCGCCGTCGCGGGAGAATCGTCCCGCATCGGAACCTCGTTAAATGCATCCCGTTCCAGCCGGCCGCCGTCGGAGAGGCGGGCCGAATAGTTCACGCCGACCACCGCCCGCTTCCGTTTCCGGTCGAATTCGAACCGGTAGACGGTGCCGCTCAATCGAACCACTTCACTGTTGCCGCGCACCTCTTCCGGGTCCGGCATCGCCGCCCGGAGCCGTCGTTCGATCAACAGTTCCGGGCTGACCAGCCAGCGGTTGTACTCGTCGGTCAGCATCCGGTCGTTCTCCTCCCGGACCAGAAAACGCCGGTCCGCGCCGGAGACGTTCCGGAACACGCCGAAGCGCACCGGCACCGGCAGCGGCGCAATCTCCTCCGACGGCGGCTGAGCCAGATCATACTCCGCCGGCTCCACATACTCCGGCCCCATCAGAGCGCACCCCGCCGCCGCGAACAGCGCCGCCGTCAGCATCGTCATGACAACTTTCTTCATACTCTCTCTCCGCAAATTCATCCTACTGCGCCGGAGGAATCCGCAACGTCTGCCCGACCCGCAGACCGGTGGCGCTGTTCAGCTGGTTCGCCTCCAGAATCAGCCGGTATTTCGAGGCCGAGCCGTAGAAGCGGCGGGCGATTCCCCCCGGCGTATCCCCGGCCCGGACCGTATAGAACTGCTCCGTCTCCACCGGCTGGGGCCGGGCCGGAGACGGCGGCGCGACGGGAGCGGCCGGAGCCGCACTCCGGACCTGCGCCTTCTGCCGGTCCATGATGTAACGCTTGAGAAAACCGATCTGACGGCGCAGCGCGGCATTTTCCTGCGTCAGCCGCTCCAATTCATCCGCCGGAGGCGACGGCAGCTCTTCGCGCGAGAGTTCGCGCAGGAGCTTCGCCCGCGCCATCCGGCAGTACCCTTCGACCGTCTGCCGGTCGGAGGAGTCGGGCGCCAGTGCCAGATAGCGCCGGTAGAAGTAGAGCGCCGCCGCAGGATCGGCCAGCGCCTCGTCGTAAAGGGTCGCCAGCGCGAGATTCGCCTCCGGCGCATCCGGACGGCGTTCGACCAGCCGCCGGTAGAACCGTTCCGCCGCCTCGGCATCCCCTTCCCGGCGGCTGCGGTCGCCCTGCACCATCAGAGGATCCCGGCGAATGTCCCCGTCGCCGCACCCGGCGACGAAGAACAGCAGAAGGAGCGGCAGAAGAACCATCGCTCTCATCGCTCCGCCTCCCCGGCCATCCGCTGCCGGAGCACGGCAAGTCCGCAGACCGCCGCCGTCTCCAGCCGGAGCACGTAGGGGCCGAGGTTGAGCCCGCGGACCCCGGCGGAGAGAAACGCCTGCTCCTCTTCCGGAGTGAATCCCCCTTCCGGGCCGACCAGCCAGGCGAAATCGCCCCCGGCGGTCTCCTCCCGAGGTGAAGCCTTTCCGGCGTCGACCGCACCGAAAAACGCCTGGATCTTCCGTTCCCGGATCTCCTCCAGCGCCTCCGACGGCTTCACCATCGGCAGAATCCGGGGGAGAAACGGATTTTTCGACTGCTTGCACCCTTCGCGGAGCAACGTTTCCCAGCGTCCGCTCCCCTCGGGCTGCGCCACCGACCGTTCGCAGTGAAGCAGACGGATCGACCAGACCCCCAGCTCCGCCGCCTGCTTGAGCAATACATCGAACTTCGCCCGGCGCGGCACCGCGCAGTAGAGATGGAGCCGCCTTGCCGGCTCCGGTTCGCGGCGGCGCTCCTGAATCACCAGCGTCCGGCGGGGTTCCACCCGGGCAACGGCAACGAGACCGCACCCGTCGAAGAGCGCAACCTCGTCGCCCGGCGCCGCCCGGAGGGTCCGGAAGAGGTGGTCGAACTCGCTCTTTTCGAGCTCCGCCGCCTCGCCCGGTGCAGGAATGGTTTCACAGAAAAATGTACGCATGAAAAATCCGTATCTGATTGTCTCGCCTTAATTTACCCCCCCTGACGGAAAAATTCAATCCCGCGCCGGAAAATTCCCGGCAGGGGGCGGTGTTCCAGGCGCTCCTCAGCGCCCGAGGTAGCGACGGTGCACCCGCATGCCGATCGAACAGAGCAGATCGTAGACGTGGGTTCCCTTGAGCTGCGCCCACTCTTCGAACGGAATGAAGCGGTCCCCCTGACGGCCGATGCAGACCACCTCGTCACCCGGTTTCGCCTCCGGCGCGTTCTCCAGAGAGATGGTGGTGTAATCCATCGAAATGCGCCCCAGCACCGGGCAGAGTTCACCGTTGACCAGCACGTAGCCCCGGTTGGAGAGCGCCAGCGGCAGTCCGTCGGCGTATCCGGCGGCGATGGTGCCGACCCGGGTCGGACGGGCCAGCCGGTGCATCCGGCCGTAGCCGATGCAGGAGCCCGCAGCGAGGACCCGCACGGCGGCGAGCCGGGTTTTGAGTTCGACCACCGGCGAGAGGCGCATCGACTGGCGAACCTCGTTGTCGTAGTAGCCGTACATGTTGATGCCGCACCGCGCCATGGTGAAGGGGGCGTGCGTGCTCTCGGGGAAGTTGTTGAGCGCGTCGCTCGCGGCCATATGGATGTCGGGGAAGGTCATTCCCTCCCGCGCCAGCTGGGCGAGCAGCACCTTGAAGGCGGCGAGCTGGCCGAGGCTGTAGTCGTCGTAGCGCCAGAAGGCGCTGGAGAAGTGCGAATAGATCCCCTGAATCTCGAGGTTGGGCAGACCGCGCATGGCGAGGATCTGCTCCGCGGCGTTCTCCGCGGGCATGCCGAGCCGCCCCATGCCGGAGTCGACGGTGACGGCACAGCGCACGCGCCGGTTCTGGTGCACCGCTTCAGCGCTGATCTTCCGAGCCATCTCCAGGTCGTTGAGCGGGCAGACGATGCCGTGTTCCACCGCCGGGGCGATCTCGTCGGGCAGCAGATTGCCGAGGATCTGGACCGGCAGTCCGAGCGGAGCAAGTTCCAGCGCCTCGTTGATTTCGGCCACGCCGAAAGCGCATGCGCCGGCGGATTTCACCACTTCGGCCACCGGCAGAACGCCGAGGCCGTAAGCGTTCGCCTTGAGCACCGCCATCAGCCGGCAGGGAGCGACCCGCCGCCGGATCTCCATGAAATTCTCCGCCAGAGTATTTAAGTTCACTTCGAGATTGACACGACTTTCCTGGCTCATTTTTCCCTCAAAACTGATTTGGACAAACAGATGCTTCCGCATAATATATCACGCGTGCCGCCGGAAACAAGTCTCCGGCCCGGCGCCGGCTCTTGAAAAGTATGCGCCACGGGTGTATATTATTCGGTTATCATTCGGAATAAAACAGAAACCACAGTTTCTCAAGGAGTGAGTAAAACATGTTCAGCGCATCCGATTTGAAAAAAGGGCTGAAGATCCAGATCGACGGCGCCCCGTGGGTCATCACCGAGTTTGACTTCTGCAAACCGGGCAAGGGCACCGCGCTCTACCGCTGCAAGCTCAAGAACCTGATCAACGGCTCCGGCATGGAGAAGACCTACCGGCCGACCGACAAGATCGAGAAGCCGGACCTCGAAGAGCGGGAGATGTACTACTCCTACTACGACGGCCACCACTACATCTTCAGCGATCCGAACACCTACGAAGAGATGACCGTCTCGGCGGAAACCCTCGGCAAGCAAGCCTATTTCCTGATCGAGGACAGCCTCTGCAACTTCGTCCTCTTCAACGGCGAGCCGATTGAAATCACGCTGCCGACCTTCATCGAGAAAGAGATCGTCGAGACCGAGCCGGGCGTCCGCGGCGACACCGCCACCAACGTCACCAAGCCGGCGAAGATCGACAACGGCTACGAGATCCAGGTGCCGCTCTTCATCAATCAGGGCGACATCGTCAAGATCGACACCCGCACCGGCGAGTACGCCGAGCGCGTCAGCAAGGCGTAATTCCGCCTTCACGAAAAAGCCGGGAGTTCCGGCACACACAAAAAAAGAGCTGTCGCCAACTTCTATCAAGCTTGCGACAGCTCTTTTGTATTCAGCATATTGGAAAGCCATGCGTCATTCGCAGCCCGGCATTTCGGACATACCTCTTCTGTACAGAGAAATTCTTTCTCCTACCAGCGCAGGTAGCGGAAAGGATCATCGCCGAGCTCATGATCCCGGCGATAGTCGGGATCATATACATCACGAATCACCCGCCTGACCCGGAACTGATCGGGAGTGGCAACAATACCGCCGCTGCCGAAGTGGTCAAAAATCCGGATTGCGATCGTATTCCACTCGCCGAACCGGATCCATTCGCCAGGAACCGGATAACTGCGTTTCAGCTCCCAGAAATGGGGAGTTTTCTTCGACGTTTCACCGATTTTTCTGCCGTTCCAGAAGGTGACGTCGCAGTCATCGACCACACCGAGATCCAATACGATCTCTTCGCCCAGCCATTGAGCAGGAATCCAGACTTTCCGGCGAACCCAGAAAACTCCATCAAATTCGGCAAGTTCTCCTCCGAGGTCCTCGATCTTGCCTGGCAGAGAAATTTTCCGCCAGGTGGAGTCGTCAAATCCGCCTTGAGCAAACCCTTTCGCCAAGCCGGCATCGCCGGGATCCTCATGCGCCTGCTGTGGCGTCTGCGCCTTCGACAGCGGATGAGTCACCATCATCCGCCATGTTCCGGCCAGTGGCAGAGAGGCCGGTCCGCGGGTTCCGCCGTTCAACAAAGCATCTTCGCGCAGGAAACGGCCACCGGAATTGGCGATCAGCTGTGCCAGCAAACGCCGTAACCGCCAGGAGGTAAAACGTAAATAGGTATTCTTTTCCACGGCTAGCTCATCCGGCAGCAGAGCAAGGGCAACCGCCGAACCGTTCCCGGCCCGGTACCGCTGCAGCAAAGGACAATCCGACAGGAAAAGCATCGCGTCAACATCCGTCCGGGAACGGAACTCCGAAACGGAACAACCTGCGACTTCCGGCCAGTCCGGTATTTTCATCCGATTGGAAAACTGGCTTTTTTCCATTCGGAATCCGAAACGTTCCGGAACACTCCCCCGTTCGATCAGAATAACACGGCCGCCGGACTGGAGAAATTGCTCCAGCTCAATATCGCGGACCCGGTTTCCTTCTCCAAGAATTACCAACCCTGACTCCGGCAGCCGGTCGGCAATGGTAAAATCCACCTCCATCTCCGTCAGAAGTTTCGCCCCCTTCTCCCCGCCGATGTAACTGGCACGCATTCCAGGGCGGGCAACGGGAGCCGTCGCCAGATAATGCAGAATCCGCAACAAAAACCGGTCCGCAACCGGATCCGGCTGTGTCCGCTCCGTAAGATCGAGCGAACAGTAAATCACCCGCCCGGAGCCAAGAGTTTTCTCCATCAGCGGCGTATAAGCAAGGTCAAACTCCCCTTCCAGCAGCGGAGTCCAGGAACCGTGATGCGGCTTTTCCACCGCGATCGACGCCACGCTGCCCTGATTGCTCACATGCCAGCCGAAAGGCAGAGAAGCTTTGGGCCATGCGATCGAAGTCCCGGACTCCTCCGGCAGAAGTGTTCCGGCTCCCCGCCAGTTGCAGAGTTCCCCGGCATCGATTCCGGAGAGTATCGGGTGATTCCGTTGCGTGGCAACCGGCCAGAAGCGTCGGGAGACATGGCGGGATATCCGAAACTTGCCAGCATCCATCAACACGTCACCGGTTTGCCCGAGAATCAACAGCCGGCCACCCGAACGGACAAAACCATCCAGAGCTCCCGGTAACGGCTCATTCAGCGCTCCCTGCGCAACGACCAATACGTTCCCTGCGGCAGCTTCCCCCTTCCACTCCCGAAATGGAATGTTCAAACGGAGAAAATCCCGCCATACGGCTGCTCGTGGATCAAAGAGAAGTACCTCATTCGCCATTTTTTCACGAATAACCGGGTAAACGGAAAAGTGGAATTCATCGAAGACATCACATTTGCCGAATTTTCCCTTCACCCGGATCACACCCGATGTGCGGGCAGCGGTTTCCGGCAACTCAGTCTCCAGCGGCAGAAGAATACTTTCCCCGACCGGAACACTTCCTGTCAGCCGGCCGTCGGCTATCGTTTTTCCGTTCACGACAATCTCGAACGAAAGCCGATACTCCTGTTTCGACCGTTCGTCATTGCAGAGCGCGATCGATTTGCAGAGCTTTTCACCACTGTAATAGAGATGTCCTTTTTCCGTGAAGGAGTGGATCTCCCCCGCGATATACATCAACAGAGGGGTATTTACCGCCTGCAGTTCGCAACCCGGCAGTGTTATTTCAGCCCCGTCTTTCAGGCCGAATATGAACAGGTCGGCCTCCCGTTGAAACCAGCCCCGGTCGCCGGGTCGAAATGCGGGCAGCGGACGACGCCCGCTCTTCATCTGCCAGCCGGCGCCCCATTCCCACGGGATCACGCCTCCGGAAACTCCCCAACTTCGAAATGAACGTAATGTATTGCGAATAAACAAAGATTGTAATTCAAGCGCCGCCGGAGCATACACGATCTCCGGATGTGACTGCATCCAGCGATACTGCTGTTTTTCCACAAAGAAACTGCGGATCATTTTGCGGTATTGCGGCCGTTCCAGTTCGTATGCTTTCTCTCCGAGGCTGGCGGCACAGAATTCCGTCAGCAACGGTTCGGAAGCAGGAGCGCCAAATGCACCGTTGCGGCCTCGAAAGAAGTTGTAACTGAAAGGGGTACCGAATTCCACCGCCATAAAAGGCATATCCCCGGATTTCACCCAGAAGCGGAACCACTCCTCCCGTTCCTGAAGCGGCAGCAGATTCAAATAGAAATTACACGCCTGAAAGTCGCCGAGATTGGCGCCGGAATGCATCGCCACCGGCCGGGAGGGATCCATTGCCCGGATCACCTGCAGTTGTTCGCGGGCAGGAGCGGTAAAACGCTGCCATGCCGCATCGCCCTCCAGCGCCCGGCGGTTTCCGATACGCCTCGGATTCTGATCGTCGATATGTGCATACCGGTTAGGGGTTGCCGCCAATAGAATAACAGATGGGTTGTTGCGAATCTCCTTCCATTGCCGGACCAGCTCCCGACGCCAGCGTTCCTTCACCGCAGGACTCTTCCACTGTCTCACGTAAGCCGTAGCCGTATGAGCAGGATACATCAGCAGAAAGCCTTTTTCATCGGCAATGTCAGCCCACGCTTTCCGGGCGATGATGCGGCCACGTTCATAATGGTCGTTCGGCCAGAGTTCAGCAAGGTTGAAATGGCTGGCCAGAAAACCGTCGATCTGCGCCGCAATGGCGGAACGGAATCCGCCAACCGCCACCTCGTGAAACGGCAATGTCGGACGAAAGCGAATCTTCTTTCCATTAAGCAGAAAATCCCGGCCCGCGATTCGGATGTCGCGGAATCCGAATCGTTCCCGAAACACATCCCGCGTCACACCGTCTATGCGGAGCACACTCTCCAGCGTGTAGAGATACGGCTGCCCGACATCCCACAGGATCGGATTTTCCCAGTGATCCGCCAAGGTAACACTCTGCAAACCGCCGCGATTCAGCGATCGTTCCCCGGAAAACTCCTTGACACATCTCCCGACAGCATCAAGAATGCGGAAATGGAACTGAGCTGGACCGCTCTTCTCAACCCCGGTAATCTCCACATCCACCGAAATTTGTTTTGAACGGGTGTCCGTGCGGATAAACACACCGTCAATATGAATTCCGCCAGGACGGGAAACAAGCAATACGTCGCCGGGAATGCCGCGTGCCGCCAGAGGCCGATCCACCTCGACGGAATGACCGGCATCCAGCACCACTTCGTTCCGCCCTCCGCCGGAAGCAGTCACAAGCAGTTCCAGCTCCGCCCTTTTCCCCGCCTCCAGAAAAGGAGTGATGTCGAGTTCACCCCCCGGCCAGTCGATTTTCCCGGCATATTCTCCATCGACCCGGAGTTCCGCATCCGTGGAAACCCGTTCCAGCCGCAGAAAAATCCGACGATTTTTCCATGTTTCCGGTAAAGTGATACTCCGCCGGAACCGTGCACGGTCAAGCCGGTTCAGTGCAAGATTCTTCCAGGCAGGACCGTTGCCGGATGCAATGACAGCGCATTCCGGTCTGCCCCAGTAATCTGCATGCCACAATCCAGGAACCCGGCAGAGTCCCCATTCCGCAGAGTCATCTGCCGAACCATCTCTTTCCCCAGGAGCAAAGCGCCAGATTCCGTTTAAAACAATTTCTCCCCGAACCCCGCCTTGCTCAATGACCGGTTCTTTTCCCCAGCATAGAGCATCCGTATCAGATGCCACCGGAAGCAATTTCTGATCCAGAGCGTCCACCGAAATGGACTTGACCAGCAAAACTCCGCACGCCTTGAACAACCCGACTTGAAATCGTACCGAAGCGGCTCCAGTCGGAACGGGGCTTTCTGTAACAACTTTTTGGAACTGTGGTGATGCCGTCTTCAATTCCGGAGCATTGCCGTATCCGATAACTTTTCCTCCGGCATCCAGAAACGTCAGGGAAACCCGGGCGGTATTCCACGGTTCGGCACCGGGTTTCAGCTCCGGCGCGCAAAAAACAACCGAAGTGCGGAGACGCCTCCACTCGGGTTGCAACCGGAGCAGACGGCCGAGGTAGATCGCCTGTGCCGCATCGGAATTGCCTATGCGAACCACAGTCTCCTTCTCCACTGACGTCATCGAAACCCGGGTACGAAGCGCATAAGGAGAGACCTCCCAGCCAGACGGCAACCCTTCCCGGTTCGTTTTCGCCGTGGTAAACTCCCCCTCCGGTAAAAAGTTCGCAAGCGAAATCAATGGAAATACCATGAAGAGAAGAAGAGAAAAACGGGACATTTTCATCATTCTCCACCCAGTTGAACCACCTGCAACGATTTGAGCAGAACAATTCCCTGTGCCTTGAACAATCCGGCTTGCAACAGGATAACCGCACTGCCGGTTGGAATCGCATTTTCTACCCGGATCTCACGGAATTCCGGCTCTGGAGCTTTCAACTCCAACGCGGAACCATATCCGATCGTCTTGCCTGTCGCATCGAGAAACGTCACGGAAATCCGGGCATTGTTCCATGCCTCCGGCCCCGGTTTCAACTCCGGAGCAGCCATCTCAGCAACCAGCAGGATCCGTTTCCACTCCGGTTTCACCGGCAGTCTGACCGCGGCATACAGAGCCGCCGGACGATCGGGACTGGCAATTTTCAGAAAGGTCCCTTTTTCTCCCTGTTCCAGCGAAACGTTTGAGCGGAGGGCATAAGGGGAGACCTCCCAACCGGACGGTAACGTTTTTCCTGGCGCGATACCAGCGGAAAAATTCCCGGCTGGCAATAAATTTTCCGATGCCGGTTCCGCCCCGGAACAGATGACAGCACAACAGGTGAGCAGCAGAGACCAACGTAACATTTTTCACTCCTTTTCCTTTATTTCAATATCGGACGAACCGTGTAATTCTCAAAAATCAGCTGAGAAACACTTCCGCTGAGAGAAGGACGCAAGTCACATGCAATCCCCAGTTTTCCCCACAGAGCAGGAGCATTCAAATACCCGGCGTGTCCATCGGCGTACGCGTAACAGCCACTGTCACGGTGAATGAAGAGCGGTCGAGCATCCACATAGACATCACCTGCCGTAGCGATGACGGAGGAAAATCCGGCCGACCCACCGCCGGCGGCACCCACATGGAACACATTCTGCTCAGCATGATATTCAGAAAACGACATCAATCCGGAATATCCCTGACGTGTCCGGCCGATGTCACTGACGTGGGCAGTGTATTTTCCGCGCTCACTCCGGCTTGCGTGAACCGTCGGAACCGGCAGCGCCGCTTCCCGGATACTGTAAACTCCGGTCAGCCAGCGGTTCATTGAGTAAGAACAACGTTTCGTTCCGCCCCAGTCCACCCGTTCAACTGCATCGGAGGGACAGCAGAACACATTCCAGTCTGTCAGATAAGCGGTATTGATACTGTTCCAATCCGAGCTCAGGACCATATAACCGATTTCTCCAAAATAGCCGTTGTGGTCATTGATATAGGAAGCATTTGCCTGGGCAATCTGCTTCAGATTCGAGGTACAGGAGATCCGTCGGGAACTTTCCCTTGCGGAAGAGAGGGACGGCAATAGCAGTCCGGCCAGAATCGCGATGATCGCGATTACGATCAGCAATTCAATCAGCGAGAATCGATGGTTAATACAACGTCTCATTTTTCCTGCTCCGTTTCCGGTGACCGGTGCAACTGCGGCCGGCCCCAGTAAGCATTGTTGTTCCAGAAACTTTTTCCCTCATTCGCGTCATCTGTCCGCAGCGTAAGTTCAGTGGCATCTCTCAAGGGGATCTCTATTTCCCGCGCCTCCATTTCCGCCGTCATCCGCCCGGAATTCCAAACTGTTTTTCCATCCAGAAGGACCGAAAAGGCAACTGCACCTCCTGTGCCTATTTCAGCATGAAGCCCGGCCAGCGCTGTAAAATACCGGAAAACTCCAGCCGGCAGAATCCAGCTCATATAACAGCTCCGGTCAAACTGCATTCCGCTGTGCGGCAACACCCCGAGCCCCGGAAGATACACGATTTTCCCGCCGACCCGAAGCGCGCCCGGTGTCACCGGCACATTGTTGGGAGGCATTTTTTTGTTGCCATCCAGAATGGCACAGCCATAAACCAGATCGTGTCGTTCCGAGGCAGGAGGAATCAGCCGCAAATCCACAGGAGGCAGTTTCCCGACCCGCTTCTCTGCAATCAGAATAGCGGAGAAAAGAGCATCCAGCGTCAGCTGAGCCGCCACAGTCACCGGTCCTGCCGCCAACTGTTCTGCACGGCCGGTGTCATGAGCGAACAACGCCTCCACCGTCGGTATGATATAGCGTCGGCAGTGACGGATTGCCAGCAAGACATCAACTGAGAGCCTCCAGGCGGCCTCTTCAATGGAAACCCCTAAGAGTTTCGGTTCAGCAAGCGTTCCACAGGTTCCGGTCACCGCCTCTACCGAGGTATGATAGTGAAAATCAAGCAATCGGGAATCCTCCGGTACCGGAAGCATCTGACTCAGAAGAAAATTGTTGGGGTCCGGCGTAATGTGAGCCGGTTGGACCGCGTCCCCCATGGCATGGCTCAGACAACCGGCATGTTTGATGAATGCAGTGAAATTCCGCTCCAGCAACGAATGGACAATCCGTTCCAGCATACACCGGTAAAGACCGATGCGTTCCACCTGACGATCCATGGGGCCGGGGAAGAAATGAAGCCGCGCGGCGCCGGCACGTTCCGGCGGGAAATCGATAAAACTCCTCCATTCGGCATCGATAGCATTTTTGCTCTCGTCACTGCGGGTCGGATCATCAAAGAGATCCGGATAGTTTGCCGCCAGAGCGGGCAGAGATTCCGGCACACCGGGAAGACAGCAATATTGCTCCGGAAGAGCGCGGAGCGCACCGCAGAAAATATTCGCATGAGCATCATAATTCATCCTGCAATCTCCTTCCCGGTTTCACCCGCCGGAACTACCAGCAGATCCCTCTCTATGGCGAGGAAATTCGCGAGTACTCTGCATCCGGCAGGCAAACACTCCGGTGATTTTTGAAGCCTCAACAGAAAACTGTTCCGGATTCCCGCTTGAGCCGGAACCCGGCAGTCATCCTCGGGGTTGTCGCCCACTGGATACAACCGCTCCAGAGGCGCTCCGATTGCGTCGATCACCTTCCGCCAGTAACCAACCTCCACCTTCATTGCCCGCAGCCTCGTCGCACTGAAAAAACCGTCAAAAAGCTCTTCCTCCCGGGCAATCCCCGCCAGACGGAGCTTGTGCCGGATTCCATCCTCCGGATTGTTGCTGGTAATATAGAGCAGACAGCCCGCAGCATGCAGACGCCCCAGCGTGTCCGCGAGTCCCGGTTCCGCTGGAATCAGGTAGTGCGACTCGACTTCCCGCGCATAATCCCAGAATGGTCCGGGTTCAAAATGAAATTCGTCAAGGAAATCGCTCCAGCTCCACCACGCGATTCGCTTTCTGACCGCCTCCATACATGCCCTGCTCTCCGTTTCCGAAATGCCGCGTTCCTCCACAGCATAGCGCCGGATGACCGTTGCCAGACTTGAAGTTGAATAAGAAACTCCCGGCACCGCTCGAAAGACGAGCAGCGTATCGTCGATGTCAATCAGCAGAATCGGTTTCATCATAAATTCCTGTTCCTGTTTTTCCCATCTTCCGCATTTATTATACTATCAAGTCGCCGTGGAAAAACCGGCTTCAAACAATTTTTACAGGAAAGAAACAGAAAAACGGTATTTTCATAGCAATATGTTATTGAAACCATAACAATGTATGCTATCTTTCCATATGGAACTTGTGAGAAAAAAACTCTCCGCACAACTCAAAGAGTTCATCTGTGAGGAGATTGCTGCCGGGAAATATCCTCCCGGCGAACGAATCGCCACCGTCCGCGCACTGGCCCGGCAATTTCAGGTCGGGCACACTACAGCTGCCGCTGCAGTACGCGAACTGGTAGAAACGGGAATTCTGACCGCACATGCCGGAGGCGGGGCCCGGGTCGCGGGGAAACTGCCCTGGCACTTGAATGCAAATGGGAAGCGGAACCGCGTACTCTATTTTCTCCATTGCAATACCGCCACCATCAGTCCGTACCACAACGATGTACTGGCAGTTCTGCGTCGCGGAGCCGAAGCATGCAACTGGAGTGTCCGGGAGGCCCCGTTCAGTGAATCCGCGCTGCAACACGCCCAGAGTGACCGGAATGCGGTCGGCATCGTACATGCGACGTCAGAAGCTTCCATGCCATCCGGACCGGTTCCCGTAGTCTGCTACGGAATGCGCTCCGATCGAAGAAATCCGACGGTAACTCCCGATAATTTCCGCGGCGGATACTCTGCCGGCGTCCTGTACAGCCGTTCCCGCTGTTACAAATCCGCCCGTTTCATCACCGGAGCCGGAGAACAATTGGAGTGGATGGAACATTTCAATGAACGCTACCAGGGGTGCGCCGCCGCACTGGCAGCCTGCGGAATATCACTCCCGCCACCTCTGCCGTGGAACCGCCGGCTGAATCGTTGCAGTGAAGTGGAGCGTCTTCTGCAGAAACTCCGCAACGGGGAACTGCCCTCTCCGATTCTGCTCTTTGTCGCCAACCGGGCGATGGCGGTAGAGATCAGTCTCCTCGCCCAGAGCTTGAAACTGAAGATTCCGGAAGAGCTCAGCATCGTCACCTTCATCCGCCGCAGTGGCATGGAAAGTCACCTGCCGCTCGACACCTACGATTTCAATCATGTGGAAATGGGGGAAGCGTTGATCCGCCTGCTGAAATGGGCGGATGAAGGCGCGCCGCTTCCCTCCCGACTTCTGTTGCCGATGACGCTGTTCCCGCAAGGAAGCACCATCAGCGATAAGCAATCAGACTCCCTCCCTGCTCCGGAAGAGAAAAACCGGGATGCGGAAAATAGCGTTTCTTCCCGCAAAACTTGACGATACAAAAACGACAGCTGAAATCAGCTGCCTTTTTTGTATCTCTTTTTCAGAAGAGGAGCGGCACCGCCGCCCTCTTGCGGACACCAAGATCAGCCGATGCGGTAGATCCAGGCGTTGGACTTCTCACAGAAACGGCGCGACACGCACGGGCAGTTCGCCGCCGCCTTGTCGAGCAGTCCGCCGATCTCCACCGCCTGATCGGGTTCGCCGACCTTCGCGGCGATCTCCGCGGCGGTTCCTTCGACCGAACCGAGCTCCTTCAGCTTCGCCATCACCTTCTCGCGCAGCGCGAGGATTCCCTTCGCCGCCAGCTTGTAGGCCTGCACGCCCGGCTGGTGGAAGGCGTTGATGTTGATGAATTCCGCATAGATCGCCACCGCGCGCTCGTAGAGGGCGATCAGCATGCCGAGCGTGAAGGCGTTCACCTCCGGCACCTGAATCGTGATGATCTGCCGCCCCTTGCCGCGCAGCGCGGCGCTCAGCCCCTCGAGGAAGCCGTGCAGATAGGTCCCCATCTCGGTATTGGCGGTGATCGGGAGCTTTTCCGCATCCTTGAGCACCTCGATGAAGGTGGCGAAGAAGTCGTCGCGCCCGTCGTTGAGCTGCTGGATGAAGGCATGCGCATCGGTGCCGCCCTTGTTGCCGAAGACGTTCAGACCCTGATGAACCTCTTTCCCGTCAAGGTCGCACGCCTTGCCGAGGCTCTCCATCACCAGCTGCTGCAGGTAGCGGGAGAGCAGGATCAGCCGGTCGGAATAGGGCACGATCACCATGTTGCGGTCCCCCTTGCCCTTTCCGGCGATGTACCACATCGCGGCGAGCATCATCGCCGGATTCTTCTCCGGGTCGACGGTGCGGGTCCAGTCGTCCATCCGGCAGGCGCCCTTCAGGAACGAAGCGAAATCCACCCCGGTCAGCGCCGCCGGAACGTGGCCGACGATGCTGGTCTCGCTGGTGCGTCCGCCGATCGATTCGGCCATCTCGAAAATCGCGAGGAAGTTGTTCTCGCGGGCGTGGCGGTCCAGCTCGCTCTCCTTCATCGTGATCGCGGCGGCGTGGCGGGCGAAGGAGAGCTTCTTCGACGCGTAGAAATTCTCCATCGCGATCATGTTGTTCTTGGTCTCCTGGGTGCCGCCCGACTTCGAAATCACCAGGTGGAGGGTCCGCTCCGGATCCATCACTTCGAGCAGATCGGCGAACTCCGCCGAATCGGTGTTGTCGAGGAAGTAGATCTTGAGGTAGCCGTTGCGCTGCGCGTCGCTCTTCTCATTCCAGTAGGGGCCGTTGATCGCAAACTGCATCAGCTGGGGGCCGAGCGCCGAACCGCCGATGCCGTTGACCACGACCGCGTCGAACTTTTTGCCGGTCTCCCCGGTGATCTTGCCGGAACGGACCTCTTCGGCAAAGGTCTGAACCGAACGGAAGAGTTCGCTCTCCGGATAGCTCCGGCGGTCGGTGAAGTGGGTGACCTTGCGGTGCTCGTCGGGATTCTTGATCTCGCCGGCTTCGATCCGGGCCATCTCGCGCGTCGCCCGCTCGAACTTCGGCGCGAGCGCCTTCAGGTCGGACTCCTCAAATTTCATCCCGGCGAAAGCGATTGAGAACTGGCTGTCGGCATCGACCAGCGTGTACTTCGCGTTGCGTTCCATCCACTGATTCATAATCCATCTCCGTATCTTGGTTGGGTGTCTCTTGTTTACTATACACCCGTTCGGAAGATTTGTCGATCCTTTCCGGCGGAATTTCCGTCGCTTTCCCGGCAGAAAGCCGCCGGCGGGACTGGAAAAAAATATCCGGCGAGTGTATATTTTCTCCGATACAGAAAAAACAATCCGCAACGAGATGGAATTTGATCGATGAAACCAATGCAAACGGTCCGCTACCGGCTGGAATACCTGGCGGTGCTGCTACCCTACTCCCTGATCCGCCTGCTTCCCTACCGGATGATCCGGCTGCTGGGGCGCCTGTTCGGGGCCGGGATGCACCTCGTGCCGGGAATCCGCGAACTGGTCCGCGCCAACATCCACGCCGCCATGCCGGAACTCCCCCCGGAGGAGGTCGCGCGAATCGGCCGGGAATCGCTCTTCCACATGGCGTTCAACCTGCTCGAATTCATCTGGCTGAACGGGAATCCCGCCCGGATTGAACGCTGTTACTGCCTGCCGCCCGACATCACCGCCGAACTCAAGGGGCACGTCGCCGCCGGCGAACGGATCATCTTCGTCAATCCGCACCTCGGCAGCTGGGAGGCCTCCGGCGTGATGGCGCCCTACTACGCCGGCGTCGACATGGTCGCGATCGCCAAGCCGGTCCGCAACCCCTACATCAACCGGCTGCTCAACAGCGGGAGCCGCGAAAAGATCAAGGGGCTGGAGATCATCTTCTCCCGCGGCGCCATCCGCGCGGCGATCAAGGCGCTCCGCGAGGGGCGCGGCATCGGGACGCTGATCGACCAGAACACCAAGGGGCGGGTCGGCGGCATCTTCGTCAACTTCTTCGGCATCCCGGTCTCCAGCAGTGCCGCGCCCGCCGTGCTCAAGAAATTCTGCGACGCCGAAGGGATTCCGGCGGTCATCATCTACGGCACCAGTGTCCGCCATGCCGACGGCCGGGTCACCGCCCACTCCGCCAAACTGAGCAAACCGTTCTGCGAATACGCCGACGAACGGGAGGTCATTCAGGAGCTGATGGACATCTCCGAACGGTACATCCGCGCCTATCCCGAGCAGTATCTCTGGTTCTACCGGCGGTTCCAGAACATTCCCCCGGACTGCCCGCCGGAGATCCGCGCCCGCTACCCCGGATACGCCAAGGTGACCAATTCGCACTTCTTCCGGGAAACGATCCACGATCAATGAGTTCCGCCGCTCCGGCAGCCGGCGTCCGCCGGTTCCGGGGTTGACAAAGTTCCCTATCTGGCAGACCATCCGCGAGGAGCGCGGATGGCGCGACAACCCAACGAAAGGAACTTTGTCCATGAACCAGCAGTCGCACACCTCCTCCGCCCGGAACCCTCACGCCACCGGCCTTCTCTTCGCTTCGCTCGCCGAACCGGCGATCGTCGAAAAAGCGGTCGCCGTGCTGGTGCGCCAGCTCCGGCCCGCCTGCGCCCGTCTGGGAACGGTGGCGCTGACCGCGATGGAATTTGATTTCGAAAACGCCAGCGCCCGCTGTGAATTCCTGCTCTATCACACCGGCCACTCCTGCGGCGAACCCGGCAAGGTGTGCGACCGGCTCAACACCGGTGCGGCTCTGCGCCGCCTGGAGACCGCCCTCCCCCGCGGCTCCCGGGTGCTGTTCCGGAGGCTGCGCTTTGAACCGGCGGAGAGCTCTTCGCGCGGATTGCTGCTGCGCGGCTACGCTCTGCTCGATCTGTCGGAGTCGGCCTTCACTGCGGCCGACTGCGGCGAGGAACCGCGACAGCTCCCGGATTTCGCGTCACTGGAACATGCGATGCACCGCCATCTGCCCGTAAGAAACCGGCCGCGCCTCGCTTCGGCCCGGGTGGAACCGGATTCGGAGGTCTCGTTTCTCTTTTCCACGCCGAGCCGTCCGGCTCCCGTCGCCTCCGCGCGGCCGGCAGGGGAGCGTCAGCGGCTCACCCCGCCGCCGGTTCCGGCCCGGTAACGGAGGCCCGGCTCAATGTTCGTGCTCGTGCTTCTCCTGGTAGGAGCCGCACCACTCGGAAACGAAGTGGCGGTTGGTGCGGAATCCCTCCGTTCCCTCCTCGGGAACCGTCTCCTCAAAACAGTGTGACGCGGTGTGGCCGTCGGCGAAGAGGTAATTCGCCCGCCCGTTGTGACGGCTGATGTCCACCACCCCCTTCCAGGCGGAAGGTTCGCACATCGCGTCATAGCACTGGTGCGCTTCCGGCGTCGTGCCGTCCGCCTCGAACCCGCGCTCCGACAGGACGATGCGGTTCGAGGCGCTTTTCAGCGACGAGATCCGCCGCCCGAAGGTGAACATCGCGTTGATCATGTAGCTCTGCAGCTCCTCCCCGTCGTTCCACGCCCGGTCCGCCGGGCAGCGCAGATAGTTCAGATCGTACCCCATCACGGTCAGCGGCTGGAACCACTCCACCTCCGGCTCGAGTTCGTGCGGGTGATCGAATGTGCCGGTATGCACCACCGGCAGCACTCCGTCGAAGGCGTCCGCATAGAGGGCGAACGCGAATCCGGTCTGCCGCAGATTGCCGGCGCAGTTCGTCTCCCGCGCCTTCTCTCGCGCCTGATTCAGCGCCGGAAGAAGCAGGCCGGCAAGAGTCGCAATGATCGCTATTACGATTAAAAGTTCGACTAAAGTAAATTTGTATTTCATGTGCTGTATTTCCTGAAAACCGTCACTCCGGAAACAGAAGGAAGAGCGAAACGCGCCCCGGAGTTCCGGCGCGTTCCCGCAAAAGAGTTCAGAAAACGGAATTCAGGCCGCGGGCGGCGCCCGCGCCCGGCAGGAGGCCGGGAGCGCGTCAGGAAGGAATCCGCCGGAGAGCGGCAGGCCGCGATGCTCCGGCAGGATCACGATCTCCGGCTGGAACGGCTCCGCCGGAGCGGCGGCATGGAAGATCCCCGAACAGACCGGGCAGTGCAGTTTGCCGGCGTCGGCGGCGGCAATCGGCGCGGCGGCGTCCATCCGGCTCGAAGCGGAGAGTAAGAGCGCACCGCGCCGTTCGCCGCGGCACGACGCCCCGTGGAACAGCGGGTGAAGAAGTCCGTTCGCCGCGAACAGAAACGCGGCGAACAGCAGGCCGAACCGGAAACTCCGGCGGCGACAGATAGTGAACAATCCGGTCATGCGCGCAATATACTTCCGGTCAGAAGTTTTTCAAGCGCAACCGGTATTTTCCGGCAGAATTTTTTCAGCGGGCGCCGCGGCGGTGGCACTCCGGCACGATATCGATCACGTCGGCCCAGACCGAATCAGGATCCTCGCTGATGAACTGAATCTTCATCTCCAGCTGACGCCAGAGTTCGTCATACTCCTGCATCTCGTAGCTGTGCCCCCAGAAGTAGAAGATGCCGGTCTTCTTCGCCTCCTCGTAACGGCCGTAGAAGTCGTTCGCCTGAAAGTGGCAGGAGGGGTGGAGCGCCATCGTCTCCTCACAGCCGGCGACGTCGCTGCTGTTCTGGGTGGTGCGCCCGTAGGCGAATCCCGCCTCGCGGAGCGCGCGGCAGGTCTCCGGAGTGTACCGGCCGCAGGGCCAGGCGAACCCGGGGCATTCGCACTGGAACAGATCTTCCAGCCAGGTGCGGGCGTCGATCGCCGCCTGCACGAATTTGTCGTCGGGCAGTGTGCCGACCGTCTCGTGGCGGAAGCAGTGCGACGCGACCCGGAACCCGGAATAGATCTCCTTCATCTCCTTGCGGCCCACCTTGCCGGGCAGGAATCCGCGGCAACTCCAGCCGCTGTAGCCCGGTCCGGCCCAGCGGTTGACGCCCCGCTCGTCGGAATGGAATCCCGGATTGAGGTTGAAGGTCGCCTTCGCGCCCCAGCGGCGAAGAAGGTCGGTGAGCCGGATGTCGTTGATGACGCCGTCGTCCCAGCACTGTACCACTTTCAGCATACTGTCACACTCCCGGTTGAATTGCTGTGCCATTAAGATATCCCCGGCTTCCATATTTTGCAACACCGGGAACGGCGGGCGATGCGGGGAATTTTTTCCGCCCGCGGGCTTGACATTCCGGCAAAGCGGCATATTGTATGGTTATAGATTGAAGAGGGATCCATCCGATCAGACGATTATTTTTTGAGGAGGTACCATTATGGAACAAAAAGACATTCAGCTTCTTCAGGAACAGGTTCGGATCCAGGCGGCGCCGCTCCAGCTCATCAAGACCGAAATGGGGCGGATCATCGCCGGCCAGGAGAAACTGATCGACCGGCTGCTGCTCGCGCTGATCTCCGACGGCCACGTGCTGCTCGAAGGGGTGCCGGGGCTGGCCAAGACCCTGGCGGTGAAGACGCTGGCGCAATCGCTGAACGGCACGTTCTCCCGACTGCAGTTCACCCCCGACCTGCTCCCGGCCGACGTCATCGGCACGCGCATCTACAACGCCGACACCCACGAATTCTCGACCCGGATCGGGCCGGTCTTCGCCAACATCGTGCTCGCCGACGAAATCAACCGCGCCCCGGCCAAGGTGCAGAGCGCACTTCTGGAGGCAATGCAGGAGAAACAGGTCACCATCGCCGGCGAGTGCTTCAAGCTCCCGGCGCCGTTTCTGGTGATGGCCACCCAGAACCCGATCGAGCAGGAGGGAACCTATCCCTTGCCGGAGGCGCAGCTCGACCGCTTCATGTTCAAACTCCGCGTGAGCTATCCCTCCCGTGGAGAGGAAGCGGCGGTGGTCAACCGCATGGCGCATCCGGCCCCGTCGCTCAACGCGATTGCGGTCGCCAAACTCGACGACATCATGGCCGCCCGCGAACTGGTCGACAAGATCTACATCGACGAGAAGATCATCGAATACATCCTCGACCTGGTGATCGCGACCCGTCCGGGCTGCCGGTCGGAGCTCTCCAGCCGTCAGCAGGGAGCCCGTCTGGAGGAGCTCGACGGGCTGATCAGCTTCGGCGCTTCGCCGCGTGCATCGATCGCGCTGGCGCTGGCGGCCCGCGGCGCGGCGCTGCTCGAAGGGCGCGCCTACGTGCTGCCGCAGGATGTCAAGGAGATCGCACCCGACGTGCTCCGGCACCGCATCGTGCTTTCCTATGAGGCGGAAGCGGAAAACATCGACTCCGACACCGTGATTCAGCGGCTGCTGGCCGAACTGCGCACGCCGTAGTGCGGCACACGCTCCAGCGTCCGGAAACTGTGGAATCATTCGCGGGAATGGAGGTTCACTCATGCTGCCGCCAGAAATAGCCAAACAGATACACCTGCTGGATATCCGCACCAACCGGGTGGTCGACGAGATCACCGGCGGCGCCTACCGCAGCGTGTTCAAGGGGCGCGGCATCGAATTCGACGAGGTGCGCGAATACACCCCCGAAGATGATGTGCGCGACATCGACTGGAACGTGTCGGCCCGGATGGGGTCGCCCTACATCAAAAAATACATCGAGGAACGGGAGCTGACCGTACTGCTGCTGGTCGACGTATCGGCTTCCGGCGCCTTCGGTTCGGCCGAGAAGACCAAGCGGCGGACCGCGGCGGAGCTCGCGGCGCTGCTCGCCTTCAGTGCCGGTCGGAACGGCGACAAGGTCGGGCTGATGATGTTCAGCGACCGGATCGAGCTCTACGTGCCGCCGAAATCGGGCCGCCGCCACACACTGCGGCTGATCCGCGAGATGCTCGCCTTCGAACCCGCTTCGCCGGGGACGGATATCGCGCTGGCTCTGCGGGAGACTGCGCAGATGCTCAAAAAGAAGAGCGTGATCTTTCTGATCAGCGACCTGATTTCGGAGGAGTCCTTCGAAGCGAGTCTTAAAATTCTCAACCGCAAACACGACTGCATCGCGCTCCAGATTTTCGACCCGGTCGAACACCGCTGGCCGTGCACCGCGCCGGTGGTGGTCGAGGACGCCGAAACCGGTCAGCTCGTCAGTTTCGGCGGCGGGACGCGCGATCTGAAAAAACTTGACCGGGCGCTCGACGAACAGCGGGCCGCGCGGCGGGAGATCTGCCGCCGCGCCCGGGTGGATCTCGTCGAGATCGAGAGCGGTCAGGATGTGCTGCGCCCGGTGGTCGAGTTCTTCTCGCGCCGCCGCGAACGCATGAGCCATTGAGGTGCCGCCATGAAACGTCTTTTACTGTATTCTGGAGCGACGGTCGCGGCGGTGATTGTGCTTGCCGTGCTCGTCGTCGGGAGCGGATATCTGTATTCGCTCCGCCTGACCGCCCCGGCGGAGGTGCCGGGGATTGCGACGCTCGACCCCGCGGAGGGGATCCAGCTCGGCTCGACCGTCCGCGCGTCGGTCGAGCTGGAACTGCCGCTCTTCCGCCGGGTGAACAAGGTGGTCGCCGAACCCGGCGACGGGTCGACGCTGGTGGGAGAACCGGAGATCGACCGGGGCGGCTGGAGGTGGTCGCGTCAGGGGTGGCGGATTGCCGCCGAACTCCGCCCCTTCCGGCCGGGAACCGTTCAGCCGGGGGTGCTGACGATGGAACTTTCGCCCGAGAAATCCGGCGGGGAGCCGGTGCTCTTCACCGTGACCATTCCGGACTTCTCCGCCGGTGCGGCGAAGGTCGCCCCCAATGCGGAACTGCAACTGGCCGATGCCGTCGCCGTGACGAAATCGACCGTTTCGAACCGGCTCTGGTGGCTGTTGCTGATTCCGGCGGCAGTGCTGGCCTGGTTCCTGTGGCGCCGCCGCCGGAAACGGGCGCCGGAACTGCCGCCGTGGGAGCGGGCAATGCTCGCGCTTCACGCGCTCCGCGGCGAACTGCGCGACCACCGGATTCCGCTGGAAACCGGCTTCGTGCGGCTCACCGACCTGGTGCGCAGCTATCTGGAAACCCGGTTTGAGATTCCGGCCTCCACCCGGACCACGCCGGAGTTTCTCGCCGAACTCAACAGCCGGACCAGTCCGCTGCCGGAGGCGCAGCGGCCGTTCCTGCGCGATTTCATGACCGCGGCCGACCAGGTGAAGTTCGCCAAGGCGCCGCCCAGCGGGGAGCTGCTTGACGACGCGCTTTCGCGTGCCGAAGAGCTGGTGGAAAGCACCCGCATCCGGCCGGAGGAGTCCGCCGGAGGAGGTGAAAAATGATGGAATTCGCTTATCCCTGGGTACTGCTGCTTCTGCTGCTTCTGCCGCTGATCGGCTGCTATCTGGTCTACTGGAGGAAACGCCCGTCGATCGTGGTTTCGACCGCAGTCCCCTTCCGGGGGGTGCGTGCCCGGCGGCGGCCGACCTTTCCGCAGCTCTGCATGCTGTTCGGCGCTGCGGTGCTGATCGTCGCCCTGGCGCGGCCCCGCTACGGAGACGAAAAGGTGATGATCCGCTCGCAGGGAATCGATATCATCCTGGCGGTGGATATGTCCGGGAGCATGCAGGCGTTCGACGTTCCGCAGAGCATCACCAGCGGCAGTCAGCTCGCCCGTGCGGTCAATGCCGGAGAGGTGAAAAACCGGCTCGAAGTGGCCAAGGATGAAATCCGCCGCTTCATCGAGGCGCGTCCCAACGACCGGATCGGACTCATCGGGTTCGCCCAGCTCGCCTACAGCCTCGCGCCGCCGACGCTGGACCACGCCTGGCTGCTCGCCCATCTCGACCGGCTCGAACCGGGCATGATCGGCGACGCCACCGGAATCGCTTCGCCGCTCGCCTCGGGGGTCAACCGGCTGAAGAAGTCCGACGCGCCCCGGCGGGTGCTGGTGCTCTTCACCGACGGGCGCAACACCGCCGAAAACCGGCTCACGCCGGAACAGGCGGCCGCACTGGCCAAAGAGTTCGACGTGGTGATCCACACCGTCGGCATCGGCAGTCGCAACGCCTTCTTCCTGGTGAACGGATTCGGCGGCGCCCGCTTCGAACGCATTCAGGATGAATTCGACGAGAAGCTCTTGCGGTCGCTCGCGGAGATCACCGGCGGCAGTTACTTCCACGCCGCCGACGCCGACGGCATGAAACAGGTGATGGACCAGATCAATCAGCTGGAAAAAACCACCATCGAACAGCCGAAATACATCGAATTCCGGGAGTACGCCCCGCGTCTCGCCCTGGTGGCCCTCGGGCTGCTGCTGCTCGGCTTCATCGCCGACACCACCTGGTGCATGCGGCTGCCCTGACCGGAACGCGGCCTCACGAGAGGAGAAGCGAAAGCATCTCCTCGCCGGTGGCGAGTTCCCGCACCGAAAGCCGTCCTCCGTCGAGCAACCCGAACGACGGGGGATTTCCTCCTTTTGGCAGGGAGATCGAACCGGGATTGAAGGCGATCAGCCCATCGGCACAGGTTTCGAGACAGGGGATGTGCGTATGCCCGAACGCGAGAACGGAACCGGAGCCGATCGGCGGCGGCGTCGCCGGATTCCAGTGATGCCCGTGGGTGAGGAAGAACTTGTGCCCCTCCGCCAGCAACGTGGAGTAGTCCGCCATCAGCGGGAACTCCAGCATCATCTGATCCACCTCGGAGTCGCAGTTGCCGCGGACGGCGACAATCTTCTCCCGGAGCGGATTGAGCAGTTCGGTCACCCGCCGCGGCGCATAATCCGGCTTGAGCGGGTTGCGGGGCCCGTGATACAGCACATCGCCGAGCAGAACGAAAAGTTCCGGCTGGAGCCGGCCGGCCTGTGCCAGCAAGAGTTCCACGCTCTCCGGAGAACCGTGCACATCGGAAAAGAAAAGAATTTTCATCGGATTTTTCCTCAAAAAGAAGAGTTCACTTCGCCAAGGATGGCATTCAGGATCGCCTCGGCGATCTGCCGCTTCGGCGCCGGGCCGAATTCGAACCGCCGTCCATCCTTCGCCAGCAGTGTCACCGCATTGTCCGGTGAGCCGAAGCCGATATCGCTCCGGCTCACATCGTTGGCCGCGATCCAGTCAAGATTTTTTTTCGCCAGCTTGCCGGAAGCGTTGGCAAGCAGCTCCTCGGTCTCGGCGGCAAAACCGGCCAGAATCTGCCCGGGCCGTTTCCGCGCCCCCAGCGAAGCGAGGATGTCCTCGGTCCGCTCCAGCTCAATCATGAGATTTCCCGGCTGTTTCTTCAGTTTCCCCGGGAACACCGTCACCGGCCGGTAATCCGCGACCGCGGCCGCCATGACGATCAGATCCATTTCCGGAGCCGCCGCGAGAACCGCCTCCGCCATTTCGCGGGCGGACTCCACCCGGATCAGCTTCACCCCTTCCGGCGCGGCGAGCGCCACCGGCCCGGAGACCAGCGTCACCTCGTGGCCCATGGAGTGCGCCGCTTCCGCCAGCGCATATCCCATTTTCCCGGTCGAACGGTTCGAGAGAAAGCGGACCGCGTCAATTCTTTCGCGGGTCGGCCCCGCCGTAATCAGAACACGCATGCTGTCACCTCAAGGAATTTCCGGCACCGCCGGACCACCGCAACGGCTACGCCAGCGAGCGGCTGACGTCGTCGATGATCTGTTCGAGCGAGATTTCCGGCTTCCAGCCGGTGAGGGAATGGATGAGATCCGTATCGGGCATCCGGCGGCGCATATCCTCAAACCCTTTTTCGTACGCCTTCTCGTAGGGGATCTGCTCGATGACCGAGGAACTCTTCGTCCGTTCAATCACCAGCTCCGCCAGCTGGCGGATGGTGACCGAGCGCTGACTGCCGATGTTGAACACTCCACCCCAGGTGTCTTCGCGGGGCAGCAGCAGCAGCAGGGCGCGCACCACATCCGCCACATGGCAGAAACAGCGGGATTGTTCGCCGTCGCCGTAAACCTGCAACGGCTCGTTGCGCAGGGCGCGTCCGACGAACCGCGGCACCACCATGCCGTAGCGGCCGGTCTGGCGCGGACCGACCGTGTTGAAGAAACGCACCACAGTGCCGGGCAGCCCGGAGGCGCGGTGAAACGCCATCAGCAGAAACTCATCCAGCAGCTTGCTGCACGCATAACTCCAGCGGGAGTTGAAGGGAGAACCGATAATAAGATCGTCGGTTTCCGAAAATTTGGCATGGGTCGATTTGCCATACACCTCGCTGGTGGAGGCAACCAGAATGCGCCGGTGATGTTCCGCGGCGAGCCGGAGAATATTTTCCGTGCCGTGCACATTGGTAAGGATGGTGCGCACCGGATCGTGCACCACCAGTTCCACACCGACCGCCGCCGCCAGATGGATGACTGCGTCGCACTGCGGCACCAGAGAGCGGAGCAGTTCGGTATCGGTCACCACGTCCGATTCGATCACCTGCAGCCGGGGATTGTCGACGACGGCGGCGAGATTGTCACGGCTGCCGGTGGAAAAATTGTCCACCACAGTCACGGTTCCGCCCGATGCCAGCAACGCTTCCGCAAGATGACTGCCGATGAAACCGGCGCCGCCGGTAATCAAATAGTGCATGACGAATTCCCCTTCTAAACAGGATTACGGGTTTGACGGAGCGACCGCGGTATGGAACTTCCGGAAAAGCGCCATCACCGGCCCGGAAAGCACATAGAGCGTAACCAGCGCGGTCAGAGCATAGATCTGGAAGAAGCACAACAGCAGAAGCATGACGATCAGCGCCATCATCCGGCGCCGGTTGCGGCGCACCGAAACCAGCCACTTCCCGAAGTGGATGTAGGGAATCGGGCTGACCATCAGCAGACCGAGCACCGCCGCATAGCAGGGCAGAATAAACGCAACCGCATTGAGCCGGATTCCGGACCGGTAGGCGAAGACAACCGTTACACAGATGGCGGCCGCCGCGCCGGGAGAAGGAAGTCCGGAGAACTTCTCACTGCTCTTCTTCTCCAGAATCGCGTGTACATTGTAGGTCGCCAGCCGGAGCGCGGCGCAGCCGAGATAGACCGAGGAGAGGATGTAGACGGCAATCTCCTGGGTGCGGTTGAGTTCCCAGTCACGCAGGCTGTGGGTCATGATCGCCACCAGTGCGGCAGGCGCGACGCCGAAGGTGACCATGTCCGACAGGGAGTCCATCTGAAGTCCGTGCATGCTCGCCGCATTGAAGATACGGGCGGCGAAGCCGTCGAGCGCATCGAACACCATCGCAAAGCAGATGACCACCGCGGCGACGGCGAATACCCCGAGCGCATCGCCCCGGGTAAGATCACGCTCATACGCGCGCAACATGTAGAGGATCGCGGCGAACCCGCAGAGAGAGTTGCACAGCGTCAGAGAGTTCGGCACATATTTCAGCCAGCGCTGCGTCTGGATCAGCTCCCGGAACCGTTGTTTCATAACCGCTACTCCTTCACCGTTGCCATGACGGTCTCGCCGCCGTAGACCCGGTCGCCGACTTTGACATTGATTTCAAACCCGTCCACCGGCAGATAGAGTTCGGTACGGGAACCGAATTTGATCATACCGTAGACCTCTCCCTTGCGGAGCTTCCGGCCGGGATCGACCGGGCAGACGATCCGCCGGGCGATGGCGCCGGAGATCTGCCGGACCGCCAACGGGAACCGTTTTCCGCCGGCGGTGGCGGTTCCGGCGATTGTCATCGCCTCATTGCGCTTGGCGCATTCGCTGTTGCGGGCGTCGAGGTATTCCCCTTCCCGATAGAATTTGCTCTCCACCTCGAGTTCGGCGGGAGCGCGGTTGACATGCACATTGAGCACCGAAAGGAAGATGCCGATCCGGCGCGCCTTGCCGTCGAAGGGGGGGAAGTTGAAATCCTCCACCACTTCGATATCCCGGACTACGCCGTCAGCCGGTCCAACCAGAACCGCGGGGTCCGCGGGAATCGTCCGCGACGGATTGCGGAAGAAGGCGGCAAACGCCAGAAACAGTACGACGACAACAGCCGCCACCGACCACCCCCAGCCGGGGTGCCCGTGACGGATCAGATACCAGCAGCCGATCAGAATCACCAGGGTGATCAGTCCGGCAGTTCCCCACTCGCGCAAACCATA
>OIWS01001021.1_pt1 | contig 31015 bp, 26 predicted proteins | sample 1587611 | NCBI WGS metagenome assembly OIWS01 (sample SAMEA3888919, study PRJEB22519) | human gut metagenome | biome: human gut; feature: human-associated habitat; material: faeces | place: Denmark | collected 2010 | reverse complement strand
ATTTGCCCTTCCACTCGCCATGCAGGCGAAGCGATTCTTTTGCGTAATCCATGATTTGTTACTCCTGTTTCATTGCGATCGGGAGCGTTGCACCGCCAAACGGCATGGCAAGCACGGTGGCCTCCGGTCCATATTTTTGGAAAGCTTGCTCCAGCGCGGCCTGTGCACTGGGCTGGGGATTCAGGAAAATGCTGCGGACGAAGTCATCCGGCAGTTCGCTGACGAAATCGATCTGTGCATTTTCCAGCACCATGGCGATGGCGGCTGCCTTGTGGCCGCCGAGTTCGAAATGTGTGTGCACGCGGTCGATCATCGAATGGGCGGTCGGCGCTTCCTTCAGCCACTGTTCAAATTTTACACTGCCGAGGCCTTCCTTGCAAGCACCAATCAGAATGATTGTGCCGCCTTTTTTGACGGCGTGCTTTGCGTTGTCCAGCGCTTTCTGCGTCTGGTAGAGGTTGGCGTCCTTCGGCGCGCCGCCCTGGGAGACCAGCACGATGTCTGCCCGCGCCGGAATCGGCTTGCGGTACATCCGGTCGAGGTAGGCGCAGCCTGCCCGATGCGCCTGGACTGCATCACCGGCCACACCGTAGACGATATGCTTGTGCTCGTCGAGCACGACATTGACGAGATAGTCTACGCCGCAGATACGGCCAGCCTCTTCAATGTCCTGACGAACCGGGTTTGTGTCGAGGTTGCCCGCGCAGGCGGCATCCTGCACCATGAGCTTGTGGTTGGACTGAATGGCCGCCGGGGTGGAGACGCCGGGCATGATGGCCTTGACGCCGCCGGAATAGCCGGCGAAGTAGTGAAATTCAATGTTGCCGGTGCAGATGCGGAAATCGGCCTCCGCAACCGTGCGCGTGACGTCCACGGGCGTGCCGTTTTTCGTGGTTCCGAGGTGGATACAGTTATCCGGGTCGGAGTCGACGCAGCGCACGCGGCGGTAGACAGCTTCCCCTGCGAGGTGCTGCTTTTCCGCTTCTGTATGGTGGCGGTGAGAGCCGAGGGCGAAGACCACGGTGATATCCTCGTCGCGGCAGCCGGCCGCACTCAGTTCATCCAGAATGGCGGGCAGGATCTCATAGCTCGGCACGGGGCGGGAGATGTCGCTGGCGATGATGGCGACTTTCCGGCCCGGTTTTGCCAGCTTGCAGAGGCGTGGGGCGCCGATGGGGTGCAGGAGCGCATAACGGACGGCGTCTTCGCCGCGGCGCTCGTGCTCCATCGGGTTGGCATAGAGCACATCCATCACATTTTTATCCGGCACGTCCACGATCTGCACGCCGGTCCCGTATCCAAATTCCAGTCTCATCGGCGCGCCCTCAAAAGGCCTTGGCCGCGTGTCGCAGCGCTTTGACCACGGGGAGCTCTTCCCCGGTGAGGAAGCGGATGAGCGCGCCACCACCGGTGCAGACGTAGCCGAGCTTGTCCTTGACCTGATATTTGGCTGCGGCCGTCACGCTGTCGCCGCCGCCGACGACAGTATAGCCGGGGCAGGCGCCGAGCGCCTCGAAGACGGTCTTTGTGCCGAGCTCGGTCTCCGGTTTTTCAAAAATGCCCATCGGGCCGTTGACGAAGACAGTCTTCGCGGCCAGAATGATGGACTCGTACTGTTTGGCGGTTTCACTGCCGACATCCACCGCGCAGATCTCCGCGGGAACGGCGCCGATTTTGCATTCCTTCCGCGCGCCGTCTTCGACATAGCCGAGGTCGGCGGGGAGGACGATCTTGTCCGCGTATTTGGCATAGATCGTTTTGGCTTTTTCAATGAATTCGCCGTAGTTGCTCTTGCAGATGAAATCCAGGCTGCCCTGGCCGATGGCCTCGCCCTTGGCGGCGAGCAGGATGTTGCCGACGAGGCCGCCGGTGAGGACGGTATCGGCCACGCCGCTGCCGAGCACGGTTTCCATCATCATAAAGGCGTCAGAGATCTTCGAGCCGCCGAGCACGAACACGCACGGCTTGGCCGGGGAGGCCATGAGCTCGGAGATGACGCAGTATTCCTTTTCAAACAGGCGGCCCATCGCCGAGGGGAGGACCTGCTCAAAGCCGCAGAGGCTGGGCTGGTCGCGGTGGGCGGCGGCGAAGGCGTCGCAGACGTAGAGATCTGCCAGCGGCGCGAGCTTTTCCACAAGCAGCGTCTTGGCCTGCTGTTCGTGGGTGAGCTGCAGCTTCATCTCGAAGAGCGTCTGCTCTTCGGAGACGTAGCGGACGTTGTCCAGGAGGAGAATCTCGCCGTCCTTCAGATCGCGGATCATCTGCCGGGCCGTTGGGCCGCAGACGTCGTCGATCCACTGAACCGGGCGGCCGAGAAGGCGTTCGAGAACTTTGGCGTGCGGGCGGGTGCAGTAGAAATTTTTATACTCGATGTCGCTGCCCTGGTGGGCCAGGAGCACGAGCTTTGCGCCCTTATCGGACAGCTCCCGGATGGTCGGTACGCAGGCCTCGATGCGGGCGGTGCTCTTTAAGGTGTCGGTTGCGCGGTCGACGGGCTGGTTCATGTCGACGCGGCAGAGGACGGTTTTGCCGGACACGTCAAATTCGTCCAGCGTGTGGATGCCAAATCGCATAAAATACCTCCTGAAATGCGCCGGTGGAGCAAGGCCAACGCCTTGCCCCACCTTGGCCGAAAAGGGGTTATGTCTGTTCGCTGCATCTGGGCAGCGGAGAAGGAAATGCTTACTTCTTGAACTTGCCGATGCCGAGATATTTGTTGGTCATGGCGGTGCCTTCTTCGCGGGTCAGCTGCATCTTGCAGGCGGCGCGGATGGCGTCCATGGTCTCGGGGATGGTGACGGATTCCTGCGGGATGTTGATGGCATACATGATGTCGTTGCCGGATTCGACAATGGAGTCTGCCCACAGGCCGATTTCGTACATATCGCCGCGGCGGTTGCCGAGGTCACGGGCGTATTTGAAGAAGGAGGCGTTGCCCTTGAATCCCTCGTCCATGGTGACGACGCGGATGCGCGGATGCTTTTCAAACGCTGCCAGGGCCATGTCCTTGGTGATCTTCTTGCCGTCTTTCGCGGTGGCGAGGACGGTGATGATGTGGCCGTGGGTGACGGGGGTGTGCACCAGGATGCCGGTCGCGTTGACGTGCGGCATGATGGTCATGAGGTCGACGGCCTGGTGAGTCGGCGCCTTTTCCATCTGCAGGGCGTTGGTCAGGCCGCGATGGTAGTCACCGGGATCGGCCACGCGGCGGATGATGGTGATGGCAACCTTCTCGATGCCGATCTCACGGTCGAGGCAGTCGACGGTGCGGATGAGGCCGGTGGTGTTGCAGGAGGTCAGCTTCAGATAGTTCTGGCCGACGCCCTTTTCATAGTTGGCATAGCCATGGAAGAAGACATCTGCGACGGAGTTCTTTTCGCCGCCCTGGAAGATGGCCTTGACGCCATACTTATCATAATAGTTTTCCTTGTTCTTCGCGCCGACGCCGCCGGGAGCGGAGTCGAGCATGATGTCGACATTCTGGCACAGCTCGTCGAACGAACCGGCAACGGGGATGTCCTTGGCGTCGAAGGCGGCCTTGTCTGCGCCGTCGACGAGGTAGAGGTTGTACTTCATACCGTTTGCGCCGATCATGTCGCGCTCACGCAGCGCCTGCAGGGACAGAGTCGGGGCCAGATCGGCAATGCCGACAAGCTCCATATCCTCCTGCATCGCAACGCCGTCTGCCAGGCGCTGACCGATGGTGCCGTAACCAGCGACGCCTACTTTAATCTTAGCCATAATCCAATCTCCTTTTGATTGTATGTTTTCTTAGGTTCTTGCACAATTTCCTCATAACATGCTCAATATATAACACAGTTTTGCTAATTTGTCAACAAGTGATCAAATTTTTAATCAATTTCACCAAAATATAAGCAAGGAAAACACCATTCTAACGAGGGTGCCAAGACTTGCTCAAGCGCAACAGGCGGACGATGCGCGCAAAAAGCCCCCGTTCCGCACGGGAACGGGGGCACAGAGGCAATTTTATACGAAATTTCAATAGAGCAGGCGGATGTTCTGCTGCGCGCAGGCGGCAACGAAGGCCTCGTCGGGCCGGCGATCGGTCACAACGGCGGAGAGCGTTTCGAAGGGGCAGAAGGTGATGGCCGCGCTGCGGGTAAATTTGCTGTGGTCGGCCGTCAGAATGACGCTGTCGCTGGCGGCGGCGATGCGCCGCTTCATTTCCGCCTGCAAAAACGAGGTGTTTGCAAGGCCGAAGCGCAGGGAAACGGACGTTGCGGCCAGAAATGCCTTGCTGATATGGTAGCGGCTGAGCGTCTCGGAAGAGCTGGCAATGCCGGAAAAATCGTTCGTCCGGTAGTTATATTCGCCGCCGATGGCGATCAGATGCAGGTTTTCGCAGTGGGCGGCAAGCTCAATGACCTTTAAGTTGTGCGAGATCACGGTCAGCTCCTGCTTGTCTTCCAGGCAGGCGAGCAGATACGGCGTGGTGGAGCCGGAATCGAGGAAAATCGTGTCACCGTCGTTGACCAGCTGGGCTGCAAGCTCGCCGATGCGCTGTTTTTCCAGGCTGTTTGTGGTCTCACGGACGGAGATCGGCGTGACGGAGACGTCGTTGGCCGTGACGCCGCCGTAGACTTTACGGATCTTGCCACGCTGCACAAGCTCGGCGATATCCCTTCGGATCGTATTGATGGAGACGCCGAAGGCCTCAGCCAGCTCGGGCAGGGAGGCGCTTCCGCGGTCTACGGTATAGGCTTCGATGAGGTCGAGCCGGTTCGCTTTCATGGTGAGTCTCCTCCGATCTGGATGTACTAACTTGTATTTTACCATACTTTTTGCAAATTGCAATAAAGAATTTACCATAAAATCCGAAATATCTCAAGATTTTATAATAATTGCGAGAAAATACGCCCAAAAGACGATGAATTTGCTCAAAAGTTTATCAATTTTGAGCGGTGAGGCAGCGGAGAGTTCTTTTTTCAGGAGAAATGGAGCGGTTTTTCGTTGACTTCTGTGCGGGCTTGGGATATACTGTTATACATAAAAATAGGCGAATTATACCCTTTGAGGAGGAATACCCGGAATGCGGAAGAAAAGGATTTCAACACTGCTGGTACTGATTTTGATTTTCGCGTTGACGCTGCCGGCCGCCGCCGCGGCAAAAACGCCTACGGTTTATCTCGAGGCCCCCGCGTCGGTCAAGGCGGGCGAGCAGTTTGAGGTGCGCGTGCGCATTGCGGACAACCCTGGCCTCTGCGCTGTGCAGTTTACGGTGCAGTATGACGGGAAGGCTGTGGAATGTGAGAACTGCGTGGCGGGCGCGGTATTGGAAGATACGCTGCACATGTCGAATGCCAAGGGCGAAGATGGCGCGATTCTCGCGGCGGCGACTGTGACGCCGGTGACGGCGGACGGCACGCTCGGCGTCTGCACGTTCAAGGCCCTCAAGGACGGTGCGCCCAAGTTTGGCCTGGGAGATATGGTGTTCAGCGGCAGCAATGCCGAGGGCATCACCGTGACGGTCGGCGCGACGGATCTGAAGCTGCCGGGCAAGGGGCAGACCGGAGGGAGCGGCGATTCGTCGTTTTCCGATACGGACGGGAGCTTTGCCAAGGACGCCATCGATGAGGCCGCCGATCTGGGCCTGATTCTGGGCTACAACGGAAAATACCGCCCGAACGACGCGATGACGCGCGGCGAATGCGTGACAATTCTCTACCGCGCGATGGGTTCGCCCAAGGTGGCCGCCCCTGCGACATTCACCGATCTGACGCATGAGTATTACCGTGACGCAATCGCCTGGGCGGAGCAAAACGGCGTGGTCAAGGGCGTCGGCGACGGGCGGTTTAACCCCGGCGGCCAGGTGACACGCGCGCAGCTGGCGACGATTCTCTTCCGCCTCTCCGGCAGCGAGAGCGGCATGGAGGCGATGCTCACCGGCCTCTACGACCAGACCTTTACGGATTCGGCGAGCATCCCGGCCTATGCCAAAACCGCGGTCTATTGGGCAGTCTATAAAAACATCTGGTGCGGCACAGACAGCCTGGACGCCGGCACCAAACTGGCCCCGAACGACCCGGCCACCCGCGCCCAGATCGCCGTGATGATTACGCGCTATCTGGACAAATATCCGGCGGAATAAGGCCGGAAGCAGAAAAAATGCAGATTTCCCCCGGGGGAAATCGTTTCTGTACCCTGTACAGAAACGACAGGTTCTGAGTGATATGGAAAAGGAGAGCCGGAATGAAGAAAGGAACGCGAAGACTGGCCCTGGGCCTGGCGCTGATTTTGCTGCTGGGGACGGCGGCGATGGCGGCGAACGTAAATTATGTCGAAAACACGGGATCGAATTTGCTGACGGCGGCGCTGGACGGAAAGTGCACGCTGACGGCCGATGGCGATCGACTGACCGTGACCTATCAGGACACCGAGAAGATCAAAAGCGGCGACGAGATCCTGGTTTTGATGGAGAAGACCGACGCGGTGACGGACGATATCGCCATCCCCGCCGCCAGGCTGAATGAGGACACGATCACCTACATTGACCAGCTGAGCGTGACGGCCACGGACGGGAAGATCAAATTCACGCTCCTCCCCTCGCAGCTCTCCGGCGCGGTCATCTACCTCTCCGGCGGCGGCTTTGAGGAATTGACGCCGGTGGCAGTGACGAAGATGAAGTTTAAGTGGGGGGATGTTGGCGGAGACGGCAATGTTACGGCGGCGGATGCAGCGGAAGTGCTGAAATATGTTGCAACACGCGGAGCATATAAATTAGCCACGCCTGAAGCGGCGGATGTTAACCGGGATGGAAATGTCACGGCAGCGGATGCTGCGGATATTTTGAAAAACGCTGTATATAAAGATGCGTATCCGCTTGGAGTTGCGCAGTAATAAACGGGAGGGATCAAGAGAATGAAGACGATGCTCAAACGAATGATTTCGTTGATGCTTGTGTTTGCGATGCTGCTGTCTTTTGTGGTAGTGGTTGCTGCAGATAATGTGGACGGCACAACTTATTATGCAACAGCATCCGCAGATCATGTGGCGGTAAAAGTGGACACGGAAAAAGCGGTAACTCTGAAAGTGCCGGTTCAACTGCGAAACCATACGAATCGGTTTGTTTCGTCAGCACAGCTTGAGTTTAGCGTCGACGCAGAGGTGCCGCTTACAATCACAAGTGTGTTGACGAAGGATGGGAAAATTTATGGTGACGCCTACGGCGGACAAGCCGGTGTAGTAAATGGTAAAGGCAGCATCTCTTGGGCACCTGCGCTTAGTGAGGGCGAGGCTGTAACGGACTATTTGCAAGACACTTTTGTGTGGGTGAGTGTCGAAGTGGCGGCAAATGCCGCACCGGGCACCTATGCGCTTCATGTGAATTATCTTCCGGGCGAAAATGGAGATGCTGGCGTTTTTAGTTTGACAGATGGTGCGAGCAAAGATGACCGGAATGATTCGTATGATTCCAGCGTAGTGGAATACATTGATGGCTCCATTACAGTTCTGCCCGCAGGCGCAGAGCTCCCGACGCTGATCATGACGCAGACGTCCTTCCCGCGGCCGACGAAGGCGGACGGGGACGGGACGCAGAGCTACGACCTCGCGCAGTACGTCAAGCTTGTGGGGGCGGACGGCAGCGTGACGAATGCTGAAAACCCGAGCGTGACCGGCGAGAAAGTCGTGGACGGCAAGCTTCAGCTCTCCTATAAGGACAAGGGCAGCACGACGGTTACGGTTTCGGCGGGTGGACTCAGCAAGCAGATTACGCTTGATATCACCAGCGAGAGCCCTGTGCTGACGTCGGTGGAGTTTGCCAACGTCTTTAAAGAGTCGTATACGGCGCCGGCGCCGGGCGAGGCGAGCCTGAAGACCATTGACCTGGATATCCGGGCCTATGACCAGTATGGCGATAAGATGGAGAATGCCACTACCGGAGCCCAGCTGACACTGAGTGATGACAGGGCAAAAGGTTCGGTTTATCTTCAGGACAATAAGATCCATATTAAAAGTGACCTTGCAAATGACGTAACTTGTACCGTTATCCCCTTTGCGCAAGGCCTGGCGCAGCAGGGAAGGTCTTGCAACTTCACGGTTGAAAGCAGTTTGCCGAAGGCGACGAAGGCGATTCTTACGCTCACGACCAAGGATGGCACGCCACTCAGCGGAGACGGAAGCACGTTGGAGGTTCCGTTTGGGACGCAGCCGGATTTGGAAGTCGCGGTTGCAGCGACAGTTTATAGCCAGTACAAGGACACCGATGGAAACGACGTGCAGTTGGAGCCGCAGCCGAAGAATATCACGATTTCTGCGACGCTGGAAAATGGTGAAACACTGCCTGCGGGGCTGATATTTGATGCGTCGACCAAGGTGCTGACAGTTTCCAAGGGTGCGGCAGACCTGAATCTGCCGGTGAAAGTGAAGCTGTCTGCTTCTGTTGGCGATGGAAAGAGCTTGGGAGAAAAGCTTGTCACCATTCAGAAAGCTGACCTGGAAGCTACTTCGCTGGGCTGCAGGGCCGAAAACGGTTATACAAATTATATTGTAACGGTTGAAGATGACCGGACAGTTCCCGCTGTTGGTGAAAAGCTGAGGTGGAAAGTTGCACCGGTCTATGTGCTTGACCAGTACGGACAGCCGATGATCGAGAACGGCAAGGAAGTTACCGTTCCCGCTGATGCGTTTGAGCTCTACTATATTGGGGACAACAATGCGCATACAAAGATTGCGTGCGCATTTGTACAAAATGAAGACGGCACCATTTCGGCAGAGCTGACGAATGCCTGGGTGAATGGCGAGCTGCTGTTCGGAAGCGGTGAACATCGCATCCGTGCGAACTTCGGTGCTTCGCTTTCTCTGGAAACAGGCGGACGTAAGTTTACAATGGCGAAGAGCACCCCGACGAGGGCGACGATTACGGAAGTCGGCGAGGCGGGCGACATTGAGGTGCCGGTTGGCAGCGATACGGTGGAGCGGAAGTTCCAGATCGCGGTGTTTGACCAGTACGGCACGGCCATGCCCAATGCCGAGCAGTATGCAGAAATCGTACTGGATGGCAACGAAGTCGATGAGCAGACCGGTATCGTGCCAAACACGGGAAATGGACTGGTTACAATCCGCGTAGACGCCAGGGCAAAGGAAACGATCACGGATACGACCGGGAAAAAGCTGACGATCAATGTGACCAACAGCACGGGCAATGACGACGTTACAGAGGTTAAACCGCTGGAAAGCAAAGAGCTGACGATCAAGCGCGCAGCCTCCGTGCTGAGTGATGTGACATTCACGGTCAATGGCTCCGAGGCAACCAAAACGGCGGATGGAAACTCCAGCGCAGTGCTCCCGGCCCCGACAGCCAGCGCAAACGTCAAGATTTCTTCCGTGAAAGACCAGTATGGCGACAGCTTCATCAATCATTATGAGGTGACTCCAGCCCAAGCCACGGGCTTTACCTGGAGCGATGCTCCCTTCGGCTGGACTGTCACCCTGACCTCTGAGGCGGCGAACCAGTCCGGCACGCTGACAGTGAAGGCCGGGGACAAGACCTTTACCCTGACCCTGACAGGCATCACCCTGACCTTCCAAAACAGCCAGAAAGAAACCCCGACCCTGAACGACTTCATGCACGACATTGACAACCTGGAATACAACGGGGAAACGTTCTCCCAATTCCAGATTGCCCATGCGATAAAAAATCCTGCCGTCAGTGCGCTGGAACCGAACGGCAAGGAGATCGAAGGCCATTATCTTAAGCTGTTCTATGAGGACAAGAACGGCCAGCGCGGCGATGCGATCCTCGATACAGACAAGAAAGTCATGGATGCCGGGACCTACTGGGTGGTTTCCTACTTTACCTCGATAGACGGAAAATATAACCAGGTAGAGGTCTGCGCCGGCCGGATCACAGTTGCCAAGAAGCAGCTGACCCTTGGCGAAAATACGTCTGGCTCGAAGACGATCTCGAAGGAGTATGACGGCAAATATGATACCTACACCTGGGCCACCGGCGAGAATTGGACGGACTATGTCCAGTTGACGAGCGGCGTTTTGGAGGGTGACACGGTATTTCTGAACGAGAATCAGACGGGTGTTTCGGTGAAGTTCTTAGTCAAAGATGGCCTGGAGGCGTCGAAGGATGCGGGCGAAAAGACCGTGAAGCTGGAGATCCCGGCCGCTGGCGCCCTGACCGGCAAGGACGCAGGGAACTATAAGATTGGCGACACGGATGGCCATGATGTGATTGTCGCCTACCGCGATGGAAAAATCACGCCGAAGCATATCAAGGTGACCATTGAGGCTCAGGATAAGCCTTGGGACAGCACGAAAAGCTTGCACGGTGTACTGCAGGTACGTTACGGCGGCTGGGTGGATGGCGAAAGTCTCACCGTTCATGCATCGGAGAATAATCTGACCTTCAATGGCACTGACGTTGGTTCCTGGATTTCGGATGCATCTGACGACCTTGCCAAAATTACCTGGGCGCTCATCGAGCGGGGCAATGGCACCATTCAGGAGAACTACACGGTAACACCCGAGGATGTCACGTTTAAAAACTTTGGCCCAAATGGCGCAAAGATCAAGCCGGTCACGCTGACGCTCAAGGGCGTGCAGAACAGAACCGGGACATACGGCGATGCGGACAGCACTCTGCTTGCGCTTGGCGAGGACGTGAAAGTTGTCAGATCTAGGGACAGCCTCAGTGACTACGATCTCACCGACAAGCTCGGGACTATGGTTCGCCTGTTTCCGGGTGGCGCAGAAAAGACGGGCGATTATTACAACGCCAACCAGTGGCCGTATACGCTGGGCGCAGTGCTCGAGGGTGTGAATCCGGAGAACTACACCCTCTATGTGGCGAATGATCCCACCCTGAAGATCGATCCGAAGCCTGTGACCGTCGCGCTGAAGGACGGCGTGACGATCACAAAGACCTACGACGGCACAAACGATCTGCCGGCCGGGATCACGGCGGACAGCTTCACCGTGACCGGCGCGGTCGGAACCGATGTGCTCACGGTCGATCTTAGCAAAATGACCTATTTAAGCGAGGATGTGGGCAACAACATCCCGCTCAGCGTGGACAGCGGCCTGCTGAAGGCTACAAACGGCCTTGTCAGCAATTATCAGATCGACAGCACGACCGAGACGGCGTTTTCCGGCGCGATCACGGCGCGCGAGATCACCGTGACGCCGAAGGCCGGCCAGATCTTCGAGTATGGCAGCGACCAGATCGCGAACGCGCTTGCAAGTGCCTACGATGTGACCGGAAATCTGGAAGGCAAGCATGCGGCAAAGCTGACCGGCTCGATGGCGCTCCGCTCCACGGACGCCGGCACCCAGACGGTCACGCGGGGCGACTTGGCGCTTGCCTCCGAGAGCGCGCAAAATTACACGCTCAAGTTTACGGATGGCGTCACCTGGGAGATCACGCCGAAGACGGTGGACACCGTGACGGCAAGCATCGAGGCGGAGTTCGGCAAGTCGACGGACGAGCTGCTTGCGCTGCTCGGTGAGGCCAATGTGACCATTGGCACGGAAACCGTGAAGCTGAGCGACCTCGGGCAGACTCTGACCTTCCCGGAGCTGACGAGCGGAAAGTATGCGCAGGACGAGGATCAGAAGCAATATCCGGTTCCCGGCACCTACACGGTGACGGTTTCGAATCCGACAACGGTGCAGCGGAACAACTATCAGGTCACCGCCCAGACAAACTATACGCTGACCGTGACCGTGGAAAAGAGCAAGAAGGCGCTGACGGTGACGCTGTACACGGACCGTGATTGTAAAAAACCGTATACGGATCAGTCGTTCTCCTACAACGGAGAAGAACAGAAGGTCTTTGCGGTGTATAGCTTCCAGCTGGATGACGGGAAGAGCTTACTGCTTCCGTCGGTGAACGCGGGCGGGGAGACGAACGCGACCAACGCAAGAACCTACACCGTGCGCATTGGCTCGCCTTGCTGCCAGCCAGGCTCGGCGGAATGGAAGATCAACACGCGGCAGGTCAAGGCTGCGCTGAAGGGTGACCTTTCGGCGCCGTATGGAACGGAGCTGAACGATTTGCTGACCGTTTCGGCGGACAAGCTGACAGTGACGGCGACGGACGGCGGCACACTGCCTTCCGGCGACAAGGCGCCGCGGTGGAGTGGCAAGCTGAAGGTAAACGGGACGAAGAATGCGGCCGGATATTATGATGTCGGGGAGTTCGACGTTGGTGTAGAGACGCTGCAGGAGACGAGCGGAAACTATGCGGTCGCCCATGACGAGGTGATCGGGAAGCTGGTTGTTACGAAGAATGCCAACACCCCGTTTACGACAAATCCGGTGGAAGCGCCGGTGACGCGCGGCGCGGAGGCCACGATCCAGGTTCCGGCCGGCTATCGGTTTACAAACGACAAGGATCTCTTCCGCTTCGGCACGCCGAAGGATGCAAACGGCGTGGACGCGAAGATTCTCACAAAAGCCGCGGAGATCGTCCTGAGCCAGGGCTCGAACGGCTCTCTCAGCGTCAAGGTTTCGATTCAGGATGATGCAAACCTGGTCGGGAAGGTGTATACGCTCCCGCTGACGCTCGCGGATAGCGACAACCATGGCACGTTTACGGTCAACCTCAAGCTGACGGTCACGGATAAGCCGCAGCAGACCGGCTTCGCAGTCAAGGATACCTCCGGCAATGAGGAGGGCAGCTACTCCTATTCGCAGGCCAGCGTCCTTCTCCACGCGGAAAAAGCAAAGGGGAACGTCACCTGGACCAGCGAGAAGGAGACAATTGCCAAGGTCGATACAAACGGCAAGGTCACGTTCGAGCGTCCGGGAACGGTCAGGATCAAGGCGGTTTCCGATGAGACGGGCGGCTATGCAGAGGCAACTGCCTACTATACCCTGACCGTCACGATGGGCCAGATCACGGTCACGGCCTCCAGCGCGACGATGACCGCAAATGACCCGCTGCCGTCCTTTACGGCGACGGCCACGGGCCTGAATCCGATGGATTCTGTCTCCGACGTCTTCCAGACGATGACCGCCTCCGTCTCGACCGATGGCAAAACGGCGGGCACCTTCCGTGTGACGCCCTATGCGGTGTTTAAGACGGGCGGCACGGCGAAGCACTGGGAGGACTACTACACGCTGGCATTTGTGCCCGGCACGCTGACGGTTTTGCCGGCGACGTCGGTAATCGACACGGTTCTGCCGCTGATCATCGGCGGCAATGGCTGCGCGAACGGTTATGCCAATTGCGCGTGCGAGAGCTTCTATGACCTCGATGCAGGCCGCTGGTATCATGAGGCCATCGACTGGGCCTATAACCTCGGCCTGATGAACGGCACGACGAAGACGACCTTCGGCCCGAACGCGGCGGCGACGCGCGCGCAGACGTGGACGATGCTGGCGAGAATTGCCGGTCAGGACACTGGGCGCAGCTCGACGTGGTATGAAGTGGGCCGGACGTGGGCCATGGGCCTCGGCATTACCGACGGCGCGAACCCGATGGGGACGCTGACCCGCGAACAGCTCGCAGCGATGCTCTACCGCTATGTCGGCAGCCCGGCAGTGAGCGGCGCGCTGCGCTTTGCGGACAGCGCGAGCGTGAGCAGCTGGGCGCGCGACGCGATGGTCTGGGCCGTGCAGAACGGCATTCTGGACGGCGTCGGCGGCAACCGCCTGAACCCGAAGGGCACGACCACCCGGGCGCAGGCCGCGGCCATCTTCATGCGGTTTCAGAAACTGATGAACCGCTAAAACCAATGCAAAAACAGGACAGGGGAAAACCCTGTCCTGTTTTTTGCCGTATAAAGAAAACCACCGGCCGTGCCGGTGGTTCCAAAAATCTTTCACTATGCCGAGAAAAAATATCTGAGCGAGGCGAGGAACAAGTCTGGAAAGCAGTTGATAAGGTGTAATTTAAAAAAGCAGATCATCGAGAGACGCGAAAAGCAAAATGCGGTAAGCCGCTATTTGAATAGCAGTAGGGCGCATCATGCAGCGGAAAAAAGAGTTGATGAATCTATAGGCTCGGCTGGTAACGGGCCCCAAGGGGGCCAGTGGTTATGATTGAATTCGGAAACCGCCGGCTAGGCCGGTGGAGGGATCCTGTAAAAAACGTTCGCTTCACACATCACGCGGAGCGAGACGGGAAGAACAAGCCGGAAAATTCAAATGCACTTGATAAAACGGCAGCTGCTCGTTTCTGGGTGTAGTATTGGATGCCAGGGAAAGGCCATTCCGTGCTTCTTGAAATGCTGGCCGGTCCCCTCCTTAAATTGCCAGAAGCGGTAAAAAAGCTGCGCCGAACTGCAAGTTTGATCGCATCCTGGCGCAGCGACGTTCTGCCGGTCTTGAGTTTGCTGTTTTAAAATCGGAGTTTTGCCGCAGCTCGATGCGACCAGCCTGATTTTTCGGGAATGCGGACGCTTGGCTTCGCAGCCGGTGGCCTGCGTGGTGCAAAAAAGCAGCCCCCATGGACGGGGACTGCAGAATCAGGTTTCCAGAAAACGGACAATTTCGTCCAGATCGTATTCACCGCGGTCCATGTCGATGCGCAGCGTCCGCTCCGGCGGGAGCGTCTTTACCCACTCGTCATAGAGCGCCTTGAGCTCATAGACGTACATGAGATCGAGTTCATCCTCATAGTCGCGCCCGCGCTCACGCATATGGCTGAGCACGGTCTGGACGGAGCAGTCGAGATAGAGATATTTATCGATCGGAGGCATAAGGGATTCGATGCCGTGCGCAAGCTTGCAGAGAATGGCGTATTCGTCGGCGGTGAGGTCGCCTTGGTTGCGGCGGTATTCGGCGATGACTAGATTTTCCAGAAATGCACGGTCAAAGAAGAAAAATTCGGCTTCGTCTGCGTTTTTCCACTTTGGGTCATCAAAATAGAGCGACAGAAACGTCACCTGCGAGTGGAACGACCAACGTTTGGAGTCGCTGTAATAGTCGCTGATATAGGGATTGTCCTGCGGCCGCTCCTCATGAAAGGCCGCGCGGGGGCCAAACTGCGCCAGCAGGCGGCGCAGAAGCGTCGTCTTTCCGGAGCCGACCGTTCCGCAGATCGCAATATACTGCATGGTTCTCCCCCCTTTCGGCAAACCTTCCCCATTATACCCGACGCCGCGCCGAAACGCAAGATGGCATTTGGGGGATTGACTTTTGTATAATTTGTATTATAATCAATAATACAAAGGAGGGATCGCATGCTGATCAGCTTTGATTTTGTAAGTAGTGTCCCGCTCTACCGGCAGCTGCGCGATCAGATTGTGCTGGCCGTGGCCGAAGGGCGGCTGAGGCCGGGGGAAAAGCTTCCGCCGGTGCGGATTTTGGCCGAGGAGAGCGGTGTGAACGTGATGACGGTCAGCAAAGCCTATCAGCAGCTCAAGGCGGAAGGGTATCTGCAAACCGACCGCCGCGGCGGCAGCGTCCTGACCTGCCCAGACGGGCCGCCCTGCGCGACGGCAGAGCAGCGCGAGCGGCTGCGGTTGTGCCTGTCGGAGCTGAGATTGGCCGGATTGAGCCGGGAGGACATTCTGGCGCTCTGCGCCGAGCTTTGCGGAGGTGATGACAGATGATCATGCGGCTGATTTTATGGTTGAGCGTACTGTGGATTGCGCCGCTGGTGTCTGGCGTCCTGGTCAACGACGCAAAATTCAAGAAAAATCTGGCCGTCGGCGTGACGATCCCACCGGCATTTCAGGCTGATCCGGACGTTGCTGTGCGTCTTGCCCGTTTCCGGCGGCAGGAATGGACGGTTTGCATCGCTCTGGTGCTGGCGGCAGTTCCGTGCGTGTTTGTGCGGGCGTTTGGCCTGAATATGACGCTCTGGTCGGTCTGGCTCCTGCTCGTCTGCGTCCTGCCGTATGTGCCCTATGCGCGGTGTAATCTCGCGCTCAAGCGCCTGAAGGTGGAGCATGGGTGGCGCGGGGAGGCTGCGCCGCGCACGGAAACCGTCGACCTTGCGGCCGTTCCGTCTTATCGCTGGCTCTCGCCGTGGCTGTTTGCGCTGCCGCTCGTGTTCAGCCTCCTTCCGCTGCTCTGGAGCTTGGAGGACTGGATCGTGCTGTTGACGGATGCGGCCTGCGTGGTCTTGTTTTGGGTCTGTTATCGGTTCTGCTACCGTAAAAAGAGCGAGCGTGTCGATGAAAATGCGGAATTGGCCAAGGTGCTCAGTCAGGTGCGGCTGCACCGATGGGGGCGCCTCTGGCTTGTGAGCGCGTGGGTGATGGCTGCGCTGAATCTGGTTTTCTCGCTGGCTGCGCCGGATTCCACGTTTGCCCTCTGTGCGCTCGGGGCATTGATGCTGTTCCACATCGCATACTTGCTCTACAACGAATTCCGCCTCCGCGCACTTCAGGCGAAGCTGACAGCGGGCGCGGCGACCGGCGCGCTCGTCGATGAGGATGACCGCTGGATTTTCGGCCAGTTTTATTATAACCCGGATGACCGGCACCTGATCGTCAATGCCCGCACAGGCATCAACACGACGGTCAATCTCGCCCGGCCGACGGGGCGCGCCTTCCTGGGCTTTGCGGCGCTCTGCTTGCTTGGCATGCTCGCCGTCGGGCCGTGGATGACGTCGCTCGACACGCGGCCCGTGACGCTGACCGCCACGGAGACGGAGTTGGTCAGCACCTATGGCGGCAAGGAAACTTGTATTCCGCGCACGGAAATCACCGAGGTCACGCTTTTGGACGACCTGCCGGAGCATCTGACGCGCTCGAACGGTACCTCGATGGAGCATGTGATGCACGGGCGTTACGTCGCGCGCGGCTATGGCGGCCTCAATCTCTGCCTTGATCCCACGCAGCCGCCGTTTTTGCTCGTGCAGACGGAGGGGCGGACGTATTTGCTGGCGTCCCGCGATCCGGAGCAGACGTGGGCGGCCTATCATGCCCTACAATGACCATACAGACTTGAAGGGAAATCCCCGCCGCAGCGGAAAAGCCTTCCCTTGGGGGAAGGTGGCTGCGGAGCGAAGCGGAGCAGACGGATGAGGGTAGGGAGCACTCACCCAACTGCACAGCGTATCGTTTTTGCTCCCCGACCCTCATCCGCCTCGCGTTGCGTCTGCGTCAGCCGCTGCGGCGGGGACGGGCGGACAGGGTCGTCCGCCCCTACAAATGTGCAGCACCCGGACGGCCACTGGCCGTCCGGGTTTCGCTCAAAGATCCACTTTTTCAAATCTCCGCACGGAGCGGCGCTCCGCTGCCCAGGTCAGCAGCGCGAATACCGCCACGCCGCCCAGAAGCATGGGCCACTGCCGCAGCTGGTCGCTCAGTGCATAGCTCTCGCAGACCGTCTTCATGTACGGAATGACATGGTCACACGCCTCGACGAGGACGATATAGAAAAGCTCCGCCGCACTTGCCGCGAGGAACGGCTTGCCGAGGTCGTAGGCGTTTCGATAGTGCATCGGGAAAAAGACCAAGTTGAAAAGGCCCATCTGCACCAGCCCGAGTCCGAGGAAGGCGGCATTCGCCTCGATGCCGACGGCGTTGTTGAGGTGGCCATAGCTCGCCCGCAGCACCATAAACGGGACGCAGGCCAGTAGTTGCAGCAGCTCCAGCTGCACCACCGTGCGCAGCCGCGCACGGACCATCTCTGCCTTTGTCACCGGCAGGAGCATCATGTAGGCCGTGTCGCGGTTTTCCCGCAGGGACTGCATCCACATGAAAATCCCGAGGCTGTTGTAGAAAAACGTGACATAATACGGATAGTTCGGGATCAGGATCAATCCGCTCAGCAGTAAAAACAGCAGCGGAACAGGGCTCATGGCCAGCCGCCAGTTTTTCGATTGCAGCGCCTTCATGCCTCCACCTCCCGTTCCAGATGCACCATGATCTGCTCCAGCGTCGCGGGGCTGCCGGCCTCCGGTGCATCTGCGGCCAGCAGCAGGCCCTCGACTTCGCCCTGGTGGCGGCGCGGTGCGATCAGCTTCGCGGCCAGCTCCGGCGGGACGGTGCCTTCATCCGCCCGCAGATAGCGATAGCGTTCTGTGAATGTCCGCCGCGCCTCGCTGGCAAAAATTTCGCCGTTTCGGATGTAGGTGATTGTGTCGGCGCAGGCGTCAAGGTCGGACGTGATGTGCGTTGAAAACAGCACCGACGCGCCGTCGCGCTCCACCAGCTCCAGAAACAGCCCCAGCAGGTCGTCCCGCGCCGCCGGGTCGAGTCCGGACGTCGGCTCATCCAAAATCAGCAGCTTCGCGTGGTGCGACATCGCGAGCGCCAGCTGATATTTGACTTTCATGCCCTCCGAGAGCTCGCTGACACGCTTGCCCTCGTCCAGCGCGAAGCGCCGCAGGCAGTCCTGATACCGCGCCTCGTCCCAATTTGGGTAGAACCGGCGCGTTGCCGCTGTCAGCTGGCCGAGGCGCTTGCGCGGATAATAGCCCGCCGCGCCGGATACGAAGCCGATCTGCGCCTTGACCGCCAGCTCTTGCTCGGCGACATCCATGCCGCAGAGCTCGACGTGGCCCGCGTCCGGATGCACGAGGCGGAGCATCGACTTGAGCGTCGTGGTCTTGCCCGCACCATTGCGGCCGATGAAGCCCATCACCGTCCCGGGCTCCATCGAAAACGAAATATTTTTTAGGGAAAACGCGGGATATTGCTTGCAAAGTCCCTCAATTTTCAGAATTTCCATCGCTGTCATCCTCCTTCGCCGGGAACATGTCCGGCGGCAGATAGACCTCGCCGGGGTCGACCAGCGCGATGCCGCGCTTTTTGTCGGCCATCAGCAGCAGCTGGTCGCCGGGCTGGATGTCGAACAGGTCGCGCGCTCCCTTGGGAATTACGATCTGCCCCTTCTCGCCGACCTTGACGAGACACATAAACTTGTTTTTCGGAAATTGCAGTGCCATACCGCCCCCTCCTTTGGTGGGAAAAGTTATACCTAGTATAACACCGCATACTCAAAAGTCAAGTAAAAAAGGCCCCCTCTTGGTAGAGGGGGCCTTTACGGGCGGAGCAGAGCCTCGCCCCTACGGGTGCAGGCGACGACCTTTAATAATCCACTCGCATGAGGCAGAGGCCTTGCGGCGGAGCGGTATAGCCCGCGAGCTTGCGGTCCTTCGCCTCCAAAACGTCCTTCACGCTCTCCACGCTCCGCTTGCCGAAGCCGGCCTCGAGCAGCGTCCCGGTCAGGATGCGCACCATGTTCTGCAAGAAACCGGTGCCGTGGAAATTGAGGTACAGCAGATCTTTTTTCATCTGAATTTCAATGGAATCCACGATGCGCACCGTCGACTTTTTCATCTGCGGATTGGCGCAGAAGCTGCGGAAATCATGCTCGCCGACGAGATATTCTGCCGCTTTTCGCATCTTCCCCACGTCCGGCTTCCCGTCCAGCACGGTTACATACTTCCGGTTGAACACCGGCTTTGTCTCACCAACATAGCAGGTGTAGGTGTAGAGCTTGCCTACGGCACGATAGCGCGCGTGGAAGCGGTCGGCCGCCTCTTTGACCTCGGCCACGCCGATGTCGTCCGGCAGATAGCGGTTGAGGTAGTCGCGAATGGCCTCCGGCGCCATGTCCGTATCCATGTAGGCGTTCGCGACCATTGCCCGCGCGTGGACACCCGCGTCCGTCCGGCCTGCACCGATCACGTTGACCGGTGCGCCGCACATCCGCGTCAGCACGGCCTCGAGTTTGCCCTGAATGGTCTCCTTGCCCGGCTGACGCTCCCAGCCAAAATAGCGGGAGCCGTCATAGCTGAGCGTCATCTTGAAATTTCTCATCCGCGCGGCTCCACATTCTTCGTATACCGGCAGGCCGGATAATTCGAGCAGCCCCAGAATTTCTGCCCCTTCCGCACGCCGCTTTGTCCGGTGCGCAGCACCATCTGCGCGCCGCATTTCGGGCAGACGGGCACACGGCTGTTCGCCGCCCGCTGGGTGTGGACGCTCTTCGCGTCCGGCTGGCCGAGCGCTTCGTCGAACCGGATGGCTTTGCAGTGCGCCGTCCGCGCCAGCTCGACGGCCAGCATGTCATACATTCGTCGCAGCTCGCCCTCCGGCACACCTGCGGCCAGCTTCCGCCGCAGATAGGCCCCCGGCGTTGTGCTGACCTTTTTGGCGAAGATTTCGTGGAACCGCTCTTCGTCGGTTTTCGCTCTCTTTTTGGGATACATCCTCATCCCCCCAATTCGATCTTCTATATTTTTAGTATATCAGAAGGCCGGGGAAAAAGCTACTGCCGTTTTTTGCAGAGGGGATTGACAAACCCCTTCACTTGTGCTATTGTACTAATTACTTAATACAGAGACACAGGAGGTGCTCTCATGCCCTGGTCCTTCCAAGCGGACACGCCCATCTACACGCAGCTGGTCGCGCGGCTGCAGGAGCAGATCGTCTCCGGCGCCTATCCGCCGGGGAGCAAGCTGCCCTCGGTGCGCGATCTCGCGGCCAACGCGGGCGTCAACCCCAACACCGTCCAGCGTGCATTTGCCGAGCTGGAGCGGCTGAGCCTCATCTACACCCAGCGCACGGCCGGAAAATTCGTCACTGAAGACGCCGCCGCGATCGACGCGGCGCGCCGCGCCCTGGCCGAGGGGCAGACGCGGCAGTATCTCGCGGCCATGTCGGCCCTCGGCTTTGACCGGGCTGCACTCATCACATTTCTGAACCAGATGGAGGAAACGAAAGATGCCAATTCTTGAATGTCATGCGCTGGAAAAGCGCTACGGCTCCGCGATGGCGCTCGACCACATCGATCTTGCGCTCGAACCGGGGCGTATCATCGGCCTGCTCGGCCCGAACGGCAGCGGCAAATCCACGCTTATCAAGCTGGCCATGGGCCTGCTGCAGCCCACGAGCGGTGAAATTCTGATCGACGGCCAGACGCCGTCCCCGAAGACAAACGCCGTCGTGTCCTATCTGCCCGACCGCGTTACGCTCAGCCCGTGGATGAAGACGCGCCAGCTGCTGGACTTCTACTGCGATTTTTACACCGATTTCGACCGCCAGGCCGCAGAAAGGATGCTCACGCACCTCGGCCTGAACCTCAACCAGTCCGTCCGACAGATGTCAAAGGGCATGAAGGAAAAAGTGCAGCTCGTGCTCACGATGAGCCGCCGGGCGAAGCTCTACCTGCTCGACGAGCCGATCGGCGGCGTTGACCCCGCAACGCGGGATTACATCCTGCACACCATCATCTCCAACTACAATCCAGAGGCCGCCGTCGTCATCAGCACGCACCTGATCGCCGATGTCGAGCCGGTGCTCGACGAGGTCATTTTCCTCAATCAGGGGAAGATCAGCCTGCATGAGAGCTGTGACGAAATTCGCGAAACGCGCGGCCAGTCGGTCGACGCGCTCTTCCGGGAGGTATTCAAATGCTGGGAAAACTGATCAAACATGAATTCCGCGCCACGGGCCGACTGATGGCCCCACTGTTCGGCGCTCTGCTTTTGCTTGCGGTCTTCGTCCGTGTAAGCGATCTGGTGCTGCGCCGCGCGGACGCGCCGGCCTTTTTCGAAGCGCTCAATGCGCTGCTGCTCGTCGTCTATGTGCTGGCCATCCTCGGCGTGACCGTCTTTGCCAGCATCCTGATGATCAAGCGCTTCCACCAGAATTTCCTCACCGACGAGGGCTATCTGATGTTCACGCTGCCCGCCGGCGTTCACAGCCTGCTGTGGTCGAAGCTCATCACCGCCGCGCTCTTTTTCATCTTCACGTTTCTGGCCGACGCGCTGGCCGTGGCCATCGTCGTCTGGCGCGGCGGCATGGCCGCAGATATTTACCATGGCTTCGCATCGTTCTTCCAGGAGCTGAACGGTTATTACATGGCAAACGGCGTGGCCTTCGCGCTGGAAGCGCTGGCACTGCTCTTCGTTTCCCTGCTCGTCACCTGCCTGCTTTTCTACGCGCCGATGTCCATCGGCTACAGCTTTGCCAATCACAAGGGCCTGCTCTCCGTCGTGTTCTACTTCGTCATTCAGGCAATTTTGCAGATCTTCGGCGTCGCAGTTCTCTCCGGTGTGGTAAGTGACACGGCGTTCCACTGTCTGCTCACGGACGCGATGGACAATCTGGGCCGGACCGATACCGCTGCGGCAGCCATGCAGGCCGCACACGGCACGATGCTGCTTGCGCTCTTCACGGAGCTTTTCCTCGGCGTTCTCCTCTATTTCCTGACGTATGTGATGCTTCGGAAGCACCGGAATTTGCAATGATCTCTGCGGCCTCTTGTAGGGGCGGACGACTCTGTCCGCCCGATCCCCGCCGCAGCGGAAAAAGCCCCCTCTTCGTAGGGGGGGAGATTGCCGTAGGCAATCAGGGGGAGAAGTTTTTGAAACTCCCCCAGTCACCTTCGGTGACAGCCCCCTCTTGGTAGAGGGGGCCTTTACGGGCGGGCCATGCCCGCCCAAATAAAAGCAGCGCCCTCCCAGATGGGAGGGCGCTGCTTTTTAATCCATAAATCTCGTGATATAATCCGGCGCATCGCCCGGCTCGCCGGGGATGGTGAACGTAAAGGCCACGCCCTTTTCCGCCGAGAAGAGGCTGCACCAGTCCAGGAAGTTCTCCGTTTCGACCGGATCCTTGCTGCGTGCGATCTTGTAGAGGTTGTCTACAAAAATGTGCGTAATATCAAAGTTCCCCGCATGCAGGCCGCTCATAAACCCGCGCAGGAACGTATAGCTTCCAGAAGCATACTCGCTCGCGTCAATCAGACGGACGCGGTGATCGACGTCGAACCGCAGTGCGTTACCGTTTTCAATGCAGATCATGCTGCCCGTTTCATGCTTGACCGCATTGTTGATCGCATTGATCAGCATCTTGGTCTTGCCGGAGCCCTCGGGCCCCATCATAATGTTAACCATAGGCCATTCCTCCTTTGTGCCTTTTCTTCATTCTATCAGGTCTCAGAGAAAAAGACAAGTGCAGGTTCTCCCAAATTCATGAAGAAAACAAAAACTTTATTCCGGCCGCCCGAGCAGCTGACCGGCAAGCATCCGTGCGGATCCGGGCAATGACGGCGCGAGCGGGTCTACGCCGCTGGCTGCCGCACAGAGGGCGTTTGCCAGCTCGAAGAAGTAAAAAAGTTCGCCTGCCTGCTCTGCACCCAGCGCGCCGCATTCCAGCTGGATCACGGGCACATCTGCGGCGGCCTGCGTTTCGATGAGGGCGTCCACGGTCTTTTCCGCGACATCCTCCAGCGTGGCCTCGGCCAGATATCCGAGCCCGTCATAGTCCTTCCAGTCCATCTCCACATGCAGGCGCTGCTGCGGTGTGGTCTTGGCGCGCAGGATGGTTTCAAATACCGGGTAGTGCCCGCTGGTCAGCATCGCATCGAGCGCGTCTACGCTCTGCGGCAGGCTAAAATGCGCCGGAATGACACCCATTCCGCCCCGGCACATCCGCCGCAGCACGGCTTGCTGCCACCAGGGGCCGAGGGCGGCAAGGCTTGCGCCGGAAGTCAGCAAAAATTCGCTGCCGCGTCCGCGGTTGCAGAGCGCGTATCGTGCCCCGGCGTACATCCAGACCGGATTTTCAAACGCCCGCAGGTCATAGTCGCCATAGGCGCCCGCCGCGCCCTCCAAAAAGGCCAGTGGATCAATCCCGGCCACCGTCAACGGAAGCAGCGTTGCCGCCGTCAGCGCACTGACCCCTCCGCCGGGCTCTGTGGGCATGGCGAGGAAGGGATAGCCCTCTTCCTTTGCCATTGTGGCCATCGGGGAATCCGGCAGCGCCGTGACGAAGATGCGTGCCTTGGCCTCCTTGCCGTAGCGCCGCTCCATCATCCAGCGCAGCGCGCGGGACGCGATGGCACATTCCGGCTCCGGCCGGTCCGGCATGATGAGCTGCAGACAGAAGTCCTTGCCCTCCAACCGGTCAAAAAGCGCCAGATATTCCTCGGAGCCCATCTGGTTGCCCACGAAAATCACGCTCGGCCGCCCGTCCTGCACAGCGCCCTTCAGCATCCGCACGGCGGCGCGCGCCCCGAGCCAGCTCTCGCCCATGCCCGCCACGACCAGCACCTGGCCCTGCCGGACGATGGCGTCCGCCGCGCGGTTTACCGCGCCGATCAGACGGGCAATGCCTGCGTCGCCCTGGCCAAGCCAGCCGAGGAAGTCCGCAAAGCCTGGCTGGTTGCGCCGCAGGCGCAGATGTGCGTCAAACAGCTCCTTTTCTGACGAGAGCAGATTTGGCAGGTTGACGCAGCTCCAGATATTCGAAAGTTCCGTATTGATCATAAAAAGCCTCCTGAGGCGGAGAATCGGATGGGCTTAGTATACTACATTTTTCCGGGAAAGGCAAAGAAATGCGGCTGTGGCGGAAAAAAGTTTACAAAAAGCCGCTGCCCGCCCGAACGGCGAGCAGCGGCAAAATGCTTAGGGTGTATTCTTCCAACTCATGATGTGACCGGCAGCGAGGGATTTTTGCGTTGAGCAAGACATTTTTTCGCAGGAATACTGACGTATTTCAAGGAAAAATGACGCGGCACACCGCAAAAAGACCCGCTGCCCGGGTGCGTTGGGAGTTGGAAGAATACACCCTAGAGGCCTGCAAACACCGGCTCGATGGTGTCGAGGTCGTAGGGCGTGCCCTGGTAGACAAAATAGTTCAGCCAGTTGAGATAGAGCAGGTTCGCGTGGCTGCGCCAGCTGACGCACGGCGGCTGGGTGTCGTCATCGTTCGGGAAATAGTTGGCGGGGACGTGGATGGGAAGACCGGCGTTTTTGTCGCGCAGGTATTCCTTCTGCAGCGTTCCGGCGTCGTATTCCGAATGGCCGGTGATGAAGATCTGCCGCCCGCCCTCAGTGGCCATGGCGTAGATGCCGGCCTGCGGCGAGGATGCGAGAATTTTCAGCTTGCCGCAGCGCTCCACTTCATCCCGGTGGATGGTTGTGTGCCGGGAATGCGGCACCATGAACGTGTCGTCGAAGCCGCGCATGAGCATCGAGCTGCGCCGCTCGACCGTGTGCGGGAAGACGCCGAAGAGTTTCTCCGGCAGGTTGTATTTCTGAACGCCATAGTGGTAATAGAGCCCCGCCTGCGCGCCCCAGCAGATGTGGAATGTGGAATAGACGTGCGTCTTGCTCCATTCCATGATCTCGCACAGCTCCGGCCAGTATTCCACTTCTTCAAACGGCATCTGCTCCACCGGTGCGCCGGTAATGACCATGCCGTCGAAGTTGCGGTGGCGAACCTCGGAAAAAACCTGATAAAATTTGAAAAGATGCTCCTTCGCTGTGTTTTTGGATTCATGCGAGGAGGTGTGGATAAACTCCAGCTCCACCTGCAGCGGCGTGTTGCCGAGCAGACGGGACAGCTGCGTCTCTGTCTCGATTTTCGTCGGCATCAGGTTCAAAACCAGAATCTGCAGCGGCCGGATATCCTGCGAGACGGCGCGCGTCTCATCCATCACAAAGATGTTTTCACTCGCCAGCGTCTGCGCGGCGGGCAGTCCATTGGGAATTTTGATCGGCATGGCGGCTTACCTCAGGCGCGGAGCGCCTGCGCGAGGTCGGCGATGAGATCGTCCGCGTCCTCAAGCCCACAGGAGTAGCGCACCAGCGACTCGCTCACGCCGGCGGCCTGCAGCTCCTCTGCGTTCATCTGCCGGTGCGTCGAGGACGCCGGGTGCAGGCAGCAGGTGCGCGCGTCGGCGACGTGCGTCTCGATGGCCGCGACCTTCAGCCGGCCCATAAAGGCTTCGGCTGCCGTGCGTCCCCCCTTCACGCCGAAGGACACCACGCCGCAGGAGCCGTGCGGCAGATATTTTTGCCCCAGCGTGTAATACTTGTCACCGGGCAGACCGCAGTAGCGCACCCAGTCGATTTTTTCACTCTGATTTAAAAATTCCGCGACCTTCTGCGCCGTCTGGCAGTGCCGCGGGACGCGCACATGCAGGCTCTCGAGGCCGAGATTGAGATAGTAGGCATTCTGTGGGGACTGGATCGAACCAAAGTCTCGCATGAGCTGCGCGGTGGCCTTCGTGATGAATGCGCCGCCGGGGCCGAAGCGTTCGGCGTAGGTGATGCCGTGATAGCTCTCATCCGGCGTGCAGAGGCCGGGGAACTTGTCGGCGTGCGCCAGCCAGTCAAACCGGCCGGAGTCTACAATACACCCGCCCAGTGCGCCTGCGTGCCCGTCCATATACTTTGTAGTCGAGTGTGTCACGATGTCTGCGCCCCATTCAAACGGGCGGCAATTGATGGGCGTGGCGAAGGTGTTGTCCAGAATCAGCGGTACGCCGTGCCGGTGGGCCGCGGCGGCAAATTTCTCAATATCCAGCACCGTGAGCGCCGGATTGGCGATGGTTTCGCCGAAGACAGCCTTCGTGTTCGGGCGGAAGGCGGCGTCCAGCTCCTCGGGCGTGCAGTCCGGGTCGACAAATGTGAATTCCACGCCCATCCGCTTCATCGTCACGGCAAAGAGGTTATAGCTTCCGCCGTAGATGCTGGCCGAGGAGACGACATGGTCGCCGCAGGAAGCGATGTTGAAGATGGCATAGAACGTTGCCGCCTGGCCGGAGGAGGTCAGCATGGCCGCCGAGCCGCCTTCCAGTGCGGCAATTTTTGCCGCGACAGTGTCGTTCGTCGGGTTTTGCAGGCGGGAATAGAAATAGCCGTTCGCCTCCAGATCAAAGAGCTTGCCCATGTCGCTGCTTGAGTCGTATTTGAACGTCGTGCTCTGAATGATGGGGATCTGCCGCGGCTCGCCGTTTTTCGGGCTGTATCCCGCCTGTACGCATCGCGTACCAAGTCCAAGTTCTGCCATAGTTTCTCCTTTTCTAGTCCTGCGCGGGGCTTTGTCGTGTATCAAACCGGAAATCAGGGCGCTTTCGCGCCCTGATGGAAATTATAGCTCACAGGAGCCGATAAGTCCAGCCCATATCATCGGCAACGGTCCCGGTTTGCATGCCGTAGAGCGTATCATAGAGCTTCTGCGCCACAGGGCCGACCGTCCCGTCCGCGACCTGAACATCCGTGCCCATCACATTCAGCCAGCCGATCGGCGAGATGACCGCTGCGGTGCCGCTGGCGAAGATCTCCTGCAGGCTGCCGTCCTTCGACGCGGCAACGACCTCGTCGATCGAGAGCTTCCGTTCCGAGACCTTCACGCCCCACTTTTTCAGCAGCTGGATGACGGAATCGCGCGTGATGCCGGGCAGGATCGTGCCGGAATCGAGCGGCGCGGTAATGACCTCGTCCGCGATGCGGAAAAAGGCATTCGACGTGCCGATCTCTTCGACATATTTGTGCTCCGCCGCATCGAGCCACAGCACATCTTTACAGTTGTACTTCATCGCGTCCTGGCTGGCGCGCATGCCGCCGCCGTAGTTGCCGCCGACCTTGGCATAGCCCGTGCCGCCGTGCGCCGCGCGGATGTACTTGTCCTGCACATAGATGCGCGTCGTGGACAGGCCGCCATCGTTCGCTGCGTAGTAGGAGCCCGTCGGGCTCAGAATGATCATGAATTTGTAGTGTTTGGCCGGCAGAACGGAGAACGAGACCTCATCACCGAAGATGAACGGCCGGATATACATCGCCGTGCCCGGCGCGGAGGGAACCCAGTCGCGGTCCGCCTCAATCACAGCCTTGACCGCCGCGAGGAACAGGTCGCCCGGCAGCTCCGGGATGCACATGCGCTCGTTCGTGCGGGCCATACGCTTAATGTTCATGTCCGGCCGGAAGATCTGGATGCCGCCGTCCGGCGTGCGGTAGGCCTTCATGCCCTCAAACATCATCTGCGCGTAGTGCAGCACGCAGGATGCCGGCTCGATGAGGAACGGTTCGTGCGGCACGACGCGCCCGTCGTGCCAGCCCTGGCCCTCGTCATAGTCCATGACGAACATGTGGTCGGTGAAGTATTTCGCAAAGCCCAGCTTCGTCTCGTCGGCAGGACGGGGCTTGGGGTGTGTGGTTCTCGTCACAGGGAAGTTGTATTCCATTTTTCGTTCCTCCTGATATTCATAATCATATAGATCGCTCCAAAGGCCCTCTCTACGAAGAGGGAGCTGTCATGCGAAGCATGACTGGGGGAGTTTTCTTCTCCCCCTGATTGCCTTCGGCAATCTTCCCCCCTCTATTAAGAGGGGGGCTTTCCGCTGCGGCGGGGATCGGTCAGATCTGATAGAGCTCCGGGCGGCGGTCACGGAAGACGTTGATGGAGTTCCGGATCCCATCCAGGACATCCAGCTCACATTCCGCCGTGAGGATCTGCTCCGTCTCCCCGGCAAGGGCCAGCGTCTGTCCCCAGGGGTCAAGGATCGCGGAAAAGCCGCCGTAGCGCGTCTCGCCTGCGTCCCCGCAGGAATTGCAGCAGACGACGAACACCTGATTCTCAATCGCCCGCGCGACCGTTAGCGCCCGCAGATGCGGGATGCGCGCCGCGGGCCACTGGCTCACGACGAAGAGCACATCCATCCCCTGCACGGCGAGCGTCCGCGCCAGCTCCGGGAAGCGGATGTCGTAGCAGATCACGAGGCCGCAGTCGTGTCCGTCAAGCCGGAAGCGGCAGAGGTGATTGCCGGGCGTGAAATATCCGTGCTCACCCATCGGCGTGAACAGGTGCGTCTTATCATATTCCGCAACGCAGGCTCCTTTGCGGTCAAAGACGCACGCCGTGTTATAGACCTTTCCGCCGCGCACATTTGCCACGCTGCCCGCCACAAGATTCACGCCAAGCTCCGCGGCCAGCGCGCCGAGCTCACGCTTGACCCGTGTGCAGTCCCGGTCGGCCAGCTCGGAAAGACGCTCCTTCGGGAAAAAGCCGGTGTTCCACGTCTCAGGCAGGACGACCACGTCCGGTTCGCTTGCCATCGCGTCGCGGATGAGCCGCTTCGCCTTTGCGAAGTTCTCCTCCGGCTGCGCGAAGAGCATGTCCATCTGGAGGCAGGCGGCCTTCATCCGGCGAACTCCTTCCCGGCCTGCAGCGCCTGCATGTTGAGGCCAAAGAGGTCGGCCTTGCGTGCCGGGATCACCTTGTGCAGCGCATCCGCCAGGCTCTCCTCCCGGACGCAGCCGGTCTTTGCGATCAGCGCGCCGAGCAGGATCATATTGGCGAGCGTCGGCATCCCCATGTCCATGGCCATCTTCGTGGCCGGGACGTAATAAGCTTCCACATCCGTGCGCCGGACCTTCCGGGCGATGAGCGCGGAATCGAGGAAAATCTTGCCGCCGGGTTGGACGGCGTTTTCGTATTTGTCCAGCGAAGGGTTGTTCATCACCATGAGCACGTTCGGCGCGTTCACAATCGGCGAGCCGACGGGCGCGTCGGAAAGGATCACGTTGCAGTTTGCCGTGCCGCCGCGCATCTCCGGGCCGTAGGACGGCAGCCAGCTGAGCTCCCGCCCTTCGATGAGGCCCGCGTAGGCCAGCACTTTGCCGGAAAACAGAAGACCCTGCCCGCCGAAGCCTGCAATTACGATCTGAAAGTCTGCCATCGCTCAACCCTCCTTGTCCCGGTAGACACCCAGCGGATAGTACGGAATCATCTTCTCGTCGATCCACTCCAGCGCCTTCTGCGGCGTCAGCCCCCAGTTGGTCGGGCAGGACGAGAGTACTTCAATCAGCGAGAAGCCCTTTCCCTCCACCTGATAGCGGAACGCCTTTTCAATCGCTTTTTTCGCGTTTTTCACGTTTTTCACATTGTTCACGGTCACACGCTCGAGATACGCCGGGGCCTCCAGCGTCGCGAGCAGCTCGCAGATCCGGATCGGCCAGCCGCAGGTGTTGACATCGCGGCCGTAGGGTGAGGTCTGTGTGATCTGGCCGGGCAGGGAAGTCGGGGCCATCTGGCCGCCCGTCATGCCATAAATCGCGTTGTTCACGAAGATGACCGTGATATTCTCTCCGCGCGCCGCGGCGGAGACCGTCTCACAGAGGCCGATGGAAGCGAGGTCGCCGTCGCCCTGATAGGTAAAGACAATGTTGTCCGGCAGCGACCGCTTCACGCCGGTCGCCACGGCGGGCGCACGTCCGTGCGACGCCTCCACCATGTCGCAGGCGAAGTAGTCGTAGGCCAGCACCGAACAGCCGACCGGCGCAATGCCGATCGTCCGGCCCTCGATGCCGAGCGTGTCGATCGCCTCGGCGACGAGCCGATGGATGATGCCATGCGTGCAGCCGGGGCAGTAGTGGAATACGGCGTCGGTCAGCGCCTTCGGTTTTTCAAATACAACAGCCATCAGTCGTTCCCTCCTTCGTTTGCCTTACGGATCGCGTCCAATACTTCCTCCGGCGACGGAATCATGCCGCCCACGCGGAAGCAGAGGTCGACCGGACGTTTGCACTCCACCGCCAGCTGCACATCCTCGCGCATCTGGCCCATGTTGAGCTCCACGCAGACAAAGCGCTTTACGCGCTCCGCCGCCTTGCGCAGCGCCGCCTTCGGGAACGGCCAGAGCGTGATCGGCCGGATCATGCCGACCCTGATGCCCTGCCTGCGCGCCTCGACGATTGCGTTGCGCGATACGCGCGCCGTAATGCCGCAGGACACGATGCAGACCTCGGCGTCCTCCATCATGAACTCTTCCCACATGCACTCGTTCTTTTCAATTTCGGCGTACCGCTCGAAACGCTCGATGTTCAGCCGCTCAAGCTCCGCGGGGCTTAAGTACAGCGAGTTGACGATATGGTGCTTCCGCTGGCACTTCGTTCCAGTGACGGCCCAATCTTTTTCGGTTGTGTCCGGATCATGCGGCTCCGGCAGCTGCACGGGCTCCATCATCTGGCCCATCGTGCCGTCGGCCAGCAGCATTGCCGGCATCCGGTATTTTTCCGCCAGGTCAAACGCCTTTCCGGTCAAGTCGGCCATCTCCTGCACCGACGCCGGCGCCAGCACCAGCACATGGAAGTCGCCGTGGCCGGGCCCGCGCGTGGCGAGGAAGTAGTCGGACTGCGACGGCTGAATGCCGCCGAGGCCGGGCCCGCCGCGCTGCACATTGACAATGACCGCGGGCAGATCTGCGCCCGCCAGATACGAAATGCCCTCGCACTTGAGCGCGATGCCGGGGCTGGAGGAGGACGTCATCGCCCGCTTGCCCGTCGCAGCCACGCCGTAAACCATGTTGATGGCCGCGATCTCGCTCTCGGCCTGCAAAAACG
>OIWS01001015.1_pt1 | contig 31185 bp, 30 predicted proteins | sample 1587611 | NCBI WGS metagenome assembly OIWS01 (sample SAMEA3888919, study PRJEB22519) | human gut metagenome | biome: human gut; feature: human-associated habitat; material: faeces | place: Denmark | collected 2010 | reverse complement strand
CTTCCTTCAGGAAGCCCTTGTAGTTGGGCATGTCGATGTCCAGGTGGGTGCAGTCGGCGCACAGGCCGGTGTGCAGACGGGCGGCGCAGCGGGGAGCCAGGTCACGGCCGATGTTGGATGCACCAAACAGCAGCACCTCGGGCTTGATCTCCTCAACGGCCTCCACGATCACCTTGGTATAGGCGTCGGTGGTGAAATCCTTCAGCAGGGGGGAGTTGTACACATAAACCTTGTCCGCGCCATACTCGCCCAGCTCAGCGGCGATGCCGTCCACGTTGTCGCCCAGCAGAATGCCGCACAGCTCAACGCCCAGCTCATTAGCCAGCTTCCGGCCCTCGGAGATCAGTTCGAACGTAGTGGGCATCATCACGCCCTGGCGCTGCTCGCAGAAAACCCAAACGTTTTTGAAGGCAGCGGTATCAGCACTATTAAAAGCCATTTTCTTATCTCCTTCCTTAGATGATATGCTTGGCGGCCAGGATGCCTGCCAGCTTGTCGGTAGTCTCCTTACCGGCGCCCTCGAGCATCATGCCGGCGCCCTTCTGAGGAGGCGTAAAGGAGGTCAGAATATTGGTGGGAGAGCCGGCCAGACCGATGGTGCTCTTGTCGATCAGGGGATGATCCTTCAGAGTCTCATAGGTCATGGTGACCAGGGGCTTGGAATAGGCTTCAAAGGCGCCGCCCACGGACAGGTAACGGGGCTGATTCAGCTCCTTGATGCAGGTGATCATGCAGGGGGTCTTGACCTTCACGGTCATGTAGCCGTCCTCCAGCATGCGCTTGACGGTCAGGGTATTGCCGTCCTTGGTGATCTCGCCGGCATAGGTCACCTGGGGCAGATGCAGCTTCTCAGCGATCTGGGGACCAACCTGAGCGGTATCACCGTCGATGGCCTGACGGCCGGCCAGGATGATGTCATCCTCCTCCACGCCGTAGGTGTCGATGCCGGCGGCGATGATCTGGGAGGTGGCGTAGGTGTCGGAGCCGCCGAACTCGCGGGCGGTGATCAGAACACCCTCGTCCACGCCCATGGCCATCAGCTCACGCAGCATGCCTTCTGCGGGAGGGGGGCCCATGGTGAACGCCACGACCTTGCAGCCCAGCTCGTCCTTCAGGGCCAGGGCGGCCTCAACGGCGTTCAGGTCGTCGGGGTTGATGATGGTCTGCATAGAGGCACGATCCAGGGTGCCGTCGGGGTTCACTGCCACCTTACCGGAGGTATCGGGAACCTGCTTCACAGTAACAAGAATTTTCATCGTAGCTTTCCTCCCCTTACAGACCCATGTTGGCGGAGATCACGATGCGCTGCACCTCGCTGGTGCCCTCATAGATCTCCGTAATTTTCGCATCGCGCATCATCCGCTCCACGGGATAATCCTTGGTATAGCCATAGCCGCCGAACAGCTGCACCACCTTGGTGGTGGTCTTCATGGCGTGCTCGGAGGTGAACAGCTTGGCCATGGCGGCCAGCTTGGTATAGCGCTTGCCCTCCCCCTTGGCCACGGCGGCCTGATAGGTCAGCAGACGGCCCGCCTCGCAGCCCAGCTCCATGTCCGCCAGGGTGAACTGGGTGTTCTGGAACTTGCTGATGGGCTTGCCAAACTGGATGCGGCCCTTGGTGTAGTTGACGGCCTCGGCCAGAGCGCCCTCGGCAATGCCCAGGGACTGGGCGGCGATGCCAATGCGGCCGCCGTCCAGGGTGCCCATGGCGATCTTGAAGCCCTTGCCCTCCTGACCCAGCAGGTTCTCCTTGGGGATGATGCAGTCCTGGAACACAATCTCGGCGGTGGGACTGCCGTGGAGGCCCAGCTTCTCCTCGTGCTTACCCACAGAGAAGCCCGGGAAGCCGCTTTCCACGATAAAGGCGGAGATGCCCTTGGTGCCCTTGGTCTTGTCGGTCATGGCGAACACCACGAACACGTCCGCCACATAGCCGTTGGTGATGAAGATCTTGGAGCCGTTCATCACATAGTGGTCGCCCACCAGCTTGGCCTCGGTCTGCCCCTTAGAGGCGTCGGAACCGGCATTCGGCTCGGTAAGAGCAAACGCGCCCACATGATGACCCTTGGTCAGCATGGGCAGGTACTTAGCCTTCTGCTCAGCGGTACCGTAGTTCATGATGGGGTCACAGCACAGGCCGTTGTGGGTAGCCACAATGTCGCCGGTAGAGGCGCACTGCTTGGAGAGTTCCTCGATGCAGATAGCGCTGGCCAGAGGATCGGCGCCCGCGCCGCCGTACTCCTTGGGCACGCACATACCCATGACGCCCAAATTGAACAGCTTCTCGATGTTGTCGCGGGGGTACTCGCAGGTACGGTCCGTCTCAGCCGCGATGGGCTTGACTTCCCTCTCGGTAAACTCCGCCATCATCTTGCGGATCATCTGATGTTCACGGCTTAAATTGAAATTCATAGTCGTTCTCCTATTTTTGCTCCTTAAAAGTATACGGTCACAGAGGCATCCAACTGCCGCTGGCGGTGGCCAGCAACTTGCCGGTAGCGGCATCGGTCAGCTCCGCCCGCTGGCGAATGAGGCTGCGGCCTGCCTTGACGATGAACACCTTCAGGTGCAGCTCCATGCCGAAGTCCACGCCTCGCAGGAAGGACACCGTCATATCGGTGGTGGTAGCCTCATTGTCCCCGGCGGTGAAATTGGCCACCACGCCGAAGGCCGTATCGAACATCCCCGCGATAGCACCGCCGTGGATGCCGCCCTTCTCGTTGATCTGCCATGTCTGGGTGGGAAAGGCGTAGGTGACGGTCTGCGCCTCATAATCGCACGCCACGAGACGCGCCTGCATTTTCTCGTCAAACCCACCGTCGTGCAGGTTCAGATAGTGGTCGGACTTCTCCTGCACCAGTTGGAGCCACGCTTGTTTCTTGTCCATGTCTTCCTCCTATTTCTGGATACCGGCAATGTTCTTTGCCAGTCTTTTCTTGCCCTGAATATTCCCCTGCCGGGCGATCATGATGCGCTGGGCCTGAGGAGAGCCGGCGCCGTGGAGGGACTCGGTGCGGTAGCCGACAGCCGCCGCGCCCAGGCACATATTCTCCAGGAAGCGCATGATCCGCTGGCGGTCCTCGGTGCTGACGCCCTCCCGGGCGGCGAAGAACTTGTTGCAGATCTCGCCGATGGTCTCGCCGTTGTTGCCCACCACGGTGTCGGAGTTGAAGTCCGTCTCGCTGGGCATGGTGACCATCAGGCCGCCGGCGATGTCCTCGGCCAGCCGGACGATCTCATAGGGGAAGCGGGTGACGTTCTGCTTGCAGACGTTGGCCAGCAGCAGGTCAATCTGATAGTTCCCCGCCTTGGTGGGGCATCCCTCGCAGGAGCAGGCAATGCCGCAGGAATACAGGGTCTCGTTGAGATGGGTCATCTCGATGAGCTTGTCCTTCACGGCGCTGGCCTTCTCCACGCCGTTGTACTCAGCGGCCAGAGCGGCGGCGCCGATGAGGGTATCGCCCACGCCCACCTTGCAGCCGCCGTAGGACTGGCGGTGATAACCGGCGAAGCGCTCCACGATCATGCCGGCGAACTCATACTCGCCGTTGAGGAAGATATACTCGTTGGGGATGAACACATGGTCCAGCACCACCAGGGCCTCCTGGCCGCCGAACTTGGCGTTGCCCACGTCGATGCAGCCCTCCTCCATCTTCCGGGTGTCACAGGACTGGCGGCCATAGATCATGTACAGGCCCTCGGCGTCCGTGGGGCAGGCGAAGGACACGGCATAGTCCTTGTCCGCCTCGCCCATGGCGATGGTGGGCATGAAAATGTGCCAGTGGCTGTTGAGGGAGCCGGTCTGGTGGCACTTTGCGCCGCAGACCACGATGCCGCCGGGGCGGCGCTCCACCACATGGACGTACATATCCGGGTCGGCCTGGTCATGGGGGGCCTTGGAGCGGTCGCCCTTGGGGTCGGTCATGGCCCCGTCCACCGTCAGGTCGTTATCCTGGACGTAGATCAGGAATTTTTTGAAATTCTCATGGTAATGGGTGCCGTGCTTCTCGTCGATCTCATAGGTGGTGGAATACACGGCGTTGAAGGCGTCCATGCCCACGCAGCGTTGGAAGCAGGAGGCGGTCTTCTGACCCAGCAGGCGCTGCATCTTCACCTTTTTCACCAGATCATCGGCGGACTGATGGAGATGCGTGAAGCGGTTGATCTTGTGGCCGGTCAGGATGGAGGTGGCGGTCATGAGCTCCTCATACTGGGGGTCCTGTGCCAGCGCGTAGGTCATGGCCACGCAGTTGATAGAGGGCCGGATCATGGGGTGATCCACCCAGTTGTCGATCTTTTCGCCGAACATGTACACGCGGGTGTTCAGCTTTCGCAGGGAATCGATGTACTCTTTCGCGGTCATCAATGCCATTCTTGTTCCTCCTTTAATTTATCGCATAGCTATTGTTATATCGCCATTAGCCACCCGCTCCTGATGAACGTATATTTCGGCAGCGCAAGTGACGATGGCTTTTTCTTTTTGCTCTGAAGTGATATATGCATGAATCTCAAGGGTGTCTCCCGGCAGGATCTTTTTTCGGAACCTCACGCTGTCAACGCCTAACAGCAGCGGCGTTTTTCTGGCGTAGCGCGGTGTTGTCATCAGAAGAATATCCACCGCCTGCGCCATACATTCTATGGAATATACGCCCGGCAGTATTGGTTCTTCCGGGAAGTGGCCACGAAAGATATCCATCTCAGAATCTGCAAAAAAGACTGCGCGGATATCCTCGCCGGGCCTCAGGTCTTCTACCGATGTCACCAGAAGCATTGGTTCACGGTGCGGCAAGATCGTTTTGATCTCATCTTGATTCAGCTTCATAAGGCAATTCACCTGTTCCGAAAGGCAGCTGTACGCTTTTCCAGAAACGCGCCCATGCCCTCCTTCTGGTCGGCGGTGGCAAAGCACATGGCAAACAGCTCATTCTCGCAGGCGATGCCGCCGTCAATGTCCATCTGCATGCCCCGGTCGATGCAGGCCTTGGCATATTTCACGGCGATAGGGGCATTCTTGGCGAAAGACTTGGCCATCTCCAGTGCGCCGTCCATGAGAGCCTCGGGGGCGTAGACGACGTTGACAAGGCCGATCTCCTTGGCCTCATCGGCCTCGATCATTCTGCCGGAAAAGATCAGTTCCTTGGCCTTGGCGATACCCACGCGGCGGGGCAGACGCTGGGTGCCGGAGAAACCAGGTGTGATGCCCAGGCCCACCTCGGGCTGACCGAACTTGGCCTTTTCGGAGGCAAGAATGATATCGCAGCTTAGCGCCAGCTCACAGCCGCCGCCCAATGCGAAGCCGTTCACCGCGGCGATGGTGGGAAACTCCAGCTTTTCGATGCGGCGCATAAGCGCGCTGCCCCGCTGGCCCCAGCGGCGGCCGCCGTCCAGATCCAGCGAGCACTGCTCGCCGATATCGGCGCCGGCCACGAAAGATCGGCCCGCGCCGGTGAGGATCATGCAGCGGATGTCGCGGTCGTTCTCCAGTGTTGTCACCACCTGCTCCAGATTCGTGATGACGGTGCTGTTCAGGGCGTTCAGGGCCTCAGGCCGGTTAATGGTCACGATGGCGATATTATCCTGCTTTTCATAGTGAATCGTTTGGTACATGTGGATCGCCTCCTTGCGGCAATAAATGTAGTGCAGGACAGAAGGGGAACCGCCCATTTAGAACGATTCCCCTTCTCTGATCGCTCAGTATACAGAATAAGGCTTTAGTTGTCTGCTGCCATCTTCTTATACTTGGCGTAGCGTGCCTTCACATCGGCAATCTCTTTGGCATAGAGCGCGTCCGCCTTCTCCGGGAAATTGTTCTTCAGCGAGGCAAAACGGTTTTCTCCCATCAGGAAGTCCATCAGCTTGTCGGTGTCAGGCTCAGGGGAATCCAGCTGGAAGGGATTCTTGCCCTCGGCGATTCGGCGAGGATCATAGCGGTACAGGTGCCAGTAGCCGCACTCCACCGCTTTCTTCATCTCCTCCTGTGAACAACCCATGCCAGCCTTGATATGCTGCTCCAGGCACGGGCAGTAGCAAATCACGATGGAGGGGCCGTCGTAGGCCTCCGCCTCGCGGAGTGCCCGGAGCGTCTGGGCTTGATCTGCACCCATGGCCACCTGTGCCACATACACATAGCCATACTGCATCAGGATGCCGCCCAGATCCTTCTTGGCCACCTGTTTGCCGCCGGCGGCGAACTTTGCCGTGGCACTGGTGGGCGTTGCCTTGGACGCCTGTCCGCCGGTGTTGGAGTACACCTCGGTATCCAGCACCATCAGATTCACGTTGCGGTTCTGCGCCATCACATGGTCGATGCCGCCGAAGCCGATGTCATAGGCCCAGCCGTCGCCGCCAATCGCCCAGACAGACTTGCGCGCCAAATACGCACGGTTTTCCAAAATGTACGCAGTGTCGTCGTTCTGGGGCGCTGCCTCCATAGCGGAGAGCAACGCATCGGTCACAGCGCGTGACTTTCCGCTGTCGTTCCAATCCTTCAGATAGGCGGCGATGGCCTCTGCCGCCACGCCCTGTGCTTGCAGCTTCTCCAGATGCACCACCAGTTCCTTTCGGATGATATCCTGTGCGTGGAAGAATCCGTAGGCAAACTCGGCGTTGTCCTCGAACAGGGAGTGCTCCCATGCGGGGCCATGTCCGCGGCAGTCCTTGCAGTAGGGCAAGATCGGCGCACCGCCGCTGATGGCGGAGGAGCAGCCAGCGGAGTTGCCGGCGTACATATGGTCGCCAAACAGCTGGCTCAGAAGCTTGATGTACGTCGTCTCCGCGCAGCCGGCACAGGCGGCAGAGAACTGGAAGTACGGCTTGGCAAACTGGACGCTCTTCACGGACTTGTCGCTGATAACATCCGGCTTCAAATACTTCTCATCCATCGCCACCTGATCGAACAAGGGCTGTTCTGCCTTCATATCCTCAAAGGGCACCATGGTCAGGGCGCCATCGGCAGGGCACGCCGTCAGGCACACGCCGCAGTCCAGACAGTCGTAGGGAGATACCTGCATCCGGAAGTGATACGCCGGTGCATCCTTGCCCAGACCCTTGGCAGGCGCGGTGATAAACTCGGCGGGAATCTGCGTTTTCTCCTCTTCGGTCAGCAGCACCGGGCGGATGGCGGCGTGGGGACAACACATGGCGCAGCGATTGCACTGGACACACGTCGCCGGGTTCCACTTGGGAACGGTGGTTGCGACACCGCGCTTGGAGAAAGCGGATGTGCCGTTCTCCCATGTGCCGTCCAGCACGCCGTGTTTCTGGAACACGGATACGGGCAGCTTATCACCCTGCTGACGATCCATGGGGAGGACGATGTCCTTAACAAAGGGCGTCGCGCTGATCTGGGCAGCGGGCACATCCTGCGCGGCTGCCCATGCCGCGGGGATCTCAACCTTCACAGCGGCGGTAACCCCCACATCCACGGCCTTGTCGTTCAGATCCACAATCCTCTGTCCCGCCTTCTTGAAATAGGTGGCGTAGTTGTTCTTCTTCATATCCGCCACGGCAACGTCCATAGGGATGACCTTGGTCAGCGCAAAGAACGCTGCCTGCAAAATGTTGTTGGTATGCTTACCCAGACCCGCCTCCGCCGCCAGCTTCGCAGCATCAATGATATAGAAGTGGGCGTGTTTGGCAGCCAGATCGCGCTTCATCTTGGCAGGAAGCCGCGTCTCCAGCTCCTCCACCGACCACGGACAGTTCAGCAGGAACGTGCCGCCATCCTTCAAGTCCTCGGTCAGGTCATACTTCTTGACGTATGTAGGTGCGTGGCAGGCCACGAAATCGGCAGCGGACACCAGATACGTGCTGCGGATAGGCGTATCGCCGAAGCGCAGATGGCTCTGGGTCAGGCCGCCGGACTTCATGGAGTCATAGGAGAAGTATGCCTGCGCGTATTTGTCGGCCACCAAACCGATGGTGCTGATGGCATTCTTGTTGGCGCCCACCGTGCCGTCACCGCCCAGGCCCCAAATCTTGCAGGAGATCTCGCCGGGATGAGGGAACTCTACATTCTCATAATTCAGAGAGGTATGTGTCACATCATCGTTGATACCGATGGTGAAGCTGTTCTTGGGCGCTTCCTGCCGCAGATTGTCATACACGGCAATCAGCTGGCCGGGGGTGGTGTCCTTAGAGCTAAGGCCATAGCGGCCGCCCACCACGCGGATGTCGTCGCGCCCGGCCTGATTCAGCGCCGTGACCACGTCCAGATACACCGGCTCGCCTACAGAACCGGTCTCCTTGCTGCGGTCCAGCACGGCGATGCTCTTGCAGGTGGCGGGAATGGCAGCAGAGAAGTCAGGCACGGAGAAGGGACGGTACAGATGGATCTGTACCATACCCACCTTACCACCGTGGGCATTGAGATAGTCCACCGTCTCGTGCAGTGCCTCAGTGACGGAGCACATGGCCACGACTACCTCCTCGGCATCAGGTGCGCCGTAGTAGTTAAACAGCTTGTAATCCCGGCCTGTCAGCTTGTTGATCTCGTCCATGTAGTGCTGCACCGTTCCGGGCACGATGGCGGACTTGACGTTGGCGCCCTCCTTGCACTGGAAGTATACGTCGGGGTTGACGTTGTTGCCGCGGTTGGTGGGATGCTCCGGGTTCAGAGACTGGCGGCGGAACGCCTTCAGCGCGTCGTAGTCGATAAGGCCCCGCAGATCCTCGTAGTCCAGCGCTTCGATGCGCTGCATTTCATGACTGGTGCGAAAGCCATCGAAACAGTGCATGAAGGCGTACTTAGCCTTGATAGCGGACAGATGTGCCACCGCCGCCAGATCCATAGCCTCTTGGGGCGAGGCGGACATCAGCATGGCGTAGCCGGTGGTACGGCAGGTCATAAAGTCCGTATGATCTCCAAAGATAGAATGATGGTTGCTGGTGACCACGCGGGAAGCAATGTGCATCACGCTGGGGAGGAACTGTCCGCTCATAGCATACATGGCCGGGATCATCAGCATCAAACCTTGAGAGGAGGTAAAGGTGGTGGTCAGGGCACCTGCCTGAAGGGAGCCGTGGCAGGTACCGGCGGCACCCGCCTCGGACTGCATCTGGATCACGTCCACCGGTGTGCCGAACAGGTTCTTTTTCCCCTTGGCGGACCACTCGTCTACCTTTTCCGCCATGGGAGAGGACGGCGTTATAGGATAGATTGCCGCTACCTCGGTAAATGCGTAGGCAGAATGGGCGGCGGCGGTATTGCCGTCCATGACCACATAATTTTTCTTACTCATATTCATCTTTACCTTTAATGTTCGTTGCGGAAAGCCGCGACGTCTGCCTTTGCCATATTCATAAAAATCGCTGTATCACAGGAATAACCGATGAACTTTACGCCCATCTCCAGCAGCTTGCGGCCAGATTCGGCAGAGTCGGCGAAGCAGCCTACCTGCACACCCTTTGCAGCAGCCTTATGGACAATCTGTGCGATCCGCTCCATAACCAGAGGATGGTTGATCTGCCCGATGATGCCCAGAGAGGCAGACAGATCGTAAGGCCCTACAAATACGATATCCACACCTTCAACGCTGAGGATGTCATCCAGATTGTCAATGGCCTTCTGACCCTCTGCCTGAAGGATCACCATGGTGTCCTGTGCCTTGGCAAAGTAATCCGCACCGGGGATCGCACCATAGGCGGCGGAACGGACAAAGCGGCAGGTCCCACGGGTGCCGCGGGGAGAGAATTTCGCGGCGGATACGGCGGCACGCGCCTGATCGGCACTGTCGATCTGGGGAATCATAATCGCACCGGCGCCAACGTCCAGCGCCTGATCGATCCAGATATCCATCCCACGGGGAACGCGGACTACGGGGCAGACCCCAGACACATTGGCAGCGCGAATCAGATTCTGCAGATTTTCAAAAGTACCGGGGCCATGCTCCATATCCAGCAGTACAAAGTCGTATCCGGCATAGCCAGCCGCTTCCACAAACGCCGGGTCAGAGGTAATCATAAATGGCCCGAAAGCACCCTGTTCAGAGTGCAGCGCCTTTCGGAAAACTTCAACATCACGCGAGCTCGGAAAGGGATAATTGTTCACGCTCTTCACCTACTCTCTCTTTTTGTAGCAATAGCGGCATCACGCTGAACTTTGCAATAGCACACGCCCAAATCATTGATACCGTACTCCTTCAGTTTCAATCCGACGCGCAGCACCGTCTCTGACATTTTATCCAGTCCCAGCAGGGTCTCGCAGCCTGCCAAGGCGGCATTTGCACAGATGATCGCAGTGGGTACGGCGGTCATATTGCGAATAAAACAAGGAACCTGGGAGCAACCGTCTACCGGGTCGCATATTTGCCCCAAAACGCTTTGCGCCCCAAGCACAGCAGCACGCTCGATCACATCAGGGTCATCCGTAAGCAGAGAAGCTAATGCTCCGGCAGTCATGGAGATGGATACGCCAATCTCAGCCTGGCATCCCCATGCACCGTGGTAATGCGTGGGATAGTAGAAGATACCTACAATGCCGGCTACCAAAAGGGCCTTCAGGCAATCCTCTTTGGATTTTTTCAGCGCCTCGGCGGAGTATCGGATGGATGGCACGGGGATGCCAGAAGATCCTCCGGTAGGCATACAGGCAATTACACCATGAGCTGCGGCATATTCCATGATGGAAAGCGCGTCAGCGGAAGCCTTGTCGGCAACGCCCAAAGAGACAATTGGCCCATTTTCATAACGGTTTTTGGTCTGGAGGGCATGGGGACTGGTGTTGCCGTCGAAAGAGGTCACTGCATAGCCCTGCTCGGCAGAATATACAGACAAATCCCACAGGCTCTCGGCAATTTTCATCAAGTCCGAATCACTGCAGCCGCTAATAGCACGTTCATAGTCCAAGGCCGCCTGCCACACCGGGATATTCTTTTCTTTCACATAGGCAAACATTTCTTCCGCCGTGGCAAATGGCATCTGGGGGGTGTCCACAGGGATAATGTCATAAACGGGGTTTATACATCGGGTATAGACCACACCCTCTTTATGGCGCAGCTCCGCCACAAGTTTAGAATTCAGAGGTTCTCTGCTGCGGACTGTGATCAAGCTTTCACCGCTGCCGCCGTCAACCGTGGTGAACGGACAGGAGAGCATCGTATGAACCTCGGATACCTTCTCTGTGGCAGCACGCACCAGCAGATAGTAAAATTTCCCGTCAATATAAGTCTCGATACCGTCCAGCTCGCTGATGACGATCTCTCCGCCGCCCAAAGAAGCTGTCTTGATAAAGATTTTGTCACCGTTATCGGAGCGCAGTGTCAGCCACGCGGATTCGGAAGGCTTGGCAGGCACACTGTCGGTAAATTCAAAGGTGTAGGAAAAATCGTTGGACTCGGCATCCGTATAGATTTGGTCAAAGTCGTAGGTGCGGATATTCTTTTTCAAGATACCGGCCAAGAAGGCTTTATCACTATGCATACCATAAAAAGTTGCAAAATATCCCCCTTCTTTGGCCATCTCAATATATAGATGAGACGCTTTACCCTCTAAGAGGTCATCAGCCATAGAGCCTAAACGATACGGGCCTGCAGTATTAGAACTGGAAGGACCGGGGGAGACGGGAGAGAGACAGTCGTTAAAAATACTGGGATATGTTTTCATAGGTTTTTTCTCCTGTTATTCTCTGTTCATTACCCCGCTTCAAAAAGCAGGCAGAAAATTCGTAATCATCTGTGTGCAAAAGCGCATAGTCTTTGCCTAAAAAACGATCTCTGTTGCACTAATGTCCGCAAGTGCAGGCGCAGTTTGCCTTATTGGTACATTGCATATCGTAATAGCATACGCCCATGTCGTTGAGTCCCATCGTCTTGAGCTTTATGCCAACTCGCAATAAGGTCTCTGCCATTTCATCCAGACTGGTCAATGTTTCGCATCCGCCGAGCGCAGCATTGGCGCAGGCAATGGCAGTCGGAACGGCCGTAATGTTGCGGAGGAAGCAGGGAACTTGCCCCGCGCCCTCGATAGGATCACAAATCTGCCCCAGAATACTCTGCGCGCCTAATACGGCAGCACGCTCGATTACATCTAAGTCGTCAGAAATAAGAGACGCTACCGCTCCGGCAGTCATTGAAATGGAAATGCCGACCTCGGCTTGGCATCCCCATGCTCCATGATAATGAGTGGGATAATAGAAGATACCTATGATCGCTGCTGTCATCAGTGCTTTTATGCCGTCTTCCTTAGTCATTCTCAGATGCTTTACGGCATGATGAATGGTGGAAACGGGGACACCTGCGGCGCCACCGGCCGGCATACCGGCAATAACGCCATGGACTGCACCGTATTCCTTAACGGCGAATGCATCAGCTGTGGCCATATCGCCCACGCCCAGAGAAATGGTGCGTCCCTGTTCAATAAGCGCCTTCATTTGAGCAGAATGGGGCTCAATAATTGCTCCGTCAAATTTCGTGACCTTGTAGCCTTCTTCCGCTGCATGCACGGTCAAATCCCACAGGTTCTCGGCAAAGCCCATCAGCTTCTCGTCATCTAAGCCGCTGATAGCCCGTTCATAGTCCAAAGCCGCCTGCCACACCGGAATTTTCTTTCGGGCGGCATAGTCGAACATTTCCTTTGCCGTAGTAAAGGGCATATCCGGTTCTTCGATCGGGAGAATGTCGTAAACCGGATTGACACAACGCGCGTATACAACGTCCTCTGCTGCACGCAAATCAGACAGCAATTCGCGGCTGTATGCCTCACGACTCCGAACGGTGATCAAACTCATACCTCTGCCATCTTCCGCACAGGTATAGGGCAGATCGATCCTCTTTTCTATATCAGACGCATTCTTTGTGGACACTCGTACGAGCAAATAGTAGTACTTTCCATCAATATAAGTCTTAATGCCGTCCAGATCATCAATATAGATTTCTCCGCCGCCGAGTGAAACAGTTTTGACGACCAGCTTGTCCCCTGTATTGGAGGTCAGAGTCATCCACGCAGCTTCAGAAGGCATCGCCGGTACATTGTCTGTAAAATCAAATTCGTAGGTCAGGCACTCCGATTCAGCATCTGCATAAGCACGTTCATAGTCATATGTGAGCATATCCTTTCTCAGGACACCAACCAGGAAGCCCTTATCACTATGGAGTCCGTAAAAGGTAGCAAAGTATCCGCCGCTTTTGGACATTTCACAGTACATGTGTGCAGGTTTACCGTCTAGCATATCCGTAGCCATTATTCCCAATCGATATGGCGCGGCGGTATTAGAGCTGGAGGGGCCTGGATATATGGGAGAAAGGCAATCGTTGAATATACTGGGATAAAACTTCATGAAACGTTCCTCCTACAATAATAATTACGGTTGAAGGCGCGGTAGCCAGCCGCGTCTTTTTCCATCTCAAAGCCGAAGCTGTTAGAATGGGGGAGTAAATGGTCTGACGATACATTTCCTTGGACTAACACGCCCGTTTTGGAGTCCGTCAGCCGCCTCTCTCGTTCGCAGCATTCGATTTGCGTAGGTAGAGCCACTTCGTCGGGACAAGCGCCATATCCCTCGCTTTCGCCTATCGGCGGAAGCTCGCTCAATACGCTGTCCCTCCTCTCCCCACCGAGTTCGCTTCGCTGGAACTCTGCGGGGACCTCGAAAACGCTCGCGTCACCCAGGAGATTGAACAGGCAATGAGGAAAGGGCGGAAAGCCATATCCAATCACAAGGAGGAACAAAATGAACGCAGTAGGGATCGATGTTTCCAAAGGAAAGAGCATGGTGGCTGCCCTGCGGCCAATGGGTGAAGTGGCGTTGCTGCCACAGGAATTTCTCCACACCGCGGTCGGTCTGGAGCAGATGGCTTACGCCATCATTGCGCCGGGGGAAGATACACGCGTTGTCATGGAGGCCACCGGACGCTATCATGAGCCGGTAGCTGCGGCACTGCATGAGTGCGGCATCTATGTCTGCGTCCTGAATCCGCTGTTCATCAAGCAGAGCGGAGGCGGTTCCATCCGCAAGGTCAAAACCGATAAGGCAGACGCCATGAAAATCGCCAAGTACGGCCTTGACAACTGGGTGGATCTGCGGGAATATACTCCCATGGACACGATAAGACAACAACTGAAGCTGTGCAGCCGCCAGTACAATCTCTACATAAAAACGGTGGTATCGCTGCAAAACAATCTCATTTCGCTGGCCGACAAGACCTTTCCCGGCGTGAACGAACTGTTCTCCAGCCCGGAGCGTGCGGACGGCCACCAGAAATGGGTGGACTTTGCCACGACCTTCTGGCACTGTGACTGCATCTACCGCGTCAGCGAGAAGGCGTTCACCGAGCGTTACCAGAAGTGGTGCAAGCGCAAGGACTACCATTTCCGTGCAGAGAAAGCGTTGGACATCTACGCGGGGAGCTGTGGCCATTTCACCACGCTGCCGATGAATGATAACACCAAATTACTCATTACCACAGCGGCACAGCAGTTGCTTGCCGGCAAGATGACATTGGCCGCTTTGCGTGCCGAGATGACGCGCCTTGCAAAGCAGCTGCCGGAGTATGATACTGTGCTGGCCATGTACGGTGTTGGTGAAACCACTTCCGCACAGCTTATGGCTGAGATCGGGGATGTACGCCGTTTTCCCCGCCGCAGCTCCATCGTAGGGTTTGCGGGGGTCGATCCGGCCGTAGACCAATCCGGCAAGCACGAGGCAAAAAGTACTCCAACAACCAAGCGCGGTTCTCCGCACTTGCGGAAAACACGGTACCAAATTGTCTGTACATATCTGAGAAAAGCTCCAGAGGACGAACCGGTCTACCAGTTCCTCGATAAGAAACGCACCGATGGCAAGCCGTATTTCGTCTACATGACTGCTGCGCAAAACAAGTTTCTGCGTATCTACTATGCCCGCGTGAAAGAATGCCTTGAGGCATTCGATGCGCAGCAGGATACCGTGCAGAACTAAATCTGCCGACAATTTCATTCCGGCTGGCGATGCGTCTTTTCCCAGCCTGTTTTGTTATGCTCAAGCCTGTTTTGTTATGCTCATTTTCGGCCTTGTAAACCTTGCGGGACTTTTTTGTTTTTGCTATTGACCTTTGTTTGCAGGACTCCAAATTTAAAATACGACGATTTTCCAGCATTTGAGCATTTGAATGGATTCGTCTGACATGGTATAGCAAATTAAATGAAAAATACGGCAACTGTGCCAAAATCTGATTCCAACAAAATAAATAACCATTCAATATTCTTCGTGCCATACGGTCAACTAGTTCCCGTATGGCACGAAGAAATACTTATCTGCTAAGAAGCACCGAAACGCGAGTGTCTGCATCGCAGCATACACGCACAGGCGCGTCAGAGAAGTCATATGAGCAGATGCAGAATCAGCATATACCTGCCGGGATTGGAGTACCCGATAAGATAATCAGCTTATTGTGCGGCTCTTATACAAAATCAGTTTTCACAAAGGTGGCAGGCAACAAAGTGACCGGGTGAAACCTCCTTCAGCGTGGGGGCTTCCTGCGTGCACCTTTCCTGACAATACTCGCAGCGAGCGGCAAAGCGGCAGCCGGGCTTGGGGTCCACGGGGCTGACTACTTCGCCCTTAATAACCTTGATCTCCTTGTTGCGCATGGAGATATCCGGTTCAGGAATGGCGGATAGCAACGCCTTTGTATAAGGGTGGACAGGGCTTGCAAATAACTCATCCGAGGTTGCAAACTCCAAACACTGGCCCAGGTACATGACGACAATATTATTGGATATATGCTTCACAACACTTAAGTCGTGTGTGACAAACATATATGTCAATCCCATTTCATCCTGCAAGTCCATAAGCAGATTAAGAATCTGCGCCTGAATGGAAACATCCAGAGCGGAAACGGGTTCATCGCAGACGATAAACTTCGGGTTAACAGAAAGAGCGCGGGCAATACCGATACGTTGACGACGACCACCGTCCAACTCATGGGGATATGCCGCAGCATAGCGGCGAGCTAACCCAACCACATCCATCAAATGTGCCGCCCGGTTATAAATCTCCCGCTTGGTAGGCAGTGTTCTATTGATGATCATGTATTCGGCAATGATCTCGATGACAGACTTGCGCGGATCAAGGCTTGCATACGGATCTTGGAAAATGATCTGCAATTCTTGACGCATCCGCTTCATTTGGCGGGCATTAAGCTTGGTAATGTCCTCGCCGTTATACAGGATCTGCCCGGAGGTCGGCTCAATCAAGCGCAAGATGGTGCGACCCAAAGTGCTCTTTCCGCAGCCTGATTCACCAACCACACCGATAGTCTCCCCAGGATACACTTTCATGTTGATACCATCGACTGCATGAAGATAAGACTTGTCGCCCACCTTAAAATACTTTTTCAAGTCAACAGTTTCGATTAGAGGGATTCGCTCTTCTGCCATGGCTTAGTCCTCCTTTTTCTGGCAATAAAGATGGCAGCGAATGGAGTGCGTGCCGTCAACATAGACTTCCGGAGGCACTTCCTTACAGATCTCCATACACTTATCGCACCGCGGTGCAAACTTACAGCCCTTGGGCAGATTGGTCGGATCCGGCATTAGCCCTGCGATAGGATGAAGGCGATCCGTTTTTTCCTTGAGGTTAGGGAGCGATCCGAACAGGCCATCTGTATAGGGGTGATGGATAGGACGGGTAAAGATATCCTCAGCGGATCCCATCTCGATAATCTCGCCGGCATACATAACAGCCACGTTATCGCACGTTTGCGCCACAATACCCAAATCATGGGTAATCATGATCATAGAGGTTCCTAACCGGTCACGCAAATCACGAATCATCATCAGTACCTGCGCCTGAATGGTCACATCCAGAGCGGTAGTAGGCTCATCTGCAATCAGCAGATCAGGTTCACAGGACAAGGCAATCGCTATCACAACGCGCTGGCGCATACCGCCAGAGAACTGATGGGGATACTCGTGCTTTCTGGCAGGGGGAATACCCACCAGAGTCAGCGTCTCATCAACGCGGGCCTCAATTTCTTCCTTGCTGCGGCCGCTATCGTTGTGAACATAAAGCGCCTCAGCAATCTGTTCCCCCACAGTCAGCACCGGGTTCAAGGAAGTCATGGGGTCCTGGAAGATCATGGCGATCTTATCGCCTCGGATCTTGCGCATATTCGCTTCAGGCAACTCCACGATGTCCTCGCCCTCAAAGGTGATGCTGCCGGAGGTAACTTTACCGGTACGCTCAGGCAAAAGGCGCATAAGTGTCAGTGCCAGTGTGGTTTTACCGGCACCAGTCTCGCCTACCAAGCCCAAGGTAGCACCCTTTTCCAGAGACAAAGTAACACCGTTAACGGCATACACTGTCTCCAGATCGGTTTCATAAATTACGCTCAGGTCCTTAATCTCTAACATTTTTTCTGTGTTGCTCATGAAGACAATTCCTTTCTCTCGGCATCAACTCTTTAGACGAGGATCCATAGCATCGCGCAGTCCGTCACCCAACAGGTTCACGGAGAATGCGGTCAGAACAATGGCCAAGGCGGGGAAGAGCACTAGCGTGGGAGCGCGTAGCATATCAACACGGGCACTGGACAGCATGGAGCCCCATTCGGGTGCAGGTGCAGGCAGAGAAAGTCCAATAAAGCTCAGGGTGGACTGATAGATGACCAGACTGGAAACATTCAAGGTTACGTTAACCAAAATGATGCCCAAGGTGTTGGGGATGATATGACTGAGAATAATACGTGCAGGACTGGCTCCACCTGCGCGAGCAGCCTCCACATATTCCTGATCTACTAGATTCAGGACGCCGGAACGAACAAGACGTACATAGTTCGTAAAGTAAGCCAGCGTCATTGCGATGATTAAAACGGGGATGCTGGAGCCCAACGCGGCCACAACCACCATGGTGAACAGAAGATCGGGGATGGACATGAAGATGTCCAATGCGCGCATAATGATTTGGTCAACCTTGCCACCGAAGTAGCCGGCAATAGAGCCCAGTGTGCAGCCGACCAGGCAAGAGGTGATCGAGGCGATAATTGCCACTTTCAGCGAGTTGCGGGCGCCGTGTACCAGACGCGATAAGACATCGCGGCCAAAGCTATCGCAGCCCAACGGATGTCCCGGGGTCCCCGGAGCAGCCAGCTTATTATTAGCAACCTGAATAACGCCGGCGTCATAGGGGGCAATCACGTCTGCAAAAATGACGACCAGAATGATAAGAATAAGCAAAATCAGACCGACAATTGCACCCCTATTCTTTTTCAGTCGGCGGATAATCTCTTTGGCCTGACTGGGACGCTTAAAATTGATGTCACCGCCCTCAAACGCATCTGTGCTGGGGCGCGTATTAATCTTAGCCATCAAGATTACCTCCTTTTACGATACTTGGCTCGGATACGTGGATCAATGAAAGCATAAATTAAGTCCACGCCAATCATCAGCAAAGTAAAACAGACAGATACCATTATGGCGCAGCCGATAATCATAGGCTCATCTTTCAAACTAATGGAATCAACGATTAGAGAACCAACACCCGGGATGGAGAACAATTTTTCCGTGGTAACCATGCCGGCCAGCAAGCAGCCGAAACGCATACCAATCGAAGTAACTACGGGCAGCAGCGCATTCTTCAATGCGTGCTTCCAAATAACCGTACGCTCTGCAACGCCTTTAGCGCGGGCAGTACGAACATAGTCCTGACGAATAGACTCCAGCATAGAGGACTTTGTGAAGCGCAGATACGCAGACAATTCGCAAATCGTGGCCGCAATAACGGGCAAAACATAATGCTTCACCGACTTCAGGCCAAAGGACGGGAACCAGTTAAGCTTCAGGGCAAATACATACATAAGTACAATGCCGACAACAAAGCTTGGTACGGCTGCTAAGAAGAAGGCGATCATCGTTGGTATGGTATCCATTAGCGAGTTTTGTTTAACTGCCGACAGGATGCCTAACGGAACACCTATGCTGACTGATAACACAAGGACCAATACAGCAAGACGCAGCGTAATCATAAAACGAGGCCAAAGCTCATCAAAAACATCGAGTTTTGTTGAATAAGACTGACCAAAGTCACCCTGGGTAAAAACATTTTTCAAATAACGGGCCCAACGAACGAGGACCGGATCATAAAAGCCCAATTCCTGGTTCACCGCCTCAACCTCCGCCGCGTTTGCGTTGGCTCCTAAAATCATACGGCCAGGGTTACCGGGCGTAATGTTCATAACGGCGAAGATAATAAGGGTCACACCAAGCACGGTGGGGATCAGGAACAATAGGCGTTTGAGAATATATCGATACATATTTCCCTACTTTCTTACAGACTGACGGAAAACTTTCGGCAAAATGTGCTTTGTGCAAGGAAAAATCATATCCGTGAGGATTGAAATAGAAGTTGTGTGCAGGAAGCCCTTTCCTGCCGCCTGCACACAACTTTCACAAATAACGGCTAATAACGGCTGTTGTTATGAGTTCAATCCGTTAATTAGCTATTCCAGCTCCAATCATAGACACGGTAGTCGGTGGGAACTGCGATGGCGTTCAGATCCTTGCTATAAGCAACGCAGGAAGGCAGATTGATCAGAGGAACCTGAGTGTGGGTGTCATAATAGGCATTATACATCTCAGTGTAGATCTCGATCCGCTTAGCTTCATCAGCAGTGGAGGAGCCTTCCTTCAGCCATTCATCGAACTTAGCGGACAGGTCGTTGAACTTGCCGGAGGGCCCGTTGAACAGAACGTTGGTGAGGCCAATAGCAGAGGAAGAAGACTGCTGCTCAAAGTTGTTGAAGTCATAGTTGCCGCAGTCGTAAGCAACGCAGATATCGTACTCCTGAGCAACATTGCGATCACCGGCAACATTGTAGTCGCTGACAATCAGAGTGGACTTAATGCCGGCAGCCTCGAGCTGAGCGTGGACAGCGATAGCGTAGCTTTCATTACGACCGGCAGCAACATTGAACTCACCGATATCAAAGCCATCGGGATAGCCTTCCTGAGCGAGCAGCTCTTTAGCCTTCTCCAGATTGAAGGGGATGGGGTTCTTCAGAGAATCAGCAGTGGGAGCGGCAGCGGCGTAATTGGGGTTGATGTACATATAGGTAGGAGTGCCGTAGCCGTCGCAAACCAGCTTGTTGATACCGTCACGATCCAGAGCATACATCATAGCCAGACGGATATTATCATTGCGAAGGAGCTCGCCGTGCGTCTTGGATTCAACGTTGATGCAGAAGAGCATTACCTCATTGGACTCCTTCTCCACGCAGTTGAACTTGTCGGAAGCCTTGATATCCCCCCAATAGGAAATGGGAACGACCATATAGTCAAGCTCACCGTTCTGCAGGGCAGTGATAGCAGAGGTATCATCCTCGATCACATTCCAGGTGATCTTCTCGATCTGCGCCTTGCCGCGATGATAGTCTTCAAAAGCGACAGCGGACCAAGAAGACAGGGGGTTGTAATTGTTCTCATCCCACATGTAAGGACCGGTACCGACCTTATTGGGAACCTTACCGAAATCGTTGCCCAATTCCTCGATTCCCTTCTTGGACATAATTTTCACCTTGTGCAGCATATGGCCAATGGGAGAGAAAGGCTGGTTCATAACGATTTTAACGGTATATTCATCAATCTTCTCAACATGATCCAGAGGACGGCAGTAGGAACCCATATGCGCATCCTTCTGCGCATGATCATAGCTGAACACAACGTCATCAGCGGTCATAGTCTCACCATTGTGGAACTTGACACCCTGCTTCAGAGTGACAATATACTCAGTGGCATCGTCATTGGCCTCGACCTTCTCAGCCAGACGCAGGTCATAGCCGCCGGTGGCCTCGTTCAGATCATACAGACCTTCATAGATGTTCTCGAAGACGGTATAATCGTGGGTGTTGGTAGTAGCGTGCGGATCGTTGGTAGACAGGCCAGCAGTATTACGAAGAACGAGCGTCCGGGTTCCGTCCCCATCGTCAGCGTTCGTCTTACCACCGCCGCAGCCAGCCAAGAGGGAGAGCAGCATCAAAGCGGCCAGTAATAGCGAGATATACTTTTTCATTGTGTCCTCCTATTGATTTTTAATATATTCCGCACGATGTGTGTAAAACACATCGTTAAGGACGGCCTTGGATTTTAAATACAGATGTCCTAATAATCTTGGGGTTGTATTCCTTATAATAATGGATGATAGTAGGATGATATTGGATTTCAACATTATCTCTGAACACGGCCCGTGCTGTTGCCGGCGACCAAAGCATTTACTTCCTCGACGGTAACAAGGTTCACATCGTGTTCGATGGTATGCTTCAAGCAAGAAGCGGCTGTGGCGAAATTGATAGCATCCTGAGGAGCCTTCTCTTCCAGAACACCGTAGATCAGGCCTGCACCGAAGCTATCTCCACCACCCACGCGGTCTACAATGTGAATACGATAGGTGGGAGAGAAATACGCCTGACCATCACAATAAAGCATGGCTCCCCAGTTGTTATCATTGGCCGAAAGGGATTCCCGTAGTGTAATGGCAACCATCTTTGTGCCGAAACGCGCCTGCAGCTGCTGCGCTACAGAAATGTATCCCTGTCTGTTGAGATTGCCGCCTTCCACATTGTTGTTGGCGGCTTCGATGTTGAAAACATCTTTTGCATCTTCCTCATTAGAGATACAGACATCCACATAGGGCATCAGCTCTGCCATAACGCGCCCGGCGTCCTCGCGGGACCACAGCTTCTTGCGGTAATTCAAATCGCAGGAAACAGTAAGGCCCCTTTTCTTTGCAGCCTTGCAGGCGTCCAGACAAATCTTCGGTAAATCACCTCCCAGCGCAGGAGTAATGCCTGTGAAATGGAACCAGTCCGCATCGCGGAAAATCTCATCCCACTGGAACTCCTCCGGCTTTGCTGTAGCGATGGATGACCCAGCCCGGTCATAAATGACCTTTGAAGGACGCTGAGAGGCGCCCTTTTCAGCGTAATAGACGCCCAACCGACTTCCACCACGGTACATGTGGGTCGTATCGACCCCGAACTGCCGCATGGCATTGACGGCACACTGACCGATCTCATGCTCGGGAACCTTTGTGACAAATGCAGCGCTCATCCCATAATTCGCAAGTGAAACAGCAACATTCGCTTCTCCACCGGCGTAAGAGGATTCAAATTGGGACGCCTGAACAAGCCGGTAATAGCCTACAGGATTCAGGCGAAGCATGATTTCTCCAAATGTAATTACTCTCTTTTTCATCATTAAATCTCTAAAGCAGCAACAAACTCCTTTGCGGTTGCAGTAATCTCGTCATAGCGTCCTTCATTGAGGAGCTTTTTACTACAGAGATTGCCGCCCACACCAACGCCTACCATACCCAGTTTCAGGAACGTACCGATGTTGTCGAGGTTTACGCCTCCGGTAGCCAGAAGTTTCACCTGGTTGATAGGCGCACGAATGGACTTGATATAATCAAATCCCAGCTGAGCCGAGGGGAACAGCTTTACAAAATCCGCACCCAAACGACTTGCAGTCAAAATTTCAGTGGGGGTCGCGGCGCCGGGGATAGACACCACGCCTCGCTTAACACTCTCGGCGATTACGCTCTCATCGGTATTGGGAGAGATAATAAACTTTGCACCTGCATCCACAGCAACAGTGACCTGCTGAGCGGATATCACGGTACCGGCGCCAAACATCATTTTATCACCCAGAGCAGAATTCAATGCCCGAAGTGTATCTGCCGTATCCTGAACAGACTGGCTATTGCTCTGATCGTAAGTGATTTCCAGCAGCGAAATGCCGCCATCATACAGGGCCTTCGCAAGATTGATACACTGTTCGCCATAAATCCCTCTGGCAATTGCAATGATTTTTTTGCTTGAAATCTCGCAAATGATCTGTTCTTTGTTAATCATTGCAGTAACTCCTTGTTGGTAAAATTGGGGCAACAGAATGTTCAAGCAAACCCGATCCTGCTATTCCAAATGTGATGGATATGAGAGGTAATCTCTCGAAAAACACGTTGGGGTAGGGCATCACCTCAACATTCCGTTAAGTCCATTAAGACGGAAAACGTACGGTTGGACGTATATAAGAACTCGTCCGTAATCTCGTCTTATCGTAAGATATAGGGGATTTGTCGGCTTTTGTCAAGATATTTTAATTTCAAGATAAGGAAATAAGGTTTTTTTGTTGTGTTGCACAAAATAGTTCATTCATTTTTATCTTGAATTCCAAAGCTCAATGTGCTAGCATGCATATACGAACACTGCACGCGTATACGGACAGGCGAATTGTAACGCCTGTCCTGTGAAATTTCAAGTTGCATCCACGCTTATTCCGGCATAAATTTTTTTCATTATAAGGAGGCATTATGGCACAGCAGCATCGTTCTACCCAGCGAGCATTGGATATTCTCTCTCTTCTGGCATTATGTGGTGACACCAAAGGCTACACGTTAACGGAAATTGCAACCGCATTAAATGTTCCCAAAAGCAGTGTATCTCCTATCATTCACACGTTGGAAGCAAACCACTACCTGACGTACTCTTCTCCTGAGGCAAAATACAGCATCGGACGCAAAGCGTTTGAGGTTGGCAGCGCGTATGTCAAAAACGACATTTTTTATTCACAGGCGATTTCCATCATGCAGAGCATTGTGGATACGTGTTCTGAAACCTGTCACATGGGTGAGCTCCAGGGGATGAACGTGCAATACCTGATGAAAGTTGAATCACCGGAACCCATAAGCATGATCTCTGCGGTAGGCAAGCAGCTTCCTGCAAACTGTACCGCTCTGGGAAAGGCTCTCCTGTGTGAGCATACCTTGGATGAGATAAAGGCCTTGTTCAAGGACGGGCTTCCCAAGATGACAGAATACTCCGTAGCGGATGCAGAGCAGCTATATCAGCAGACCCAAATGGTCAGGAAAACACAGATTGCACGCGAGAAGGAGGAAAACTATCAGTTTATCCAGTGCCTTGCCACGCCCATCTACAAAAATGAGAAGCCCTTTTTTGCGATGAGTGTTTCTGTACCCACTTTCCGCTACACAGAAGAAAAGGGTCAGCAAATTGAGAAACTTCTATTGGAGGCAAAGAAAAGTCTGGAGCTGATTCTCTGAGATTCCTTATGTTTTTTTCGCGGCCATGATTTCTTAAGTTTTTTTCACGGCATACTTGACAAATCATAAGCGAGGCAATATAATGCAATTGGACGTATATAAGACTCGGTTCGTAATCCCGCACAACTAAAATAGGCTAATCTTAGCCAAATGTTTTATTGGGAGGTAACACTTATGATTTTTGGTATTCCCCGTGAACTCAAGGACCACGAGACTCGTGTGGGTGCTGGTCTGATTCCTCGTAATGTTGCGACTCTGATTGCTCAGGGACATACGGTTTATTTCCAGAAGGGCGTTATGGAGCCCGCCGGTGTTTCCGATGAGGAGTTCCTCAAGGTTGGCGCCAAGTGCGTTGACACCATGGAAGAGATTTATGAGAAGTGCGACTTCATCGGCAAGTTCAAGGACATGACTGACGCTGACATGAAGATGCCCTTCAAAAAGGGTCAGATCATCATGACTGCTTTCCACATGGCCGAAGGTACTGCCAAGCCCGAGCAGGTCAAGATCCTGGCTGACGCTGGCGTGACCTGCATCTCCATCGAAACCTCTCGTTATCCCGACGGTTCCCGCGCAATGACCCGTCCCATGGGCGAGATTGCAGGCCGTACGGCTCCTCTGCTGGGTGGCCAGTATCTGCAGCGTCAGTACGGCGGCAGCGGTGTCTCCATCGTTCCCGTTACCGGCGCAAGAAGAGCTCGCGTTTGCATTCTCGGCGGCGGTCATGCCGGTATGTGCGCAGCACAGACTGCTGAGGGCCTCGGCGCCGAAGTGGTCGTCTTCGATGTAAACATTCAGCGCTTGGAGTATCTGCGCACGGTGCTGAAGAACACGGATCTCCGCTTTATGAGCAAGACCGCCTTCGCCGAGGAAGTGGCTAAGGCCGATGTGCTGATCAACTGCATCTATGCCTATCCCGGCATGGAAGTTCCCATCGTGACCCGCGATATGGTTCGCAGCATGCGTAAGGGTTCTGTCATCGTTGACCTGGAGGGTGAAGGCATCATCGAGACCTCCCAGTATACTACCATCAGCAATCCTTACTTCGTCGAGGACGGCATCGTCCATGTTGGTATTACCAACATCCCCGCAATGGTTCCTACGGCCGCCAACGAGAGCTATGGCGCATACGTTTTCCCGCTGGTACAGGATATTGCCAAGTACGGCATCAAAGAGGCCTGCAAGAAGAACTACGTCCTCAGAAGCTGCGTAGCGATGGTAAATGGCAAGATCACCCAGAAAGAGGTTGCTGATAGCCAGCATTGCGAGTATACTCCCCTGGATCCCGATACCATGTTTTAACAACTGATAGCTTAACCGGTTATTTGTGTTAACTTTGTAAGTACGAACCGCAACATTGGTCTTCTTTGTTGCGGTTCGTAACTTATATAAGAGGGCTATATTGGTATCATGAATAAGCTTTTTTTCTCTTGGCCACAAAAAGATCGGGTTCTCCCCATAATCTGCGTCTGTGTGGGGCAGGTTATTTGGGGATTCAGCTACCTCTTTACTCGCATTGCTCAGAGAGCGGCAAGCCCGACCGTTGTTCTTTCCATGCGTTTCTTGGCCTCCTGGGTTATCATGACCGCGTTGATTTGGAGCGGGAAAAAGTCTTTTTCCCTGAAGGGCAAAAACTTTCGACCTCTTCTGGTACTTGCACTGCTCGAACCGCCGTATTATTTTTTTGAGAGTTACGGCGTTTATTACAGCAACGCAACCTTCGCTGGTACCGTCATGGCCTTTGCGCCGGTCGTCGGTATTTTGGCAGCAATGCTGTTCTTGGGAGAAAAGCCTAGTCGCAGGCAAAAGATTTTTGCCCTTTTACCCACTGCCGGCGTTATCATCATGACGGCGGTGGGCAGTTCCATGGGAATCGTCAAGCCTTTGGGTGCCATCTTTTTATTTGCATCCCAAATCGTAGCTGCCGGTATGAAGCTCTACAATAAGAAGTCCAGTGAGGAGTTCTCTTCGTTTGAGCGAACCTATGCGATCGTAGTAGCTAACGCCATTATCTTTACTATCAAATCTATGATAGACCTACATGGTGATGTGCGAGCCTATGCGGCGCCTTTGGGAAATCCGGAATACGTGTTTGCACTGGTGATACTGTGCGTATTCTGTAGTATTGCAGCCAATCTTCTGGTGAATTATGCCTGCGGTATGATGAGCGTTACCAGAATATCCACTTTCAGTACCATTGCCACGATCTGCTCTGCTTTTGGCGGTGTGATCTTTTTGGGCGAGCCCATTACTTGGATGACATTTTTGGGCTCAACGATCATCATCATTGGCATATGGCAGGTAACGAGGGATGCCTCATGAGCTACCTTCCCACAATTTAAAAAGGCAAAAGAATCATTCCACATTATCTATAAAGAGTAATGCAAAATTAATTAAAGGAGTTATTTGTTATGGAAAAAATGCCCAAAATTGCCTTGCTGCGCTGGGACGCCGATCAGATAAGCGATGTTCTGATGAAGCTGGAAACTCTTCCCGGAAACAGCACCAACCCCGATTCCTATCCCTTTGATGTTGCGCTGGTACACGTTAAAGGTGCCAATATGGACACAGTTGAAGTCAATCCTTGCCAGGAGCTGCTGGATGAGTATATCAGAGTATGTAAGGAGCTGGCCGCTCAGGGTGTAAAGGCTATCACCACCAGCTGCGGCTTCAATGCATTTTATCAGGAGGCTTTGGCTGCCGCAGTGCCCGAGGTGGTTTTCACCAGCTCCTTGCTGCAGGTGCCGTTCGCTCAAACCATCGTGGGCAAAAACGGCAAGGTTGCTATTTTGACCGCCAATGCTAACGACTTGACTGAGGAGCACCTTGCCCGTGCAAATATCACCAACCGCGAAAATGTGCTTGTTTACAGCATGCACGAGCAGCCCGAGTGGAGTCGTGTGTACAGTGATCCTAACGGTCCCTTTGATTTGGACGCTGTTGCTAACGAGGTAGTGGGCGTCCTGCGCAAGGGCCTGGAGGAGCATCCCGACATCGGCGCCGTAGTCTTTGAATGCACCGATCTTCCTCCCTTCGCCTCTCGCGTGCGTGAGGAATTGGGTCTGCCTGTGTTTGATTTTAACTCTATGGTGGGACATATCGCCATGGCGCTGAATGTTCACAAGCTGTATTGATTCTATAAGCAAATCTCCGCAGATTGTAGATTTCCCATCATAACAATACCGGTTGCTGTAGATTATTTACGTGGTTTGTATATGTGCGGTCACTACAACTCACATATACATATAGCATTTGAAAGGCAATGGCGAGAGGAGATTGCATGATATGATTCGGTTGACACCCTACGAGCAGAAAATGCTTGATGGTGAGTACGGTGCTGCCAAGCAAGTCGCATTGCAGAAGATCATCGACTATGCGCGGATTCTGGGCGCGGAGGAGCTGGTACCCATCACCAAGGCTCATCTGTGCTGCGGTTCCACCTGTGAACCGTCCGACTTCCCCGATGGGAATCTGGACCGGCCCGATATTCTGGCCATGGGCTACCACGACTGGCAGACCAAGCTGAAATGCCCCGGGATGGACCCCGCCACCTTTAACAGCTTTAACGAGAGCACCTTTGTCATCGATGACGTACACTGCTGTGACACATTTCAGTGGCAGTGGACGCAACAGACCCGCGAGTTTTACGAGAATAACCAGCATATCCTCGCTGATGCGGCGGCGCGCGGCGTGGTAATCGGTTCCACCTGCGCCCCCTATCTGGCCGGGTGGCTGCCCGTCATGGGTGAGTATTTCGTCACCACCGAATCCAGCAACGTGCTGTACTGCAACTCCGTTTTGGGCGCACGGGGCTATGGCGGCGGCGGCAACACCACCTTCTGCGCAGCGATTTGCGGCCGCGCACCCAAGTGGGGCCTGCACCTGCCGGAAAACCGCCACGGCACCCATGTGTTCCATCTGGCCTGCGATACCAAGAACAAGACAGACTGGGATCTGCTGGGCGCCGCCGTGGGGCGTCGTCTGGCTCCCAACGCCGTCCCCGTGATCTGCGGCGATTTTGAACGGCCCAATCTCATCAAGCTGAAGTCCTTCTTCACTGCACTGGCGGTGACCAGCGGCTGTGAGCTGTGCCTGATCGTGGGCGTGTCCCCCGAGGCCCAAACATATGAAATGGCTATGGGAGGCCATGAGCCCGTCGCGGAATTCACCATTACCAATGAGATACTGCAGTCCTATTGGGATGAGATTTGCTGCAAAGTGTCCGGCCCGGCTGACTATTTGCAGATCGGTTGCCCCAACTGTTCCGCCGAGGAGCTTGTCCGCATCTGGCGGTACATGAACGGGCGGAAGGTCAAGGAGGGCGTCCGCTTCTGCGTGTTCACTAACATCGCGCAGTATGCCATGGCGGAGCAGTCCCACATCATTCAGGATCTGAAGGATTGGGGTGTAGAGGTTCTGACCAGCGGCTGCATCCTGCGTACCATCAACGTGGCCAAGGGTGCCAAGTCCATTGGTCTATCCTCCTTCAAGCTGTGCAACGGCAGCAAGGATGAGCGGGACTGTCCCATCTATTACGGCTCCGATGAGCAGGTCATCGATGCTGCCATCAGCGGTTATTGGGAGGTTAAACGGAGATATGAGTAAGAACAAGATCATCAAAGGCCGTCCCGCATGGGGGCCCATGGTCGAGGGTTACGCCTTTGTCTGTCCCAACAGCATCGTGGGCTGGAACGGTGCGGATGTAAAGACCGGTATTGTGACGGAAAAGGGCAATGTCCATTATGGAGATAGCTTTGCCGGTAAGATCATCGTAATGCCCTGCAGCCGCGGTTCTTTGGGGTGGTCCGATATGTTCCGCAACAGCGAGTATAATGGTGTTGGGCCCATTGGCTATGTTTTCACCACGATGGACTCTAAGTGCGGCACCGCAATCTTCAACACCAGACGCCCCTGTGTCGCGGATTTTCCGGCTAACTGCGATCCCTGCAAGGAGATCCATGACGGCGACTACATCAGACTCGACGGCATTAACGGTACGGTGGAAATACTTACTCCCGTCGAAGAAAAGTAACATATTTGAAAGGAAATACTGTTATGGAATTCAAGAAAGAAAAAGTTTATACTCCTTTGGTTGCTACCCCTACCCACAACGTCTCCCAAGCTATCAAATATGGTAACCTGGTGTTTGTCTCCGGTATGGTTGGTGAGGATGAGAACGAAGTTCTTATGGATGGTCTGGAAGCGCAGTGCGAGCGTGCTTTCCTCAACATGAAGAACGTCTTGGAATCTGCCGGCTCCAGTCTTGAGAAGGTTCTTTTCTGCCAAATCTTTATCGGCAAACGTGAAGATCGTGCCATTGCCAACAAGGTGTGGGATCGTTATTTCCTGAACATGGATGTAGCCCCTGCCCGTTATACCGTTGTGGCTCCCACAGTCGCTGAGCCGTATTTGTTTGAGATTACTTGTGTCGCAGGCGTATAACAAACGTCTCCTCAACGTAACTGTTTGTAAAAAAGTAACTGCTATCCTAGCAACCTAAGAGCAAGAGACATCTCCCGTGTTTACACGCTGAGATGTCTCTTGTTCCGTTTATATTATATTTATAATAAGGTGTCATCCAGAGTCGCATCCTTGCATTTGCACATCGTTTTTAATGACTATTGTTACAAGGCGATCAGCTCTTTTCATTGCTGCAGTTCTTGATACAAATAGCATTGCAACAAGATATGCAAGAGGGATTGCTAGCATTTTAATTGGATTCCATACACTCATGTAGACAATCATCAAAACAACAAGCACTTTGCCGGTCATAGTAAGTAGCGAAATCGTTGACATGCATATATCTCGCGTCATAAGCTGCAAACATTCCGCCTCAATTACATTTCCCCATCCAGCATCTCTACTTTTCTTAAGCGCCCTATTCCATTCCGCGGTCTGCCGGTTCTCTGTAGCCTTGGATTCAGGCGCGTACATCCTCTGAGCTTTTATAAGATCAAAGCCGGATACATCATTTTTTCTGAGGCAATATCTGAGAAAATGGTAGCACTTGGCACCTTGAGATATACGATTTTTGTTTTGGCTTTATCTGGCCACAATTCATTAAAGACAAATAGCAGTACGCAGATTGCTCCAACAAGCGCAACAATCGTTGCCATACTAAAAAGGGACGGCAATAACCCCTTGTTTTTAACACCTTCCTCCGTGTAAAATCCCACAAAGGAAATAGCTATTAACAAATATACCAAGACATATTCCACTGTACCTGATTTTGCGGTGCAAGTCCAGCGGATATGAGAACGGATCTTTATACTTCTTTTCAGCATAGATTTCATCCGTACTACAAAGCTGCTTTACATTGGCAGTATTCAATCTCATGCCTTCTTCCAGCTCTGCTGCAATGAGCATTCTTTTACCCTTGGCCTCGGCAAGTTCTGGCTTAACATTTCTTCTACATCCAACGGTAAGCATATCTGCAGAAATGTTTCCAGAATATGTACCAAGAACCCTTGCGATAACATTCCAGAAGGTAGACTTACCATTACGGCCTTCTCCATATGCGATAACGAGTGCCTCCACATGGTGTTTTGTTTTCCTATCAATTTTAAATAGGAGGCAGTACTTATGTCCAACCGACAAACATACGTTTTCCGTAACGCGCATACGATGGACTATTCTCAAAGAGGAGGTCTGTTTATGCCAACCGTTCAGCAAGCACCCACTCCAGTAATCTCCGTCACTCGCAATTTTCTTGGTCAGCAGACGGCAGAGGCGCTGCTATTGGAATTGATCCGCGCCCACACACAGGCGGCATAAAGTCTGTGGGCAGTCCACGGAAAGGAGGGAGCTTATGGAGAAGCCACCACTGCCTACCGCGCTGTACTGCCGCCTGTCCCGGGAGGACGGAGACCGGATGGAGAGTGATTCCATCGGCAACCAGCGGAAGCTGCTGGAGGCGTATATCGAAAATCATCCTGAGTTGGTAATGGCGGAATGCTATGCCGACGACGGCTATACCGGCACGAATTTCCAGCGCCCCGCCTTTCAACGGATGCTGCGGGACATAGGGAACGGGCGCATCCGCTGTGTGCTGGTAAAGGATTATTGTGCGATAATAGGACTAAATCAGAAAGACCTTGAAAATCAAGGCATTCTGGCTTAGTCCCTTCTTTTTTTGACCGAAAACAAAGGACTTTCAC